>Ga0185299_10007407_pt1 | contig 11260 bp, 18 predicted proteins | sample PaiPotPPA55metaG_FD_128002 | JGI IMG/M metagenome (GOLD analysis project Ga0185299, IMG submission 128002) | Iron sulfur acid spring bacterial and archeal communities from Banff, Canada, to study Microbial Dark Matter (Phase II) - Paint Pots PPA... ...
TGAGCGTATGGCAGTTGTATCAGGCGCTACCTCTTTCCGATCAGGCGCAGATGCGGGAGTTTTACCTGTCGAAGCTGGAAACGGTCGACACAGCGCTGCGGCACAAATTCAAGAAGCTCTACCAATATTACTGAACCAGTATTTCTGAACCAACAAGCGAGGCACGGCAATATTATGGCGAAAGAGAAATTTGATCGTAACAAGCCGCACTGCAACGTGGGGACGATTGGTCACATTGACCATGGCAAGACCACGTTGACGGCGGCCATCACCAAGGTGTTGCAGAAGCACAATCCGAAGATTGTGTTCCGGTCTTTCGACAGCATTGATAACGCTCCGGAAGAAAAAGCTCGTGGAATCACGATCGCGACGGCGCACGTCGAGTATGAGACGGCGAACCGGCACTACGCGCATGTGGACTGTCCGGGCCACGCCGACTACATCAAGAACATGATTACGGGCGCGGCGCAGATGGATGGCGCGATTCTGGTTGTGGCTGCCACCGATGGTCCCATGCCGCAGACGCGTGAGCACGTGCTGCTGGCGCGGCAAGTAGGTGTGCCTTACATCGTGGTCGCGTTGAACAAATGTGACGCTGTCGACGACCCTGAGTTGCTGGATCTGGTTGAGCTGGAAGTGCGCGAATTGCTGAAGAGCTACAAGTTTCCGGGCGACGATGTGCCGGTGATCCGGCTGTCGGCTCTGGGTGCTTTGAACGGAGAAGAGAAGTGGGAGAAGCAGATTGATGCGTTGATGGAGGCGGTGGACAAGAGTGTGCCGCAACCGGCGCGCGAACTCGACAAGCCGTTCCTGATGCCGATTGAGGATATTTTTTCGATTCAGGGGCGTGGCACGGTGGTGACCGGGCGTATCGAGCGCGGCAAGGTGAAAGTCGGAGAAGAAGTTGAAATAGTCGGTTTCCGCGACACGCGCAAGACGGTCGTGACCGGCGTCGAAATGTTCAAGAAGCAGTTGGACGAGGGGCTGGCGGGCGACAATGCCGGACTGCTGCTGCGCGGCATTGCGAAAGAAGATGTGGAACGCGGCATGGTGCTGGCGAAGCCGGGATCGATCACTCCGCATACGAAGTTCAAGGCGGAAGTCTATATCCTGACCAAGGAAGAAGGCGGGCGGCATACGCCGTTCTTCAAGGGATACCGTCCACAGTTTTATTTGCGGACAACGGATGTCACCGGAGTTGCGGAACTGCCTTCGGGCACGGAGATGGTGATGCCCGGGGACAATGTCTCACTGGTGATTGAGTTGATCACGCCGGTGGCGATGGAGAAAGGCTTGCGGTTTGCCATTCGCGAAGGCGGGCACACGGTGGGCGCGGGAACGATTGCAGAGATTGTGCAGTAGGTGAGTGCAGAAGTCAGAAGTAAGAATGAAGAAGTAAGAACGAGATGGATTTAACTTCTGCATTCTGAATTCTTACTTCTGAATTTGATAACGCGGCTTGCTTCCTGCCGCAAGTTCTTTCCTCCCGCGGCGGGATGGGTAAAGAGAGTGAAACGTGATTGGAAAAGAAAGAATTCGCATCCGGCTGAAGGCTTACGACTACCGCATCCTGGACCAGTCGACGGGCGAGATTGTGGAAACCGCGCGCCGAACTGGAGCACAGATTGCGGGGCCGATTCCACTGCCCACGATGAAGAACAAATACTGCGTGCTGCGTTCGCCGCACGTGGATAAGAAGTCGCGGGAGCAGTTTGAGATCCGCACGCACAAGCGTTTGCTCGATATTCTGGAGCCAACGCAGCAGACGGTGGACGCGCTGATGAAGCTGGATCTGCCGGCGGGTGTGGATGTTGAGATTAAAGCCTTCGGGAAAGAGCATAAGTAGTGCGGGCAGGCGCGGGCTGCGTCCGCGGAACGGACGAATGCGTCCGTTCCCACACGAGCTTGCCACATGAGCATAGAAGCTCCCCAGCCAATAGCTAAACGCCACGCTGGGAATGGAGAAAGAAATGGCAACGAGAGTTACGGGCATTCTGGGCAAGAAGGTTGGCATGACGCAACTGTTTGACTCGAAGGGCGACGTGCGCCCGGTCACGGTGTTGCAGGCTGGTCCGTGCGTGATTACGCAGCACAAGTCAGCGACGCGGGACGGTTACGAAGCGGCGCAGATCGGGCTCGTCGAGTTTGTCAAGGAGTCGCGGCTTACCAAGCCGGCGCGCGGACATCTGGCGAAGAATAATCTTCCTCCGGTGAAGTTCATGCGCGAAGTGCCGCTTGAAACCGATGGCGCCGCCGACAGCGACGTGACGGTGAAGGTCGGCGACCGGGTGCTGGTCGAGATTTTCGAAGGCGAGAGGTTTGTCGACATCGTGGGCGTGAGCAAGGGCAAGGGCTTCCAGGGTGTGGTGAAGCGGCATCATTTTGGTGGCGGTCCGAAGTCGCACGGGTCGATGTTTCAGATTACAGGTTCGATTGGTTCGTCCGCGTTTCCCTCGCGCGTGTTCAAGGGAATGCGCATGTCGGGACACATGGGGCATGCCCGGGTGACGCAGCGCAACCTGAGAGTTTTGGGTGTAGATAAAGACGAGAATCTGCTGGTGGTCGAAGGCAGTGTGCCAGGGCCGCAGGGCGGGTACATCGTCATCATCAAAGCGAAGAAGCCGCCTAGAGAGCGCCGTGGATTTGCGGGTTCGGCTACGGTCGATCCGTTGAAGGCGGCTAAGCGGGCAGCGAAAAAAGCATAAAACCAGTGGCCAGTGGTCAGTGGCTAGTGGTCAGACAGAGCAAGGCTTATGGCAACTATTGATATTTACAATTTGAGCGGCGACAAGGTTGGGTCGTTTGATCTTGCCGATGAGATTTTCGGCGCGGTGAATGAAGATCTGCTGTGGGAGGCGGTAAAGCACTACCGCGCCGGGCAGCACCGCGGCACGCACGCCACCAAGGCCCGCTGGCAGGTTTCCGGTTCGGGCAAGAAACTGTGGAAGCAGAAGGGCACGGGACGGGCGCGCATCGGCTCGATCCGTTCGCCACTGTGGCGGCACGGCGGGACCGTGCACGGTCCGCAGCCGCGCTCCTACGATTATGCCTTCCCGCGCCAGAAACTTCTGGGCGCTCTTCGTTCAGCGCTGGCTTCGAAGTTTGCCGATGGCAAGCTAACCGTGGTGAACGCATTCGAACTGAAGGGCGCAAAGACGAAGGCGTTCCGGGCGGCGCTCGATGCGCTCAAGGTTGAAAAGACAGTTCTGATCGTGGAAGCACCGAACGCCGCCAATCGTAACCTGGAGTTAGGCGCGCGCAATATTGCGGGCCTCGAGTTGATCGCGGGCAACGAGGTTCATCCTTATCACTTGTTGAAATATGACCGCGTGATTTTTTCGCACCCTGCTATCGAGAAGCTGCAACTCACGTTGAAGGATACGTTGCCCAAGCGGCAGCGCAAGGCGGCGAAGGAAGACGAGGGCGCGAAGAAGGCATCGGCGGCTCCGCGGAAGCGTGTGCGGCATGAAAAAGCGGCGGAGGTGGCCTAGGGCCTAATCAATATGAAATCCGCATACCAGATCATTCGGCGTCCGGTGATCACAGAAAAAGGCTTGGCGATCAAGGAGAACCAGAACACGCTGGTCTTTCAGGTTGCGCCCAAGGCGACGAAGACGGAAATCAAGCAAGCGGTGCAGACGATTTTCAAGGTGAAAGTGCTTTCCGTGCGGACGGCGACGTATCCGGGAAAAGAACGGCGGCGGGGGAAGTTTGCCGGCTACCGTCCGGACTGGAAGAAGGCGTATGTACGGCTGCGGGCCGGCGAGAAGATGCCGGAGTACGCGCAGAATCTGTAAGGCGGGAAAGCGGATTCCTCACCGGCGAAGTACGCCCGGTTCGGAATGACAAAGAGTTTAATATGGCGATTAAAACATATCGACCTACGACGCAGACGTTGCGCTATCGCACGACGATCGTCAACGACGACATTACGACGCGGCATCCGCATAAGCCGCTGATTGAACCCAAGCCTCGCACCGGCGGGCGCCGCAACTCGGGCGACATGACGATGCGGTTTATCGGCGGGGGACATAAGCGCAAGCTGCGTATCATCGATTTCAAACGCGACAAGACTGGGATTCCGGCTACCGTGGTGACCATCGAATACGATCCCAACCGTTCGTCGCGCATTGCGCTGCTGGCGTATGCCGACGGCGAGAAGCGTTACATCATTCAGCCCGAAGGGTTGAAGGTGGGGCAGAAGGTGGTCAGCGGTCCCGAGGCGGACATTCTGGTGGGCAACGCGCTGCCGCTGCGAAATATTCCTCCCGGCACGCAGATTCACAACCTGGAACTGAAGCCTGGGAAGGGTGGCCAGATGGTGCGGTCCGCGGGCGGATCGGCGCAGTTGATCGCCAAAGAAGAAGTGTACGCGCTGGTCAAGCTGCCTTCGGGCGAGACTCGGAAGGTTTCGCAGGACTGCATGGCGACGATCGGACAGGTGGGCAATCTCGATCATGAGAACGTCACCATTGGCAAGGCGGGACGGTCGCGCTGGCTGGGAAAGCGTCCCCATAACCGCGGCGTTTCGATGAATCCAGTCGACCATCCGCACGGCGGCGGTGAAGGCAAGACTTCGGGCGGACGGCATCCGGTAACGCCTTGGGGACAGCCGACACGCGGGTATAAGACGCGGAACAACAAGCGGACGGATAAATTTATTGTGAACCGGCGGACGAAGTAGTCGTTGGCCGTTAGTCGTTGGCCGTTAGTCGTTGGTTGTTAGCAAAAGCAGGTTCCTCACGCGCGCTTTGCGCGCGTTCGGAATGACAAAGCTTGAGAGAAGCTGTTGGCTGAGAGCTGACGGCTGAAAGCTGAGAGCTGAATTTATGGCACGTTCAACCAAGAAGGGCGCGTTCGTGGATGGGTTCCTGATGGCCAGGGTCGAAGGCATGAATTCGCGCAACGAGAAAAAAGTTTTGCGCACCTGGTCGCGGCGTTCCACCGTGGTTCCCGAGATGGTGGGGCATACCATCGCGGTGCACAACGGCAAGAAATTTATTCCGGTGTACGTCACCGAGAACATGGTGGGGCACAAGTTGGGCGAATTCAGCTTCACGCGCAACTTCAAGGGCCACTCGATGCGGGCGGCGACCGAAGTAGCGGCGAAGCCGGCGGGCATTCCGGGAGGTCCGGGAGCGATAACGCCGGCGGCACCGGCAGCAGCGCCGGTGCCGAAAGCATAAAAGGGTTTAGGCCCCAGCCCTCAGCTTAACCAAGGTTAAGAGAGCGAAGACCAAAAGGCTTAAGAAACAGAGACGAGAATATGGAATTCAGAGCGGAAATGCGTTACTTGCGAGTCTCGCCGCAGAAGGCGCGTCTGGTGCTGGAGTTGATCAAAGGGCGCAAGGTGGAAGAGGCGCGGAACACACTGCTGTTTACCAAGAAGCGGGTGGCGGCGCACGTGGGCAAGCTGCTGCAGTCGGCGCTCGACAATGCGAATTTTCTCAGCGCCGAGAAGAATCTGGACGTCGAGCTGGACAACTTGTATGTGAAGAGCGCGATTGCGAACGACGGTCCGAGGATGAAGCGGATTCGTCCGGCGCCGCAGGGACGGGCTTACCGGTATCAGCGGCGCATTGCGCATATCACGCTGGTGCTGGCGGAGCGCGGAGGTGGCGCGGCTCGGGTTGTCGGTGGTCCGACGGGTCCGGCTAAGCGGCGCGCGACGGTGGCTAAGAAGGCAGTGGGTGGTGGCAAGGTTGGTAAGAAGAAGGCGGCTGTGAAGTAGGGATAGAATTCCCACTTCTCGCGCAAAGAACGCGCGAGAAATGGAGCACCGGCCTCACCCGCGCTTTGCGCGGGTTCGGAATGACAAAGTTTCTCGATTGATTGAGGAGAGGCAATGGGACAAAAAGTCCATCCTTATGGTTTTCGGCTTGGCTATACCAAGCCGTGGAAGTCGCGCTGGTTTGTGGAGCGCGATTACGACAAGCTGCTGTTTGAAGACATCAAGCTGAAGAACGAGCTGAAGGACAAGCTGAAGTCGGCGGGCGTGAGTTCGATCGAGATTGAGCGCCCCGGCAACAAGCTGCGCATCATTATTAAGACCGCGCGGCCGGGAATTATAATCGGGCGCAAGGGCGCTGAAATCGACAAGCTGAAGGGCGACTTGCAGAAGCGCACGTCGCGCGAAGTGTTTGTCGATATCCAGGAAGTGCACAAGCCTGAACTCGATGCGCAGCTGGTGTCGGAAGCGATTGCTTTGCAGCTGGAAAAACGCGTGGGTTTCCGCCGCGCCATGCGCAAGGCGGTGGATTCGGCGCTGCGTTTCGGGTGCAAGGGTATCAAGGTGCGGGTGAGCGGACGGTTAAACGGAAACGAAATCGCTCGTTCGGAATGGTATCTGCAGGGACGTTTACCGCTGCACACTTTGCGGGCCGACATTGAGTATGGTTTTTCGGAAGCGCGGACCACTTACGGTGTGATCGGCGTGAAGGTCTGGGTGTACAAGGGCGAGATTCTTCCGACGAAGAAGCGGGAGCAGCAGACCGGTGTGGGAGCGTTTTAAATCAGTGGCCAGTGGCCAGTGGTTAGTGGTCAGTAAGATCAAAAACGGCGCCAGCAGTTTCGCCGTGGAGAGCAAGAGATTCGGGCCGAGAGCCAAAGGCTAAGAGCTAAGAGTTGACTTATGTTGATGCCAAAGAAAGTGAAGTACCGGAAGCAGCAGCGCGGGCGCATGACCGGGAAGGCCTGGAGAGGCAGCACGCTGGCGTTTGGCGATTTCGGTCTGAAGGTCCTTGAGCCCGGGTGGATCACCGACCGGCAGATTGAAGCCAGCCGCGTGGCCATGACGCGCTTCGTGAAGCGCGGGGGAAAGATCTGGATCCGCGTGTTTCCCGACAAGCCCGTGACCAAGAAGCCCGCCGAAACCCGTATGGGCAAGGGCAAGGGCGCGCCCGATCACTGGGTCGCGGTGGTGCGTCCGGGAAAGATTCTGTTTGAGATGGAGGGGGTCACGATCGTCGATGCGACCGAGGCCATGCGGCTGGCGTCGCACAAACTGCCGCTACGGACGGCTTTGGTCAAGCGCGAGACCGCGGCGCATTAGAGACCGGAAACTGGAAACCGATTTTATGAAATCCGACAAGATTCGCAACTTAACCGACGCCGAGCTCCAGCACCAGGGGCAGGATCTCGCGGACCAGTTGTTCAAACTGAAATTTCAGTTGAACATGGGCCAGACCGAGAGTTTGAAGAAGATTCGCGGGCTGCGCAAGGACATTGCGCGCGTCAAGACAATTTTAGGCGAGCGCACGCGCGCCGCCGTAACGGAGAAACGCTAATGGCGGAAGCCGCAGCCAAGAAGTCCGCAACGCCGCCGAGCGAGCAGGTGCAGGGCCGGCGCAAAGAAGTAGTGGGAGAAGTGGTCGCCAACCGCATGCAAAAGACCATCGTAGTCAAGGTGACGCGCAAGAAGGCGCATCCCTTCTACGGGCGTGTGGTGGCGCGCAATAAGAAGTTTTATGCGCACGACGAGAAGAACGAAGCGCACGTCGGCGATGTGGTGCGGATTGAAGAGACGCGACCGCTATCGAAGTTGAAGCGCTGGAAGCTGAAAGACATTGTGCGCAAGACCGCGCTGGTGCCGGAGATCGTACTGGAGCAGGACGTTAAGTAATTAAGGAGGCGAGCCGAACGCGCCTCAAAGCAGGTTCCTCACCGGGCTTGTCGCCCGGTTCGGAATGACAATGACAAGGTTGCGCGGGCTTGCATGGATGCTTCGCGAGATAACAGGCGTCTCGCTCGGGGTTGAAAGAGTGAACGGGAGATTGCCATGGCTGTGATGATGAGAAGCATGCTGGAGGTGGCCGACAACTCCGGCGCCCGCAAGCTGCAGATGATTTTGCCGCTCGGCGGAGCGACCGGGCTGAATGCCGGCCTCGGCGACATAATCACCGCGGCGGTGAAGGAAGCCGCTCCCGACGGGCAGGTGCAGAAGGGCAAAGTGGTGAAGGCGGTGATTGTGCGTACGCGCAAGGAGCATCGGAGGCGCGACGGAACTTACATCCGCTTCGATCAGAATGCCGCGGTGCTGATTAACGACGCGGGCGAACCGGTGGGGACACGCGTCTTCGGTCCAGTGGCCCGTGAGTTGCGCGAGAAGAAGTTTTTGAAGATCGTCTCCTTGGCACCTGAGGTGATTTAGGCATTTGAAAGGATTGAGTGATTGTGCGATTGAGTGATTGTGCGATTGAAAATCAAAACTGCAGATGGATGGCTTTCAATCGCTCAATGACTCAATCGCCCAATCGCTAAATGAGGATTTATGCGAACAGTCAGCACAGAACACAAGCGAGTGGACATCCGCCGCAACGATACCGTGAAAGTCATCACGGGGCGGGACAAGGGCAAGGAAGGACGCGTGCTGCGCGTGTTTCCCGACGACAGCAAGCTTCTGGTCGAGCATGTGATGATCGTGAAAAAGCACGTGCGCCCCAACCCGCAGCGCAACATCAAGGGCGGCATTGCCGAGCAGGAGAGCCGGATTGCGATTTCCAACGTGCAACTGGTTTGCCCGACATGCGGGCCCGTGCGCATCGGGCACGAAGAGCGCGGCGACCGGAAAGTGCGGGTGTGCAGGAAGTGCGGGACGACGCTGGATAAATGATTGAGTGATTGGGCAGTCGGGTGATTGAGCAATTGAAGATCTAACGGAACAAGGTCTATGGCAAAAGATAAGAAGGCAGCGAAGGAATCGGCGCAGGAGCAGAAGGCTCCGGCACAGGCGCATCACAGCGCCAAGGAGCGGCCGCGGTTGCGCTCGAAGTTCGAGAAGGAAGTTGCTCCGGCTCTGCTGAAAGAGCTTGAGCTTAAGAACACGATGGCGGTTCCGCGCCTCAACAAGATCGTGGTGAACATGGGTATGGGCGAAGCCACGCAGAACTCCAAAGTGCTCGATCCGGCGGTGAACGAACTTGGTCAGATCACCGGGCAGAAGCCGATCATCACCAAGGCCAAGAAATCGATTGCGGCTTTCAAGGTGCGTGAAGGGCAGGCCATCGGAACCATGGTGACGCTGCGCGGCGACCGCATGTATGAGTTTTTCGACCGACTGGTGAACATCGTTCTGCCGCGGGTGCGCGACTTCAAGGGAGTTTCCACCAAGTCGTTCGACGGCCGCGGCAACTATACGCTCGGCCTGCACGACCAGTTGATCTTTCCGGAGATCGCTTACGAGAAGGTCGACAAGCAAAAGGGAATGAACGTCACGATTGTCACGACAGCGGCGACCGACAATCAGGCGCGCTTGCTGTTGAAGCATCTGGGCATGCCGTTCCGGACACAATAAGGTTTTAGAGTTTCAAGGTTACAAAGTTGTAGGTGCGACAACAAAGACTCTTTAAGGATTTCATGACTACAGCGAAACGAGTGAAGGACGCGAAGATCGAGAAGAAGTTTGAAACGGCGCGAAATAACAAGGAGAAGACTCCGAAGTTTTCCACGCGCCGGCATAACCGCTGCAAGCGGTGCGGGCGGCCGCGGGCTTATCTGCGCAAGTTCGGCTTGTGCCGCTTGTGTTTCCGGCAACTGGCGCTCCAAGGGGAGATTCCGGGAGTGTCGAAGTCGTCCTGGTAAGTGCGTCGTTGGTCGTTAGTCGTTGGCCAAGACGAAGAAGCTGCCGCAGGTTCTCCGCTGAACGCGGAGCGAACGGGTGGCGAGAGGAGAAGCAAACGATGAGGTTGACCGATCCGGTCGCAGATATGTTGACGAGGGTGCGCAACGCGCTGCAGGCGCGGCACCAGAAGGTGGACGTTCCGGCTTCCCGGCTGAAGGTGGAGATTGCCCGCATCCTGAAGGAAGAGGGCTACATTTCGAACTTCAAGGCCACCGAGGAAGAGGGTCACAAGGTCATCCGGATTTACTTGAAATACGGCGCGCACAACGAGGCGGCGATCTCAAAAGCGGAGCGTGTGTCGCGTCCGGGTTGCCGCGTCTACGTGCGCCGCAGCGAGATTCCACGCGTGCTGGGCGGTATGGGGATCAACATCCTCACGACGCCGCGCGGGGTGATGACCGGGCGCCAGGCGCGCAAGGAAGGCGTAGGCGGCGAGTTGTTGTGCGAGATCTGGTAAAGCACCTTCTAGCTACTGGCTTCTAGCTGCTAGCTAGTCACGCTGCGTAGACGTAAGCGGACGGAACGAAAAAGTAAATCACTGATGAAGCTCCTGGCTATCCAGGAGCTAGAAGCTAGAAGCTCTTATGTCACGAATTGGAAAAAAGCCGATCCCGATCCCCAAAGGGGTCACGGTCAAAATCGAAGGCAACACGGTACTGGTGCAGGGTCCGAAGGGCAAGCTGGACACGGCTCTTCCCGCAGGCATCAAAGTGGAGCAGAAGGACGGCAACCTCGTCGCCCTGCGGGAGAACGATTCGCAGGCTGCTTTGCATGGACTGGCGCGAGCCCTTGTGAACAACGCCGTCGAAGGCGTGACCAAGGGATGGACGCGCGACCTGGAAATTGTCGGGATCGGCTACCGCGCCGAGATGAAGGGCAAAGGGACGGTGGTGTTCAGCCTGGGATATTCGCATCCTATCGAGTACCCGTTGCCGACCGGGGTCGAGGCCTCGGTTGATCCCAAGCAGACCAAGATTGCGCTCACGGGAATCGATCGGCAACAAGTGGGCCAGGTGGCGGCGGAAATGCGATCGCTGCGTCCGCCCGACCCCTACAAGAATAAAGGTGTGCGGTATGCGGGCGAGCGGCTGAAGAAGAAAGTGGGCAAGACCGGAGCGAAGTAAGACAAACCGTCGTTGGTCGTTCGTCGTTAGTCGTTGGCCAAACGATGATGGCGGCAGTTGTTTTGAAGTGTCGGGTCTTTGGCTAACGACCAACGACTAACGACCAAGGACAGATCTTATGTTTACGAAGAAATCGAAGAACCAGAAGCGCGATCACATTCACGACCGCATCCGCAAGAAGATGCAGGGGACCGCGGAGCGTCCGCGGCTGAATGTGTACCGTTCGCTGAATCACATTTACGTGCAGGTCATCGACGACCTCCACGGCACAACGCTGGTTTCGGCGAGTTCCGCAGAAGGCAAGAAGGCCGAAGGCAAGAAGGCCGAGGGCGGGAAGGCCGAGGGCGAGAAGAAAGCCCGGCGCACCGGCGGCAACGTGGCGGCGGCGAGGGCTCTGGGCAAGGTTATCGCCGAGCGCGCTAAGGCCAAGGGCGTGAGCAAAGTGGTGTTTGACCGCGGCGGCTACATTTATCACGGGCGGGTGAAGGCGCTCGCCGACGCGGCCCGAGAAGCGGGA
>Ga0185299_10007408_pt1 | contig 11259 bp, 14 predicted proteins | sample PaiPotPPA55metaG_FD_128002 | JGI IMG/M metagenome (GOLD analysis project Ga0185299, IMG submission 128002) | Iron sulfur acid spring bacterial and archeal communities from Banff, Canada, to study Microbial Dark Matter (Phase II) - Paint Pots PPA... ...
GCGCGGCGTCGAACGCGTCATAAATGCGCGTCTGTTCTTCGACTGGCAAGGACCGCCAGGCTCGTTCGGTTTCGCGGCGTTCGTCGGACAACTCATCGGTGCCTTTGCGGTAGATGCCGCTGACATCGAGCTTGGTCGGCGCGTCGAGGCCGAGAAGGCGGGCGCGGCGGATGTGGATGCGATTCATCGCGTTGATCGCGGCGATCAGGGACTTCTCGCTCACTTTCGGATTGTCGACTACGGTCCACAGCTTGGCCTGTTGCGCGTCGAGTTCGGCGAGTTCGCTCCGATGATGGGTTTGAATGTCCTGGTCGGTGTTGCGGCGGAGTGCCTTGTAGTACGCCCGCTGCGCCGCCTGCTTGGAGACGCCCACCACGCGACCGATGGCCGCGAACGAATGATGGCGCAGCCGAAGCGCGACGATCTGCTCTTCGCGCCGGGCGATCTCCTGCCTAGCCTGCTTGGTGCGCGTGTCGCCGCCAGCGCTTTTCTTAGACTCGTTTGTCAATTGGTCGTTGGCGTCTTTTGCTAGAGTCGTTTGTCAAATTGTCCTTGGCGTCAATTGATCTGCATGGTGACCAATTGACGGCGACTTCCGCAAGATCGGGCAGAGATAACGTCCGGTTTGTTTGTCGGCAGAGCAGTGAGAAAAACAGATTCCAGAAGTATATGGGTCAAAAGAACTTCGCCAGCGGCGCGTCGGAAGCGCCTAGCACTGCGAGCGCAACTACTGATTCGGTGAAGTCGGTCGAGAGCCCGAACACAATTGTTGCCACGCCAAAGAGCGCGATACAGCCAAACATTGCCAACCCTGCGCTGCGGCGCAAAGGGACTCTGCCGAGGAGCACTCCGGTCAGCGCCGCACCAATCGCCGGCGCACTGCGGAGCAGACCGAGTCCACCTGGTCCTACGCGCAGGATGTCTCGCGCATAGATCGGCAGCAGCGCGGTGGCGCCGCCAGCAGCACCGCGAACAGATCGAGCGAAATTGCGCCCAACAGTTGCGGCTTCGAGCGAATGAACCTGATTCCAGAGGTGAGCCTCAAGCTCGCTCAAAGAGGGAGTCCCTTCGTTCACGCCGACGTCATCACTGGGTCGAGATTGGGTCGAGAACTCGATACGCTACGCGTGCCTCAATCTTGCCGTTCGGTCCGCGCTTAACCGATACCTTCCGTTGTTGGCTGCCACTATACCCATCGGTGGGCTCTCGCCAATCCGCACCGTCTTTAGGCGCAGCACAACCAGGAACCGTTTCCGATGCCACGGTCTCAGGACTAGTAGCGACGCGACCGAAAAAAACTGGCAGATGGAACGAAGCGCTCCCGCTCTTTCTTCGCTTGACGGCCCGTATGGTCGGTGAAGAATTGATCGCGCGGAGCGAAACACGATGAAATGCACATTCTGCGAGCAAACAGCGACCGACATGCCGACAATTCCAGAATTTCTAGGACTTGATCGCATAACGTCCAATCTTGAAACAGGAATTTGTGGGAAATGTCAGAAGCTCCCGCTTGATGACATAAAGAAACGGTTTCAAATGGCAACGATATTTGCAGCCGAATTTTGGAAGAAAACGCGCCGTTCAAATTAAGATCGCGGTGCTCGATCATACATTTGCTCCGTCAGATCCTCTGCTCACGAATGGGTAGATAATCAGCGCATTATCCATACAACATCTGGCCCATGCGATCATCCCGACTTGCGACTATAACCGACAAGTATTCCGTCGAAATTCCTACGAGCGTGTAACCACCGATTACCAGATCGCGCGTGCTCTGAGACCCCAGCGACCGGCAGATCTCGCCAATCCGCGGTATACGCCCGAGAAGATCATCGGGATGTTGCGTCAGGCCGAGGTTGAGCTGGTGCAGAACATCACTCTCCTTCCTCAAACACGATAATCTAGAAACACGGCGGGCAAGGCAGAGATGATGCGCGACCTTCCAAGCCGGTGACGAATCCGCACTGGGCTCACACCTGTGGAGAGTTCTGGAGGGCTGGGTTTGCCCGGCCGCACCCCTCAGCGTTAACTCTAATCGCTGAGCTCGAGAGCGTCCCCTCAGACGGGACGACCTCCACCTCAAGGAGGGTTTAAGTTTTGGAGTTGAGGATCCTTACGATGGGGCCGCATCACATCTTAGCAGCCCGTGGTGTAAGTTGTTGCGGCTGAGCAGTTGCCGGTAGTGGTGATAGTTGACGGAAACCAGCGCACAGCGGCTATGAGTGGGCGCCATGCGGAAATCGCGGCCAACCAGCGTCGGGGAGCGCCCAGTAGCACCAAAAGCGCGGCGATGACAGTTGCCGGGCGATCCTGCAGCCCGCGCGGCGTGCCGCTACCGATCAGGTGGCGCATGACCAGACCGAGATTGAAGCCGCCCGCATGAATCAGCAGGCGCTTGAGGATATTCGTGTGGCCGCGCAGATACGTGCGGCGCATCCCACCGGTGTCATAGAGATGCGCGAAGGAGCGTTCGATCCGCTCGCCCCGTTGACGCATCAGGCGACGGCCGCGCGCTCCACGAATCCGGCGCCGATTAGCATACACCGGGGTCTGGGCCGCGGGCTCCTTCGACCAATCGCGGCGACCGCGGTCCGGCTCCGCGACATAAGACCCTTGGCGTCTTCGTTCGGACCCGAGCATAGCCTTGGGGCTTGGGATAACACGCACGAGACCGTGGCTGGATGCACAGCGAACAGTCGAGTTGAGGGGGCAGCTTTGACCGACGGCCGCCGATGCGCCCGTCGCGGCGGGCGGCTTCCAAACCACATCTGGACGATTGCACGCGCGCGGGCGTTGAGCGTAGGCTGAGCATGAAACTGAAACTCGGGGATCAACTCAGCGACAATGCGGGGGGCCGCCACTGCAGGTATTCTCGCCGGCTTCAGCCGGTGGCGGATATGCAGAGCATAGCGATGCTGGGCCTTACTCCCTGTCTGCCGGGGGATACCCCACATAGTTTGTGTCCGGTCTGCAATCTCTGATTAGCGTCTGCCTTGTCGCATTGGCGATCCTAACGTAATTCGGAACACCCTTCGAATACTAACCCGCTCAAACCCGAAAATGTATTTTATCGTGTTAGTTGCGCATGGGCTTGGCCCACCCTGATGGATGAAACCTGCTAAGAGAGGGGTGCTGCGCTGCCGGCACAGAGGTCGGTATTTTCCCTGGTGCTCGCAGCCCGAGTGTTAGTTTGACCCCGAGGCCCTGCGAGCACCCTGGATTGTGGCCACGGACGGCAGCGTTCGCGAGCACGGTTGGTAGAATTCGATGACGAGGGCTTCGCGCCGGCAGCGCGGCGAAGGACTGAGTAATGGAAGTCATCCATGAGCGCTGCGCCGGTTTGGACGTTCACAAAGAGACGGTGGTCGGGTGTTTGCGGGTGCGAGAGCGCGGTCAAGTGCGCCGCGAGGTGCGGCGCTGGGCAACCACCACCGCGGAGCTCCTGGAGCTCGGGGACTGGCTGCGGCAAGCGGGCTGCACGACCGGAGACTGCATAGTAACAATCTGATAGTTCAACTGCTCAACTCGCTGCATTAATGATGCTCAAATGCTTTTCCACCAGTTGACCGACACCACCTTCCCTGATCATCAGGGCAAATACAGGGAATTTTGTCGATTTGACGGCGTGTTTGTGGTTCGCGAGTTTCTTGCTGTGCGCGTTCGTCAATCGCGTAAAGCGGCGCATGCTCATCCGGCCGAAATGTACGGGCATTCGCAAGGATGCGGTCGCGCTTCATTTCATGCACTACAATTTCGCAAGAATTAATCACGCCATCCGCTGCTCGCCCGCGATGGAAGCTGGCGTTACAGATCACCTCTGGTCTGTCGAGGAAATCGCGGCGCTAATCTGAGAAAAGAGCGCGCCAGCAAGCCGATTCAATTGGAGTTCTCATTTACGCCACACTCGAATCAACCGGATCAGTGCGAATAGCGCGAGAATCATGCCCGTATGTAAATCCTCGCTAGTGCGGTTGTCGTAATAGGCGGTAGCGTAATCTGTGCTTGATTTAGATTCACTGTTAACGTTTTGGCAATGTTGGCGACATGCGGGGGAAAACATCCTTGTAAGCGGATTGGTTATTGAAGCAATCGCTCTGTTTTTCCATGACAACAGGACTCGGGAAAAACTTTTAAATGGCGCGGCCATTCTTATAATCATTGTTGGCCTAATTACTGAGAATGTCTCAGGCGGTCGCGCCGATGACGTAATACGTCGCATGCGCGCTCCCAGGGGATTCACCGCCCAAGAACATAGTGACCTCGTACATTGCCTGCGACGTGGCGCAAAAGGCACAGTATTCGTGGTCCCAATAATATTTAACGACGACGCCCAGCAATATTCGGAGAAAATAATCGCAGCTCTGAATGATGGCGGCATCGATGCTAGACCTGAACCGCCCAAGGCACCGGCGCCATACTCGTACCAATCACCGGGGGCTTTTCTGTTTGTAAAAGACCCGGCTACGCCACATGCCGTCTCGATATATGTGTGTTTCAAATCGATCGGGTTCGATCTGCCCCACTCGACGAAGGTAGCAGATTGGGCGGGTGAGAGTGGCGTAGTTATTGGAGTTGGCTCAAAACCATAAGAATCGTTATGGCTAAATACGCCCAGTCGTTTCCTTTGGGGCAGCGCCACCCCGCACTGACGCCTAATTTCGTTAACGAAAGGTTCACTTCCACGAAGACAGTAGTCGCCGAAAAGATGAAACCATTTTTTCGCATCATAACTCACGTCAATATCATGATTCGAAATCTGTTCACTGTGACGACCAAGCGCGATCCACGATTCGTCGTTGCGGCGCATATATTGTGGGGTTTTGTAGCATTGCTGTTGCCCAGCCTCGCCGACGCCACTTCGATTGTGCTGATAATCGACCACCGACATGAAAGGATCGTTTTGGCGGGTGATAGTAGTGTCGCCAGCGATAATCCTCAGGGGACAGACACCGCAGTAACTAAACAGTGTAAAATTGTTGTAATGCCTAGTTGCGTGTTCGCTATGGCCGGAGCCATCACACAACCGGACACTCATTTTAATTTGTACGATCTCGCGACTACTGCGTGTGCGACTCCTGGTGACTTGCGTCATAAGGCTGATAGCCTTCTTGGCATTGCTCGTGAGCCAGTTCGAAAAATGGCGGAATATCTGCGGATCGCAAATCCGCGATATTACGCCCAATGGATAATTAACGGAGAATTTCTGGTAGCTGGAGTGTTGTTCGCGGGTGTCCAAGACAAAAAGCTTTCGGTATTCGCACGCGAACTCATGACGGATAACATGGGAACGGTGCAGGTTGAACCGCAGGATGTTCATTACGACAGTTCTGCCGGACCACAACTTATGTTTGGCGGCCTCAACGAAGGCATCGTCGCTTACCTTAACGCTCATAGAAACTGGGATCATTCGATGGATGCCGTGACTGCTTCTAAGAAATTCGTGCGGATAGAAATCGACGCTCATCCCGACAAAGTCGGATTGCCTATAACCGTCTTGGTGATTAATCGACGGGGTAGTACGCGATGGCTTGAGCGCGGCGCTTGTAACTAGAGAGGATAAGGGACAATGGCTAAACCCGCTCAGAAAATTCTTTTCTTCTGCTGCCGTCAGGAATAGCGCGAGAGTTTAGTAGCCGGTGGACAGCGCGAACTCTATTCAAGCTGTAAAGAGTCACAACCGACTGCGGGTCGCTTCGCGCATGTTGATCGCAGCGTTGTGGTCCGTGGCGGCCCCAGCGACGTCGCCCCCTCGGGTCTTTGCGTTTCCTCGGTTCTCGAGCGTGTAGGCTAGTCGCTTGCGCAGCGTGATGGGCCAGGCCTCACCGAGCTCGTCGCGGATCGCTTCCATCACGGTGACCGCGGCGTCGTAGTCGCTGATGGTGCCCGCCAGGTCGCCCCCTTCTAACTTGGCATTCCCCCGGTTCCTAAGCAGCGCAGCAAAATCGTTGCGCAGGGGGATGGACCAGGCCTCACCGAGCTCGTCGCGGATCGCTTCGCACAAGGTGATCGCGGCGTCGTAGTCGCTGATGGCGCCGGCCAGGTCGCCCCCTTCAGACTTGGCGTTCCCCCGGTTCTGAAGCACCCTCGCGAGGCCGTTGCGCAGCGGGATGGGCCAGGCCTCACCGAGCTCGTAGCGGATCGCTTCCATCACGGTGATCGCGACGTCGTAGCCGCTGATGGCGGCGACTCCATTTCATGCCCTCGTCGATTTCTTGATCCGATAAAGAGACCCAGTAATGTTTCCGGTTGGCAATGAGACGCTCAACCCGTTCGAACAAGTCGGTGGAAAGAGCATCCTTGACGTGCTGAGGATTTAGATTTTCATCGTTTAGAAGTCGTTGAGTTATGGTGGACGATGCTTCCGTAAAATCTCATTTTGGAGGCCGTATGGAGCCAGGAAGCCGGTGCGTTCGTAGAGTGATTCGCCAACGGAACGACCATTCGCGTGAACACTTGAGAACAGGCGACAGACCGCTTCTTGCATCAGCTTCGCGAGGATGGTCAGAGCAGCTTTGTTGTGAAAGTCCCGGTGATATGATGCGTTGCGATAGCGGTGGCCGATACGCAAGATCGGCCAATCAGTCCTGTTAATTAGATCAAACTTACTGTGGCATGCGTTCAGCCTTTCTGGGTACCCGTCCAGAACTTCAAACCAACGGCTCCGGCTCAGTTTCGGCGGGAGCGCGTGGACGAAGGCGAAGTCCTCACGGTAACGCTCTCGACAGAACCGGTAGATGAGGATCTCGGCTAGATTGTCCAGAAGTATCAAGGCCCGCCTACACTTCAATGGAGAGTCGATGCTGGCGAGTCGGGCCGCCTCTTCCAACTGCTCCACTACCAGCTCGAAATCGTCTAGCTCTTCGTGAACGGTCATCGGCGGCTCTCCTCGCTATTCGATGCTAACCGTAGAGGCGCCCTGTGGCTATTCTCCACGCCGCGCGGTCGCGCTTTACCCTTGATATCTCGTCCGAAATTTAGGGAAAATGTGCGGATGGACCTTCAATTTTTCGCCGATGCCGCCGGGATGCTTCGCGGAGCCCTCGTGGAGGCAGGTTATCAGGTCGGCATTATCGATTCTGATGAACAGGTTCGACGGAAATATTTCAGCGCGCGTCATCGGCGTATCGAGCTAAGACCACGGAAGTTCCTCATTCCCCCAGGATTCGTTTGTCCTCCACTATTGAAGCCGGGCCTTGCCCTCCTCCGCGAAAAAGTCGAATCAGGAGGCGACCTCAGGCGGAATCAGAGTAAGCGAATCTCCAACCCCGAGTATGATGATTTGTTGTTGGATGACTGGGGAATCGATCATTTCCATTTGGGCGAGTCGATCGAGCCAAATGGCTTCGTCTCACGGACGAATCCCGTGCTATTCGCCCGCGTCACGCCCGAGAACTTCTACGCCTTGGTGGTGCTACCTCACGGGAGTTGGTCAAAGAAAGCTCTTATTGAAACCATCCACAGTAATTGGCCGGATTCGATAAAGCAATTTCGGATCAGGGGCGTCAAGCCAGAGTTTGAAGTGACGGAAAAGGAGATCCAAGACCTAACAGCCCGTGGTGTAAGTGGTCACCACTGAGGAGTCGCCTGTGGTGGTCGTCGGTGATGTAGCTGGGCGCGCCGCCGCCATGATTGGCTGCCATGCGGAAATTGTGACGAACCAGCGGCGGGTAGCGCCCATGAGCGAGGAAAGCGTAGCGATAACGGTCGCCAGGCGATCTTGCAACCCGCGCGGCGTGCCGCTGCCGATCAGGTGGCGCATGACGAGCCCGAGATTGAAGCCGCCAGCATGAATCAGCAAGCGTTTGAGGATATTCGTGTGGCCGCGCAGATGCGTGCGGCGCATCCCACCGGTGTCATAGAGATGCGCGAAGGAGCGTTCGATCCGCTCGCCCCGGTGACGCATCAGGCGCCGGCCGCGCGCGCCACGAAGCCGCCGCCGATTGGCATACACCAGGGTCCGGGCGGCGGGCTCCTCTGACCAATCGCGGCGACCACGGTCTGGCTCCGCGACGTAAGTCCGGAGGCCTACGGCCGCCAGCTCGATCATAATCTGATTGCTGTGATAGCCCTTGTCGGCGATGATCTCCGCCAGCGGCTCGGGTGCCTGTATTTCGGCTTGTGCGTCTTCGCTTTGCTCCGCCGCGGCAATGACCGTTTCGATGATCGTCGTGGTATCGCCCTGGTCAGCGTCCTGCAGGGTGACGGCGACCAAGGCGCCGGTCTCCAGGTCCACCGCATGCTCAGCTTTGTAGGCCAGGTGCGTCCGGCCATCTTTCATCTTCGCGATCTTCGCGTCGGGATCCCACGGATATTTCCAATCTTCGTTCGAGGTTTTCTTCTTGCGCTTGCGGTCCAGGCGCGCCAGGTCCTCGCGCGTAGGCGTCGCGATCCCCGAGGCCTGCGCGAGACCGGTCAAGAACTCCTGATAGCTCGCCCCGGTGTCGCGGCGCACGATGCTACGCATGGCCGCGTTCGCCTCGAGCATGGTGCCGTCAACCGCGACCGTCTTGCCCTTGAGCAATCCCGCCGCTACCAGCCGTTGCTGCACCCAGGTGAAGACGGCGCGGTGACTCTCGAGGTCGATGACGCGCCGCGTCCGGGAAATCGTCGAATGATCCGGCGGCGGCTCGTCCACCGGCAGCCGCAGAAAAGCGCGTACCGCCAACGAGTCGCTGGCGCGCCAAGCGATCCCGCGTTCCGAGTCGATCCCTTCAAAGTAGCCAACCAGCAGCAACCGGAAGTACCGACCCGGCGCCAGGCTCGGCCGTCCCATCACCGGCGCGTAGAACCTCACGCACTGGCCTTCGACAAACTCATCGAAGTCGTTGGCGTCCAGCAGCGCATTCAGCCGCGTGTAGAACGGATGCCCCGGCGATTTTGGCAGCTCCGCCGTCGCCACCCACAACGACCCTTGCTCACTCTGTCGGGTTCCCATCGCCATGCAACACATTGTAGTATTGTCAATCGATTCTGGCGATCCATCGCTCACTGACTTTCACCACGGGCTGTTAATCGACAGATTTGGTGATCAGTCGTTTTCTCCGAGCGTTGGGCATTCGGCGCGGAGATCCCCGAGTAAACCGTCGGTGCTACGATTACCGGCCTCGATGCGCCGCCACAAAAGCGACTGGACGCTAGGGCTCACTTGCTGCCGAAATGCCGCGAAGGCGCAACTTCAAGACTGGCACTGGCGCTCAGCCGATTTCAGCCGCATTTCCGGGTCGCTCCGCGTCTTCCTGGGTAGCCAGCTTAATATGCCACTAAAAGCCAGCTACCTTTGAGCTACCGTCCGCACCCGCTAGTTCATGCCGTAGAACTGCATCGCGCTTTCGGCTAAAACCTTGCGCCGCATACTCTCGGGCAATTTCTCCGCGATCATCTTCGGCGCTCCCGGGAAAAAGCCGTCCGGATGCGGATAGTCGGTCGCCCACAGAATCTTGCTCGCACCCAGGTATCCCACCAGATGCGACAGGCTGCCCTCGACCGGCTCGAACGAAATCCAGCATTGCCGTTGAAAATATTCGCTCGGCGCCAGCTTGAGGTGCGAATCGTTGAAGAAGCCCTTGTCGTTATAATGCCGGTCCATGCGATCGAGCCACGGCGCAATCCAGCCGCCCCCCGACTCGAGAAAACCAAAGCGCAGCTTCGGGTAGCGCTCGCACACCCCGCCCCAGATCAGGTTCAGGCTCGCCAGCATCATCTCCAGCGTATGCGACACGATATGCCGCGCACCGAATCCTTGAACGCGATCGGTACCGGTCGCCGGCATACCGCCGGTCCCTTCATGTACACCAATCGAAAAGTCGAGTTCCTGCGCTTCGGCCCATAACGGCTCGTACGCAGGGTCATTGAGCATGCGGTTGTTGTACGGATTCGGCCGGATGAAGCCGCCGCGCATGCCCAGTTGGCTGCGGGCATAGCCCATCTCATCGATCGCCAGTTCCACTGATTGCATCGGCAGCATCGCAACGCCGAAGAGCCGTTCGGGATATGGTTTGCAGTAATCCGCCAGCCAGCGATTGTATGCGCGGCACATCGCCCCGGCCATCTCCGGGTCTTGAACAGCGCCAGCGAACAGTCCCAGCGTGGGATAGAGAAACGCCGCGTCTATGCCGTCGAGTTCCATGTCTGGAATTCGCGCGTGCGGATCGAAGCCGCCTTTCCGTCCTTCAACGTATTTTTCGACCGTACGCGCGCCTTGCCGCATGCCTATAGCACCGGCAAAGCTGAGGCCCACGGAACCGCCGTAAACTCTGCCTTCGATTCGCAATCGCTCCTTGCCGTCAGTATCGACGATCAGTTCCGGCGCGCGGTCCCGATACTTCGGATCGAGGTAATTGACCCAGAAATCGGGGGGTTCCAATACGTGGCCATCTGAATCAATCACGTTGTATGTGCGATTCATAAAAGTCCTCCTTTGAGCCTGCTAGGGCGCCGGTGCCAGAGCTTCAACGGCGCGAACGTCGGGGCCTGCCTCGCCGTCAACGTGAAGAGCCTGTATGCTCACGTGCGTCGCACCAGTCTTGAAGTGCGCGTCGATACGCGCGCGAATTCTTTGTACATCAGAGCTTTCTACCAACATGCAGATAGCACCATTCCGATCCCGAGCGCGACTCGCCAGCCCTGACGCTATCCTTCGGATCACTCCCGAGCCTCCGGCGGTAGCCTCGAGATCGATGCTTCTGCGTTGCCCGGGGCATGGCATCGCGTTACAAGGATCTAAAAATGGCGAAACAGCAGTTCCCGCAGTCCGATAAACTCCGCGCGCGGGAGAGCTCGGGGCGCCGCGCACGGTAAACGCTTGGAGGGCGACATGGAAAAGGCGTTGGCTGGTGTAACGGTTCTGGATTTGACCCAATTCGAGGCGGGCACGTCATGCACCGAGACGCTCGCGTGGCTTGGCGCCGACGTTATTAAGGTCGAAGAGCCAACGAAGGGTGAGCAGGGCCGATGGGCGGTTGGGGGATAAGCCCGGAATCGACTCGTACTACTTCATGCTGCTCAACGCGAACAAGCGCGGCATCACGCTCAACCTGAAGTCCGAGCGCGGCAAGGAAATCTTCCTCGACATGGTGAAGAAAGTCGTCAACGTGAGCGAGAACTACTCGCTCGGAACAATGGAAAGTCTCGGGTTCGGTTACAGCCGTCTGCGTGAAATCAACCCGCGCCTGATCTACATGACGGTCAAGGGTTTCGGTACGTACGGCCCGTACAGCAAGTACAAGAGCTTCGACATGATCGCCCAGGCGGCGGGCGGCG
>Ga0185299_10007412_pt1 | contig 11254 bp, 15 predicted proteins | sample PaiPotPPA55metaG_FD_128002 | JGI IMG/M metagenome (GOLD analysis project Ga0185299, IMG submission 128002) | Iron sulfur acid spring bacterial and archeal communities from Banff, Canada, to study Microbial Dark Matter (Phase II) - Paint Pots PPA... ...
TGCCATGAAACTGCGTATCCTGTTAGCCGACGATCACGAAATCGTGCGCCGGGGCCTGTGTGCGCTTCTGCAAAAACATGAGGGCTGGGAAGTGTGCGGGGAGGCCTCCGATGGCCGCGAAGCCATCGAAATGGCTAAGCAGTTGAAGCCCGATGTTGTGATCGTAGACATTGGCATGCCACATCTCAACGGCCTGGATACGACCCGCCAACTGCTGCAGCATGACGCTCACTTCAAAGTCATCGTCCTGACGATCACCGATTCCGATCAGGTCATCCGCGAGGCGCTGGATGCCGGGGCACGCGGTTTCGTGCTGAAGTCTGATGCCGCCCGCGATCTGGTGTCAGCGGTGGAAGCCTTGCAGAGCAAGCGCATGTTCTTCACGCCGCGGGTGAACGATCTGGTATTGGCGGGTTTCCTGGACAAAGGTCAGGCCATATCCCGGAATGAGCCGCCGAACTTGCCAACGCTGACCGCGAGGGAGCGCGAGGTCACGCAGCTTCTCGCTGAAGGAAAGAGTTCCAAGGAGGTGGCCTCGCTCCTGAACCTGAGCACGAAGACTGTAGAAACCCATCGCAGCAACATCATGCGGAAACTCAGCCTGCACTCCATCCGCGATCTAGTGGTGTATGCCATCAAGAACAACATCATCCAGATCCAAATGCCGATGCCGATCCAACGCACGCCGGTAAGCAGTACCCCGGCCTGAGCGCTGCGATTCAACTGCGTTCAGTTTCGCAGAATAGATTAAAGAACGTACCAGTGCTGACCGCCCCACCCTTGCGCCGCTGGCCAGTTTGCATCAAACATTCCACAATTGAGCCAGCGCTCGAGCCGCGTCTCTCAATGCGCGCTCTTCCGAATTCGCCGGAGAAACCCCCATGATTTCTCCGCGCTGAAAGATCGGCGTGCGATACCGCAACCGCTTTTTGGCGGCGGAGTCAGCCTCATGAAGTTCGCATACCGCGGTGTCGAACACGCGTCTCAGATTCTCTGCTGAGAACGACCGATGCAAGTCAATGCTGCGTCCTGCAATCTTGGGTGCCATTGCGCTGGAACTCAACTTTCCTACACTCTTCGCAATGTATGATGACCGACAGGCGTCAGCAATACTGTTTAGCCCCTGCCGCCTGGCGCTAGTTTCCTCATTTGTGGGGGGCAGGAAGTGTAAGGCTCTTCTGAGCTTTGAAGTGTATGACTCTTCTGCGCTTTAAAGATGTGCAAGTATGACTAGACGGCAGGTTGGATTAGGCTGCGGCACGGAGACTCAGGCAACTCTGGAGTGCTCGCAGGGCATACAGGGCATCGTCTAGCGCTTGGTCTTCTTCGATTGTGTCACGGTCCGCGGAGAAGAGTTCCCGTGCCCGGGACACAATCGCTTTCTCGGCGTCGGCGGTGCGCGCCGGAATCCTTCTATTGTCCGTCTCAAACAGAGCAGCGCAGTAAAGATCTCTCCAATTTCCCCGCATAGGTTGGCAGGAAGTGGCTTGGATCTCCATAAAGACCTCCATGCAAGTGGCGGATAATTCTGTAGCGACTAACTGCAAACACAGTAGGCATACCAACCGAAAAACGCTATACAGTGAATCCAGTATGTAGGCTGAGGGCCGGTCCACTTGCGGTGAATCCTACATTTTGGCGTGAGAACAAGAAGAATAAGAATGAGGATGGAAGGGTTCCCTTTCCGGAGCCCCTTCCATTCCTGTTTCCGCTATGCTGCTTTCTTGGACTTTGAGCTAGCGCGACCTTGGCCAGAATGTGTTGAGGTGCGCGCCCCACCCTGGAGCGCCTTCGGGTTAATCTCCTGCGAAAGATCTGTCAGTTTCTGATCAGTTTGTTTTTCTTCTTCCAGCGTCTGGTTCAGCAAAGAAACGTGCGCGTTTTCGCCAAGCAGCTCGGCAAGCGCTCGGGCGGTTCCGTAACCAGCCATCTCGTAGTGCTCAACCCTCTGCGCTGCTCCAATGAGGGCGGCGTCCAGCACGTCTTCGGCGTAGTTCTCTCCGATCGTTTCGGCCCCCTCTTTGACCAGGCCCTCCATGCCAAGACACTTCTTGCCGGATGGTTTCTCCTCCAACTGCTCGAAGATCTGCTCCAGGCGAGACACCTGCTCCGAGGTCTGGCGCAAGTGTTCTTCGAATGCCTCGCGCAGTTGGCCGTTCGAGGCCGCTTTGGCAATCTTCGGCAGAGCCTTCACAAGTTGCGTTTCCGCGTTGTAAAGATCCCGAAGTTCATCGATGTACAGCTCTCGCAATGACTTTTTTTGCATTTGGACTTCCTCCTAGAAATGAGATCCAGCGCAGCGGATGCCAATTCTTTCTTGAAAATGCATCTCTTTGCTGCTGCCTGTCCGAAAGTAGATGGTGACCCTGCGCGGAACAATACCCCGAACTCTGTAAAATCGGAGAAAAACAATCAGGTCCTTACGAGCGTGTGTCCATTTCTGGTCATTCCTTCGCGTGAGCCGGCTCGCGTTTTCTGGGCAGCGTTTTGTTCTTCCGGCTCCTTCGCTCCTTCGCGGTCGCCGTGCTCTTGGTCGTCCGCGCCCGAGCGGAACGGCGAATTCTTTTCCGGGGATGCTGAGCACGAGCTCGCGAGCGCTCTGCAGGCCTTTCGATATTGGCGGCTTCCCGCACCTTGGTGGCAACGCTCTCCGGTAGCGCCGAAAGGCTCTCCGCCAACTCTCGTGTCGCTCTCGTGAGCGTGCCGGCGGCATGTCCCAGTGTGCGTGCGATGGTATTTAAACGCTTCTGTTTTACAAGCTGTCTCTTCGTCTTTTTCGTCGTTGCCATCGGCGTCCTCTTAAGTAGTGTTTGGTCCTTACTTTTGCGCGCGTAAAGCGCAAAGGCCCGGTCAAGGCCCACGACTCAGAGCTGCGCCGGATCCTCAGGATCGGGTTCGCGCACCGGAGCGTCCGGATTCTCCAAAGGACTTGGCGGATCTTTGATGGGCGCCGGATAAGGTTCCGGGGGTGTACGAAAATAGTGGCCTACAGGCCGCGGCCCTTTCACTTGCCATTGAGCGGGCATGACAATCTGATGCCAGAATCACCTAAAGGGAAGCCGGTCATTAAAGGCTGAACCGCCGGCCATTTCAGGAGAAATAGCCGGTGAGCCCCGCTTTCCCGAGCACCGGGCTCGAATCTCCCGCGTTATTTTCTGTCCTGCGAACTCTGGCTCAGACGCCGACTCTCGAATTCCTATGGAGTCACCGTGAAGCCCTGCATCGCTGTGTTTTCCCCGTCACTGTATAAGTGAAAGGAGAGGTGTGCAGTTCTGTCAGATCCCCTGTCGTGTGGTTGATGGAGAAACCAACGATACCGCGATAGCCGTTAGGAACGCCAATTCCGCAGGAACTGGTATAGAGGTAATTTCCCGTCGAATCCTCGCGAATTGGGCCTCCGCACCCGACACTCGTGCCGGTGTCCTTCACGTAGGTCAGGGTCCCATTTGCGGCGATAGATTAGATGGAAATGTCCTCGACGTCGCTGTTTACTCCGTAGAGGAATTTTCCCGAACCATCGATGGCCAACGAAATGGGATTGGTAACGCAGGTCTGGCAATCTATGGGAACGTTGGAGCCACCGTTATCGGCCCAGGAAGGGCCGGCAACGTCGGTGAGAGTTCCGTTAGTGCCGGCTACGGCGAAGCCTGAGATGGAGTCCATCCAGGCGTCGGCGGTGTACAGGTACCTTCCCGCGGGATCGATGATGTCGAGAGGAAACGATGTGCCGTAGGCGCAGTTGCCGGGGACAGGAATGGGGAAGGGCGAGCCCGGCAACGGAGTGAGGGCTCCGGTAGTTTCGTCAATAGAGAAAGCATCGATATAGCTGGTGGAGTCGGCGACGTAAATATACTTGCCGCTGGGATCGACGACCAGCGCCTGCGGGCCGATCTGCGTGTCATAGGGGGAGCCGGGAGCGGGACTCAGCGAGCCGTTGCTCTGCAACTGAAAGACAGCCACGCCATCGCCGGTATGCTGCTCATCACGCGTTGCAAAAATCAGAGTGCCGCTAGGATGGACGGCGACAGCGGTCACGGAATGGTCTACGGGGAACGGGGCTCCGGGCACGCGGTCAGGAAGCCGTTGTTGCGATTGATGAAATAGGGGAAGACATCGCCGGAGACGTAGTCGCCTACATAGAGACGGTATCCACTTTTGTCGGAAGTGACCGCCAACGGATCTACGTTCGCATTTACTGGGCCCTGCAATATGGGTGCGAGTGCGCCGTTGCCGGCCACAATGCTAAAACCCTGGACGGTGTTGACCTCAGCTCCGCCATTGGTGTTGAAGTAGTTGCTGTTTACGGTGCAGACAAAATCTCCGGGCTGCTCCTCTGCCGTGGTGGTGATGGTGACATAGGCCTTAGCCACGCCGCCGCAGTTATCCCACGCTTGCACCACGGTGTCATAGATTGCCGGAGGGAGGTTGATATAGGCGTTAAGTTTGGCGCCGGCAACCGTGTAAGCGCTGACGTAGGGAGCCGAGTAGATGCGAATGGCCGAAATTCCCTGGGCGCAGTCGGGGCTGCTCGCCCTCGCGGCATAGTTCACTGTGCTGGTGGTTTGGGAATTATTGGCGGGACTGGTAACGGTGATGGTGGGTCTGGTGGCGAATGCAGTCGTGGTCAAGAACAGAGCCGACAACACAAATGAAAATGCACGGGGGATGGATTTGGAATGCATGAAACAACCTCAAGACATCTCGCGGATCAATGGATCTGGACCGCCGGACCTAGATAACCGCCGGGCATTAGATATAAGGGGCGGTAATAAAGTTTGCGAAGGTGCCGGTTTTTGGAGAAGCAGGTGAATCCTCGCCCCAGGGCTTACTCCTCGATGTATCAATGAACCCTTTCCGGTTCCTACAGAATTCCGAGTACGGAAAAAGCCTCTGAAATCGTGATAAATCTCACCCTATTGTTCCTGCAGGTGCGGTTTCCTTCGGGTGCATTTCCGCCGCGCTGAAAGGCGCCTAACTTCGCAGCCGGGCTGGCGACCGCAATCCCATCGGGAGCCGGTATTACGCTATTCGTAGCTGCACCTGACGTCGACATCGCCAGTGTCCGCGTGACAGGGGGTTCCGGCAGTTGTTCGCTCACCGAGGCCCCCAGTTCCCCGAAGGCCGATGGAAATACCATCACGATCGAATCCATAGGGGTGTTCCTACCACGTCCGTTCTAGCTTTCGTTCGGCCCGTAGAGAAAGGGCGTGGTTCCCGGAACCACCCCCGCGTGGGCTGAGCCCCTCTATGTCCAAAATCGTGTGTGCGGAGACTCGGAGCTACAGAGCTACTGTCTCTCCGTTCAGAGTCTACACGCTCATCCGTAGTTCGGACTTCGGAGGCCTTGCATCTCAAACGGGCAATCCCGCGACTGCGTGCGGATAGGACAGCGCAGCAGGAGATAAAAGCCATCGAGGATTGCCTCGGAGGATGACGATGACAATGTGAGCTTTCAGGTTTCTGCATTTAGCGATTCTTTCAGTGCTGGTCGGGTGTCCGGCCTTTGTTTTTGCGCAAGACGACAAGCCCCAGGACAACAAACCGCAACAGGAAGAGCCCAAGCCCAAGCCCAAGCAGGAAGAGACCAAACCTCAGAACGAGGCCAGACCTCACCAGGACGAGGCCAAGCCTTCAAAACAAGATCAAAAGCAGGAGCAAAAAGAGTCTCACGACCAGATGAGGCCTGAAGGGCGGGAACATCCGGAACAGCAAGCCAAGAACGGTCGGCCCGCGGGCAAGAGCGGCCACATTCCCGACGACAAGTTCCGCGCTCACTTTGGCCGCAGCCATAAGTTCACCGCAAGCACGGTAATTGTGCAAGGTCAGCCGCAATTTCAGTATGGCGGCTACAGCTTTCAGCTCGTGGATGCCTGGCCTGAGGGCTGGGCCTATACCGACGAATGCTACATCGACTACATCGATGGAGAGTATTTTCTGTTCGATTTGCTTCACCCGGGCATTCAGGTCGCCGTTTTCGTTGTGCTGTAACCGAACGCTGCGCCGATCCGTCCGGGAAGGTGGCTCCTCTGAGGCGGGATGCAGTTCTGCTGGATCAACCTCAAGAGGGTCCACCTTCATTTCTTGAGAGCAACGGGCTTGAGTTCAAATATCTAGAACCAACAGTCTTTCTTCTTCAGAAAAGTTCTTCGGGTGAGGTCGACATGAGGGCTTTCATCCCGTCAGGTCGAGCGGCGACTGGCGTCGAGCGTTGATCCGCAAGATGACTGCTGTTATTTGTCGCGGCCTGCGTTTTGCATTGCTTTTGGAGTTCCTCGGCGGCTTGAGCGAGCGTGATGTTGGCTGGCACGGGCTGAAAGTCACTTCGAAGTTCATTCTGTTGCACGGAAAGGGTTTTGAAGAACAGAGCCTTACCGTGCATGTTCACGTGCAAAAGGGTGATCTCCCAATGACCCGGCGCGACTTCCGACTGCTTGACGTTAAATGTGCCGCCCTCATCGAGATGGCCGAGCAAGCCGCCGTAAAATTTGACCGGCCGAATGAGATGACCCTCGATCTCCGCGAGCCGGTTCTCTTTTTCGTCAATCCAGATCCGGCCTTCCATGGCATGAAAGACCGCCGCCTCGTGGGACGAAGGACGGAAATTCGGGTTCGGCTTAAAGAATATTTCCACGAGGCTGCCTTGATGGTCTCCAAACCTTGCGGTTACCGCGTCAGGTAATATCCTGAACAAACGCTCAGTTTGCTTGGCGTCTTCCTGCTGGGCACGTTGCCGCTTTCTCCGCCGATCAGGGCTGTGCAGCAGGTTCGCGATGCGCTGGTCCTCTTGTGCTTGTTGCTCCCGTGGGATCGGCCGTCCATTTTTTAACCACAACCGATCAAGGTCTCCTTCGCCAGTCTGAACGATCCACTTGACCTGCTCGTGGTTTCGCGCATCCGTCGTTTTTTCTTGATACATCCACCGGCTGTGATCATCGGATTGAGCTCTTAGCTCGTTGTTGATTACCTTGCGCAGAACGTCGCCAGCCGATTGCCTCCCATCACCCGAGTTGGTTTGAGAAAAAACCGAAGAGCAAACAATAAACAGAACAGCTGCCCCGATCAGAATCGGAACGGCGACTCCACTAGCCGTCCTCGACAGGCCCATCAGTCGTTGTGTCAGATACATTTCGCCCTCCAGGCAATCTGACAATGCTCCATATAGAACGTAAAGGAGAGGCCGGGCCAAGACATCGAATGCATGCTGTAGCTTTTTTGAATGTTTGCCGTAGCCCGCACCCGCCCATTGCTGTTCTCTGAGGAATGCATCCAAAAGGGTTCTTCGAAAGAGGGGTTATGGCCGCCACAAGAGGCAAGGGGATAGCTAAGGTAAAGACGAACTCGACTCATCCAGCTGCGGGACTATTTACGGAAAGTGCGAGAACAATCGCCAACAGCCTGGCCTCGAAGAGAGTCTCACCAAAGGACCGCGCTCCGGCATGCGAATGCTCACATACTTCGTCAATCGAGCCGGACGCGCGCTCAGCACCGAGCGCCGAGCAGAACTTGAAAGGGCAAAGGAATTACTTTCAAGAAAGATCGAGCAGCAAAAGAAAATGAAGAAGCGAAAGCCGCGCGCCTGACGCTCACCGGGGTGCGGCCTGCCAAAAAGCATGCAGAAATCGCGGGCTACCCGAAATGATCGGCGCCCTTAGGGTAAACCGGGGATGGGACGCGTGTGCCGCTCAAGCTAGCATCGGTTGAATTCCAGGAGGTCTTATGCCCGAGCAGGCAACAATTCAGCGTGCCCGAGAGGACGCTCGTGAAGGTAAATCTCCGTCAACCCAGGCGGGAGAATTTGTTCGCGAAGAAATCCATCACATCCGGGAAGGCAAGCACGGCGCCCGGTCTCCTAAGCAGGCCATTGCGATTGGACTTTCGAAAGCGCGACGCGCCGGCGTGAAGCTAGGAAAACCTAAAGGTTCAGCCGCCCTGCGAAAGAAAGCTGCGCAAGATGAGAAAGCGAGCAGAAGCCCGCGTCGCAAAACATCCGCCACTCGTTCTCGCGCAACCGAGGCTGCGTTGAAGCGCGAGCCCCGCAGCTCGGCAAGCAAATCGGCTCTTTCGCGACAAACCAAGAGCGCCGCGGTAAAGCGGGGAAAAAACGCACGCAGCGCAGCGGCGACGAAGGCGGTCCGCACAAGAAAAGCTGCATAGCGTTGCAATGATGTTGCTGGCCGACGCGCTCGCCGAGGAATTCCGAAGTTCCCTTGGATCGCCCGCGCTTCCATGCTTCGTGGCCTGGGCCTCGTGGTCAAGCGGCGCGAGAGCCCATGACGAAGTGCAGTATGAGCGAAATGACAGCAAATGCCAATAAAAGGTGGATCAATCCGCCCGCGACGTGAAACACGGTAAACCCTCCAAGCCAGGCAATCAGCAGGATTACGAATAAGACTGTCCAGATACTCATGATTTCCCTCCGGTTTAGCTTTCGGCCTCGTGCGCCAGAACTCAGATGAGACCCAGACAGGAACAGTTGCCTATCGCCTTCCGCATCTGACTTACTCGCCTAGCCATGCTCCCAGTTCGCGAAGTGAATCCACGTAGTCGCAGATGATTTTGGTCGCTCCCACCAAGGGCACGGCGAGGATCAGCCCCATGGCTCCCCAGATCCACGCCCAGAAGAACAAAGCGAGTGTCACCACTAGCGGATTCAACCGCAGCCGCTTGCCCACAATCTTCGGATAAAGAACGTTCATGGTGACAAGATGCAAACCGATGACTGAGGCCAGTATCATCAAAACACCGGTTCGGTCTACGACTCCAAAACCTGCGGCCAACGGGGAAAGAAGAGCCAGGAATACTCCAAGATAGGGAATCAGGGTCGCAAACCCGCTGATCACTCCCAAAAAATAAAAATAAGGAATTTCCAAGTGCCAGAACACGGCCGTGCTGATCGCAGCGCTCACTACGCCTAACAACAGGTTGCCGACAATAAAGCTGCGGATCATCGCGGAAATCCTGCCAACCGTGCGGTGCGCGACTAAACGGTGCTCCTTTGGGAATAACCGCACCGTGGCGGTGAGCATATGATCCTTCCACGTAAGCATGAAGTAGACCAGAAATGGCACGAACGAAATCGCGAGTACAACTTCTGCCAGGGTTCCGGTACCAGCAGAAATCACCCTGGACAGAGCCGGAGCCTCTTGCACTTCCACGGGTAAAGGCTGTTTACCCGCTTTGGGAGAGGCAAGTACGGAACGCGTACTCTCTTCGATCTTGGTGGTCTGCGCGCGAAACTTTGCCAGGTTGTCTCGTATCTTTCCCGAATATTGCGGTAATTGAATGGCGAAGTCGACTGCTCGATTGTAGAAAAAATAAGTAAGATTTCCGGCCAGGCAGAGCAAGAGTGCCACGGCAATTAAGGCGCCGGCGGGCCGAGGAACGCGGATTCGAGCGAACCAGCCCACCAAGGGTTCGAGAACGAATGCCAGCAGTATCGCCACCAGCGTGGTAACCATCACAACTTTCAACAAATACAGGAGGCCGATCACGGCGATGCCTGCCACTACAATCTGGGCGACCGAACCGGCTCGAATCGAAGCATGAAGGATCTCCGCTTCTTCGATAACCGCGGCAGTCGAGGGCAGATCCTGACCTTCCGGCGTCTGTTTTGTTTCTGGGCTCGGAGGCGAGGACTCGCTTGAAGGCGACTCTAGCACTCGCACAGATGCTGGCGCGGGTTTAGTTTGGAGGGGCATGTGCGAGTTCGTCGTCGCAAAGTTTGTCGACGACAACAGCCCACTATCAAGCACCATCAAACAACCGCAAATAGGGTTTTCCATGTACGGAGCGAACCCATTCTTCTGATAAGAAAAGAACGACGCGGATATTGCCGACCTACACCCTGCGCGCGTCAGGATATCCGACAGCCGAATCAGACCGGACTCTCGTTTCGTCGAGCAAGCAAAGTGCCACTGGGAAATATCCTAACAATTCCGAAACGGCAATCTTTGCGTCGGCCTTGGGAAGATCCAGAATTTCTCCGGTAAACGCGTTCCGATACTTTTCGCCGGAATCGCAGAACGGGATCAACACGTGAGTATCCCCCCAGACCTTCGATCCTATCGGCAGGAGATTGCTATCACCCAGCAAACTGGCGACCAGGCGCGGAACCACTACCAGCACGCTCGCACTTTCAGACCTCCGCATAAACGCAACCACGTGATTAGCCCTTTCCCCTTGGACCGGTAGCGGCAGATACTCACCCTGCTGAAAAACGTCCGGCCACTGTTTACGCAAGCAAAACGTTTTCCAAATCAAGTACAACTTGATTCGACCGTCCACGGGGTTCTCCAGCAGTTGGCTAACCGAAGTTGCGTCCGGGTTGCTGCTCCATCTCCGGATACTGTCAAATACTTGCCGGCGGTGGCTATAGTCGACTGGACGCCGGTTGTCGGGATCGACCAGGCTAAAATCCCACAAGTCATTCCCCTGATAGATATCGGGCACACCCGGACTGGTCAGTTTGAGCAGGGTCTGCGACAGGCTATTCCAAAGACCAAGGCGGGCAACGAGGCGTTGGAAGGGAACAAAGTCATCTAGAAAACGGTTTTTGGAACTGGGATTCAATAACGCCGTAACGAACGACGAAACCGCGTTTTCGTAAGCGATATTCTGATTGATCCAGCTAGTGTTCTGCTTGCTTTCGCGGATCGCTTTCAGCATGTAGCTCTCGATCCGATCAGAGAAAGCTCTCCAGTCCTTCGTGTCATCCAGAGTTTCCGATGGCCAGGCGCCCACCAACGTCTGATAGAGCAGGTACTCGTCGTTCGGCGAGGGGGCGGGCTTGTCGCTGATCGCAGACCGATGGCTTCGATTGAAGCGTTGCCAGTCGCGCACTCGCAGCCTCCACAGCGCCGGTATCTCCGAAAGCACGTTGATGCGGGCGCGCACGTCCTCCGAGCGTTTTGAGTCGTGCGTGCTCGTGGCGAGCATGGTGTGAGGCCAATAGCGGAGACGTTCCCGGTTCGCGAGATGAAACTCGGCCGTAGTGACTCCAAACCGGCGAAGATCGCCTCCAACGTCGTTCAATGAGATCAGACGGTGGTATCGGTAAAAGGCCGTGTCTTCTATGCCCTTAGCCATCACCGGGCTCGTGAACTGCTGGAATTTCATCGCAAAAGCGGTAACTGCGCTGCGGTAGGCCGCATCGTGGCCTTCAGCGATGCGAGTAAGAAGCACCTCGCGGATGAAATCGAAGACGCTGGTGTCGGCTGCGGGACTTCTCGATTTCGCAGAATCGACGGCGATGCGG
>Ga0185299_10007413_pt1 | contig 11252 bp, 10 predicted proteins | sample PaiPotPPA55metaG_FD_128002 | JGI IMG/M metagenome (GOLD analysis project Ga0185299, IMG submission 128002) | Iron sulfur acid spring bacterial and archeal communities from Banff, Canada, to study Microbial Dark Matter (Phase II) - Paint Pots PPA... ...
GAAAAGGCCGACATCATTTTGTTGCAAGAAGCGGACCTGAACGCACGGCGCACTCATCACCTCAACGTCGCGAGGGAAATCGCGCAGAAGCTGACGATGAACTACGTTTTCGGCCGCGAGTTTCAGGAGCTGACTCAAGGATCTAGGACCTCACCGGCCTACCACGGCCAAGCAACACTTTCGCGCTGGCCGCTATCAAATTCCCACATCATCCGATTCCAGAAACAACCGCATTTTTGGCACCCGCAGTGGTTTCTTCCCGAAATCCCGCCCTTTCAGGAGAGGCTTGGAGGGCGCCTGGCGCTGGTCAGTGACGTCAATATTGCAGGCAAAACAATCGCTACCTACAACATCCATCTGGAAGGTAGAGCGGATGATCAATTGCGTTTCGCTCCCGTTCGTTCGCGGTGCCTCGGCATCACGCCACACTTCTTTTGGACTACGGGACTTGTATCTCGGGTCACGACCTCGACGTTACCGTCAAATCTCTGTCATGAATGCCAGCTATAGGATTCTCTACTTAATTGCTGAGCGGCCTGAGTTCTACTTTCCGTTGAAAACAAAACGCATAGCTGATTGCTTGGCGAAGCCCGCCTTGGACACACACTTGCTTCTGGGAGCGAGAGAGAAACGGAGATCGCCAATGACCTACGCATCGAAATCCGCAAGTTTCGTTGGGCGCACCAATGCAGCAGCAATCAGCAAGCCCTTGCCCGTTTTCAGAACAAGAAAAAGGAACGTGCGATCAACCTCATGCGAGTCGCCAAGCTACGAGGCTCACAACGTCGCCGAAACTCGAGCGGAGGTCATAGGAACGGAAGCTTTCGAAGAGATGTTCGTGGCATCGCGCCAGAAATTCGTAGCTACGGCCCATGCCATCCTTCGCAATAAAGAAGATGCCGAAGACGCAGTCCAAAATGCCTTTCTTTCCGCGTATCTCCACTTGCGCAGCTTCGAAGGCCGATCCGCCCTTAGGACCTGGTTCACGCGCATCGTCTTGAACGCTGCTTTGATGATCCGACGCAAACGTAAACCATCCACGATCCCCCTGCTGCCCGAGAGCAGCAACTCGCCCGAAGTCAACTGGACGGAAAATATTCCGGCATCGGATCCTGATCCGGAAATGGTTCACGCAGAACGGGAGACTTTTGAGTGCATCAACGGGATTCTCGGGAACATGAAACCGGCGCTTCGACAGGCGTTCACGATGACTTATTACGACGAGCTCTCGGGGCCAGAAGCTTCCGCCGCGCTCGGTGTTTCAGCTGGGACGTTCAAGGCCCGGCTCTTTCGGGCAAGACGACAGGTCTTGGACCAAACGCAGCGGTCTCTTGTGGCTCCCATCCTTAGACCATCCTTTCGGCGTCCGAACTCTTTGAATGCAATGACTCCAGAGTCAGCCGGGACCTGAATCCGTGATCACTGTGAAAGCGAGCCAAAAATTCTTCACTTATGCCGAGGTCACGAACCTTACAGGGATTTGCGCCGAGCATCTGGAAAATTTTGCCAAGCGCCACCGGCTGGGCTTCATTGCACGAGCCTCGGAGATTCGAGGCCACCAGACAGACCAGTGGCTCTTCAGACCGTGGGACTTAATGTTCTTAGCGGTGCTGTTCTCGCGCTGTTCTAACTAAGGTTGGGGCTCACTTCACGCAATGGCGCGGCGGAACCGATGCTTTTAGCCGTTCACCTTGTGGTGCGATCGTAGGAAGCTGCGCCAGAGACCGAGCTCTTTGATCCAGCTGATTTCATAGACGAACTCGTGCTCCTCGCGCGTCTGCTCTCGTTCATTCCACACAACTCCACGTTGTGTCTCCCAGTGCACATCGACTCCCTCGGTAAAGGCCGAAATTGGAAGAATTGCGGAACTAGTTGCGGCTGTAGACATCGGTTCAACCTGCTCTTTCTAAAACTTCACGGCTTCATTTGAAGCTTTGACAGAGTGCTTTCTAGCAATCGCAATTCCACACATAGCCCCCAGTACAGGGCGCAAACGAAATCGGCGTTACGACAACTGCCGCAAGGAAATACGTTTGAAGGTCCTTCTAGGAATCAGTCACTCAGGAAGGCGCGATTCGAACCGTTTCGCACGTGTCGGTGTCAATCGCGTGGCGAAAGCGCTAAACGGTTGGCAGCATCAAATGGGGCTACGCTAGGGCCAAGGCCCTTCACTCCCGCAAGCGTCTGTTCCCTCTACATGTTGCAGTTATAGCGCTACAAATTCAGTTGGCAAAGCGGTTGCACCAATATTGACCGCTGGAGACAAGAAGTTTGCGCCGAGTCGCGTCATACAGCTCGCTAATTCGATACCTAAAGAGAGGACACTTTGAAAAGAATCACACTTTCTGCGCTCCTGCTTGTTGGACTGTGCGTGGGCGGAAGTCCAATGGCAGTTGCTCAAGATACATCTTCGCAATCGTCCACCGCCGACAACACCGCGATAAGCGACCAACAGTTGGCGCTACTACGCAGGGATATACGCTCGATCAAGAAGCGGCTGATTGCTGCGAATTTGACACTAACGGATAGCGAAGCGACAAAGTTCTGGCAGGTGTACGAAGAATACTCGGCGGATATGGGAAAGATCAACGATTCGAGAACTGCGATTATCAAGGAATATTCAGACGAATACGGAACCCTGACCGATGATCAGGCCGACAATCTTATTCGCCGCTGGCTGGACACCGACATCGAACAAACAAAACTGCGTCAGCGCTATGTGCCGATCTTTCGAAGAGTCTTGCCCGGAAAGAAAGCAGCGACCTTCTTTCAACTGGACCGCCGTATCAGCACGTTGATCGATGTGCAGCTCACATCGCAACTTCCACTGGCCCAAAGTCAATCGGTTCATGAATAGCGCCTTGTTCGCAGATTTCTTGCTGCTGAAGGAGCAAATGTGATGTCCACCTCGCCAGTCCCGGCTGAATCCGCCGCCCACGTGACGAAGCCGCTGCCTCCAGCAAGCGACAAGCCTGCGGCCGCTTCTCGCGGGCGTGAGGGATGGAAGAAGTACCTGACTCCCCTCCTTGTAGTGGCGCTCGGCCTAGCCGTTTTGATCACCATTACTCGCAACTGGAATGCGTGGGAGGGCGGCAAGATCGAACAAGTAACTGATGATGCTTACGTCCGCGGCGACCTTACACCGTTGAGCACCAAGGTGACCGGAATCGTGCGCACGGTTCACGTAGCCGACTTTCAGCGAGTACACAAAGGAGACCTCATTGTCGAATTGCATGACGACGATTACCGGGCACAAGCTGACCAAGCCACCGCGGCAGTTGAGGCTGCCCGTGCTGCCATCGAAAACAACCATCGGCAGCGCGAGTTGGAAGACGCACGTATCGCGAAAGCCCTTTCCGGTATCGATCAAGCCAAGGCACAAATCGCTGCGGCGGAAGCCGGCAAGCAAGCCGTGGAAGCTCAACTCGTTCGTGCCCGCTCCGAACGCAAGCGCCAGGAGGGGCTGTATCAGAGTCATTCGGCGACCCAACAGACGCTCGAGGTCGCCGTGGCCAATGACGAGCAACTGTCAGCGCAGCTTGCCAGCCGCGACGCCGATCTCAAACAGGCTCAAACCATGTTTCGTAGCAGTGAACTCGCTGCTGAAGCCGAGCGGCGATCAAAAGCGGTCGTCGAGTCACAGGATAGGCAGCTTCTGGCTGATTTGCGGGCGAAGCAGGCGAACCTTACGGCAGCTGTGGTGAATCTTGGGTACACGAAAATTTACGCTCCTGGTGAGGGCACCGTGGGGGAACGACAAGTTCGGCAAGGACAACTTGTATCTCCGGGCACGCAGGTAATCGCGTTCATTGATGTCACCAAGTGGGTACTGGCGAATTATCGTGAAACCCAGTTGACCAACGTGAAGATCGGTGACCCTGCCGAAGTTCGAATTGACCAATATCCAGGGCAGGTAATTCATGGGAAGGTGCTGGAAATCGCGCCAGCCAGCGGATCACAATTTTCTCTGCTGCCGCCCGACAACGCGACCGGCAATTTCACAAAAGTAGTACAGCGCATCCCCGTCAAGATCGCACTGGACGACACCGCCTTTGCCGCCAAGCTGCGCCCCGGACTCTCGGTGATTGCAACCGTCCGGACGAGGCGGTAGACGGAAAAGTATGGCGGCTTCTAGCGTAACAATTCGCCCGTCTCCGATAGATATCGCACGCACAGCCGCCGCTGCGATGCCAACGGAGGTTTCGAGCAAGCCACTCCTGGGGATTCTCGGCGTAGTTACGGGCGCGGGAGTTGTCACGCTGACCAGCCGCATGATCTCCCTCGGCATGCCCGATTTCAAGGGCCTTCACGGATTTGGGTACGACGACAGCGCGTGGATTGCTAGTGCCTTCGATGCCGGCCTGATGTTCATCGGCCCGTTCACGGTGTATCTCGGCGGTCTGCTGGGTCCGCGGCGCATCTTGCTCACAGCCGCCGCCCTTTTCACTTTGCTATTTATTTTCCTGCCCTTTGCGCACAGTTACAGCCTGGTGATCGCAATGACGCTTCTCGGCGGCCTGACCTCTGGCACGTTCTATCCACTCACTCTCACGTTCGCACTTCGCAACATTCCGCTTCGATACCTTCCTTTCACACTGGCCTTGTACGCAACCTTCGTGGATGGGGCGGTGAACATCGCGCCTTCCCTCTACGGATGGTATCGAGAACATCTTTCTTCGAATTGGATGTTCTGGAATTCGGCGCTCATCACGCCCCTGATGATGATCTGTATCTATTACGGGATACCGAAACCGAATGCACCGAAGAGATCCGGGGAAGCACCGAGCTTCGCAGGATTTTTGTACGCCAGTGCGGGTCTCGCCATGTTGCTGGTCGCCCTCGAACAAGGGGAAAGGCTCGACTGGTGGCGCTCCGGAGTATTCAACGCATTGTTCGCCGGCGGAGCGTTCTTCCTGGCGTGCGCGCTGGTTTGGAGGCTACGCGGTCCGAATCCTCTGGTGGCGCTGCCTTATCTGCTGAAGTGGAACACCGTGCTGCTGGGAGCCCTGCTCTTCTGGTTCCGCTTCACTCTTTGCACCACCATCATTCTGGTCCCGCAGGCGCTGGCCATCCGGGGGTTCGAACCCGAGCAGATCGGACCTGCGATTATCTGGAGCGCTATCCCGCTTATCCCCCTCGCTTTCACCGCTGCGCTTCTGCTGCTGCGCAAATTTGATTCCCGCCTCCTCTTCGCCATTGGACTTGCGTGTACTGCCTTTGCTGCCTGGTTGAATTCTCAATACAGCAGCACGTGGGCGGCCCAGAACTTCTACCGCACCGAGTTGCTCACCGGCGTCGGACAGGCGTTTGCTTTCATCGGACTTGTTGGCTGTATCGTGCTGCAAGCAATCTTCGCGGGAGCTTTGGCCAAACCTGAGTGGGTGCTTACTTTTTCGGCTTTTTTTCACACCATCCGTATATTCGGCGGAACCGCAGGCGCCATTTACATGGGCCATTTTGTGGCGCGACGCGAAAAGTTGCACTCGAACTTGTTGGGATTGCACGTCGGCAGTGGGGAGTGGCTAACAAATCAGAACATTCATGGGATGACCGCAGGTATCTACGCCAAGTCGTCCGGGTTGGCAACTGCGGGGGCTCGCGCGGTTGAACTGATTGCAGCCCGCATTCATCTTCAGGCATTCAGCCTGAGCATTATCGATGGATTCCTGCTGATCGCTTGGAGCTGCGTCTGCGCGCTGATTCTTGTCGCTCTGTTGCGCAAATCACCGTTGAACTACGGCGACCTCAGCACGGTCCAGCAGACACTGGCCCTCGAGAAGGAGTCGAAATGATGAAGCGAAAAACATTTTTTCTGCTGGTAGCGACGGCGTTGTCTTGCTCGCATAGCTGGGCCGACGAAAAAGGCAGTACTGCGCCATCACGCCGCATTTCACTGCGAGAAGCCGTTCAGTTGGCCCTCAAGCACAACCACAACGTCCGCATTGCGGGCTACGCGGTCGATGTGAAGCAGCATGCGAAAGAGGCCGCAAGAGGTTCCTATTTCCCATCGATACGCAATGACAGCAGTTTTCTGCGTGTGACGGATACGCAGTTGATTCAGATCAGCCCCGGCACCTTGGGTTCAGTGGAGGGAACGCCGATTCCTCCAGCGAGCAGCGTTATTAACCAGGGGGGCCGCAACCTGACGACCAGCGGAACCCAGATCACGCAACCATTAACCTCGCTGCTGAAGATCAAGCGGGCAAACGATATCGCGCAAGCTGAAGTAAAGGCCTCACGGGAGAAGGCGCAACTTACGGGAAACGATGTCGCGCTTGCGGTACACGAGGTTTATTACCGCGTTTTGATTGCTCAAGCGCACCGCAGTGCCACGGAGGCACGGATAAGAGCTTCGCGGGACCTCGAGAGCGAGCGCATCGAGCAGGTAAAGTTTGGGAGTTCACTCGCACAGGAATCGATTGAGAGCCGTGCGCAACTATTGCAAGCGAAACAAGAACTCCTCACGACGGATCTTCAGTTGGCCGATCTCGAGTTGAAACTGGATGATCTGATAGGCTTGCCTCTAACGACGGTCCTAGATCTTGATGCTGTCGCTGCAGAGTCTCAGGAAACTTGTCCGCTCGAGGAATGTGTTACGACGGCAACGGCCTCGCATCCGGAAATCTTAGAGGCTCGTGCCGAAGTGGAGAAAGCGGAAGCAGCAGTCCGTCTGGCCAAGACAGATATTTGGGTCCCCGATGTGGAAGCATTCGGCCGCTACAGCTACGCAAATAACGTCCCATTCCTGGCGCGTAATTTCGGCACCTTTGGCATTCACCTCGGATATGACCTGTTCGATGGAGGGCAAAAAAGATCCGTGAAGCGTGAACGTGAAGCGCAATTGGCTCAAGCGAGGGAGAACCTGGCGAGGCTGACGGACGAGGTCGAACTTGCCGTGCACAGTGCGTACAACAAACTCGAAAGAACCCAGGAGATGTTGAAGGTGTCCGAAGAGGTCGTCGCTCTGCGCGGCGAGTCGAACCGCGTGTTGCAGCAAGAACTCTTGCAAGGAGCTGCGCTGAAATCACAAGCTACAATGGCGGCCGCCCAGGAGTACGACGCCAAGGCCCTACTCCTGCAGTCACAGTTGGACTATTCGCAAGCGCACGACGAGTTCATTCACGCCATGGGCGGCACTCCCGAATGACGCGCTTACCCCCATGCAGCGTCTGACCTTTGAGTCGTGGTCGTGGCAATACCCCCAAGCGACTGCCGGGCGCTAACAATACATTTCATCTCGGAAAGCGATTGCGCCTTAGCCCACATGAAGCTGCGAAGACTAGTGGGAGCCCGAGGTGCACTTCGAAATTTGGACTCAGTCCTGTGAATGGTCGGCTGGCGGCGTAATACCAAGGCGCTTCATCTTGTAAAACAGCGTGGTGCGCTTCAGGCCAAGTCTGGCGGCTGCTCCTCGCGGACCTCCGAGCTTCCAATTGGCGCGCTGGCAAGCAGCAAGAATTTCTCTACGCACCTTGTCTTCGAGGGTGGGGTTTGAAATCTCGGGTTCCAATGGCTGATAGCTCTCTAGAGGCGCTGGTTCAAAGACGCCCTCATTGGAGAGAATGACGCCACGCGCAATGTAGTTTTGGAGCTCTCGAATGTTGCCTGGCCAATGGTGGCGCACTAAGGAGCGCATGGTTTCTTGAGGAATCGATTCGATCGATTTGTCCATCGAGGCCGCAAATTGCTGAACGAAATATTCCACGAGTTCGGGGATATCGGGTTTCCTTTCGCGCAGGGGCGGCAGATAAATCGGGAAAACATTCAATCGGTAATACAAGTCTTCGCGGAATTCACGATCCTGAGCCATTCGCTTCAAGTCTTGGTTGGTGGCCGCAACAACGCGAACATCGACTCGCGTTGTCCGCGTGCTGCCGACTGCCTCGAACTCACGCTCCTGCAAGACGCGGAGCAGTTTGGGCTGAAGCTCTACTGGCATGTCTCCAATTTCATCGAGGAACAGAGTGCCACGATCCGCCAATGCGAACCGGCCGACATGAGAATTGATAGCGCCCGTAAAGGCTCCGCGTTCGTGTCCGAAGAGCTCGCTTTCGAGGAGGCCGGCAGGCATCGCCGCGCTGTTCACCTTCACGAGATTTCGGTTTCGACGGGGGCTGAGCTCGTGAATCGCTCGCGCGATGACTTCCTTGCCGGTGCCGGTCTCTCCGGTGATCAAAACCGTCGTATTCGTGCCTGCGACGGCCTCCACCTGGCTGAGAATAGAGCGCAGGCTGCCGCGGTGCCCTACGATCCCATCTAGGAACGAGGATTCCGTGCGTTCTGACTTGCGCACCGTCCGTTCAACAGCAAGATAGGGGGCATTGATTGGTGAGCTTTGCGGGTGCCATGTAAGCTCCATAACTGAATCTGATACTGTGCTCATGCTGTGCTCCTGTTTTTAGTTGTTGCAACCCGGCATCTAATAGTGAATTTTGCACGCCACTTAAACTCGAGCATCCGCCACCATCAGCAGCCCCGAGTTCCGTAAGGGGAGATCAGAAGATCGGTTTTCCTTGTCTCTTAAGAAAACAAGCCCCTCTTCGCCAAGATGGTGATCAATAACGAGCGCATCACCCTGATGCAATTGTGCAGTCGCCAGTAGTCTGGCAATTGGGTACACCATGTAACGCTCAATGGCGCGCTTCAGGTGGCGGGCTCCATAGCGTTGATCAGTACCTTCTTGCAGAAGAAACGCTCGCCCCTCTTCGGTGATTCGAAATAGGAACGGCCGCCTCGCTGCGTCCAGCACCCGCTTCTGTACTTGCCTGAGTTCCATATCCAGCACCTCATCCAGTTCATCGCGCTTCAGGGGATGGAACACCACAATTTTGTCCAGGCGATTCATGAACTCTGGCGAGAACTTCCGCCTCGCCGCTTCCACCGCGGTCCTCTGCACTTTCTCGTGCAATCCCGTTGTCGCCTTGTCCTTCGGCTGGATGAATCCCATACCCCCGTGCATCAGATCGGCGATCTGGCTGCCCCCTAGGTTCGAGGTCAGGAAGATCACGGTCTGTGACAAATCCACTTTCCGGTTGTCGCCCAGTGTAAGCGTCGCTTTATCCAGCATTCCTAACAGCAGCTGCCATAGTGCGTCACTCGCTTTCTCAATCTCGTCGAACAGCAGAAAACTCAGTTTCAGGTGCTCGCGGTGACTTACGGCCAACGCTTCTTGCGTTATAAGCGGGTGCGTTTCGCGGTGCCCCAGATATCCTGGCGGCGAACCAATCAGTTTCGCAATTTCGTGGGAGTGCTGGAATTCCGCGCAATCTACTTTGATTACCGCTCGGCTGGTTCCGAACAGAATCTCGGCCGCAGCTTCGACAGTGCGCGTTTTCCCTGAACCGGTGGGTCCCAGAAACAGCAGATTCCCCACGGGGCGCCCGGGAGAATGCAGACCGGCGCAGAACACTTGATAGATATCAACAAGCGCTTGCACGGCCTCGTCTTGCCCGACGATTTTCTCCCGCATCGCATGCTCAAACTGGCAAGCCGTAGCACTGCGTTTTTCCGCGTCTAAAAGCCGCGAGAGCCCCTGATTCGCCCCTTTTCCCAGCTGCGGACCGCGTTCTTTTTTATGGGTCGATTGTGTTGCTGTCACCATAATTGCTCCTTCTACTGCACAAACTCAACTCAGTGGGACCCGTTTGTTGCTCATTTATCCGAACTCTGGTCTGATTCTCTTTCCAGCCGCTCTCTCCTAATCCACTCTCGGATGTAAAGGCCGCAGTTCTTCAGCTTGATCGAGTCCGCTTCCCACTTCTCCAGAAATTTAACCGCCTCCCCATCTACGGACCTCAGATCTGTACAGTCCAAAACAATTCGTCTGCCTTTTTTTTCTGCCGCAATGAGTGTCTCGATCTCTGTTACGTTTTCCGCGTTCAGTTGACCGCTGATCTTAAACACCACTTCGCCGTGTGCCTTTCTCGTGATCATCAGCATCTGGTTCCTCGTCGCAATCACAACTTGTGTCACATTGGATGGCAATTAAGGCGCCACTTGTAAGTGGTTGAAATGACAAGCCCTTCGCAGCTGAGTCAATGGCGAAAACTCGACAATTGGCGAGGGCCTGTACAAAATCTATCGGTAGTGTCGATACTGTGCCTCGGTAAAAAGGAATTAACCAAGCACTCCGCAATGAATCGAATGCTGGTAGGGCTCCGGACTGCAGGGAAAGCTCAGTTCAATCGATCTTATCGATACGCCGATTGTGTGGTGTATGATGCGCGCCATGCCCTCTCCACGGCAGGAATCAGACTCGTTAGATGTTCAAGTGCTCGTCGACTCGATTCCTGCGCTGATTCACACGGCCAGGCCAGACGGTTACCTCGATTACTTCAACAAGCCTTGGCTGGAATACCTCGGCGTCACTTTGGATAAAGTGGCCGGCTGGAATTGGACCGCTTACGTCCACCCCGAAGACGTTGAGGGAATTGTGGCCACGTGGCGAGCCTGCCTCGCGACTGGAGAAATCTTCGAATACGAAACTCGCGTCCGCAGCGCGAATGGAGAATACCGCTGGATGTTCCACCGGAAAGTGCCACTTCGCGATGCGAACGGCAACATCGTCAAGTGGTATGGATCGAGTCTCGATATTGATGAACGCAAAACGGCGGAAGAACAGCTCCGCCGCAACGCCGAGGAGCTGAAAAGAAGCGAGTTTTATCTTGCCGAAGGGCAGCGTCTTGCCCACATGGGAAGCTGGGCCTTCGATCCCGATGGATTCTACTATTGGTCTCCCGAATTATTTCGGATGCACGGACTCGATCCGGCCAGCAAACCGCCCAGTGTTCAGGAATACCTGGATTGTGTCCACCCACAGGATCGCGAGTCCATGGCAGACCTGATCAAGGGATTCTTGGCGAAAGCTTCGCCCTTCGATGCTACAAAGCGCGTCGTGCGTCCCAGTGGTGAGGTCCGGTACATTCGCTGCGTCGGTGCTCCTGTTGCCGAAAACCAAAGCCTAAGAAAGCATGTTGGCAGCGCCATAGACGTAACGGAACACGAGCTTCTGACCCAAGAACTCCGCAGGCGCGAAGCGTACCTGACGGAAGCTCAAAGGCTCAGTCACACGGGCAGTTTCGGCTGGAGCGTCTCTAGCGGGGAGATCCTTTGGTCCGATGAGACCTTCCGAATCTTCCAATGTGATCCAAGGACGAAACCGACGGTGGGAGTTATCCTCTCGCAAGTCCACAGGGAGGACCGCGAACGGGTGCAGCAGCAAATCGATCAAGCATCGCGTGGCGGCGACGGTT
>Ga0185299_10007414_pt1 | contig 11252 bp, 12 predicted proteins | sample PaiPotPPA55metaG_FD_128002 | JGI IMG/M metagenome (GOLD analysis project Ga0185299, IMG submission 128002) | Iron sulfur acid spring bacterial and archeal communities from Banff, Canada, to study Microbial Dark Matter (Phase II) - Paint Pots PPA... ...
GCTCCACCATTTGCGCCCGGAATTCCGCCGGGTACGGCGTGCGATGCTTTCTCATCACGGCACCTCCTTCTCAAAAGGATAGGTGTCCGTTTCGGCGGGTCAACTTCACTTTTACTGAAATCTCACCGTAATATTTTCAGCGTTGACCGGCGGGAAACAAACTCGCGATTTAGTGCTGCGCGATCAACTCCTCGAACTGACCGTTCGTAGTGCCATTGCGCAAAGAGTCCGCGTCAGATTCTTTCAACATTCGGACTAGGGTATCGAAGAAGGTCGTCCATTTTCGCCAAGTACATCGCGGTCTAAAAATAGAGTGTCTGTATGGTCCTCGCTGTGTATTCCGTCCAATCGGAAAGCGAGGCCGCTATGTGCAGAAAACCGTCAGCTTTCACGCTAACGCTCGCTCCACGCGGCAGAGCACCGCCCTGTTCACCAAACGACAAACTTACCTCGATAGACCTGGTACGTTACCGTACCGACGAATACGATGGTCGCGCGCACTATCCGCCGAGAGATGACACCTTTTCCAGATCAAGGCGCTTGATGCTCGCAGCGGAAACGCTTAGTTAAACTCTCAATAAGGTTAGCTGTCTCTTGAGAAATTGGTAATGCCCGTGTGTCTGTCCATGCCGGCTTTGTGCCCGCTCGCTCGCGAAATCCGTTGGACATGAAATTGAAGAGTCCGCGCTTTACTGCTTCCGCCTTGCTTTGCTCTCGTCTTGCTGAAGTCAACGAACAGGAGTTACAGCGACAGATTATAAATCGATTACGCGATACGCACCGGTCCGGATCGAAGCCGTTCAATAGAATTGGAACGGCAAAAAGCGTTCATCCAGAAAATTCTCCAAGCTAGGTTGCCACCGACGGCAAACAAACCCCTTTAGCCCAATCATCCGATTTATTAGTGTGTTGTCACCAACTTGTTCAAGCAGTTGCAAACCGTTTTAGCTCTGATGCTATCCATCAGAACAGCGTCCAATGCGCACACGGGGGAATGTTGACTGATCGATCCGAAGACGATTACGCAGAGCAATTTGCGACATGGAAGGTCAAACGATTGCCGATGTCATTCGCTAGTCGTCGCGTCTTGATCGGACATGAAGATAAGGTAGTTGGCGATTCACTTGCATTCTCACTGCGACTCAAAGGGTCGCAAGTGCTGCGTGCTCAAAGCCTTCAGTCCCTGCGACCCATCGTCGTTGCTTGGCGTCCTCACGCTCTCCTCTTGGATACCCGTCTGGACGTCGCCTCAGGATTTGCCTTTCTCCGAAGTCTTCAAGGCACGGACAGTAAAAACATGCTGCTCGTTGCAATGAGCAACAGCCGACCATTTGATGCAATCGACACTCTGAAGGCCGCGGGTTTTGACGCGCATTGTCGCCGCCCCTGCGCGACTTGGCGGATTGCAGGTCTTCTCGACGACTACTTTTCTGAAACGATGTCGCGAGAAACGGCGCTACGACAGGCCTGAGGAGGTCCGATAACGTCAGGAGACCGATCTCCTCACGGACTCTGGAGTAGGCTTTTCCGAGCGAGTACGCTTGGTTCCTTCTCATGTGGCATTGAGGTTGATCCTAGGCATATCCCTGAAGTGAGCTTTCACGGGAGCATGCTGCGATTGTTGTGGGAAGCCCTACCTCAGAAGGAGTTGTACGGCAGCGTACCGACGCCTATTGTTGCTGCAAGCAATATATCTTCACTCCTTCATCTCGTTGCAAGGTCCGCTCTGGCCACCTAAGTATCACGGTGTTTTCAGGTAAGCCGGACTGATGTGCACTAAAAGCGAAATCCGATAGGTCGCCCAAAGACCCGTAACGTGTCGAATATGACAGGGATTTTAAGCAGATTGACGGCCCTGGTGTTCTGAAGCGGTCCGGAACGTTGGTTTCCTCTGATTAATGCTGTTCCGCTAATGCCGAGGTGACGCGATAATGCACAAATTTCTGTCGAATAATCGTGAAACACTGATTCAACGATGCCGAACGAAGTGCGCACAGCAACCCACGCGCGTGGTATCCAACGAGCGATTGAAAAATGGCGCACCACTATTTTTGGACCGATTGATTGAGACGATTAACATCGAACAAACAACCGGCCCCTCGACCCGCCGGAAGATTTTGAGATCTTCAGGCCACGAATCACCTGAATGCGACATCGATTCATCGGCAGCGAAACACGGACGCGAACTCTTGCAACTTGGTTTTTCGATTGATCAGGTTGTTCATGGCTATGGTGACCTGTACCAAGCGATCACGGACCTCATTTACGAGGTCGATGCGTCATTTCAGGTTGAAGAGCTCCGAACGCTTAACCGCTGTCTAGATAACGCAATCGCAAATGCCGTTACCGAGCTTGTAATCCAACGTGATTCAATCGCGGCGCATGATACTGCGCTCCAAATCACGGAAAAGATAGAGTGCTTGACGCATGACCTGCGGAGCCTTATTGGAACCGCAATGCTCGCGTTTGCAACGGCAAAGGCCGGCAATCTAGGTCTATCCGGCGCGACCGGCTCCGTTCTTGAGCACAGTTTGTTCGGGCTTCGGGATTTGATTGATCAGTCACTGGCCGAGACCCGCGCCATGACCGGCAGCTCCATTGATGGGGATGTGTTTTCCATCGCCGAATTTATCGAAGAAGTCAAATTCGCTGCAGAACTAGCTGCTCACGTTCGTGGCTGTGCGCTTGTGGTCACGGCCGTGAATCCGACGCTCAACGCTAGAGGTGACCGAGATCTACTTTACTCGTCTCTGGGAAATCTCGTCCAGAACGCATTCAAATTCACCCGTCCGCACACCGAAGTCCGTTTGAGCGCATACACAGCGGCAGACCGCATCCTAATCGATGTGGCTGATCACTGCGGGGGGCTTCCGGACGGCGACGTCGAAAAAATGTTTTCACCATTTACGCAACGCTCCAATGATCGAAGTGGTCTTGGACTTGGACTGGCGACAGCTCGGCAAAACGTCGAATTGAACGGCGGGAGCCTTAGCGCTCGTGACCTGCCTGGAATCGGTTGCGTCTTTACCATCAGCCTCCCTCGATACGATATGGCTGAAGGTTAAGGAAGGTGTGCACAACTCGTGTCGCTGTGCGGTTCCATAGGGCCGCCGCTATCAATGTGCAGTCGGTGGCGGGAACGTCCACGTGTCTCGATCGTTCGTCAAGATGGCCCCCGTCGAGCATGTGATGTGCTTCGCGGTATCATCTTCCGCAGGTTTCGCCCTTTCCGCAAAACCCCGCGGACCATCCACAGGTTGCTCATCGCGAATAACGTCGTAATCTGCGCCATGTTCTTTGCCAGCCCCGGTGCCGCGCTTTGTATAGCCGAACAGCCGTTTAAGAATGCGAGACGCACGTTCAACCTTGGTCCGGATGCCAGCCTTCAGGCGTTCGATCTAGTCGAATATCGAGTCAAAGCGGTCACTCAGGTCAAGTTTCCCACTCCTACCGGGCTTCATCGCGATATGCCAGCGTACTAAATTAACGTCACTTTTTCGGTATCCTGACAGCCGTCATTAGCATAGACGTCCTTTCCCTCCCCACGCAACAACGCGTGGGCCGTGTTGCTGTCTTGAACGTCACCGCCGTGCTGATCACGGTGTGCACCAGCCCCGACTCCGCATCCACGTCGAATTGCGGCTTGATGCCAAAGTACCAGTTGCCGCCTTTCCGCGTCGGGCACATTTCCGGGTCCGTGTACTGATTCATTCCTTGTGAAACTGAGCGCCGCAATCAGCATAGCGTCGACCACCGACCCAGCCTCGAGCATCGGGCCTTTCTCGCGCACGATCTCATTGACCACTGCCAGCGTCTGTCCCGCGGGTCCGTGAGTTTCGAGTAGATGACGACAGCGTCGGATTGTCGTTTCGTCCGGCAAACGTGTCACGCTGCCATCCAGACCAGCAAACTCCCGGTACAACGACATGTCGTAAAGTGCTTCTTCCATTGCGGGATCCGAGAGTCTGAACCGCTGTTGCATGAAGTGGATTTGCAGCATCGTCGCGACCGGAAACGGCGGCCGTCCAGTTCCACCTTTCGGATGGTACGGCTCGACCAGTGCAATAAGCCTGAGCCAAGGTACTACGCACCACATCCCGTCGAAAAATTCCTGTTTGCCCGTATGCTTCGTTGACAGGTTCAGTCCACGGTCTAGTTGCGCCATCTCGACGCCCCGTTTATTCATCTGCATTACAGAGTAGTTTTCGGCTACCTCAGGTCCAATAATTTGCAGACCTTCCTTAACTATTTTTTACACGAACGTTTGCGGCACATCAATGCCAAGCAGGCTCGGCGCGTGGGCAAAGAAACCGAAACTTGCGAGTATTTTTTAGATCATTGCGGTGTTGCTATTTTGTAAATACAAAAAAGAGGCCCCGACTCCAGTGCGAATGGCGGCGGTGGATCGGTTAGAGTGTCAAACTGACAGGCTGAGAGCAGGGGACGAGCAACCTAGATCGGTCCGCAGGCGGTCGCGTCGATTGACAGGGCGATGGCCGAGCGAGGGTCTGCCGCTGGCTCACACAACGAACCTGCTTTGGGTGAAAGTGTTATACGCCGAAGTTTGGCATGCGATAGGTTAAGGGCAAGTCGTCAAATAAGCAGTCAAGAAAAAACGTATTTTAAATGTTGCTTTGCCGCGTCGAGGCGGTACGAGTTAGAGAGTCGCAAGAAAGCGACTCGATGATGACTCGCCCTATCCGCCGCTCTTCGCGGGACGCGCCCGCCGGTGTGCGAGTTTTTCTGCTCCAGCTCCGGCCACCTGCTATAAGACGAAGATGCTAAGTCCTCACGAGTTCGCTACGCTGATGCTGGTCAAGCATGCTCCCGATCAAATCGGGTTAGGTCATGCGGATCTTGACGCGCTGCTAAGACGCCAACTCGTCGCTTTGGACGAAGACCCACTCAACAAGTCACGCCATTACGTCACCCACGAAGGCGAGGCCTTCCTCTACGCGGTAGCGCGGCTTCGATGAGGCTTCCTAACGGTCGGAAGCCGCATCAATATCGCCTCCTGGTCAAGCGGCCACTCCCGTCTGGATTTGTTCATCGGTGCCAGCTGACGGCACACGCAGACACCCGCGGGCTCACTAATATTTCTAAGCGCCCAAGGTCCGGTTTTCTCGGACGTTGCGGAGCCGACCAGTTTCACCGGTCATCGATCAACCTGGCCCATCGCACGAACCTCTGCCTCCCATTCCTAGTCGTGGCGACACCTAGTTCCGCTGGTCAACGGTCACAACGGCTTGGGCAGGCAGCGAATTGACGGCCGCGCGCACCTTCACCGCGCCGCCCAGGTCGGCATCGGGCGCAAGCGGCATCTGCCACTGACCTGTGCGCCCCGCTAATGCGTAGCCGAGCAGGCCCTTGTTGATCTCGTACGCCTTGCCCGCGCCATTTACCAGTTGAACCGCGGCAATCTGCGCTCGCTTCGTCCCGGTGTTTTCGACACGCAGGACCCAGCCGTGGTCGTCACGCGCCAAATGCCACGAGAGTTTGGGCTGACCCGACCCACCGGCGGGTTCGACGAATATCGGCACGGAATAGCGCAAGCGAATCGTCACACCGCTCGTGGGTGTGGAATCGGGCCGTGGCAGTTCATCGATCAGGACCCGGTAGCTCTGCTCGACGGCGACCGGTGCTGACGTTGCCCGCACCAGCCGGACCAACTGATCGGTCTGTGCGGCGATCTGAACCAGAGGCGGGCTGGCCATCAGCTCCTGCGTCGGGATTAGGGTGTCGTCGCCATTGGACTGGTCCCAGCGGAACACTCGCACCTGCCCGTAGAGCGGACTGTCGCCCGGGTTGCGCAGCGCAATGCCCGATGCGCTCTCGTTCGACTGCAGGTCGATCATCACCGGAGAAATCTGTAGGGTTGCCGCGTGTGCCGCGAGGCCGGTCGTGAACAGCGCAAGGGTCAGAAGATGCCGGATTCTGACGATGAGGTCGCGGTGGCCGTTCAAAAGTACACCGTCGCGGTGACCGTTGTCTGATAGGTGTCGGGTTGCGGCGTGGCTTGTGCGGGCACCTGACCATAAACGGGAATCGTCTGAGCCGACCCCGTACCCGTGCCGGCCACTGTGTTCGTGCCCTGGGTATTGCCCCACACGGTCGCGCGGCCAGCGTCCTGATAGAGCTCGAAGCCTACAGTTGTTCCGGTGTTGCCGCTGGTAGTGCCGGCCATCAGACGACTCGCGACGGTCGATCCTACCACCGTGCCGGCATCAAGTCCGACGTTGTACGGCGTTGTATTTGTGCAGGTGATCGCAACGTTGGTCTGTTGGTTGAGCGCAGTGGCCAGCACGCCGTTCGTGCCGAAGTTCAACGGGGTCGCAGAAATCGTGCAATTGGCTTGCAGCGTAAGCGTGACGTTGAGCGTTGCGGTAGCCGTACCGGTCACATAGGTTGCGGCGCGCGCGACTGGTTGGACTACCGTAAATGCCAAGGCGGCGATGAGCGCGGGAAAAAGAATTTTCTGTCTAATCATTACTTCTCCGGGCGGGCGACACGCTGATGCAAATTACGCCAGCAGCGCCGATACCGTTCTTTCCAATACTATTCCCTTCAATAACCCGGCCCTACCCTTTACTAGCTTTGGATGATGCATGTCAAAAAAACACGAACTGTTTCAAATTATTGATCGCAATCAGGGGAGCGTCAGGACTCAGATTCTTGCGTCCGGCAGCGACTCGATGCGCTAACGTGATTTTTTGGAACGTTGGTATCAAAACCGGCGACGCTAGTTGATTAATGAATTGATTGTTCAGTGCGGCGCATGTGCATTTCGGCACCCGGTCTATCTCATCTACCGCGATCGTCGCAGTGAAAGGCCGTTGAATGAGCGGAAACACATCCTGGCTCGCAGCGCTAGAGCACGGCATTGCCAGCGATGCTTATCGCTTCGGCGCCGGACCGAGCTGCGCGAGCGCCTCGCTCGTCCGACTTATCCCGCACCACCTGATCCTGACGCCACCTTGATTTCCCCTTGAAGTCTTACCGAGCAGCAGCCTCGTCTCGGCACTCTCTCCTAGTTGGGCGACGACACACCGAGGATCGGGTTCTCAGCCCGTGTAGAGCGCACGTCAACCGCACACTTGGTTATCACAGGATGCATTCTGTACTTGCGGGCCCGATGTCTGGCAGTTGGGGCGGTTCAACGGGCGGCGGCGCATCCGGATCGAGTCCAGGAAATACAACACGCAAAATCTCCTGCAATTGCGCAGCGCAGCGGCGTGCGTCCTCGGGCGCGTTTGTGTTCACAACTTCAAACAGATTGACGAAGGCTGCCAGAAACGCGTCGGAGACCGGCGTTTCGCGGGAATGAGCACGCAGGAACTCGCAATAACCAAACACGCGCCGGATGAATTCAACCTGATGGGCGGCGAATTCATCATCATCGATTGAAGGCGGGAGAACAACCAATGGCGCGTCGGAGAGCGCGGAAGGCAGACGAATGTACGAAGTTGGAGCGTTCATGCAGCAATCCCGTGTGTGCACGAGAACGGCATGAATGCGAAAGGTGTGAACCCGGCATCACGACAAGGTCGTGCGTGTGCTATAAATGTCGAATGCGTTTGACGCACCGGGTCAACAGACAGTATTTCATGGTCACCGGGTCGTGTCAAATAACTTTGACATCTTTTTGGCTATCACACGATGCAGTTCGATTGGTACGAGTTGTTCGATGAACTGAAACGTAGAGGTCGTTTCAATAGCGATGCGCAATTGGCAGACAGCCTCGCGCTGACGCGCTCGCAAATTTCCGCGTGGCGAAACGGCAAAAGCGACCTGGGAACGCTGACAAAAATTAAAATCCTGGATGCCCTGGGTCACGATACGCTGCGCTCGGCGGTGTTGAGCTTGGTCCCGGAAAAAAACCGTGAAGAGCACATAAGACAGCAGCAGCGGCTCATTGCACGAGTCAACCGAAGCGGAGGATCGCCCGATAAGGAGCCCGTGAATGACACAGACGATTCTATTTCGCAACTGAATTATCTGCTGGCAGCACTGCCATCGGACGAGCGAGAGCGTATCGCACCCCATCTGTCGCCGGTTTCCATGCAACTAGGTCAGGTAGTTTATGAGTCGGGCGACCATCTGAGTCACGTCTACCTTCCGACCACCGCCATCATTTCAATGTTGTACGTGATGGAGAACGGTGCTTCTGCGGAGATTGCCGTTGTAGGCCGGGACGGGCTTCTAGGTGTCGCGCTCTTCATGGGCGGCGAGACCATGCCGAATCGCGCCATCGTACAGAGCGCGGGGCAGGCATTCCGCCTGAGCGGCGAGATCGTGAAGCAGGAGTTTGCACGGGGCGGTGCAATACAACGTCTCTTCCTCCGCTATACACAGGCCCTGATCACACAGATGGCTCAGACAGCGGTTTGCAACCGTCACCATTCGATTGCACAGCAGTTCTGCCGCTGGCTGTTACTGAGCCTGGACCGCCTCGAATCGAATGATGTTCGGATGACCCAGGAACTGATCGCGAACATGCTCGGCGTCCGCCGGGCCGGTGTTACAGAGACCGCAAGAAAATTACAGGATGACGGAGCAATCCGCTACAGCCGGGGACTGATCGAGGTGGTCGACCGCCGCGCACTGGAGGCGCAGGTTTGTGAGTGTTACAGGGTGGTAAAACGCGAGAGCGACAGGCTTTTTAGCGGCCTGTGAACGGTATAGTGAGACGGTCCACCGTCGAACGAGCGATTCACACACCGGTCATGCACTGCTGGAAACACTCTCTCGCGCAGCAATTATCGGAAGTCGAAGGACAAATTCGCTGCCGGCGCCTGGACCCGCACTGCTTGCTGAAATCGTCCCACCGTGTAGTTCCGTAATCGCCTTCACGATCGCAAGCCCGATACCCAGACCGTCAGCGCTAGACGCAATCGTCCTGTGCGATTGCGCGAAGAGGTCGAAGACATGTGGCAGGAGAGAACTCGATATGCCCTGCCCGTTGTCCCTCACTGAAACCACCAGATCGTTGAGTTCTGCTCGTACGGTCAGCTTGATTGACCCCGAGACAGAGGTGTACTTCACGGCGTTCACCAGCATGTTGCTGATGGCTTGGGCAAGTCGTACAGGATCGCCGTTAATCCAGATTGTTTCAGTGGGTGTGTCGATGCTGAACGTTTGACCACGTTTCTCTGCGGCAAGCCCAACTCCCTCAAGGCCATCTGTGAGAACGGTATCGAAGTCCGTCCTGATTTTATGCAAACGAAGCACGCCATGGGCGACCCGCGTCGCATCCAACAAGTCATCCGCGAGTTGGGTCAAATGCGCGATTTGCCTGTCGATGGCCTCGACCGATCGTCCGATCTCCCGATGGCCGGACGAGACTCTGCGAATCATCTCGGTGGAAAGCTTCAGTGCATTCAGGGGACCGCGAAGCTCGTGCGCGACCATCGCGAGAAGTTCGTCGTTTGGATTCCGCTCGGCCCGGGTCTCGACCGGATTGACACCGTTGAAGGAAAGCAAAGCAGCGGAACCCGTGAAGCGCGGAGTCATATCATCCAATGCGTCTGTCGTATCAATGAAGGCTGGACCAACCGACGATTGCGGCTGAACGGTAAGCGTGGACATGTTGACCTCCGCTTTATGAGGCGTCGGCGGGAACGCATGGATGCGTCGATGCCTAGCGCACAAGTGGCAGTGAGATTGGCGGTATTCGCCGCCCGTCCAGGCTGCCGACAGTCTGAAACGCCCATAGCTCACCGATATGTAGTACTAGCATATACGTTCGCACAAGTGTGGTCCACGCATCTGTACGCTTACCGCTGTGACCCGACGAGGAAAAATAACAGGGGACCTGACGGCAGGAAACACTATGTATCTGCGTGCATATGAATTCGATGCATACACAGCCGGTCATGGCCGGACAGCGATGACCTCGAGGGCTAATGCGTTTGGTAAGGCGATGATTGCTGGTCGAGCCTCGCATAGTGGGAGAACCGTCACGCTCGCGTCATCCTCGTGGCTGTTTCCGCTGTATGTTGTAGCTAGCTCCAGCGCAGCGGCGTTGCTCGCAATTGCCGTGGCCTAATTCGCGTCAGTGAGGCGGGTAGATGCACCTTTCGGCGCGTGGCGTCAAACTCACTCGACACAATCGACCACGTTACCGGGACCATAAAAGGGCCATTTTCAGCCATCGTCCTCAGAAGATCTGGTCACGACGTCCATTCACGACGTCGGAGGCAACGGAAGTAGCCGCCTGCGCGAAAATAAAATTCTCACCGGGGCGGCTGAATATTGCAACGGCGGGCAACCGCTGCACGTCAGGCGTACTGACGAAGGCGCAAAGAAAATTCTTCAAGCGCCAGGACACCGCTCTGCTCCGCACGACAGCACCAGTCCTGCAGTTGAAAGAGCAATTGCTCGCGCGATGCGTTCGACCTTTCCCAGATCGATGACAGATCGGTGCGAAATTCGAGGCAGATCCGCAGCTTCGGGCTGCCGGCGCATATTTCCGGCAACGCCAGTTGCTGCAGATCGTTGCGACTCAATTGCTCCTGGAACAGCCGCCTCCTTTCGCGGCGCGCAAGATGCTTCTCATGTGGACACAGACGCTCGCCCTTCACCAGTTCATAGCGACAGACCCTGCTGACCAGCCTGGCATAACTCGCCATAACCTCATAGCGATTAGAAAGCACCGCTTCCAGCGTCTCGTTATCGAGTACCGACTTAGCTTTGACCAAATGCAGCGTCGGCACGACTCTCTTGACCGAGGCTAATCGCACGCCCGAAAGGATACAAATGTACATCCAGCCGATGTCAAACTCGTACCACTTGCTAGATAGTTTTGCCGACGTCGCATAGGCGTGGTGATTGTTGTGAAGCTCTTCGCCACCGATCAATATTCCCAGCGGAAAGAGATTCGTACTTTTATCGGCAGACCCGAAATTGCGATAGCCCCAAAAGTGCGCGCAGCCGTTAACGACTCCACCGGCCCAGAACGGAATCCATATCATCTGTACGGCCCAGACCGACACGCCAACGATACCGAATAGTGCGATATCAATCACAATGAGCAGACCTATTCCGAGATTCGGGTGTCTTGCATAGACATTTCGTTCCATCCAGTCCTTCGGCGTGCCATGACTGAATTTGCGCAAGGTTTCTTCGTCCCTGGCTGCTGCGGTGTACAGCTCCGACCCTTCGAAAACCACCTTCCAGATTCCGCGCGTCTGCGGGCTATGGGGATCCTCATCAGTTTCGCACCTGGCGTGATGTTTTCGATGAACTGCGGTCCA
>Ga0185299_10007415_pt1 | contig 11247 bp, 12 predicted proteins | sample PaiPotPPA55metaG_FD_128002 | JGI IMG/M metagenome (GOLD analysis project Ga0185299, IMG submission 128002) | Iron sulfur acid spring bacterial and archeal communities from Banff, Canada, to study Microbial Dark Matter (Phase II) - Paint Pots PPA... ...
AGTACTCCATCCTTATCCCGCGGCTCGCTTCGCCGCCACTCATCCGCGATAAGAACCGGATGCGCTAACGAGCGCCCGTCCGGGTCCGCGCGGGGGGTACCGCGTAAGCGGTATCCCTACCGCGATCTCATTGAGAAAACTCCTGCCTTTCTCGGGGGCCGCCAGATTGAGGTATCTAGTGACCTCAAATGACCACGATTTCCATGTTTGATTGCTTACAAGCGTCACTTCGTCGGGTTCCGAACCCACGGCTATACGCGGCGCTCGAGACCTGACAGGCCCTCACCTGGCTCCATCGGCTGACTGCGTATGGTCTTCGGCAAGAACAGTACAGCGTGTATTCTTCAGACGAACCGACGAGCGACGGCACAAGGTAGGATCTATTGCTGTAGGGGCTGAAGCCGATCAGATACTGGGTGAAGCATTTCGGACATTCCACGCAGTGGCGAATGCGGTAAGGCATAAGAAGTTTATCAACCACAAGCTCGCACCGAAGAGCTCTCATGTGAAACGACCAAGGTAAAGCGGGCTCGCCCAACGAGGGCAGGCATGCTGAGCCCCGTCGTGGTTTCAGTTGCCGCGAGACTGCTTGATCTTCTGGAGCATGTCTTTTGCATTTTGATCGCTGGCGTCGCGGGCCAAAGCCTTTTGGTAGTACTCTTCGGCCTTTTTCAAGTTTCCTGATTTCATGTAGGCCTCGGCGAGGCTGTCCCAGACATTACCGGACTGCGGAAATTGTGCTGCGTTCAGTCGGAATACTTGGATTGCGCCTGCGGCGTCGTTCTTCAGCACTTCATAACCAAAGTTATTGAGTGCGTTTTCCCCAAAGTCATATGGCCCTCTTCCGTAGTACTTTTCCTTCAGGTCGGCGTAGTAATCGAGGGCGGGCTCAACCCCCTTCATCCGATACTGTTCGAGGAGTTCTTCTTCGAGTGTCATCGGTCTCGGCCGGCCACGATGACAGGTATGGCACCACATGTTGACGCGCTGGTCGCCGCTCGGTTGGATTTTCTTCAGATGATCGTCGATGCTTCCAAGCATTCTGAGCATCTCGCGAGCACGATCTTTGTTCGGATTCTCGTCAGATGGGAAATCATAAGTGGCAAGCGGTTTGCCCTCCTCTCCTTTGTGACAGTACGAGCAGCGGACGCCGAGAGCTCGTGTAAAACCAATCATCACGGGCTGCAACCGCGAGCCTGGCCAGTCTTTTGGTAATACCTGGAGGTTCGACGGCTTTTCTGGCCACGACCAGCTTTGTTGGCCACACGCCAGAGGGGCAAAGAAGATTGTCAACAAAATGACGCATGGGAGTTTTTTCAAGCCTTGCCTGACAGCTGGTTGCGAGAGCATGTTCATAACGACCTCGAAGTCGCGATCTGCTTTGTGTGGCTAACCGGGCCCTCGTGCGACAGCACGTGAAAAATTGCACGGTAACTCTAGTTGGCGGATTTCTTGCGCCATTCTGCGTTAACTGCGGGCGGCAGCGAATCGAGATGGGTAAGAAAGGTTACGATGGTCCAGATCTTCTCGTCGGAGACATCCCTACCTGAGGCGTCTGGTGCAAATTGACCGCTCCATGCAAACATCCCCGTATAGCGGATACCGCCCTTCACGATCCAGAAAAGTTGATAATCCGGTTTTCGGGAAGGGTGTAGCGCAAATTGCGGGGCGTTGGGATAGAGAACCAGGTCGGACTCGTTCTTGCTAGCCGTATCCGGTGTGCCGTGGCAACCCGCGCAATCGTTCTTGAAAAGTTTCATGCCCGCCATCAAATGTTCTTCCGTGGGATCGATTGGGTTCGGGACGCGAGGTGACTGTCGCCTGACCGATGCGTTGAGCGCCATATGTGAGAACGCGTTTTCCCAACTCGAGGGTGAGGTATTGGCATTAATCGGTAATAGACCGAATCCAGCCACGAGCAGAATCACAACCGGGAACGTGAGAACGCCCGCTAACAATCCCAGAAGAAATCTACGCATTAGATCCGGCTTCTTTCCGCTATCCGAAATTCGATTCCCGGAGCTCCAGCGATCCGCTTGCAAGATCTGCCGTCTACTGCGCCGTGCATCGCAGCAGCCCACTCGCACGCGTTTTTAGCTCGCTGGATGAAGAACATCAACAAATCTGGGGCAAAGCCTGCAAAGATTGGGGTACAAAGGATGCTGTCTGTGGCGAGAAGGCAAGATGGAATATAGCGGAAGGTTGCTCGCCTTGCAGGCACCCTGATGGCGATGCAGCCACCTAATCGGGGATGTGGCCGAATCGACGGATCTAAAGAAACTGGCCCAGAGGTCGGGCCAACTTCTCTTTATAATTCCGAGTCAGCGTCAGCTCCGTGCCGTCGCGCAATCGGACGAGGTAATCGCCGTGGAAGAGTGGCTGCATTTCTTTGATGCGATCAAAATTGACCACCGTCGAGCGATGAATACGAAGGAACTTCGAAGGATCCAGGCGCTCTACGAGCGATTGTAAAGTCTCGCGAATCAAATGGGACTCACGGCTTACGTGGATCCGTACGTAATTATCGGCGGCTTCTAGCCAATCAATCTCTTCGACCCGGACAAAAGAGACGCGCCCGGCGGATTTGACGATAAGCCGAGTCAAACGTTTCTCTCGCGCCTCTAAGTCCTCGAGCAAGCCCGTCAACCGTTCACTCAAGAGACCTTCCCGTGATTGTCTGATTTGGTCTTTCGCGCGTTGCAAGGCAGCTTGGAAGCGTTCGCGATCAAAGGACTTCAACAGGTAGTCGAGCGCGTGCACTTCGAAAGCCCGCACGGCATAGCGATCATAAGCTGTAACAAAAATAACTGCCGGCATCCGGCCGCCGGCAATCGCTTGCAGCACAGCGAAACCATCCATCCCCGGCATTTGCACGTCCAGGTAGACGAGATCGGGTTTGCTTTGGTTGATCGATTCCACGGCTTGTTGTCCGTCGGAACACTCGTCAACGATCTCGATTTCCGGGTCGCCGCTCAGGAGCATACGAATCCGCTCCCTGCCCAGAGGTTCGTCATCCACTATGAGCGTTCGGATACTGTTGGACACGCTCCCTCTTTCTTGGAAGTGTCGGCTTGGCCTTTTAGCAGCCGAAACGGGAAAGCAAGCTTGACTACCAGTCCGCCTCCCTCCGCGTTAATTAATTCGAACCGGTGCGCCTCGCCATAAAGTTTTTCGAGTCTTGCTCGCGTGCCTGAAATCCCCACACCGTTTCTCGGAACGGCTTCGGAGCGGATTCCGGGACCATCGTCTTTCACCTCCAGCAAAAGCATGTTGCCATCTCGTGCCGCGCGGATGACCACGCATCCTGGCGAAGAGCGGGCGGCAATCCCGTGGCGAATAGCGTTTTCAACCAGGGGCTGCAGGATAAGGTAAGGCGTGCTCGCATCGAGCGTCTCGGGGACTGCATCGATTCGAACCACGAGTCGGTCCGAGAACCGAGTTCTTTCGATTTCCAGATAGCTTTCCAGAAACTCGAGCTCTCGCGCGAGTGGGACCTCTTGGACTCCCACATTTTCGAGTGTCAGCCGGAGCAGGTCGCTGAGCCGTGCCGTCATCCGGTCGGCTGCGTCTGGATCTTTGTGAATCAGAGTTGCAATTGAATTGAGCGTATTGAAAAGGAAGTGAGGATGAAGCTGCATCCTCAGTACCTGCAGCTGCGCTTGTGCCAGTTGCGCAGTGAGCTCTGCCGAGCGAAGCTCGCCATTGCGGTAGCGCTCGTAGTACAGGTAACCCTGCGTGGCCGCGACCAAGATTCCGTAGGTTACGAAATTCCCGTGGAACACATAAGCTAGTGCCATACCTTTCGGAAGGCCCAATGCGTAACGCCGGAACAGGTTGTCCAGCCACCACTTCAGCAGGGCAATCCCCACCCCTGCGACCAGATGTTGTGTGGTGCTTGGCACCCAGTGTTTACGTTCGATCGGAAACCGTCGTGCCAGGCAGATAATTCCAGGCGCCAACAGTCCCCACAAATACCAGTCCCCCAAATTGATCTTGAGGATAATTCCGATATGGGCTTGGCCGCCGGAATACTTGTATGACAAGTAAGTCTGACTGGCAAAAAACAGAGCCACGAGCGTCCATCCCAGAAAGGCCAGGCACCATCGGAGCCACGGTCGCTGCAGCATGGTTTGATTCTCTCAGGTTTCCGTGGCTCCCGAAATCCCGGCGATCTTCTCCAAGACCTTTAGTTCATTCATCTGCGCAACACAATACTTACTCATGTAGGCGATTCCGGCTTCGTTTCCGGTCATTGATCGGTGGGCCGAGTGCCAAATGAATCCTGAAGGTCCAGGTTTCGGGTTTGCTTCCGACCGTGATTCCGGCCACAACTCAGGAAAAGGCGCAGGAAAATGGCAGTCGGAAAGAAATCCGATGATGGTCACGGGCGCGCTGGAGGTGGCGACAATTCGAGGCTCTTCACAGGTTGCGCTAATGGTGGCCACCGGCCATTTGAAAAACACAAGTTCAGGGAATTCGACCCAGGACATATGAGCGGCGCGATCAATCGTCATCAGACGGGCATTGAGTAGCAGCAGGTCCCATTCACGCCCCATTCACGCCCCCCGCCATATGGGGCGTTCCGATCTTTCGTTCCATGAATTGTCAGGACCGGGACTGTCACTTTCGCGACAGATTCTTTGGGAATGTCGAGCGCCTGGTCGGATGCAAGCAGCGGTTCAAAATGCGGCTAGAGGTGAATGGGCCAATGCTTGCCCACATCCGGCATCCAGTCAGTACTCGTGGTCGTCGCATTGCTTAAGACTTATACGCCTATTCCTACAAAGGTCGAGAACGATGTTGTTAACAGTTAGTACTTTATCGCAGGTCCCGCAGGCAGGAATCCGGCGCGAGAGAGGCCCGGGGCGGGACTTGCGATAAAGTCTGTTGAGCGAAGTCGCTGGCGTTTGCGACGGACGCGGGGGGGCTATGGGTATTCGATTGGGATTTTTCGATGGTGGGGGATCAGGAGTGCGGAGTAGGTTGAAAAAAACGGAGTGGATGACCAAGATCGAGACGGCAGGGTGGCGCAAGGCGGCAGATTTTTCCGGGTTATAAGCAGCTGAGGAGTGACCACAGAGGCGAGTAGAGACACGACGGGGGTGCGAGCCGAAGTTCGTGTTGGGGAGGGCCAGTAGGTTTTGCGGTTAGGAAGAATCAAGGGGTGTGCTCCTGAGCGGGGTGGGCGCGAGTGTGGAAGGAAAGAATCTTTCTACGATTAGCATCATGGTTGCGCAGTGGGGGCAGCGGAAGCCGGTGATGGGAGCGGTCTGGGCTCCTGGGGATGGGACGGGCTTGGAATGATGGAGCAGTAGTTGTTGACAGAGGGGTAGTAAGTTGGATCTACGTCGATTGGCAAGAAAGCCGTAGAAACGAATGCGGACAAATCCACGGGGGAGAACGTGCAGCAGGAAACGGCGTAAGAACTCATGATCAAGGTGCGGTGAAAAAGGTTGCGGGCTGAGTCGATTAATCGACCTACCTCCTCTGGACTGAGTATGGTCGGCAGTCGTTTGCGAAACTTGGGGAAAGGGATATATTCAGCGCGGAAGTTCCGGTGGAGAGTCTTGAAAAAAAAGAAACGCAGCGCGGCGGTGTGTTGCCGGATGGTATAGGGGGACAACTTCTTGTGAAACAAATGCAGTTGATACTGCCGGATGTGTTCCGGGCCGAGCGTATCCGGTGACCGCCGAAAGTGCTTGGCGAAATCGCTGATGACGTGAAGGTAGATTCTTGCTGTAGACTGTGAATAATCACGACGCTGGAGTTCCTCCAGCATCCGTTTTCGTAGTTGGGTCACAGTGACCTCCTTATAGTTCTGTGACCCACTTATCTCAATCTCTGAATCCCTTTACAACTCCCCCCGCCTCACGCGTAGCGTCCGTCGCGCCAGCGACTTCGTTCAACAGGCGCTTACGCGCAGAACCCTCAGTGAGCGTAACCGGGATTTATCACCAACGACCGGTGGTTGGCCGACCATCCTGGGGCTACGCTCGTGGGCTCGAACGGAAATGCCGAATGCAACCCTGTACGATACCCGCTCAGCGGCGGCGGGCTGGTTGATTGCCGCGCGTGATTTTTGCGAGCGCCCGAGTATAGGCTGCGATGGTGTCGCGGAGAGCCTGGCTATAGACGAATTGGCCTTCGCGGCGGCAGGAGATGAGTTTGGCCTCGCTGAGAACCTTGAGATGGTGAGAGACAGTCGCGGGGGTGACGCCGCGCATCGAGACGATGTCGCCACAGCTTACTCGGTTGGTTGCTGAGATGGCCTCAAAGATCCTAAGACGGGTCTTGTCCGCCAGAGCTTTCGATATCTTCTCAACCTCAGAATAGTTCATGCTCAATCTAGAGTGTAGCGAAAGTCGTGGCCTTGCCGCCATAGCGCGGACACCCCGTAATGATTTCCTAAAAGCTGCATCCGATTACTTCGATATTCATCTAACTGTCTAACTCTGACTGGGCAGCAGTGGTTGGCTCTGAGATACCTGGCAGACATTCTGCAAGAGACAGGAGAATGACATGAAGAGGCTCGAAGGAAAAGTGGCGGTAGTAACCGGCGGGAACAGCGGCATTGGGTTGGCGGCGGCCAAGCGCCTGCAAGAAGAGGGCGCAAAAGTAGCCATCCTAGGCCGGAGCAGAAAAACGCTGGATGAAGCAGTGAAAACCATCGGAAATGGCGTAGTGGCGGTACAGGGTGACGTGGCCAAACTCACGGACGTTGACAAGCTATACGCGGAGGTTTCGCAGAAACTGGGCAAGATTGATGTTTTGTTCGTGAACGCCGGTGTTGCGAAGTTCGCACCCTTCGCCGAGACCTCGGAAAGCACGTATGACGAGAATTTTGATATCAATATCAAGGGAGCGTACTTCACGATCCAGAAAGCGCTTCCGCTGCTGAATGACGGCGCGTCGATCATCCTGAACACCAGCGTTGTAAACCAGAAAGGTACGGTAGGGGCCAGCGCGTATGCGGCAACCAAAGCGGCGCTGCGGTCCTTGGCACGAACCGCAGCCGCGGAACTGGCTAGCCGAGGCATCCGGGTGAACACAGTCGCGCCGGGGCCGATTGTCACGCCGATCTTTGGGAGGACCGGGCTGTCGAAGGACGCCATCGATGAATTTGCGAAGGAGGTCATTGCACAGGTTCCGATGAAGCGGTTTGGACAGCCTGAGGAAGTGGCTGGGGCCGTAGCATTTTTGGCCTCGAAAGACGCGTCCTACATCACAGGTGTGGAAATAAACGTCGACGGCGGGCTCGGACAAATCTGAATGGGTCGGTGGTTGGTCAGAGGGCGGAGCAGACTCCTCCGCCCTTCTTTGTGTCGAACGGAATTGCCTCTGGTCTCGCAACCAATGAGCGTTATCGGGATATTACGTCAACGATCCGGAAGTCAGACCCGGAACTGCATTGTGCTGGGATAGTTTCCTGTTAAGCCGACTGCTCCCTCACGCAACCTTTTCTCGCGCAGCCAGCATCGGTCTTAACAAGCGCACGCGATTGTTGGCATGCGATAATCTCAATCCAGAATGGAGTTGGCCATGGCCAGACGGGAAGTCATTCTTATCTCGGTGCTCACCCTCGGGGCCGTGCTGGTTAGCTTCGCAACCGCCTGCGGCTCTTCTCCAGCCCCCACCCGCATTCTCAATTCCATCGCGGTGACTCCGACCGCCGCGGATGCACAGAATTTTCCGAGCGGCCAAGTGCAGTTTGTCGCCACTGGGAGCTTCACTATGCCACCTTCACCCGCGCCCGTGCCGTTCACTGCCCCCTACTCCGGAAGTTGGCTGTCATCGAGCCCCAATATCGCAACCATCAACCCGAGTGGCCTCGCCCAATGCCTGTCCGGGACAGCCGGCACTGTCACTATCACGGCAATCGCCTCCTCCAACTCGGCGCCGGGAGGGGCGATGTCCACCGCGGTTTCCGGAACTGCAGCTCTGACTTGTCCGTGAAGCTTCCACTTGGCGGAACTCGCCCACGAAAGGCTGCGGCACACTGTAGTGAAAACTGTAGTGAGTACCCGTCTAGGAGGGGCTTGTATCCACGACTGAGGATTTCGAGAGATCAACGAGTGCAATCGGGATTTTTCGTCAGTTGGCTTCCATTGCTACTATAAGGAGGGTTGTTTGTGAGGTGAATTATGGCCGTTGCGACCGTCACGAGCGTGAACGTTAGGCAGGCTGTCCCGTTTTTCGGAGTCACCAAGATGGAGTCTTCTCTACGGTTCTATGTTGATGGGCTTGGGTTCAAAATGAAGAACTACTGGATTCCCGACCGCGCCGAAGACCATCCTGACGGGAGAATTCGCTGGTGCTGGCTTCAGCTTGGCGACGCCGCGATCATGCTTCAGGAGTTCCGGCCCGGAGGTAGGGCGAAGGAAACGCTGGGGACTGGAGTAAATGTCTGTTTCCAGTGCGAAGACGCCCTGGCTCTTTACCGCGAGTTCAAATCGCGCGGAATTCAGACGCGGAAACGTCCGTCTGTGGGAAACCGTCTCTGGGTAGTACCGCTCACCGATCCCGACGGGTACCGCATTGAGTTCTCGAGTCCCACCGATGCGCCGGAAGAGAGCGAGCTAGAAGAGTAGAAGCCATCTCACAAATACCTCAATAGGATTACGCAGCAGCCGAGATAGAGCATCCCGAGAAAGTTCTCAGCGTATCGTTCGTAACGGACAACCAGCCTACGAAAGTTCTGCAGCCAGGCAAAAAGTCTCTCGATCTTCCAACGTCGGCGATACCGTCGCAACCGCCGTAGGTCTTGCGTTGTGTTCCTTCGATTGCTGCGATGGGGAGCGATCAGTTCGATTCCGTAGCGCCGGAGTTCTGTATCCAATTTGTCGGAGTCATAGGCGTTATCGCCGATCAGATTCTGGGGAGCTTCCGGGATAATCATCTGGGCGAGCGTGGAGGTGGCCAACTTCACTTCGTGAGGCGTAGCACTTTCGATGCACACAGCAACGGGAAGACCATGACGGTCTGCGACTGCCATGATTTTGGTTCCCTTTCCACGTTTTGTTTTCCCGACCTTGAGGCCCCTTTTTTCGCCGGAGCGAAACTCCCGTCAATGAAAGCTTCCTTTACATCCAGAGCGCCGCGGATTTTGAGGTCCAGGGCCAGAGCCTCCAGAACCCCTTTCATTACTCCAGAGCGAACCCATTGCTGAAACCGTCTGTGGCAGGTCTGATAAGACGGATAACGCTCGGGAACGTCTGCCCAAGGAGCACCGGTGCGCAGCACCCACAGAACACCGTTCAAGACGGCGCGACGATCCTTCCAGGGCCGTCCACGTCCATCTTCGCGACGCTTCGGTTCAGGAATAAGGTCGTCCAGGATTTTCCATTGTGTTTCGGTAAGGTCTCGGGTATTTACGAGAGACATCGGTCCGCTCCAAGACGCTGCGCTACTCAGATCAATTCTTGCTCTGCAGCGCCAAACTAAAAAAGGGGCCAGAGCAGCGTGACTTATGTAAGGTCATAATTCGCCGATCTAAAAAGGGGGTTGACCTTGGTCGCCCGCTCACGGGAGTCACGGGGTCTATCTCCTGCTGCCCGGAAGGACAAATTGGTCAAGCGCCGGACTGGTCGTGTCAACGGGTACAAGGTCAAGCTGGGTTTGCAAAAATCACCAAAATTGGTGCCAGTGATCGCAATTGCAGTCCCGATTTCTCCCGGCGCTCAGAGCGGCGCTCGGGGGAACTAATGAGTCGAACAATAGCCGATGTAGCATCTCCTCGCGAAGTCGACGTCAGCTGTATTGGGGGGGAAGCCGCACCCAGCGTCCCCCGGGTCTATTGCCGCCGCTCCAGGCGGACATTCGGTGGGATCGTAGTTGGCGCTACACCCCCGTAATGAGGGTTGTAGGCAGTAGCCGTCCAGCGTTCCGCCGTTAACCCCGGTCCCGGATAGTGCTACTTTCTGCGGGCTGCCGGCGGAATTGTCGCTGATACTCAGCGCCGCGATCCGGATCCCAGAGGCCGTGGGCGTGAACCTGATGTTGATGCTGCAGCTGGCGCCTGCCGCCAACGAATTTCCGCAAGTGTGGGTTTGAGCAAAATCCCCAGCATTGGTACCGGTGATCGCAATTCCACTGATCGACAATGTTGTAGTGCCCAAATTGGTCAGCGTCACAGTCTTCGTCGGACTGATCGTTCCATCAATGGCGACCGTGCCGAAGCTCAGGCTGGTCGGGGAAAGCTTCGCCGTAGTCCCGAATCCACTTAGCGTCACCTTTTGCGGGCTGCCCGGGGCGTTATCGCTGATGCTCAGTGCCGCCGCGCGCGTCCCCGACGCCGTGGGCTTGAAGGTCAAACTGAGGGAGCAGTTCGCCCCTGCCGCCAACGAATTTCCGCAAGTGTGGGTTTGAGCAAAATCCCCAGCATTGGTTCCCGCAATCGCAATCGCGGTGATGGTCAAGCTTGTCGTGCCAGTGTTCTTGAGAGTCACAGTCTTGGCCGCGCTCGTGGTGCCGACTGCCTGCGTCGAGAAAGTCAAACTGGTAGGCGACAATGTGGCGTTCGGGGCTGACGGAGCCGCCGTCCTCCCCAAGGCGACCTCTGGGGTGTGTATGAAGCGGCCAAAGCCTGATCGCTGCTGTAGTAATTGGCGAACGTTCTCAGATAGAACGACCCTCCGCCTAACTGGCGCGGCAGAGGGTACCACAGGGGCGGAACTGTCATCGCAGCCCTTAACGCCGGGATGATTCTCATCGCATGGCGTCAGCAAAACAGTACGGAATCCATTGTTTTCGGCCGTAGCAACGATTTCTCCGTGATCATTGACGTTGGTGGCGACGATCAAATTCCAGGGTGTGTTGTTCGGAAGAAGTGTGTTGAGGTCAGTCATCACCCCCTCTTGCCAGAGGAAAGCGCCGCAGTCAAAGCCGACGGCGCAGATCATGCCCACTACCTGTCCTTCATCGTTAATCCCGAAAGCCCAACTGCTGGGTAATCCATACATCGTGCCTAGGTCGGTCATCACGTTGTTCTCCCAAAGGAAAGCGTGGAAGCTTGTATCGCCTGGCAGGTCGGAGACACCGACTATCTGCCCCCGATTATTGATCCCATTCGCAGAATTGTTCAGTGCGCCCCCGAAACCTCCGAGGTCAATAGCTGCGCCCTCGCGCCATAGCACAGCGTGAACAATGGTGGGCGATGCGACGCAATCCGTCGTCCCTCCGACAGCCTGACCGTGATCATTGATCTGTGCCACTGATCCATCACGGTCGCCGGGAAGTGTTGGCAGCTCT
>Ga0185299_10007418_pt1 | contig 11244 bp, 12 predicted proteins | sample PaiPotPPA55metaG_FD_128002 | JGI IMG/M metagenome (GOLD analysis project Ga0185299, IMG submission 128002) | Iron sulfur acid spring bacterial and archeal communities from Banff, Canada, to study Microbial Dark Matter (Phase II) - Paint Pots PPA... ...
CGGGCGCGGGCCTCTAAAAAGCCAGCCCACTAGCTCGCATTTGAAGTCGCTCGCGCGACCGCCAGGGCGCCGCGCCAGCGCTTGCCTACCTACTGTATTCATCGATAGCTCATCTAAAATCCCCCTTGTTGAGGCATCGTTTGTGTTCCAACAGTTTGGAGCACCACGTCACACGCACCTGCGGAGAACATATGCAGAATGGCGCAGGTATAATTTCCTAATGTGCACTTCGTAATGGGAATTTTTACTCGGCGAAGCATGCATCGCCCGCTGCCTACGCGCTACTTCATAGCGACATCCTGTGACTGACATCCGCCCGTTCCGACTGCTTGCCAATTATCTTCGCCGAGAGAAAGACAGTCTCGTCGCGCGCTGGATGAAAATCGTCAGCGGCGATACCGACGTCGAGAAAGCAGATTCTCTGAGCCGGATGCAACTGGCTGACTACCTCCCAGCCATATTCGAAGAAATCTGCGCGGCGCTGGAACACCAAGACCTGGATGTCGCGCAAGTTGCCGTTGAAAGTGATGCTAGGGAACACGGGCAATGGCGCTGGCGCCAAGGTTATCGTTTGGACGAGCTCGTGCGGGAGCTCGATTTGTTTCGACAGGTTCTTACCGATGCCGTCGAGTCATACGCAGCTACAGACGACCAGTTCAGGGTTTCGGACCAAGGAAAGGCCCGATATGTCGTCGACGAAGTCATTAGCTACGTTACGCTCGGTTCCATCCGCGAGGTGCTCCGTGAGCGCGACAACAAAATCGACGAGTACACAGGTCAGTTGGAGCGAGCGAACGACGAGTTGCGTCGCAGCAAACGCCGCATAGACAAACTTTACGAGATGCGTCTCCAATTCACGCGTCGTGTGACGCACGACCTGCGAAATTTCCTCAACATCTTCTCGAACGCGCTGCAGCTCGCGGAGAAAGTCCCCTCGAAAGTAGTGACTGCGCTCGCGCTTGCCAATCGGCAGGTGTCGGACATGAAGTTGCTAGTCGACGAGATGGTCGACTATGCAGTCGTTCTAAGTAGTCGCGACTCGGGCGCGCTCGAGACGTTCGAGCTCCGGGAGCTCTACGACGACCTCGTCGCTGCAATTCAGCCTGCAGTCGAGGAGAAAGGCCTGAAGTTCAATACCACGTTCGACCCGCTCCTCAGCGCGACGACATCGAATCGCCTCAAAATCAAACAAATCGCTTTGAACTTGTTAGGCAACGCGGCCAAGTACACCGCGACCGGCGAGGTTGGTCTGTTCATGACAACTGTAGGCAAGCGCCATTTTCGGATTAGGGTGACTGATACAGGCATTGGCATCGCCGAAGAAAACAGGGAACGCGTGTTCGAAGAATTCGAACGGGCAGCCGGCAACGATTTCCCTGGAACAGGTCTGGGGTTGGCGATAGTTCGAGAGCTGGTCGCATCGCTCGGAGGTGAAATAGACTTCAGGTCGCAAGAGGGCGCTGGATGCGTATTCGAGGTGTTGTTGCCGCTCGTCGTTCAGAACGAACGTTAGGGCGCGCCTCCCTTCAACACGGGCGGACCAGGCCCGAGTATCGAACGGGTAATATCGCCGAAGGACGAGTTTTAGCACACTGGCGTCAGCTTCCTGATAGTCCTGGTCCGAGCGCAGCGCGCGATAAGTAGTCGCCTACAGATTCCATGCGTTGATTCGCCGCGTGCGAATCCAGCACTTCGCGCGCAGACTTCTCGACAACGACCAATGGCCGGGCGGCCGGGTTGGACGGGTTTGCGACAGTATCGAAACTGGTCCCCGCCGCGCTCACCAACTCGGCTAGCCGCTCGACCTGCGTCCGACTCCGCCCCGACCGTCGCGTTAGCTGACAACTAAGATCAGGTTGTCGACTCGACGCCAGTCGCGGCCGGAGCAGTCACGGCCGCGCTCTTGCGCGCTGCTTTTTTCGCCGGGGCCATATTGTCGGCAGGAGCGGCCTTCTCAGCAATCGCCTTCTTTGCCACTCCCTTCTTGGTCGCAGCTTTTTTTGCAACAGCGCCGCTGGTTACCGAAGACTTCGGCTTACTAGCTTTGCTCGCAGTACTCGTCTCCGTCGCGACGGCACCAGCACCACACTAATATCAAAAACCCCTGTCCAGCTCCCACGCCGTGCCGACTCGAACAAGAGACTTTTGCAGTCATCCGGGCGCACTTCAGGTTGCTCCGACGGCGTGCGGGGTTGCCGATTCCAAAAAGTCGTGGCCTTCCCAGGTTAACCGCCAGTCAGTTCCGATCAAGCGTACGAGATTCGCGTCGGACAGCAGGTTCAATTGGTAGCCTACGCCTCGGTTGGAAACATCGAACGCGGTCCTGAGCGCGGCTTCGATGTCAAATTCGCTGAGCTGCGAGGACTTGTTTTCTTCGAGCGTTTTCAGTATTGCGAGCGCCAAATTCATATCGCGTTTCACGTTCTTCCTCCTGTCGTAGATCCAATGATCTAGCGAACTGGCCTACCAGCCACACCTTGCATCCAGGCATGCCAGATTAGGCCTGGCGGAACGCGAACGCGCAGCGCTAGGGCCAACGGTATGAGAGGAAAATCGCACGGGCTTTTCCCAGTGAGACGCTATGTCGGCCTACGCATAGTCCCCGACCGGGTCGTCCGGCATCGTGTGTTCGACCGATTTTTCATGCTCCTCTCGGGCCGCTTCGGACGGCGACAAGGGTGGCTCGCCGGCGGGCTTCCGCGCCGGTCGTGGGGTCGCCTTGGCTGGCGGCCGGGACGCCGGCATGGCAACAGACCGTGTCTGATTGTGTTTCAAAGGGAGCATCTGGGTGAAGTTCATATATTTCTCCATAAAGCAGACTGCGTTGGCATGGCGCTGGGGCCGTCGCTTGAGTACGAGGAGTGGTGCCGCCCGCGCACCGGTACCGTCCGCGAATGCGTCATCGCAGCGCGAACATTGACGCCGAAAGTGCGCAGAGCGCCGATTCGTCTTCAGTGCGGCACCGGAAGAGGATCATCGTCCTGCTTGGGTTTCCAACTCGTGCAAGGCGGCGACCGTGAAAAACGCCGAACGCGTCAAATGCCGCTCTCGTGCGGCCGAATCGACTCGATTAAGAACGGCCTCACGGAGGCTTATGTGAAGACCTACGACCCTCGAAGTCACCCGTGACATATTGATGTCCAAGAACAGCCAGATGCCTTCACCGTCGTCCATTTCAAGCTTACGCAACTCCGACGTGTCGCAGGTAGGAGTTGGAATGAGCTGCTCGCTGCCGTCATACCTCATTTCCACGATATCTTGCGCGTTGCGCTTCAGCTCTTCCAGTGAGTTTCCAGCTACATCCGCTCCGGGAAAATCGGGGAAGCTGGCACGAAAAGTCGTGGCGGTGTCGCGGTGGACGTACAACGGATATTGCATGGTTGTGCCCCAATTCGCATCGGCCGCTCCCGGATGAATCGTTGCGCAGTGCAACGCTCGTGTTCGCGGTTGTTGTGTCTGACGCAGGCGTTCGTCATGTCTTCCATTAGACGCGCTATGCGTGGATACGCAAGACCTTTCTGAGGCGTTGTCAACTTGAGGCGAACGGGCACAATACCGACCAAGGCCGGTGACAAGTCACGAAGCAGGTGGACGGATTAACAATTGCAGGTTACGGTGGCTCCTTTCCGGCGTGGGAGTGGGCGTTTAGAGGGCAATCCCATACGGAACTTCAACGCGGGCATCGACCCGTGTTGCATGTGATAACCCGCCCGTGCATTGGCATCGCGAGCCGCCAGTAGCACGCGTCATCAGCGCCGGTACCGCATCACGTCCCAACAGAGGCGATGATCCATTCGCCTGAGCAGCCGCTGCCGCATTCATTCACGACGATAGTGGCCGATGACCAGCGGCGCGGCGACGGCCAGCGCGAACGGACCTACAACAATTCCCGTCCACAGAGGAGTCACGAAGGATTCCTTTCCATTGCAAAATGTGATCAAGCTTTCGAGACAACGGTCCGATCAGACGCCGAACGAACCGCGCATCACGCGGGGATCAGGCGGCAAAGCATTCTGTGCAAATGTCACTCATCGGATTCGCGCAGCAGCTTTGAGAACCGGGTCATCATTGACGTTGAAAGAGGCTGTCGATGCTCGGACGTGGGCTGCTCCCGCATGATGAGTTGGCGTTCGAACAGGGCTTCGACATCCGCTTGGTCCAGGTCAACCGGGTCCGGAGCGTCCTTGAGCACCATCAGGGTTGCGAATTCACGGGACTCAGCATCTTCGTCTCCTATGCAATAGGTTGACTGACAACGGCGCCGAGGCTGTCTCAGGCGCCTGAATCATTCCATCCGGTATGCCCGCATCTACAACGTCTGCGCGAACGGTTGACTACGGGGAGGCCAAGTGCACTGGAGTTGAGGGAGGCGCAGGATCGGGGACATTACGCCGGGTGACATCCACATTCTTGTCGCGCAAGGCAACGATGCGGATACGTCGGAAACCGAGCTCACGCCACAATAAGTCGATCACGGAGCGCAATTGAAAACGCGGCCCATCAAGGCGCCGCGTTTGCTGCGATGATTGGCAGCGAATGGGCTTGTTGACTTCGGCTCTCGACTTCGTTGGCGCACTCCCTCAGTTGGCTCCCTTACTTGGGTTCTTGTGCCTCATTCTTGATCGCCTGGCCCCCCTTCGAAATGTCCTGGCCTGCGCCCGCCATCGTGTTGCAGCCGGCGAGGACTGCGGTACCAGCAATCAGCATCCATGCAATCAATCGAATCATTATCTTCCCCTTGTTCAAATCAGGATCGGACCAGATTAATTTTAGACGATTTTGCCGTCGGTGCTGTCTGCTTCGCCTGTTGGCATCGTCTGACGCGGCATCTGTTGAAGTTTGTTAAGTCTGCTAGGAGTTCCCTTTGATCATGCGATGCCACTGGGTGAAGCGCTCGCGTTCAGCCCGTGACGTCGCCAGACGTGCGTAAATTTCCCTTTCTTGAGGCGACCTCTACCTGTGCGAGCGATCACACATTCCTAATCTTCCAGTAGATAGTGGCGAGTACCCGGTAGCGCATCAGGCGAATCAGCAGCTTTTCGTGAAGATGCGGCCGACGAGCCAGCCGAATTCCGCAGGCGGTGTGCCATTGATCGTGCCGCACGTGTCGAACAAAGGGGTGGTACCGGACGACTTGCGAACGCAATTTGCCTTGATTGAGAGCGTGTCCTGTACCGAATCGCCAGTCTCACTGCGCATGGAAAATTCGAAATCCCAATACGGCGCTGAAAGGGGTGAGCTCAGTATTCGGACGAAAACGCACTTTAGCTGCGCCGCACAATTAGTTGAATCAATAACTTGGCGTTGAGCCTTGGAGCTTCCGACTCTTCCTATGGTCGCAAGCACCGAAACTTCTCGGGCTTCTGTCCTGTCCACGCAGAGCAAACGCGTGACTATCCAATCATGTCGGGTGCGGCCCTAACCGCTCCGGTTGCGCGCTGTTAGTAGGCCTTCTGCTGACTCCCTCCACCCATCCCGATACCTTACGACGCCAGTAGCACGAGGCAGGTTGGTGGGCCTCCCAGGGTAATTCGCGCGACTTTCATGCTTATGTCTGTCGGATCCAGGGCATAGCGTTCCGTGCAAGTATCGGGTTTTACAGATATTGGTCTGCTCACGCCGCTTTGCCGCCTCAGAGAGCACTTTGTCTGCGGTTTCCTTCAGGATCCGCATTGCGACGGACACCCTTACCGTTCAGCTAGCATTTACCCTTGCCGGGTGCGCAGAGGACTCTCATCTCCAAGTCACTCGACTGACCAACACAGCCCGTTAAGTTGGGCTTACGCGCAACGCGCCATGCCCGGCGCACCCCCAAAAGCGCCCTCCAAGGCGGGCGCCAAAGTTGCATTTGCGTACTAGGCTAGGCGCGCAATCTTAGAATTCGGCGCGTCGTTCCATGAGGTCGGTCAATGAGACATGAACACCGGGGTGGTCATACTCTCGAGCATGGTTCTGGTGACGCCGCCCAGCACACGTTCTTCAGCGCGTGCGTGGCCGTATGCGCCCAGGAGCAGAAGATCGGGGTTGGTATCGGTCAGCGCGTTAAGCAGCGTGGCACCCGTGCTGACGCGGGGCACGCGCAGCAATGACGAGAACTCGGCGCGCACGTTCTGCCGTTCCAGATAGGTCGCGAGGTCGCGTCCTGCGGGTTCCGTTTCGTCGCGATGCCGCCGCACGGAGACAATCTCCACGAAACGCGCCCGTTGCAGGATGGGAAGGGCGTCCGCCACCGCGCGCGCGGCTGCCTGCCCGCCATCCCATGCGATCAGCACCGCGTCGCCGAAGCGCTCGATGCGCCCCGCGTACGGAAGCAGGATCATCGGGCGGCCGCTGCCCATCAACAGATCTTCTAAAAAATGCCGTGCTATATACGCGGCCGGGTCGGCTGGATCCTGCTGGCCGAAAATCAGCAGGTCAGCATGGCGTGCGTGCAACGTGGCGGTTTCTACCGCAGGGCCGGGCGGTGCACGCCACTCCGCGCTGATAGCCGCGCGCTGCGCTGCAGCAGTAAAGTGGTCGCGGGCGAGTGCCTGCCGTGCTGCGCTTTGCGCTTCGTTGACTGCGAGGTTCAGGCTTTCGCCCGTATCGAAAAACAGCGGACGCAGAAAGTCCTGGCATACGACAGACAGTCCGATCAGGCGCGCGTCGTGCTTAAGCGCGAAGTCGACGGCGAACTCGACGCGCGCATCACTGCACCGGCTGTCGTCGACATGAACCACAATCGTCTTGTAGCTCATAGCCATGCTCCCGCAACGTCGGGTGCGGACACGGTGTGCGGCGGTTTTTGCTCCCCAGGATGCAGCGGGACCAGTAGCACCGGGCGCGTTGAAATCCGCAAGAAGCGCTCGGCCACGCTGCCAAGCACGAGCCTCCGCCAGCCGCGGCGTCCGTGTGTGCCCATGACCACGAGATCGGCATCGAACTCTTTCGCGGCACGCGTGATTCGCTGCGCGATGTCGTCGCCGATAGGATCGACTTCGAGCACTCGGGGCGAACCTTTGACACCCTCGCGCTGCATCTTCTCTGTGGCATCTGCAATCACGTGCGCACCTTCCTTGACGAAGGCTTCGCGTACGAGCGACGGATCGAAGGCGGCCTCGGAATACATCAGCGGCGGCGCGTCCACCACATAAAGCGGCTTGAGTTCCGCGTCGTGTTCGTGCGCAAGTCGCAGGGCGGCGTCGAGAGCGCCCACCGACGTCTCGCTGCCGTCGATCGGCACAAGAATGCGTTTATACATGGCTGTTCTCCTTGGCTTTAATGCGACATCAATACGGGCATGGTCATTGACTGCAGCATGCTGCGCGTCGCACCGCCCATGACGAGTTCCTGCCAGCGCGAGTGGCCATACGCGCCCATTACCACAAGGTCAGCACCCAATTGCGACGCGCGCGAGAGCAGCATGTCACCCAGCGGTCCATCATCGCCACCGTCCAATTCCACCACTTCGGCTTTAACTCCGTGGCGCGCCAGCACGAGCGCGATGTCGGCTCCCGGAATACGGCTGCCGCGCGGTTCACCCCTCAGACCGTTAAGCGTGACGATGGTGGCTTCTTTGGCGCGTTGCAGCAGCGGCAGGGCGTCGTGAACGGCACGGATCGCTTCACGGCTGCCGTTCCACGCAACCATGACGTTCGTGCCAAGTGTCGGGAACACGCCGACGTAGGGAATGAAGAGTACCGGCCGGCCCGCGGACATGACGAGCGTCTCCGGGAAGTGATCAGCGATAAACGATTCCGGGTCGTTTGGATCGTCCTGGCCGGCGACGACCAGATCCGCACAACGGACGTAGCGCGGCATCGCTTCGCTCGCGTACTCGTTGTTGTCGATCCACTGGCCCGATACGCCCGCCCGCAACAACTCTGCGTGAAAGATCCGCTCGAGTACGTCGTGCCGTTCCTGACGGAACTTGCGGTGCGCTTCAAAGTAATCGGCCGATCCGGCCATGACATAGAAGGAACGCGGATCCGGGGTGAAGGTCGAAAACACGCCGCTCAGATGTGCGTCGAATGCGTCGAATTGTTTAGCGAAACGCAATGCATATTCGAAGCGGGGATGCGCGCGTTCGCTCATGTCGAGTTGAACGACGATGCTCTTGTAGCTCATCGCGAGTACTCCGTTAGTCAGTGAGGATGCCTTCATTGGGTCCGATCGCGCGCTCCTGATCAAAAGTGTATGAGTCACCTCTCGTCACGGGTTGATGCAGATCAAGCACACACGGGCTGTCTCGTTCGCGACCAGGCTGGTTGACACAGGTCAACGATCAGCCCCCCCGCGCCTACATTGAAATCAACCATACGGCTCGGCGCGCCTTCGTTCATACGCAAAGAGGGCTCGATCATGGCAACCGGATTCACCAACCCGTTCGTCTCGGGCGCAAATCTTAATGTGACGCCCCGGCTGATGACGGCCTATGAGGAATGGCGACAGGACGCCTGCGCGCTCGAAGCCAGGCGTGTGGAGCGCGATCTCGGGGGGCTTCGACAGGAATGTGAAGCCTTCGCGAACGCGAAAGACTGGAGGGAATTCAATTCCGCTTCGCAGGCCGTCGTGTGCGACTTCGGAGCAAATTCCAATTGCAGCGCAACGCTGTTCCGACTCATCCTAGTAATCAACGGTACGATAGGGAAAAGCAATGGTGCCTCACGTGTTCCTTCGAACCCGCGTGATGCCGTTATTCGGCATAGTCAACGCAAGGCGACCAGAAAGGCATGAAAAAGCGTCCGCGCAGGGCGTCCGTGCGCGTTCGCGCTGCCCATTACTTGCCTGACCTACGCGCCGGGCTGTCTGTCGCTGGCCTGCTCATTCCTGAGTCGATGGCATATCAACCATCGCGAACCTACCGCCGCAGACGGGCGTTGTCGCGCTACTCGCGGGTCTCGTCGCCTACGGCCTGCTGGGCGACAGCCGCTTTGCGATCGTGTCGGCCACATCCTCGTCGGCGGCAGTCCTTGCAGCCGTGGTGGTGGGAATGGCCGGCGGCAACCTGCCCATGCGCATGCTGCTAGCCGCCGGGCTGGTATTGATTACCGGGTTGATCTTCGTCGGCGCGTCGGTCGCGCGCTTGGGCGGCGCTTCAGAGTTCATCGCCAAACCGGTGCTGCGCGGCTATGCGTTCGGTCTCGCAATTATCATCATAGTAAGACAGATACCCAGTGTCCTCGGCGTGAGTCTCAAGCACAGCGATTTTGCCGGCCTCTTGATCGAGCTTGCCCATAGCTACCCGCAGTGGAACATCTGGCAGTTAGTGACCGGGCTCGTCGCGCTGGTCCTTCTATTCGCGTTCGGTCGCTCACGCCAAGTGCCGGGCGCGTTCGTCGTGATCGCACTAGGCATCGTCGCCAGTCGCTGGCTCGGCCTTCACGCGCACGGGGTGTCGGTGGTCGGCGCAATCGACCTGTCGGGCGAAACGCCTTCCTTGCCGAGCCTTGATCACCGTCAATGGACCCAGCTTGGCGAATTCGCCTTTGCGCTGGCGCTGATCCTGTACGCCAATCGTATAGCTCGATCCGCACGTTTGCGCTCAAGCACGGAGACTTGACCGAGCCCCAACCGCGAGTTGCTCGCGCTCGGGGCTGCGAATCTGCTGTCAGGGCTATTTCATGGCCTGCCGGTAGGCGCCGGCTATTCCGCAAGTGCCACGAACGAAGCGGCTGGTGCACAGTCGCGCTGCGCAGGTTGGGTCGCCGCCGCGGTGGTGGTCGTGATCGTGCTCCCCTTACTGACATGGGTGGCCCTCACGCCCACGGCGGTGCTTGCGGCCGTCGTTTGCCATGCGCTTAGCCATGCGTTGAACCCGTCAGTGTTCAGGCCGTATGTGCGGTTGCATCGCGACCGTTTCATCGTCGCCGCCGCCATGCTTGCGGTGCTGGTGCTAGGCGTGCTCTACGGGTTGCTCGCGGCGATCGGGCTCAGCTTGCTGATGCTGTTGCGCGGGCTCTCTGTACCGAACGTGAGCACGCTCGGACGCCTCGGCGATGGACACGATTTCCTTGTCCTCACGGCGCATCCGGATGCGCGACCAGTTCCGGGCGTGATTGTCCTGCGCCCGGAAGCGCCGCTCTTTTTTGGCAACGTCGAAGTCATGCTGCAGCATGTGAGGGCGTGTGTCGTCAACGCGAGCGATAGCACGCAATCGATTGTTCTCAGCCTTGAGGAGTCCCCCGATCTGGACAGCACCAGTGTGGAGGCGTTGCTGGAATTCCAGCGCTTTGCAGTGGCACGCGGCAAGAGGTTGCTCTTCGCCCGTCTGAAGGAGCCCGTGCTGGCGCTGCTCATCGTGGCCGGCATGCCCGGTCTCACGCCGTCGCACGTTCTTTACAGCGTCGACGACGCGGTCGCCGCCGCCCTCGCTCAGTCGAGGTGACCCGGTCCGAGGACACCATCCTCTTGACAGATCCTCATGAGAAACAATTAGGATAGACAAATGTTTAAAGGGGTTTGTGCGGCTGGGGTGATCTGGAAGCCGAGAGCAGTAGCGCGGCGCCTGAGGGCATCAATGCTGCGTTGACGCTGCTGTTCTTCATAGTGCTGCTGCCCCTGGTCGACGAAGGCCTCGCCACGCCTGAGCATGAAGTACACCATGCGGGCGAGTTTGTGGGCGACGGCGGTATTGGCACGCGGCTTGTCCATGCGTGCGCCCAGCCGGCCCCTGATACCGCATCGAGTCGGAATATTCCTCGGGCGGCAAGCGGCGCTAGGGCAGCATCACGAAGACCGGCAACAGCTACGTGCCGCCCAGACATTATGGGCACGTTCTCTGTCAAGGGATGGCTGCGGGCACTGGGCTGGCTTGCAACCGTCGTGATGCTGGTGATTTCGGTGGGCGTGCTGGTCACCTCGCTCTGACACGCGCGCGGGTCGCCACCGTCTCCGCGCAAAATCACCGGCCCGCGTTTGGCCAGCCGTAATTTTCTGTATGTGTCGCTCGCCTTGCAGCCGCATCCGCTATATCGGCCCGATGGCCGCGACCTTTATCTCGATCTGCTGCTCGCGCCATGGGAAGCGGTGCTCGGCGCCAGCCTGCATGTGCCGACTCTGGCAGGAACGGTGAAGCTCACCGTCAAACCGGGCACCACAGTGGCCTTATTCAGGAGAGTAGATCGAGTCCGTGCTCACTAGCGCGGCCGCGGCTTTCGTGAAGACTTGCTGGCGGCGACGCTTCCTGCAGAAAGCTCGACGATTTCCGACGTGATCTCCTCTTGCCTCAGCCGGCGAAAGTCGCCGGTCAATGCCGTGAGTCTG
>Ga0185299_10007420_pt1 | contig 11242 bp, 11 predicted proteins | sample PaiPotPPA55metaG_FD_128002 | JGI IMG/M metagenome (GOLD analysis project Ga0185299, IMG submission 128002) | Iron sulfur acid spring bacterial and archeal communities from Banff, Canada, to study Microbial Dark Matter (Phase II) - Paint Pots PPA... ...
CGCGGGGGCGAATATGCGAGCGTCAAAACCCGCAAGCGTGTCGCGTTCCGACGACGCGACGAGCGTGCTGAGCAGCCAACGAAACGGAACACGACCGGCGGGCGGCCGGCGTATGCCTGCGGGGGCGAAGGCCCTCATCCAGAGCATCGGACAGAGCGGACACAAGACCGGGTGGCTGCGTGAGCGGTTCACCGGGCAGTCTGCAGTGAAGCAGGAAAAAGATCCTCTTGCACTCTGGGGAGGAAGCCCCGGGCGCCTTCAGGCCGGGGAGCCGTCACTCTGTCATGCAACACGAACTCGACTTTGATACTGAGTCACTCAAGACTCCTTTAGCGACGGTTTTATGAAACAGATTGACGAGCCGTACGCCGGATTGGTTAACTTGGCGCATGTGGCGGGCGAGCATGCAGTTTTGTTGTTTGCGGTATCTCTGGTTCTTGCGATGGCCGTGGTACTAAGTGTCTGGCGGCTCGTGCATCGCTACGGCGTGCCGCGCGAAGATGGCGGTCCGTCGCGTAAGGTTCTGCTGGTCGTTCACCTGGCGGTGAGCTTTGGCGTCATCGTTGGAGCGGGTGCGTTGTTCGCCGCGATCGCCGACGAAATCGGCGTAGGCGAAACACTCGGCCGTGTCGATCAGGCTTTTGCCGACGGCATCGCGAGCGCTGTTCCAATCGATGTGATTCGCACATTCGCGCTGATCACGCATCTCGGCGATGCATGGTTGCTCGGCATCTGGTGCGTGCTCGGCACAGCTATCCTGACGGTACGGCGAAAGTACGCGCTTGCCATCGGTTTTGTGCTCGCGATAGTCGGTAACGGCCTGCTCAACAATACCTTCAAGCATGTCTTCGAACGTGTGCGGCCAGTGCACGATGAATCGATCGCCACCGCCAGCGGATGGAGTTTTCCAAGCGGCCATTCATCGGGGTCTCTCGTCACGTACGGCATCATTGCGTATGTGCTGGTGCGCGTCTTGCCGGAAGGTTGGCGCTTGCCGACGGTCATCGCTGCCACCGTCATTGCGTTCACGACCGCGAGCAGCCGCGTATTTTTGCGCGTGCACTTTGCGAGCGACGTGCTGGCGGGCTTTGCGTTGGGAACGGTCTGGCTGGTGGCGTGTATCTTGAGCATCGAGTTGACGCGCAGGTACTGGCCTTCGCGGGGTCAGGCCTGAGGGTGGATCGACAGTTCGGGAAAGCCGGTGCGGGGATCGAACTCGCGTGAGAAGCGGAAACCGGCCAGGCGCACGAGCAGGATTTCCGCCGTCGTTCGCACAATGCAACCCGCCGATACATGGCCGCCGGACACGTGGCCTTGGGCATCGGAGACGGCCATGTGGAGATGCGCGCCGTCGGTGGCAAGAGAGCCGGCGAGTGTGAGGATTTCGAGGTCGCCGGTGAGCCGGGTCGGTTGATCGAGACCGGCATAGCGCAGGTTCGCAACGCTCAGGCTGCCGATGCCCTGCATCACGAACGCAGCGCCAATCGGACTGGCCCGCGCAATGGCTTCGAGTGCGCCGCGCAGGTCGTCGCCGGGAACAAGGCGCACGGGAAGTGTTTGCATAAGTGAATGTCCACGGGCTACGCGATGCTTCAATGATGGCATGATGATCCCGGTTCACGCAAAGCCCCCTGAATTCATGCACTCAAACTGACATTTCCCATGACGACAGAACTTCACATCCTCGCCTGGGCGCTTGTTCTCGCCCTGATTCAGGTGCTGCTGCCATCGGTGATTCGAAGCCGCGAAACGGGTCTTGGTCATAACGGCGGACCCCGGGACGACCCCGGACCGCCAGTCGGCAAGCTGACCGGCCGGCTGATGCGCGCGCAGGGCAACCTGTTCGAGACCTTGCCCGTGTTCGCCGTAGCCATCCTGATCGCGCATCTGGCTGGCCGCGAAGGCACGCTGACGCTGTGGGGCGCGTGGTTATACATCATCGCGCGCGTGGTCTACCTGCCCTTGTATGCGGCCGGGGTTCCGTTCCTGCGCTCGCTGGTATGGCTCGTATCGCTCTTCGGCATCCTCCTCGTCCTCGTTCCTATCATCTGAAACCGGAGTCCAGTCAATGACCGCTTTGCTTACCACGATCGACGTGGAAACCGCGCCGAATCCCGAGTTCGCCGTGATCCTGATGCACGGCCTGGGCGCCGACGCCAACGACTTCATGTCGCTCGTGCCCGAGCTGCGTCTGGGCGATCTGCCGGGCGTGCGCTTTGTTTTTCCGAACGCTCCCGAAATGCCCGTTACCGGCAACAACGGTTATGTGATGCGGGCGTGGTACGACATCTTGTCGTTCGAAGGCGTCAACCGCCGGGTTGATGAAGCCGGGCTGAAGGCATCGTGCGAGCGGATTCGCGAACTGATCGCGCGTGAGAACGAGCGCGGTATTCCGACCTCGAAGATATTTCTGGCGGGATTCTCGCAAGGCGGAGCGATGACTTACACGGCCGGGCTCACGCATTCCGAGAAACTGGCCGGACTCATCGTGTTATCGGGTTACGTACCTTCGCCTGCTTTGATCGATGCGGCGTTCAGCGAGGCGAACCGCGACACGCCGATCTTCGCCGCGCACGGCACGCAGGACCCGGTGCTGCCGATTGAGCTGGCGATCCAGGGCCGCGACTTTGCGCTTGCGCATGGCTGCAAGCTGGAGTGGCATACGTACCCGATGCAACACTCGGTTTGCGCCGAGGAAGTTGAGGCCTTGCGAGTGTGGCTGGGGGACAAGCTGCGCGGTTAAAGTGCCTTGAACAAGGTGTTTTTGTATAACTCAAGCATGCCTGCGGCATCCACGCCAACGCAGACCGACTGCACCGGACGTTCGTCCCAGTCCGGCGCGGGAACGAGCATGGAAGTGGGTTTTTGTATCGTCTGACCGATCGCGATACCGCTGGTCAGGACGCGCACCGGACCCTTGCGCACGGTATAGAGATGCGGAGCCAGCACGTACGCCACCGCCGACGAGTCATGGACGTAGATGCCTTCAAGTCCGGCGCTGTCATGGTGGAACTGCGCGTAATGACGCGATACGTCCCACACGAAACGGCCGGCGTCGCCCGCGCCATCGCGAATCGTTGCAAGCCATTCGTTTGGCATGATCGTGTTTTGCGTGACGTCGAGGCCCACGAGTGTCACCGGCCACGCAGCGCCTAGCACAATATCTGCGGCATCGGGATCGCACAGGATGTTGGCTTCGGCGGCGGGCGACACGTTGCCGAGCACGCCCGCGATGCCAAATGCGCCGCCCATGATGACGATTTGCTTCACTAGCCGGGCGATGTCCGGACCGGCTTCCAGTGCGTGCGCAAGATTCGTCAGCGGACCGACCGCGATCAGCGTCACTTCACCGGGATGCGCGCGCACCGTATCGACGATGAACTCATGTGCCGGGCGCGCGTCGAGCGTGGTATCGGCGGGTTCGCTCAGTTCGATATTGCCGAGACCGTTGTCGCCGTGGATCCAGCCGAGCGGTGCAGGCGGCGCGCGATGCAACGGCGCTGCCGCGCCGCGCGCCACCGGCACGCCGGGCGCAAAACGCGAGCGCAGATAGAGCGCGTTGGCCGTGGTCGTATCAATGGTCGCGTTGCCGAACACGCTCGTGATGCCAAGCAGTTCGATCTCGGGATGCAGTGCCTGGAACACCAGCGCCATGGCGTCATCGACACCGGGATCCGTGTCGTAGATAACCTTATGGATTGTCATAGGTAGAACGCGTCGGGGAGTTGTTCGCGGGCGGTAGTGTCGCGGATCGCGCCATTGAGATTGCCGAGGCGAATAGTCAACTCGGGACCGCCCAGTTCAATGATTACCTGACGACACGCGCCGCAGGGCGCGATGGGTCCATCCGTGTCACCGATTACGGCCAGTGCCGCGAACTGGTCGCGTGCGTAACCTGCGGCGATTGCGCTGAAAAACGCCGTACGCTCCGCGCAATTGCACAATCCATACGATGCATTCTCGACGTTGCAGCCATCGAAAACGCGGCCGTCTTTCGTGAGCAAGGCGGCGCCGACCTTGAACCTGGAATAGGGGGCGTAGGCGCGTTCGCGCGCGTTCTTCGCGCGTTCGAGCAACTGCTCCATCGTCATGATTTTCTCCTTAATTCAGCGTCAGGAACATGCCCGCGATGGTCGCGCTCATCAGGTTCGAGAGTGTGGCCGCGAGCACGACGCGCAGGCCGTAGCGCGCCACTTCCGAGCGCCGCTCGGGCGCGACCGCGCTGAAGCCTCCGGTCAGCACGGCGATCGACGAGAAGTTCGCAAAGCCGCACAGCGCGAACGACAAGATCGCTATGGTACGCGGATCGAGCACCTGCAATCCAGCCGCGACGACGCTGGCGGTATCCTTCAAGTACGGGGACAGCGACGCATAGGCCACGAACTCGTTGAGGATGAGTTTCTGACCGAGGAAGTTACCAGCGAGCGCGGCCTGATCCCACGGCACACCGATCAGATACGCGAGCGGTGCGAACACGGCGCCGAGCACGGATTGCATGGATAAATTCGGGTCGCCGAACCATCCCCCGATGCCGCCCACAATACCGTTCAGCAACGCGATCAGGCTGACGAACGCGATCAGCATGGCGCCGACCATGACCGCGATCTTCAGGCCGACGGTCGCACCGGAACTGGCCGCTTCGATCACGTTCGCCGGGCGTTTTTCGTCGAAGTTCAGGTTATCGAGCGTAACGCGGCTGGCTTCGGTTGAAGGATGGATGATCTTGGAGAACAGCAATCCGCCCGGCACTGCCATGAACGACGCAGCGAGCAGGTATTCCACCTTCACGCCGAGGCCCGCATAACCCGCGAGCACCGAACCCGCGACTGCCGCCATGCCGCTCGACATCACGGCGAACAGTTCCGCACTTGTCATGTTGCGCGCGAACGGCTTCACGACCGCGGGCATTTCGCTTTGGCCGAGGAAGATGGTGGTGACGGCCGAGAACGATTCGATCTTCGACACCCCGAGCAGCTTCTGGAAGATCGTGCCGAGCACGATCACGATCCAGCGCATGATGCCGAGGTAGTAGAGCACCGAGATCAATGCGGTCACGAAGATGATGGCGGGCAGCACGCGTACGGCGAAGACGAAACCGCCGTTGCCGAAGAGTTCGAACATCTTCGATTGAACGAGGCCGCCGAACAGGAATTCGATTCCTGCGTTGCCGTAGCCGAGCACGTGATTGACGCCCGCTGCTGCGGCTGAGAGAACGCTTTTGCCGATGGGTACGAACAGGATGAATGCGCCGATGCCGACTTGCGCCAGCAGCGCGGGTAAGACGGTGCGCAGGCGAATGCCGCGGCGATTAGTAGAGAAGATGAAAGCGATGAGCAGCAGTACGGCGATGCCGAGCAGGTTACGTGCGATCAGGGCCATGTCTCTTGATTTATGTTTGTCAGAGGAATGGGCGGATGCTACGCCATGTGTGCATTTTGGAGAATAGGGCGGCTGATTGCGCCTGGTGCCGCATGTAGAGCCTCTAAGCGAATAGCTCGACCACCGGCCAGTTGCGCTCAGCAGCAATCACCCGCAATTTCTCATCGGGATTAGTCGCAACAGGATGCGTGACACGCTCCATCAACGGTACGTCGTTGACGGAATCGCTATAAAAATAGCTTGCCTCGAAGTCGTCCAGCTTCAATCCCCGCGACGCAAGCCATTGCTCGGTCCGCACGATCTTGCCTTCACGGAAGGTCACCACGCCCACCGAGCGCCCGGTATAACGCCCGAGCGGATCGTCACCTTCGGTGCCCAGTTCGATTGCCAGCAGATGCTCAACACCAAGTGCCTTCGCAATCGGCGCCGTGATAAACGCATTGGTCGCGGTAACGATGCAGCACAAGTGCCCCGCGTCGAGATGACGGCGGAGCAGTGTAAGGGCTTCAGGGCGGATGGCCGGTTCGATCACCGTCTTCATGAAGGTCGCATGCCAGGCGTCCAGTTGCTCTCGCGAATGACGGGCGAGCGGCGCGAGCGTCAGGCCCAGATACGCGTTCATGTCGAGCGTGCCAGCTACGTATTGCTGGTAGTACGCATCAATTTCCTCCGCATGGTCCGCACTGCCTTCGAAACCAAGTGTGGCGTAGAAACGTGCCCACGACTGATCGCTATCCAGCGGCAGCAACGTGTGGTCCAGATCGAACAGCGCCAGAGTACGACTCATCCGTATAGCCCTTTAGTACCGGTAAAAAGTGCGCTGGAGCACTGTCCAGCGCACGTTGCGCAACCCGATTCGATCGTATCGTTAAATACCCAAAACTACAACAAAGCAAAATTGTGCAACTCATTTGCGTGGCATCATGGCACGAATCGCAGTACAGTCGGAACGAATAACGGACGCAGCCTCATGTTGATTCTCTTGAATATCCTGTCGGGCGTGGCGTTACTGGTATGGGGCACGCACATTGTCCGGACCGGCATCCTGCGGGTCTTCGGCGCCGAATTGCGGCGCGTGCTGGGACATAGCGCGAACAGCCGCTTCAGGGCGTTCGGCGCGGGCTTGTGTGTGACAAGTCTGGTCCAGAGCAGCAACGCGACCGCCGTGCTGGCTTCGTCCTTCGCGGCGCAGGGCCTGTTACCGCTGGCCCCTGGCCTCGCGATCATGCTTGGCGCGGACGTTGGCACAGCGCTGATGTCGCGCGTGCTCACGCTCGATCTCTCGTGGTTGTCGCCCATCCTGCTGCTCGGCGGCGTGATCGCGTTCCTGTCGTTCAAACAGAGCCGCACGGGCCAGGTGGGGCGCACGGTCATCGGGCTGGGGCTGATCCTGCTGGCCCTGCACCTGATTGTGGAAGCCGCGCAGCCCGTGATGCAAGGCCAGGGCGTGAAGGTCATGTTCGGGGTGCTGACGGGCGACTCGATGCTGGACACTCTGGTAGGCGCGGCCTTCGCGATGATCTCCTACTCCAGTCTCGCGGCGGTCCTGCTGACCGCGACGCTGGCGTCGTCGGGTGTGATCTCGCTGAAGGTGGCGGTGTGCCTCGTGATCGGCGCGAACCTTGGCAGCGGCCTTCTTGCTGTGATCGGCACGTTGGGACAAAACCCGGCCGGCCGGCGCCTCGCGCTCGGCAATGTCCTGTTCAAGCTGGCAGGCGCGTTGATCGTTCTGCCGTTCGCCCCGTGGATCGCACAAGGACTCGGTGCGTTGATCCCGTATCCGCGCGAGTCGGTCATCACGTTCCATCTCGTCTACAACATGGTGCGATGCGTCGCGTGCATGCCGCTGATCGATCTCGTCTCGAGCCTGTGTTACCGCGTGTTGCCGGACCGGCCCGAAGCAAACCCGGAGTTGCGGCCGCTCTATCTCGATCCTGTCGCGCTTTCCACGCCCACTCTGGCACTGGCGAATGCCGCGCGCGAAGCGCTGCGGATCGGCGACATCATCCGCACAATGCTCGACAATCTGGTAGATCTGATGCGTGCCAACGATCCGGTCAAGGCGCGCTCGACCATCCGCATGGACGACGACGTCGATCAGTTATATGCAGCCGTGAAGACCTATCTGGCGCGCATTTCGCGCGAACAACTCGACGATGCGGACAGCCGCCGCTGGACCGACATCATTACGTTGACGATCAATCTGGAGCACGCCGGCGACATCATCGAGCGGGTGGTGACCAATATCCAGGAGAAGAAGATCATGCACCGGCTGGCGTTTTCGCCGGAGGGCCTGGCAGAACTGGAGGACCTGCATTCACGCGTGATCCTGAATCTGCAACTGGGCCTGAGCGTGTTTCTCAACAGCGATTTGCGCAGCGCCGAGCGCCTGCTGGCAGAGAAGGAACGGTTCCGCGATCTCGAGCGCAATTATTCATATGCGCACCTGGACCGGCTGGCCGGGCAGAGTGCACGCAGCGTCGAAACCAGCGCGTTGCATCTCGACATCATCAGCGACCTCAAGCGCCTCAACTCGCTGTTCTGCTCGACGGCGTACCCGGTGCTCGACGCAGCGGGTGCGTTGCGCGGCACACGGCTGCGCCGCCGTGTGCTCGACGCTACCTACGGTAACGACAGCGTTTAAACGCCATGTCTCAGGCGAGAATCACCTGCGGCAGCTTTTTACGCAGCGACAGCAGCGCCGGACCGTCGGCGCCTTTCTTGTTGGTAATAAGTATATCTACGCGATTGATCGGGCAGAACGCAATCCTGCTGCACTGACCGATCTTGCTGTAGTCAGCCAGGATCACCACGCGATCGGCATGCGCGACCATCGCGCGCGCCACTTCCGTTTCAGCGTGATCGAAGTTGGTCGCGCCATGCCGGTGATCGATGGCGACCGGCGAAAGCAACGCGACGTCGGCGCGGTATCGGAGAATCTCGGCTACGGTCGTGCCACCCACCGTGGCAAATGCACGGTCGCTGATCGAGCCGCCGAGCAGGATGATTTCGTTACTCGTGTCGGTTTTCTCGCCGGTCGCCCGCATCTTCTGCGCGACGTCGATAGAGTTCGTAATGATGGTCAGGTTGGCGAGCTTGGCCAGCTCCTCGGCGAGGATGGCGGTGGTCGTGCCGGCGTCGATGAACAAGGTTTGTCCACTGCTCACCAGCGCGGTGGCCGCGCGTGCAATGGCGTTCTTCGACTTGACGTGCGTGTGGCTGCGTTCTGCGATCGGCGCTTCGTCAGCGGGGCGCGTCACTCCGCCATGCACGCGCCGCAATTCACCCAGTGCTTCCAGATCCACCAGATCGCGCCGGACGGTCTCGCGCGACACGCCTAGTTCGGCCATGATGCGTTCGGTCGACACGCGTTCAAGCGTGGCGAGCAGCGCGCGAATTCTCTGATGACGATCTTCCTGCCACATGCTGTATTCCTGAGAGTTGAGGTCGACCTAAAACTAGTGAAAACGAGTAGAAGCAAGTGGAAGCGGCTGGCGGCCGATTCAGCGGATCCTTAAGTTCAGCAGCCCTTCAAATCTTGTGAACGGACTATGTGTCGCCCGTATGTCGCCAATATTAATTAGCTGCCCGCGGCCGGATGCGTCGCAGATTCCATCTGAAAGATTAACAAGAACCGGCGCTGTCGATGTTGCATTTTTTTGGATACTTGCGAATTTGGGTATTTGAACTTAGTCTCTCCGTCACACTCGCGGATAGTTCCCTTCGACCGCCCGCGGTGCCTAAAAACAGTCCTGGATTGCTGTCTTTTTCACCGTCGTCATTGTTCTTAAACATTTGGCCGCCAGAGTCGCGTGCGCGCCAGATGTGAGTGCGCATTAAAAGAAGTTTCGGAACCACGCAGCACGCAACTTTCCAAAAACGTAAGCACGCAGGCAGAGGATGGAAACACCATGAATCAAGACGGGTTGCGAGTGATCTCGACATTTCGCCGGGTTGGCGGCAAGGCATCCATTACAGCAGCTATCGCCGCGCTGACCGCGGTGGCGGGGCAAGCCGTGGCGGCACCGCCGGCTTCGCTCATCGCTGCTGCGAAGAAGGAAGGCCAGTTGACCACGATCGCGTTGCCGCACGACTGGTGCGGTTATGGCGCGCTGATCGAGGGCTTCAAGGCGAAGTACGGCATCCAGGTGAACGAGCTGAATCCGGACGCTGGTTCGGGTGACGAAGTCGAAGCCATCAAGGCTAATAAAGGCAATACGGGGCCGCAGGCACCGGACGTGATCGACGTTGGTTTGTCGTTTGGACCGACGGCACAAGCCGCGGGCTTGCTGCAGCCTTACAAGGTGTCGACCTGGGCGTCGATTCCCGATTCGGCCAAGGAGAAGGACGGCTACTGGTACGGAGATTATTACGGCGTCTTGTCGTTCCAGGTAAACACCGACATGATCGACAAGGTCCCCACCGACTGGCCCGACCTGCTCAAGCCTGACTATAAGAATGCCGTCGCGCTCGCAGGCGATCCGCGCTCGGCCAACCAGGCCATCCAGGCCGTGTACGCGGCCGGGTTGTCGCAGAGCAAGGGCGATGCATCGAAGGCGGGCGCTGCGGGCCTGAGTTACTTCGGTACGCTGAACAAGAACGGCAACTTCGTTCCAGTGATCGGTAAGGCGGCGTCGCTGGCGCAGGGCACCACGCCGATCATCGTGCGCTGGGACTACAACGCGCTCGCGGATCGCGATACGCTGAAGGGCAATCCGAAGGTGGCGGTGGTCGTGCCGAAGACCGGCGTAGTGGCCGGCGTCTACGTGCAGGGTATCAGTGCTTACGCACCGCATCCGAATGCGGCAAAGTTGTGGATGGAATACCTGTATTCGGACGAAGGCCAGATTGGGTGGCTCACCGGTTACTGCCATCCGATCCGCTTCAAGGACCTGGAAGCCAACAAGAAGATCCCGGCAGCGCTGCTCGCCAAGCTGCCGCCGCCGTCGGCGTATAAGAACGTGGTGTTCCCGACGCTCGACGAGCAGAACGCTTCGAAGGCGCTCATTACGAAGCAGTGGGATCAGGTGGTCGGCGCAAACGTGAAGTAACTACTTGAAGTAGTCACACGAAGTAACGTAGTGCACGGGTAGCCGGACTTGAGGTCCGGCTACCCTTCCGGCTCGCGCTTTGTGCTTGTCCCCAGCGCGGCCTGTCAGTCAAGAGCGACATCATGAGCACTTCATCGAAGATCGCCACGCCCATGTCCGGACATGAGGAGCGCGAGGGACGGTCGAACCCGTCGCTCGGCCCCGGCATGAAGGCGGCGCGACGCGTGTCGCCCGCGTGGAATTATCTCGGCGTCTTACCGTTTTTTGCCTTCGCCGTATTGTTTCTGCTGCTGCCTACTGCGTGGCTGATGGTCGGCGCATTCCAGGATGCGCAGGGCCATTTCACGCTGGGCAACTTCCGTGAACTGCTGCAGCCCAGTGTGCTCGATGCCTACTGGATCAGCTTCAAAGTCAGCGCGGCATCGGCACTGGGTGGCGGAGTTCTCGGACTGCTGCTCGCCTGGGCGGCCGTGCAGGGCAAGTTGCCCGTGTGGATTCGCCCGACCTTGATGACGTTCTCCGGCGTGGCGTCGAACTTCGCGGGCGTACCGCTCGCATTCGCGTTCATCTGCACCCTCGGGCGTGTCGGGCTCGTCACGGTGCTGCTGAAAAAGTACGTCGGCATCAATCTGTATTCCACCGGCTTCAGCATCCTGAGCTTCACGGGACTGACGCTGACCTATCTGTACTTCCAGATTCCCCTGATGGTTCTGATCATCACGCCCGCGCTCGACGGCCTGAAGCGCGAATGGCGCGAGGCGTGCGATTGTCTGGGCGGCAGTGCGTACCACTACTGGATGTTCGTCGCGTTG
>Ga0185299_10007423_pt1 | contig 11239 bp, 10 predicted proteins | sample PaiPotPPA55metaG_FD_128002 | JGI IMG/M metagenome (GOLD analysis project Ga0185299, IMG submission 128002) | Iron sulfur acid spring bacterial and archeal communities from Banff, Canada, to study Microbial Dark Matter (Phase II) - Paint Pots PPA... ...
TCTCCGGCGAGATGTAGGAAAACAACCCACCTTGATCCCGAAAGTGTCCCCGCATGGAGCCCTCAATGATTCGTGACCAAAGTGAATCATCAAAGATCAGCCAAAGCCAGAGTTTTTCAGCAAACTGTTAGTTTCGTTTTTCCCGCCGAAGGCATATCAGCACCTGAGTGGATTCGGGCGCGCCGCATTCATCGTCCGATGGTGGCCAGCGATTATTGAGAAAATTAAGATTTCTCAGAAGGGAGATCGTTGGCGTATCCCACATTTGGCGAATTTGGGCTTAGAACAGAAGGCGCGTGAGGAGGGTCGAACACTTGCTTGTTATGTCGATCGGTTCTCCAGCTTCTTCTTCAGCCGCCGAGTTGGATCTTGCGAGACGCGCAGCCGATTAACAGAAGGGAGAGTGGGCCGAGCGTTTTGCTTCGGATTCTGAAGGCTGGCCTTCCTATGGAATGAGTGCCGATCGAGCCGAGGCGCTAGGCAAGCAGTTGATCGGGGCGGCACAGCTCGCGAGAAAAATTCCGCCCGCGGAATGACGATATTGGTTTTCTTCGTTTCATCAGTGCGGCAGATATAAGCGGTAAGACCAACGAAGAATTCGCGGAGTCCATGGTAGCTGAAGGACATATACTCGATACCAATTTGTTTAACGACGTCGCCGACGGCAAGGTTCTCCTCTCAGCTTTCGCTGGCCGCCGCCTGTTTGCGACACACGTTCAGCTGGACGAATTGAACAATACCCCCGACACGGAGCGGCGGGGAAAACTTTGTGCGTCCTTCCAAAGAGTCGCCCCAGACCAACTGATAACCAGCGGCGCCATTTGGGGTGTCAGCAAGTGGGGCGAGGCTGCGTGGCCCAAGGACGATCTTCTGGATAGGATGCGTCCTGTCCTGGAGGAACTCGACAAAAAGACCCGTAAGAAAACAACGGCGCACAATGAGGCCTGCGACCTTCTGACAGCTGCGACTTCCCTCAAGAGGGGACTGACCTTGGTGACCAACGACCAACGCCTGAGGAAGGTGGTCCAACAGTTCGGAGGTCGCGCGATCGACGCCACTGAGTTCGTGCGAAACGCTAACAGCACGACGTGACCTCGGCCCGGGCAGGACCTCAGGCATCCACTTTGGTCGCACGAATAGGAAAGCGCATCGCATGAACGGCGACGAGCCAGCTAGGGCAAGATAAAATCCGCGAGGTGCGGCCGGTCGATTTTCCTCGCAAATATTTATCCGCACGTTATTTTTTGATAGCCTGCAAATTCACTACGCGAGGTGCGAAAATAATGCCCCGACGCGGCTCCGGTTTCGGCTGCGCGTCATCCATCGCATGTCCAACTTGTCGAAGCCGCTATTGGCGCTATCTCTCATTTGGCGACGCCGCGCGCATCGGGCTTGCGTGGCTCGCTTACGCCGAGGATTGAAGTGATGACCAAACTTTTCGGTTGGGTTGCCGCGACGGTGATAGGGGCGGCAATTGTCACGGCAACGCCGGCCGCGTCGTTCCGTGGAAGCGGTGGATTCGGCGGCATGCGAATCGGCCGGCAGGTTTTCGTTGGCGGACCATTCTTTTACGACTACTACATACCGTACTACTATGACTTCGTGCCGTACCACGGGAACTATTGCTGGCAGCAAGTCTGGACCCCCTCTGGCTGGCAGTGGGTTGATGCCTGCTCTAGCTACTATGGCTACTAGCGCCGCGCAAATTCTCCCAATGCCGCTTTACTCGTTCGAAAACGCGCGGGCCATGGTGTTTGGCGTTCATTCTGGTTTAGGCCGCGCGCGCCACACCCGGCCTCAGGGGCAACTGCTTGTTTTTCCTAAGGTTTTTCTACCGCCCCGGCGGTTTGAATGACTTGCTGAGGGCCCCGGCTGACTTAAACGCCTTCACGGCATCCTTGGCTGTCATCGCGACCGATGTCCTTAGGTGGGAAATCCCGCCCGACGCCGCCCCCGCGATCAGTGCGGAAGCCATGACCTCTTCGTTCGGCGCCTCGGTTATTGAAAGGAAATCATACTCGCCGAATGTGAAATACTGGGCAAGGAGCTTGGCCCCCGCCTTTTCCATGAGGTCCGCGACGGCCTTCTCCCGGTTTTCGGGATTGGCCACCATGCCCTTGACCGCATCGGGCGTGTACCGGTTAGAGGTTATTGCGCTTCATGGACTTTTTTACGGAGCGCAAAGAGGTTGTCCTTTCTTGCGCCAGCGCAAAAAATACTTCGCCTGACTCTTAAAGTCTGGCTTCATTAGGCCGCCGATAGGAAAGACTCCTCCCGACAATGCCTCTTGCCAGTTTCTCTGCGCGTTCCATATCATTCGTGCCGGTTGCTGTAGCGGAAATCAAATTACGCGACGACGTAGCGGTGCAAATGCTTCTCGGAGCAGTGCTGTGTCCGTCGTCAGAGTTTTTGGGACAGGGAGCGGCTTAAAATAAGAGAGTCTCTGGCTCGTCTGGTTTTTAATGTTATGCGGCTTGCCGACGGTGACGCAAGCGGCGATTGGTGATTGTCTTTCGTTTGATCCTTTCTCTCTCAGTCCGGAACGAAGCGTTCCGGGGCCGCTACCGAGTGCTTCGATGGGCTGGTGTACGCCGTGGGCGTCCGCCAATCACCCTTCGTACGAGTCTTGGACCTAAGGGAACGGGACACGTCCGGTCGTGATCGAGTCGGAGCTGCGGGCTACTCCGGTGCCAATACGGCCGAACGGAGCCGCTGACTGGGCGCAAAAATTTTCCGAACTATGACGGCATGCATAGAGGTTCGTTTGGCTTCCTTGTAAAGGAGGCGACCATGACCTTGGACGCTTGTACATTGGCCATTTTGGCATCGTTGGGATGGAACTTGCTCAAAGGCGGTTGGTTTGGGTGCGCGAAGTGGTGTTTTGCTCCCGCTCAGGAAGCTGATTTTGTGGCGTCGGTGGCCTCCTTTCCATTTTGCTTAGTTCGCGTCTATGCGGATAGGGCGGGTAATTAAGGGGGGATTTCCGCGCCGCCGCCGGGAGGAAATGTGTAAAACGAACGCTGTCTCTCGTTTTTAACAGTCTCGCGCCGCGCGTAGGCTCGGGAACACACCCCCGCATTCCCCGCATTCCCCGCAAATTCGTCATGGCTTACCCAGTTTAAGCTCGACCCAAAAAACCGTAATTTTGTTGTGAGTGTCTGGGCGACTTCGCAACGCGAGCATGCCAGCCAAGACGGCCACTGGGGCATCAAGGATCGACTTAAGGGCGAGACCGATCGTTTTGGACGAAACGGCTTTCGCGTTTTTTGGTGTGCAGAAGCGTCTCAGCTCGGCGGTCTCGGCGTCTTCCGGCCGACCGCTCTGCTCCGCACTTTTCGCGCTTTCGTCGAGGTGCGCCAGCAGGTTCGCAGATGTGAATTCCTTGTCAGCTAGTTCTGCCCTCCCTGGCCACTCGATCGCGTAGAGCGTTTGAAGAATGTCCGCCCTTGCCGCCGCCTCGTCGTCATTACCCTCGACTCGCGCAAACATGGCCTTGAAGGAGACGATTTGACCGACCGTCCCGGCAGCGTGCTCAACCGCCGACCCGACAAGCCGCCACCATGTCTTAAACCGTGTTTGCGCTTCACGACGGCCCTCGGGGCGCAGCTGAGGGTTGCCGAGCAGGATCACATAGAGTGCGCGAAGAATTTCGCCGCGGTGATCAAGTGTCCAGCCGACCGGCTCAGGATGGACAAAGTGCCGATTTTCTGGATCAGGCCGGTCCGCGGTCAGCCGCGCTTCAAGAGATCGAGATGCCTGGTCCGATTTTGGCCGGATGTTGTTGCCCGTGAAAGCCATTATCGTATAGGCGGGCGCTTGGCCTTGTTGAGAAACACCTAAAATTCGATCTTGATAAATTTCCGTCGTGCTGGCGCGCTCTATGTGCGGGCACGAGATCGCAAGTCCGCGTGGGATATTGTCCCAGATGACGGTCGGGAGCCCCTCTCTAAAAATGGCGAAGAGGCTTTTCTTTCGCTCCTCACTGTCGTTTGTCCAAGCTGCTGCGGCCGGCTTAACACCCGTCGCCGCCAGCGTCGCCATGATTAATGCAGTCGTCTTGCCGCCGCCGCGTTGGCCGGCAGTTACGAAGAAAACCGGGCGCTCTGGGAACAGGACACGCTCGATAATGCTGAGCGCATAGGCGTGCAAAACGCACTTTCCTTCGGTGTCGGTTGCTACGTCGACAAGCCACTCGTCCACCAGAAACCTGTACGCTTTGGCAACGTCGTCTTCCGTGCACTCTTCGGGCTTTGGCATAAATTCCAAAAGGGCGGGATCGATCCGGAACACGGCCCGGCGTTCGCGGTCCAGCCCATTGCGATCCAGCAGCTCCCCGTTCGGCAGCACGAGCGGCATCGTCAGGACGGCGTGAGCCCGCGGCAATTTCGACAGGGAATATTTCAAATCATGGATAAGGAACTTGTCGGCCGGCGCGACGTGGCGCTCGCCGTCCGATGTTTCCTGCACAAATGTAATGTGGTTGCCGATCTCTATCTCAAGACTGTATTTGTCGTGCTTGGTAAGCAGGAAATTCTTCGGCGGCGGCAGCCGAGATTTTTCGTCTTCTTCATCGTTTGCGCCTTTCGCCGTCAGCTCGTGCAGGCCGGCCGTTTCGCGGCATTGGATTTGAACCGGCCAGCCTTCCACGTCGCGCATGGGCGGTTCCGGAGCGTCGATGTGGCTCAAGATATCGTCCCATGTTGCCATAACGGGGCCGGCCTCATCGTCTGGCAGCGGCGGCTCTAGGCGCGCTTTGGTGCTATGCGCCAGATTCAGCCGGCGCCTCGCCTCAGCGGCTTGCTGGGTTTGCCGCGCGCCCTCTTCCTTAAGACTTGCTTCGGCGGCGCGCACACCAGCGCCGGAGCGCTTACCGGCCAGCTTTGTGAGCAGCTTCCGCTCGACCGAGTCCAGGTCGGCTCTGAAAAACAACCGGCAGAGGATAGTTACGGCCTGGGATTGCGCGCCGGACAAAACCGCCGCCTCGACGGACGCATGATCGTGGCGCAAGCTGTAAGTGCAGCTGCCATGCGCGAACGAGTAGATATACACGCCGTCGCTGCGGACTTGGACGATCGCGCAGTTCCGCCCATAGCCAACGCCTTCGATCGGGTCGGCGAGCGTCTCACCATCGAAGCGATCGGGATCACTAAGGATATCCGCGACGGGCACGGCGCCGAGATCGGGATCGTCAAACTCAACGATGACGCCCGGCCGCAACACGCCGTTGCACCATTGCTCTCCCGTACACCGCGCTTTGTCGCGATTTATGCCGCACGCAACTGCTTTTTCGACTTGCTCGCCGATAAAGTCTTTCTTCGCCGCCCCTGCCTCTTTGCGGAGAGCGTGCGCCGCCGCCGCCTTGCGCCTCTGCAACTCGGCCGCTTCGGCGCCGCTAAGGTCGGCACATGCGGCCCTTGTGTCGAGCGGGGCGCCGTCATGGATGGTTGCCTCGCGCTTCTCTTGTGCAAGCGGCGGCTCGAGATCCGGGTTGGCTTCGAAGACAAGCCTTTCCGCCGCGCATACGGCGCGATCGACAATCGAGCGCTCAAGCAACTGGCCGGCTTTGCCCACGATGTACCAGCCAAGCCCCGCAAGCCAGCACCGATCATGCAGCGTGTAGAGGAAGCGTTTTGCGTCGGTGCCCTCATGTACCAGCACATAAACGTGCTCGCCGCCGGACGAGTATGTCGCGCCGGTCTGGCTGTGATAAATGCCGGCGCTGGTCGATTTGCGGCGAATATGGCCAGCGGCCGCCAAGCCCGGGCACACGGTCTCGAGCGCCGCGCAGAAGCCGCCGAGGCCCAGAAGCGCGGCCCGGACATTTTCGGGCATGGCCTTTATGTCGAAGTCGAGAGGGACCATGCCGGGCTGATCGGAATATTGAATTGTGCCCGCCGTGCGCGCTGCAACCCCGGCTTGCCCGCTTTGCAGGTCGGCCTTTGCGACGAGGCGGACGGTTGCTGGCAGGTCGCCTCGTATCGCGCCAAGCGCATATGCCACATTGCTAGATGTCTCCTCGCTAACAGCGGCATAATCGCGCCAGTCGGGCAGGACCATGCGGTGCATGACGCCGCGCGACATGCGGCAATCGGTGCTGTCGTTTGCGATTGTGCCGTCTGGCGCCAGGTGAACGCGTTTGGTGAGCGGTCCGCGGTCTTTGACGAGGCGGGTAATTTCGACGCCGGTCATGGCTAGCCTCCGCGAATAAAAGCGCCGATAGCCTGGCGCTCGCTTTCCTCGGCGGCTTTCAAGGCGTCGAATTGCTCACGCGGCAAATGTCGCTCGATCGCCTCCCGCATGATCACGCGAAGGTAGTCCGGTGGGATGGCATCGTGTTCGACACTGATATCGCCGAAGCCTCTCGCGCGGGTGTCGCTCTGTTTCGTCGGGCGCGTCGGCAAATCCCAGGCGGCTATCTGCTCTGGCGTCACGGCGAGCCGTTCGAAGTGAATTTCAGCATGGGGCGCGGGTTCGCGAAGTGTCTCTTCAATCTTTTCGCCGGCATTGACGCCTGACGGATCGAAATCGCCAAGATGGTAAATGTAAGCCGGAACCGCGAGTTCGTTGATGGCCTCGGCGGCACTATGTAGGAAGCTCAGGGACGCATAGCCGCGGGCAACCATGAGCAGGACATCATATTCGGCCGTGACCGGCAGAATGACGCCTGAGAGAGCATCCTTTTCGAGCCAGATCTCCACATTGGCATCGGCCTGGCGCCAATGATCCTTCCTATAAAACCGAGCACAATATTGAAGTGCTTCCTCGATGCCGCCGAAAGATCGCGGTTTGCGCTGCCAACGCGTATTGTCAGCAAGCCATCCATACGGCAAATCGCCGGAGCGGCGCATCACGGTGAGATCGGTTTGCACCTTAGAATGGCCGGCTTCAGACTTCTCGACGATGCCCCGTACTGTTGCCTGATAAAAAGCTTGTCTCACCGTCATCGGTCGCATTTGGGCGATGATATGAAACAGCTCCGATGGCCGCGCTTCGACGACAGCTTCCGTCGCGCGCCCTCGTTTTGTCAGGCTAGTGTCACATTTTAGTCCCAACGTGCCGAGGAGGGCTTCGGGCGTCGTTTTGATGCTTGCCTCCTGAAGCGCGGCCGAGCGCCGCGCGCGCTCGTCAAGAGGTACAGCCGCAAGGCGTCGCCATTTTTCAGCTTGTTCAGCGGAAACGCCCGCCCGCGACCGAAAGTCTTCGACGAGGTTCATCGCCGCATCCCCCTGGCGAGGCCCCTGCCATTCGGCAAATTGCACGATTGCTTCGCGAAGTTGACGGACCGCGACGGCGAGGGAGTGTTCGGCGGCGAAGAGGTCGCCAATCTCGACTTGTTCAGCAAAATGCCGAGCTGTAACGCTGGCGATATGTGCAGTCTCAACTGACGCGTCTATCGTGAGATCGGCAATTGCGGCGGCGACCGCGGCCGAGGGTGGTGCTTGATTTGTAGCGTCTGGTTGGCTACATATCGGTCCGTCGTCAGCTGCCAGGCACGACATTTTTTGTGGGCTGTCCCGCCTTCCCCGAAGCGGCGACGGCCCAATGTTTTGGGGGGTCATTCGGCTTATCGCGCCTCCGGATTTTCGGAGGTCGAGCGCTGCATCCGGCTGGCAGCCCAGGCTTTTACGGTCGGAATGTGGTATCGGACGGCGCTCGAAAATTTGCCGTAAGGCGGGCCGTCGCCACTAAGGCGCTCCTTGTTCAAAAAGGAAGCACTTACGCCAAGGATCCGCGCGGTCGTCTTGACGTCTGCCCACTCCTGGCCAGGGGCAAGGGTACTCTGAGATTCGCGAGGGATCATGCCGACCTCTTTTGAGGCAAACCCGGTCACGCCGGGAACGGCTAGAACAGTGCGGAATTTTGGCGTGCGAGTTTAGGTGGCTTTTGAAATTTTTTTCCGGCTAAAAACCTCCTTGGCGTAATAGCCCGGATTTTCATCGGGCATTGCGAAAGCCCGGAAGGCCGCCTGAATGAAATTAGCGAAGGGGCCACTATCGCTCTTCGGCGGCGGCTTCCCGGTGAGCTGCTCCCAACAACAACCGAGATTGCGGGCAAACATATGCTTGAAAATATCGGTATTTTTAAAATTGTGAGCTTGGAGCTGAGTGGCATCATAGGCCGCTCTGAGGTCATCAAAAGCGCGCTTTAGAGCCTCGGTGCGGCGCTGGCATTCGTGTGATTGACTCTCTTGTCCGGGAATTAATGATGGGCGTGAGTTCATTTGCTTGAGGATCGTCTCCATCCTATCTAGCAATTTAGCCCTTTCCTTGAGAGCTACAGTCTCGCGGCTGCGGGCTTCCTCTGTGAGATAGACGCTCCTTGCGACCAGGATCGATGTGGCTACGGCCTTCCTGAACTGCAAAATTGCGGCGCATCTATCTTTTTCAACAGTCCCATCTTCAATGAATTGTTCAACGAGTTTATCCAATTCTGGGCACTCGCTCTCTTCTCCGAAGACAAACTTATCGAAATCGAAATTGCGCAGTCGAGCGCGTACATGGTCAAATGATTTTGGGCTGATCATTTACTTCGAGCTCTTGAGTGGAACGACTTCTGCGCCCGGTGCTCGGCCCATTGCTGCGGATATCGTCGCGCCGATTTGGCTTGCTGCGCGCCGGAGTGGATCATCCGCAAGATGCGCATAACGGTGCGTTGTGCTGGCCTGAGTGTGGCCAAGCAATCGGCCGACGATCGGCAGGCCATGGCCACTGGAGACACCCACAGAGGCGAAGGTATGCCTCAAATCATGCAGTCTCACGTCCTTGAGGCCCGCATGGTTACGCACCCGACTCCATATTTTATCGATTCCTCCGAGCCCTCCGCCGGCGCGCGTGCCTGCGATTACGAAAGGATTGCCAATGATGCGTGGAAGATCGGCGAGGATTTGCGCGGCCGCAGGGCTTAGATAGATGACTTTCTCTCCGGTCTTGCTATCTCGCAAATTTAGAAGTTGCCGCTCAAGATCGACTTCGCGCCAATGGAGGGCTAGCACCTCGCCGAGTCTGCAGCCGGTCAAGGCCAAGAGCTTGATCGCCGCGGCTGCGTAGGGGCTCGGTTCTTTGGCTAGAGCATCGCCGAGACGCCCGAGTTCATCGGCCGAAAGGAATTGTTGCATTTTTCGGACGGGCGCCTTTTTGACGCCGCGAGCTGGGTTGTCGGGCCTCAGCCGGCGATCGACAGCGAATTGCAAGATCGTGGAAGCGAGTGCTACGCACTGCGCCGCAACGCCTTTGCCGCCTACGGGGCTGCTTCCCGCTGGCCGTTTCGTCGCCTCTGGCGCCGCCGTCCTACCAGTCGCGACCTCGACCTGAAGCCGCTCGATGTCCGCCCTTGTGATCGCATCGGCGCGCTTTGTGCCAAGCAAGGGCTTCAGGTGGATAGTGATCCGCCCTCGGTCGGACCGAAGGGTACTGGCTTTTTTGTGACTTACACCCTCCGCCAGGTAGAGATCGCAGAGGTCCGCAAACTTTATCGCCTTGCGATCGCCGAGGCGCTTGTCTGCAGGGTCAATTTCACGGGCGACTTCACCAAGAAGCCGCTGCGCTTCAAGCCGGGCTTGTTTCGGCGTCCAAGGCGAACCATGTCGCCCGATCGTGTACCAACGCTGCTGACCGTTCACACGATATTTCAGCACATAAACGCGCCGGCCGTTGGGAGTGACCCGCAGCCCGAAGCCAGACATTTCGGTGTCCCAAGCGGTGTAGCGATAGGCCGCCGCCTTAAGGGCATCGATGTTGCTCTTCGTCAGCTCGACCCTTGGCATTGAAATGCGTCCGGCTACCACATGGCTACCAGACGGAAGCCTAAGCCGTGGATGGGCGGGAAACAATAGGAAATGCACAGATCAGTTATATCAATAGGTTAGTTATTCACAGGTAACGGCGGGATACGCCAGGAAAGGTATAGTTTCGGATTTTGATTCCGCCATGCGGAGGTTCGAATCCTCCCGCCCCAGCCAACTAAATTATTGTTCTTACAAGCTATCCTCGTTTTCCATTTTGGGCTCACAGGAGGGGTTGACACTTTTCATCCGTCGGGTTGACAATTTCCGGATCATTTTTGTTCTTGTTATGTCTTGATTACACTTGACGGACCCATAAACGTTGATTTCAAATAAAGAATCAGGTGTCATGTCAAAATCATCAATCCTCGGAGCCAAAGTCCTGCAAGACGAAGCCGCCGCTTATGCCTGGGTCGAAGCTCGCATATGGCCGGAAGGCCCTGTTTGCCCGCATTGCGGCGGTGTCGTTACCGGTGGTTGGACTGGGCTAAGCAGAACCTCGCGGCGGAGCCAAGGGGCCAGACGGGCCTTATGAGTGGGCCTCGATATACTACGATCGTGACATCCCCTACAACATGAATGGGCCTAAGCATCAGATCCCAGGCAACTGGTTCTGTTGTGCATACCAGTATTGGCCTGACGACCAGACTCTCGCCAGGCGGTTGTATGCCGGTGCGAAGAAAAAGTTTATGGTCAAGGAGCCCGACGGATCCGCCCACATTAACTTCCCTCCGGAGCTAAGAAGCGGAGAGGACTTGGTCGGTTTCGGCGCCGCGGTGGCTTGTGCCTGGGAGTTTGGCGACTTCGATACTCATGCACAGCTGACGAACTGGGCGAATGCTCGCTATCAACCAACTACCAAGGATGGGGAGTTCTATTATCGGTTTGGCCTTGATGAACCCTGGCCTCGGGGCTGGCCCAATGACTGGCTTCTGATGTCCTGCAGGACCGGGCAGCTGGTACCGCCTGTACAATGAGCCGAACCTAAAGAAATTCCATCAGCCCACCGTCCATGGTGTTGACTATCCCACGGTCGATGTTGGGCAAGCCTATTACGATGAGGGCTTGGGCGCTTTGATGGTAGCCATATTTCCCGGAGACGATAAGAAAGCGGGCAGTAACACGACATTCAAGGTGAAAAATCTAACGGGCACGGAACGTAAGGTCTCACAAGACGGCGTACCTTTTGGCGGATTGAAGGCGATCGGCGACGGTGAGATAGAGGTAACGACGACCGTGTGATCCGGTAATCAGGGGCATTCCTAGTAGTCGGCCCTAAGATCTTAGCTCAGGGAATCCAGTATACAATTGTCTGCTGGTGTCTACTTATGAACTAGGCCGTGTTGACAGTTTTTATCCAGAGCCTTGCGGCTGCGATGCATAGCATTGAAAGGTCGGCTCTGGCGGTTTTTTCGTAACGCGTTGCAATACGGCGAAACTGCTTGAGACGGTTGACAC
>Ga0185299_10007424_pt1 | contig 11239 bp, 8 predicted proteins | sample PaiPotPPA55metaG_FD_128002 | JGI IMG/M metagenome (GOLD analysis project Ga0185299, IMG submission 128002) | Iron sulfur acid spring bacterial and archeal communities from Banff, Canada, to study Microbial Dark Matter (Phase II) - Paint Pots PPA... ...
GGGCATGCTCAAACGTAATCGCCGGGGTCCGGGTCAAAGGCGTTCTGAAACCCGTGTGCGTGTTAAAGTCGTCACAGGGGATTGGTGCCCCCCGCCCCGCTAAACAAACGCCGCGAGTTGCCGTCGATTGTCGATCGGGGTGCCCGCGACCCGCGTGGCGCAACGTTGCCGGGATTTTGTCTTCGAGATGATCCGTGGTGGACGGCCGGCGCGGGCCCCGTTGCACAAGGCAAAGCGTTCCTTTACAAGGGCACGAAATCGAGGGCGCCGATGGCCAATGACGAGGAAGAACTTTCTAAGCCAATAGTCGAGCCCGGCGCTTTGCCGGGACCGCTTCGCCGGGACCGCTTCGCCATGAAATGCCGATGAACGGCGGCCAATCCCAATCGGCAGCCGAACCGGAAAGGGCCGCGACGCAATTGCCAGAGGCGGAGCTGTCGGTAACCGCGCTGCCCGAGGCGCAATCGCCTGGCGAACCGCAATTTTCCTCGGAATCGCACGCGCCGGAAGGACCCACGCCGGAAACACCCGCTCCCGAGCCCGTCGACTCGGCGCCCGGAATGGACGCGCCGCCACCGAGGTTGACAGGTGAACAAACCAAGCCGCGCTCGCTCTTTCCCGCGCTTGCCGCCACCGCCGTCGCCGGCGCGATACTGGGCTTCGGCGGAACATTGGGGCTGCGCTATTTCGGTGGCTCCCAGATCAACGGATTTGCCCCCGGCGAGCGCATTGCCGCGTTGAACGCGCGAATTGATGCGGTCGAGGGCAAGGAGGATGCCGCCTCCGCCGCCTCGCGCACGGCTCTGTCCGCGATGGAAACCCGCGTGGCTGCCGCGGAGAACGTCGCGAACAAAGCCGTGGAGTCAGCAAATTCGGCGCAGGCCGATGCGCAAAAGGCCTTCGCGTCAGGTCCGGCGGCACAAAAGCCCGCGTCCGCTCCCACGCCAGCGGTTCCCGATCTCGGACCGCTTGAAGCGCGAATCGGAATCCTCGAGCAAAAGCTCGCTCCGCTCGAAGCGGCACTCGCCGCGCCCAAAGCGGATCTCCGTCCGCAACAAGATCGCGTGGATGCCGCGACCGGAGAAGGCTCCCGCCCCCAGGCGATCGCGATTGTCGCCGAAAGCCTGTTGCGAAAGCTGGATAGCGGCGGACAATTTTCGGGCGAACTCGCGGCGCTTGAAAACCTCGGCGTTCCCCAGGCGTCTCTCGCGCCGCTGCGCGCGGCCTCCGTATCAACCGTTTCGAGCGAACGTCAATTGACTGCGCGATTTGCGACTCTCGTTCCGGGCATTATCGCAAGCGAGTCCGCCAAGCAAGCCAGCGCGGATGAAAGTTTCCTCGACCGATTGGCCCGCAATGCCAAAGGTCTGCTGCGTGTCCGCCGCGTCGGCGATGCCGAAGCTGCCGGCGTTCAAGGCTTCGTCGCGCGGATCGAGAACGCCCTTACGGACCACGATCTCGAAGCCGCGTACAAAGCGTGGAAAGAATTGCCCGGCGCCGCCACAACCCAATCGGAAAACTGGGGCGAAGCCGCGAAGGCGCGGCTCGACGCATTGAATGCCGCGCGATCGATCGAGGCCGATGCGGTGGCGGTCCTGGGCAAGCCGAAGTCGTGATTTCCGCCCGCTGAGACCTGACAACGAAGTCCTCGCCGAGAAACACATGCTCCGGGTTCTCTTTTTCCTCATTGTTCTCATCGCACTGGCGCTTGGCTTGGCTTGGCTGATCGACAGGCCGGGTGAGGTTACGCTGAGCTGGCAAGGCTACCGGATCGAAACGTCGTTTTTGGTCGGGCTCGGAATTCTGCTCGCAATGGTCGCCGCGCTCGTGATGATTTGGAACATTCTGCGCTTAACCTTTCGATTTCCACCCGCGATGTCCGTTGCGAACCGGGCGCGACGCCGCGAGAGGGGCTATGCCGCCCTCTCGCGGGGCATCGTCGCCGTGGGTACGGGCGATGCGCGGCTCGCCGGCAAGGCCGCCGCCGAAGTGCAGAGACTTCTGCCGAATGAGCCTTTGGCTTTGCTCTTGAGGGCCGAGGCAGCGCAGCTTACCGGCGATCACCGCGCCGTGGAGGCGGCGTTTAAGGAAATGACCCGGACCGAGCGCACGCGTCTGCTTGGCTTACGCGGTCTGCATGCGCACGCCCATCGGCGAGGTGAACTTGAATTGGCACATCACTTCGCGAGCACCGCGCATGATATCGCCGCCTTACCTTGGTCGGCGGCGGCGGTTCTCGAACGGCATGTCACGGCGAAGGATTGGCAAAGTGCGTTGGCGGTGCTCGAAAACAATGGAAACTTAATCGACAGGACAACTCGCGACCGGCAACGCGCGGTGCTGACAACGGCGCTCGCGCTCGGTAAGGAACAAACGGCGCCGGACGACGCCCTGCGTCTCGCTCGCTCGGCGATTAAACGCGCGCCGGACCTCGTGCCGGCGGTCGCCCTGACCGCGCGGCTCCTGATACGCAAAGGCGGCGCGCGCAAGGCGGCGAAATTAATTGAGACAGCATGGCGCCTGGCGCCCCATCCGGAACTCGCGAAGCTCTACCTCGATCTGCGTCCGGGCGATTCCAGCGCCGATCGTCTGGCGCGGGCACGCATCCTCGCCAAGCTTTCGCCACGCGATCCCGAAAGCCGGATAGCCCTGGCCAGCGCCGCGATAACCGCTTGCGACTACAAAAGCGCGCGTGAAGCCATGCTGCCGATGATCGAAGGGGACGCGCGGCCGAGCGTCCGCGTGTGCCTCCTCATGGCGGAAATCGAAGAGGCCGAGCATGGCGAAACGGGATATGCTCGCGATTGGCTGGCACGGGCGTCGCGGGCGCCGCGCGATGCGTGCTGGATCGCCGGCGGCGTCATGTCGGAGCAATGGTTGCCGGCCTCGCCGGTCACCGGAAAGCTCGATGCCTTCGTCTGGCGGAGGCCAGACGAACGTACGAGCGTCGGCGGCGAGCCGGAAGAAGCGATTTTTCGACCGATTGCGGCCCCAGCCGAGGCAACCCTCCTAATTGAAAAGACGCAAACGATGGCAATCGCGCCACCTGGGCCTGAGGCGCAGGCCGGGCCCGAGACGGCACTCGCCTCTCACTCGGCGACAGGAGAAGGCGCCGCCGACTGGGAGGAAAAGGCTTCCCCAGGTGCCGTTGCGCCGCCCGTGGCCACGAACGATCCGGTACCGGAGCAGTCTGATCCCGAAGCTCTCCGCCCGCTTTTGTGAGCAATGAATGCCAATGTCGCAAGCCGCAATAGCTCAGCTTAAAGCACGACAATTCCGAACGAGGTTCCGGTCGGGCAGAAGAACAAGATCAATCGGCGATGGGCGAAGCGTGGGACGCGCCCTTCCGCAACCAGACGCACCAGAGAATCCCCCGGAAATCCTGGCCGCTGCGCTAGCCGGTATTCTCATTGCCGGCGGCCCCACCCGGTCTCCATAGGAGTTCGGCGCTGAGGCGCAAACGGATCGCTATGCTGCGAGTTTTATTGCGGAATTAGGACTAGGAACGCCTTCGCGTGAGATTCGTTCACGTTCAAACTTGAGATCAGCCGATGTATTTCGTTGCACTCGCGACCGATTACGATGGCACGATTGCCGAGGACGGCGTCGTAGCAGAGGCAACGCTGGAGGCGTTACGCGAACTAAAGCAATCTGGGCGAAACCTCCTTCTTGCCACTGGCCGACACCTGCCGGATTTAAAAAAGGTTCTTCCCGAAATTGCGCTTTTTGATCTGATCGTCGCCGAGAATGGCGGCGTCCTTTTCGATCCAAAGACCAGCGAGGAGACGTTGCTCGCAGCAGAACCGCCGCAAGCATTTCTTGATAGATTGCAAGCGCGCGAGGTGCCGGTATCGGTCGGACGCTGCATCGTCGCGACCTGGGAACCGCATCAAAATGCGGTGTTGGAAGCGATACGCGAGCTCGGGCTTGAGCTCCAGATTATTTTCAATAAAGGTGCCGTGATGGTGCTTCCCGCCGGTGTCAGCAAGGCAAGCGGCCTGGAAGCGGCGCTTGCCTTGCTGAAGTTGTCGCCGCACAACGTGGTCGGGATCGGAGACGCCGAGAACGACCACTCTTTCCTTCGGTATTGCGGCTGCGCCGTGGCGGTGGCGAATGCCTTGCCGTTGTTAAAGGAGAGCGCCGATTTTGTGAGTGAAGAGCCGCGCGGGGCCGGCGTCGCGGCGCTGGCTCGGCGGATGATCGCGGACGATCTCGCCGGGTTGACCCAGGGGCTTTCCCGGCAAGCGGTTGAACTCGCGCTGGATGAAGCGGGCGCGCCAGTCGAGATTTCGCCACGCGGCGGCAGTCTGTTGATCGCCGGCATGTCAGGCGCCGGCAAATCGACGGTCGCGTCGGGGCTTCTCGAGCGTTTCGTGGAGCGCGGCTTCCAATTCTGCGTGGTCGACCCGGAGGGCGACTACGCCGAGCTCGAGAATGCAGTGTCGTTGGGTGACGCCAAGCATGAGCCGCGCCTTCAGAAAGCGGTCGAGCTTCTCCGCCATCCAAAAGAGAATCTCGTCGTCAACTTGCTCGGAGTGCAGTTAGACGAGCGGCCACGCTAGTTCGCTAAGCTGTTCCCTCAGCTGTACCAATTGCGCGCCGAGACCGCGAGGCCGCACTGGATGCCGATTGACGAAGCCCATCATATGATGCCGCCCGAATGGCCGACAGCGGCCAACTTGCCGCAGCGGCTGGAAGCAACGATTCTCATCACCGTCCATCCCGAACATGTCGCGCGCGCGGTGCTCGAGACCATTTCCCTCGTCGTCGCCGTCGGCTCGGATCCCGCGGCGACGCTGCGCTCGTTTTGCGGCGCCGTGGACGAGGACCCGCCTGAAATGCGCGACGGTCAGATCGAGCGAGGCCTCGCTTATCTTTGGGAGCGGAGGGAACGCCGGCTCCGCCGTGTGCGCATCAATGAACCACGCCAGCATCTTCGGCGTCACACGCGCAAATACGCGGAGGGCGAGCTGGCCGAGGACCGCAGCTTCTACTTCCGCGGGCCAAATGGCGGCCTGAATATCCGGGCGCAGAATCTGCGGTTGTTTCTTCAGATCGCGGAGGGGGTGGACGACGCTACTTGGCTGCATCACCTGCGCGCCGGCGACTATTCGCGATGGCTAGCGGAGTCAATCAAGGATGCGGAGCTCGCCAACGAGGTTGCCGTGATCGAAGCGAACGAGGCTCTAAATGCCGGCGAGAGCCGGGTCCGGGTGAAGAAAGCAATCGACCGCTGCTATACCGGGGCGGTCTAACCCCAAGGCAGGGGCAGGCTTCGTCTTTTGTATCCGCTCGGTACTATCGGGTCGCAGCGATAAGTGCATCAACATCGAGAAGGGCGACGACGGAAGTGTTTAGGTGGAGGTAAGGACCTTTCGAAGGGATTTTAGCAATTCCTCGGCATCCTCGATTTTCTTCAGCACGCTGGTATCGCCCTTCATTTCCTGAAGGGTAGTTCATGGCCACACTTTTCATTGCTTCAACCGCAGATTCCAGAACAGTTAGGAGGCCGTCGTTGGCTTTCTTCTCGATCACGGTAGACGCAGCTGCGCCGACTCTAAATCCCCTTCCTCACTGAGAAAGTGAGCGCGGGCCACCGGATCGGGAAGGATGGCCCGAAGTTTCCGCAAGTCCTTCGAGTTCGTTATGCGCTTCTGATTCACTTTCTGTACCACGAGGTCGATGACGCTGGGCACCAAGAGCTTCTTGCTTACGCCCATCAGCTCGCACGCCCAGGTGATGGCGGCGCTCCTGCAACCCAACGACGTTCGGGGGGTCAGCTGTGACATACGTGGTCATGGTTCAAAAATCTTCCAGGGCCACTTCAACGTCTGGCGCCGTGCCGATAATGCAACTAATTTCGTTGGACAGTTTGGCTTGCACCTTTTGAATCGAGCGGATCAGTTCGCCTTCCTTCTTCCAGGCCGCATCGTGCCACTTCCGCTCTTTGACCTGTTGCTCCAGTAGTTCATCAGCTTGCGCATCGACGCGGCTAAGGAGCTGAGTGCAGCGTTCCGACGTAATGAACGCATAGAGAGCCGCTGTCTTGGTCTCTCGTTCGGCGCTGCTTAGGCGCAATGTATGGGCCTGCACCAAGTGCCGGCGGATGAGGGTGACAACCGACACGACTCGGGCAGGGTTAGCGAGCAAGACACCGTCCTGCATCAGCTCGCGCGTTCCAGCCGGGAACTTGTGGGTGGAGAGAATTGCGTGCTCGGCCCTTGCCGCAAGTTGATCTGCCAGCAGCTTTGTCACATGCTCGTTGCGGAACATCTTGTGGTTCTTCGAGTCGTAGATGATGGTCCCGCACTCCCTGCCGTTGTGCACCACGCAATGGAGGATATCAGCTCCCGGAGCCCCCTTCGCGACGCGTTCAATGCGGTCGTCGGGAAACTCCTTCTTCAGAGCCTCGAACAAGTCGATCTCGGCACCTTCGCCAAGCTCCTCATTCGTCTTCTTTTCAAGGGCGCGCTGCAGCTCGTTCACCTTGTTGGATAGCTTCTGGTTTTCCTCAAAGGCCTTGGCCTTCTCGGCGTTGACCGCGTCGTCCTTGGCCTTTTCCAGGATTTCGCGCTGAGAACTGAGGCGCTCATTCAGGACTAGCTCATATTGTTCCGAGTGCTTCGAGAGCCTGCCTTCTGCCTCCGCAATCTTCGCCTGGGCGTCAGCGACCGCTTTGTCCTTGTCACCGATCATGTCGCGCACGAGCGCTTCGGCGGCCTCGGTCGCCTCTTGACGGATACGGATGGCTTCGGCCGCTGTATCTTCTCTCATTTTCGCGACTTCAGCCTCTTTGGCCTTACGAAGCTCATCGAGCTGAAGCGCATGCTGCTGTTCGAGCTTGGCCGTGATCGCGTGCGTCTGCTCGCGCTCGCGCGCCGCGATCTTGCCGCGGATCTCTTCGAGTCTCTCGGGAGGAATTTCTTGTTCGCACCACGGGCACGTCTCACCGTCGATGTGCAGATGAGGTAACCGTGGATTGAGGAGTGACGTGGTGGGGGCGGACTGCGGAATCATACGATATCTCCAGAAGAGCAATGTCGAGAACGATGTGCCAGCTCCGTGCGTGCGAGTCATTTGGCACGGGACGATTACATGAATCGCAAAAAGTTTTTACAGTCTGAGCAAAAAAAGACGGACGCTACGATTTATGTCGAGCGGGCACGCAAGATGGCGGCCATCCTTGACGAACGCGAGATCAGCGCATCCCGCACACGGACCTGGCCGGATGGCCGGCGAGCGCATCCATCGCGAGTCCAGCCGCGCGGCGCGAGTTCGCGTCCAGCACCGGCGAATAGCGGCTTTCGCCATCGCGGCCGCTGGTCCAGCCCGCGTCGATTGGTTTCAAAAAAAGCCAACGCGAATCAGGTTCGCCATACGAATCCCGAAATCACCTCGTGACAAGCGCTTTTTTCGTGATTTCGACGACTCGATGTATACTGGATTTCATACTTCCATCGAGCGCTTGAATCATGCAGCAACTTTCAAGCGACGCGGCCTACGCGGAAAGACCGATGCCGGCTGACCTTCGCCGCGCTGCCCGCGCGTTGCTTTCCGTTTCCGATAAGACCGGCCTCGGCGGTTTCGCGCGCGGTCTTGCCGGTTTTGGTGTTGAGCTTGTGTCAACCGGCGGCACGCGCAAGGCGCTTGCCGATGCCGGTCTGCCGGTCCGCGATGTCTCCGATCTGACCGGGTTTCCCGAACTCCTGGATGGGAGGGTGAAAACCCTGCATCCGAAGGTCCATGGCGGGCTTCTGGCCATACGGGAAAATCCGGAACACGAGGCGGCGATGCTGGCGCATGGCATCGCGCCGATCGATCTCCTCGTGGTGAATCTCTATCCTTTCGAGGCGACGATCGGGAGGGGCGCCGGTTTCGCCGATTGCATCGAAAATATCGACATCGGCGGCCCGGCTATGATCCGTGCCGCCGCCAAGAATTACAACGATGTCGCCGTCGTCGTGGATCCCGGCGATTACCCTAAAATCCTCGGCGAATTGACCGCGCACGGCGGTAGCACGACCAGGAAATTGCGCCAAGAACTCGCGCAAAAAGCGTTTGCGCGCACCGCCGTCTATGACGCGGCGATCTCCAACTGGCTTGCGGCGGAAATGGGGCTTCTCGCGCCAGCCTATCGGGCGTTCGGCGGCAAGCTTGCTTCGAGCTTGCGTTATGGCGAAAACCCGCATCAGGCCGCCGCTTTCTACACGACGGGAGAGAGTCGTTGCGGGGTCGCGACCGAAAGGCAGGTGCAGGGCAAGGAGCTCTCCTACAATAACGTCAACGACACCGACGCGGCATTCGAGCTCGTCGCGGAGTTCGATCCCGCGCGGACCGCCGCCGTCGCGATCATCAAGCACGCCAATCCCTGCGGCGTCGCCGAGGCGGAAAATCTGGCCACGGCCTATGAGCTCGCGCTGCGTTGCGATCCGGTCTCGGCATTTGGCGGCATTGTTGCCTTGAACCGGAAACTCGATGCGAAGGCCGCCGCGCTGATTGTGAAGATTTTCACCGAAGTCATCATCGCGCCCGAGGCCGACGATGCGGCCATCGAAATCGTCGCCGCCAAGAAAAACCTGCGTCTCCTCCTAACCGGCGGCCTACCTGATGCCCGTGCGAAAAGTTTGACGTTTCGCGCGGTCGCGAGCGGTTTTCTTGTGCAAACCCGCGATAATGCGAATGTCGATGACATGGATTTGCGTGTCGTCACCAAGCGCGCGCCAAACGAGATGGAATGGCGCGATCTCAAATTCGCCTTCCGCGTTGCCAAGCATGTGAAGTCGAACGCGATCGTTTACGCCAAGGGCGGCGCGACGGTTGGCATTGGCGCGGGCCAAATGAGCCGCGTCGATTCCGCGAGGATCGCGGCGACGAAAGCCGCTGAAGCCGCGAGGGCCGCTGGCCTTCCCGAAAGCCTCGCCGAGGGATCGGTCGTCGCCTCGGATGCGTTTTTTCCGTTCGCCGACGGCCTGCTTGCCGCCGCCGAAGCGGGCGCGACGGCAATCATTCAACCGGGCGGATCGATTCGCGACGGCGAGGTCCTCAAGGCCGCCGACGATGCCGGTCTCGCGATGGTGTTTACCGGGGTACGGCACTTCCGGCATTAACAAATAATTGATTTTGATATGTGGGGGGCGCTCGTCCCGTTCTCGGTCCGTGATACAAGCCGCCGCCGCGCGTTAAGCCTCGCAAAACTTCCAGGCCGCGGCCCACCGCCGTCTTCAGCCGCCGTCTTCTTCGCCCTGCCCCTGAGCGCGAGGCTCCTCATCGTCGCCACGGGAAGTATCCTCCTCGGTGATCCGTTCGACGGCGACGACCTGCTCGGCAGCATCGGTATCGAAGACGATGACTCCCTGGGTCCCGCGTCCGGCGACCCGAATGCCATCGACCGGACAGCGGATCAATTGGCCGCCGTTCGTCACCAGCACGATCTCGTCGCCATCCTCGACCGGCATCGAGGCAATGAGCTGGCCGTTTCTTTGGTTGACGGCCATCGCGACGATCCCTTTGCCGCCACGTCCGGTAATGCGATATTCGTAGGACGATGTCCTCTTGCCGTAGCCATTCGCGGAAACGGTCAAAATGATTTGTTCGGCGGCGGACATTTCGGCATAGCGGTCCGGTCCGAGGTTCGACGCCACAGGCGTTTCCTCAATTCCCGCCTCCTCGCTAGGTGCTTCGCCATTGGCCTCGGGCGAAACGTCGCCGGCGACCGCGCGGCGCATCTTGAGATATGCGAGGCGCTCGCCGCTGTCGGCTTCGATATGACGTAGAATGGCAAGCGAGATTACCCGCTCGCCTGGTCCAAGCGCGATGCCGCGCACGCCCATGGAATCGCGGCCCTTGAAAACCCGCACGTCGGTCACGGGAAACCGGATGCATTGGCCGTTGGCGGTCGTCAAAAGAACATCGTCCGCCTCGCTGCAGATCTGCACATCGACGATTCCCTCGCCTTCGTCGAGGCGCATCGCGATTTTGCCGGCGCGGTTGACTTGGGCGAACTCGGAAAGCTTGTTGCGCCGCACGCTGCCGCTTGTGGTCGCGAACATGACATCGAGGGTGTCCCACGCCGCCTCGTCCTCCGGCAATGGCATGATCGTGGTGATCCGCTCGCCTTCGTCGAGCGGCAGCATGTTGATCAGCGCTTTTCCGCGCGCCTGCGGAGCCGAAAGAGGCAACCGCCAGACTTTTTCCTTGTAGACGTGACCGTGCGAGGAAAAGAACAGCACCGGCGTATGGGTCGAGGCGACAAACAGCCTCGCGACGAAGTCCTCGTCACGCGTCTGCATTCCCGCACGGCCTTTGCCGCCGCGTCTTTGCGCGCGATAGGTGGCAAGCGGAACCCTTTTGACATAGCCAAGATGCGATACGGTAACAACCATGTCCTCGCGCTGAATGAGATCCTCGTCCTCGACGCCAGGGGCATCGTCGAGAATGACGGTCCGGCGCGGGGTGGCATGGGCAGTTTTCACTGCGATCAGTTCGTCCTTGACGATTGAAAACAGCCTTGCGCGCGAACGCAGGATGGCGAGACAGTCGGCGATGTCGACACTGAGCTTGTTGAGAGCCTCGGCGATTTCGTCGCGGCCGAGCGCCGTCAGGCGTTGCAGCCTGAGTTCGAGAATGGCCTTCGCCTGCGCTTCCGAAAGCTGGCAGTTGCCATCCTCGGAGAGCACATGACGCGGGTCTGCGATCAGGGTGATCAAAGGCGCCATGTCGCGTGCCGGCCACGCGCCCCCCATCAAGGCCGCGCGGGCGGTGGCCGGGTCAGGCGACGTGCGGATCAGACGGATGAACGCGTCAATGTTGGCCAGCGCGATGGCAAGGCCAACCTGCACATGCGCGGCGTCGCGCGCCTTGGCGAGGAGGTGCTTGGTGCGCCTTGTGACGACCTCCTCGCGAAAATCGATGAATGCGGCCAGAAAATCCTTGAGCGTCAGTACTTCCGGGCGGCCGCCATTCAAGGCGATCATGTTGCAAGCGAAACTCGATTGCAGAGCGGTGAAGCGCCAGAGCTGGTTCAACACCACATCGGCGAGCGCGTCACGCTTTAGTTCGACGACAATGCGCATGCCGTCGCGATCGGATTCGTCGCGCAAATCCGAGATGCCTTCGACGCGTTTCTCGCGAACCAGCTCGGCGATCTTCTCGATCAAGGCGGCTTTGTTGATCTGATAGGGAATCTCGGTGACGATGAGGGCTTCGCGCTCCTTGCGGATTTCTTCCACCGCGACCTTCG
>Ga0185299_10007426_pt1 | contig 11238 bp, 9 predicted proteins | sample PaiPotPPA55metaG_FD_128002 | JGI IMG/M metagenome (GOLD analysis project Ga0185299, IMG submission 128002) | Iron sulfur acid spring bacterial and archeal communities from Banff, Canada, to study Microbial Dark Matter (Phase II) - Paint Pots PPA... ...
GAAGCGACCTAGCAACCGGCCTGTTCGGGCGCGCCGATAGGATTTCCATCCAGCGGCCCAAATCGATTGTCCGTTGTGCGTCGATTCCAAAAGCCGGTTCACTTCTTAGTGCCCTCTTATTGCCCTCAAGCGCTTTTCGTAAGTTCCCGCCAAAGAAGAGGTTAGATGAGGCGGCCGCTGAGGTGCGAATCCGCCAGCCGTATGGAAACAAAGGAGTTTTGCGGCGCGCCTTGGCCTTCTAAGGAGCTGAAAGGAACGGAATTCTTAGTGCCCCTAAGAAATTATTCGCATGGTGATCCGCAAATTGAGCTAACTCTTAGACCACGAGTTCAAGAGCGCTCAACGAATGCGGATCGCTCGGATCCAGCCGATAAACGTCAGGCAGGGCGACTCGGGCTCCATTTCGGGTCAAAATCACCGCCCGGGTTGAGCACAAACCGTTCTTGTAGGCCTCCAGAACCTCTCAAGAACGAAGCCCGGTTATTCGCAGCACGCAGGCGTATCGCCCCGGAAGTGCGGAGGGTAACTTGACTCGAATATCTTCACCCTGTTGAGACCATGAAAGCGGCTTGTCGTTTCCGAGCAGGTAGATCGCCGAGCCAGTCTGCGGCGAGAGCGACTTCAACGTGACACCACCCGTTTTTGGCGAACCTAGTAGCGTGGCATATACCGCAGTCTCTTTCTGTGTGAAGCGGACAGGTATGCCTTCGGCCGTCTGGCCCGTTGCCCGACTCCAAGGGTGGCTACCGTAGATCGCCTCGCCATTTTGCTGCAGCCAGGCTCCTAAAGCTTGCAGTCGGCTCAATTGGACCGGGGGAATCGTGCCATCTGCTTCCGGGCCCACGTCCAGCAACAGATTTCCGTTCTTACTTACGACATCTACCAAAAGATAAATGAGGTCACCCGGTGCGATGGTCTCGGCTTCACCTTCGGCGCGGTTATATCCGAAAGAACGGCCAAGGCCTCGGCATTCCTCCCACTTCGTCTCACTGATCGTGTCGAGTGTCTGATACTCCGGAGACTTGAAATCGGAATGTTTCACGCCAAAGCGATCATCGACAACACCGTCGGGAACAACGTTGTAGTATTCAGCCATGACTTCTAAGGGATGCCCAGACTTCGGGTAGTCGATGTCGTTCCAAAGTACCGCGGGATGGTAGCGTTCGATGAGTTCGCGCATATGCGAGTCCACGTACTTGCCGTAAGCCTCGCTTTGCGGCTTGACAGTCTGATAGTCAGCGGCACGCTGGATTGGACCCGGCACAAATGTCCAATCATACCCACCCGAATAGTAGAGACCCATCCGCATATCCTGCTTGCGGACCGCTGAGGTCAACTCGCCAACGACATCGCGCGCAGCATGCTGTCGATCGGGTGGCAGCGTCGGATTCCGGATTTCGCTCGGCCACAGCGTAAATCCGTCGTGGTGTTTGGACGTGAGCACGACATACTTCGCGCCGGCATCGCGAAATATCTTGGCCCACACATCCGGATTCCACTTTTTGATATCGTCGTTAAAAAGCGGCGCGAAATTGTAGTAGTCATAGCCAGCACCATAGTGCTCAAGATGATAGGCATGCGTTGGTGAATGCTCCAGCCGCATGCTGTTCAGATACCACTCCGCATAGGGATTGTTGTCGATATAATCTTGCGACGTGAAATCGTGGTTAGGATGAACCAGCGGCGCCCAGCCAGGAACGGAGTACAAACCCCAGTGAATGAAAATCCCGAGCTTGGCGTCCGCGTACCACGCAGGCAGAGGGTGTTGATTCAGTGAATCCAGCGTCGGCTCGTAGTGCGCAATCGGGCGAGCCTGCGGCCGCTGGAAAACGAGGCAACAACACACGGCCGCCAGAATGACTCTGCCGTAGCCACGAATCTTGGTACGAGGCATTTACGATCTCCTGAACGGGCCAACCATCGGACGATTGCGTTCTATTTGCCGAGGAAGCTATCAACAGCCGGATTCAACAAATCTTTCTCGCACATAAACGCTCCGTGGCCACACCCTGCAGGCAAAACGATTGTTTCAGCGCGCGACAACCTAGCAAATGCCAATGCGGGAGCGGGATACACGATATGATCATCGCTCGCTACGACGATCAACGCTTGGCTCCTGACGGCGGCCGCGGCGCGGTCCAATTGTCCACTAAATTGTCCTTCGGCGATGTCGTGCGTGATCAGGGCCTGCAGTTGTGCCAACCAATCTGTGGCTTTAAAGTTTCGGAAAGTGTCCTCTTCTGTCTGTTCCATATACTTCCTGAAGTTGTTGCGATCCGTTCGCCGATTGAAACTTTCCGGGACTGCAGCGGCTAGGTTATGAATGTCTGCGACGGTTCTCATGGCCGCTCTGACTGCTTTTCCATCTCCCCTCAGATCACCGGCTTGTTCAAGTGCATGCAGCTCGACGTGATAAAGCATCAGGTCGTATGGTGTCGGCTGAGGAGTCGCGATAATTGGAATGACCTTGTCCATGAAATCAGGATAAGAAACCATCCATTGAAACGCCTGCATGCCCCCCATGGACAGACCAACAATCGCTCTGACGTGCGCAAGGTGGAACTTACGAGATAACAGAGCGTGCTGAGAATTCACCATGTCGCGGATTGTAATTTCTGGGAACCGAGGAGAGCCTGCGGGGTTGTTCGACGGAGATGAGGAGACACCATCACCCAGCGCGTCAATCACGATGACAAAATATTTCGAGCTATCAATCAACTTGCCCGGGCCGAGGAGAGGAGTGATATCCTTGCTCGTGCCTGTGAACCATGTTGGAAAAACCACTACGTTGGAACGATCGCTGTTAAGTTCGCCTCTGGTCTGAAATCCTATCTTGCAATCGCGTATGACCTCACCGTTTGTGAGTTGCAAATCTCCGATCGAAGCCGCGTTCGGTGTTTGTTGAGCTAAAGCTGTGGACCATACTCCAAAAAGGTGAATCAAGAGAATGAGGATTGGGAGGGTCCGTGGGTTGAGGTTGCATTCTCTTTCCCCAGCCGCTTCCACCCGTGGACCCATTCTCCAATCACCTTTCACAACGGCGTCCACAAAAGCGAGCCGGTGATCTCCCGAAAAGTTCCGATGTAACGCGACTTGGCTACCTAGAATATCAGCTTCAACGCGAGTTGAATCTCGCGCCCGGGGGCCGCGGCCAATAACACGCCGTAAGATGGAGTACCTACCGTCCAGGTGTCGGGGTTCAGGTACTGTGTGTGATTGAACGCGTTGAAAAACTCGGACCGGAATTGCAGATTGAATCTTTCACTGATGAGGAAAGTCTTGAACAACGAGACGTCCCAGTTGTTCACTCCAGGTCCAACCGCTACGTCGCGCCCGGCGTTGCCGAACCGTCCAAACGGCTGAGATACAAAGCAGGACGTGTTGATGTAAGCGGTTCTGGTTCTATCGCCGCGCGACAAATTTGGATTGCACACGAGGTCCGGCCGCACTGGACCTCCTCCATTTTGATTGCTATCGACCGGCGAAGTAACGTTGATTGGGAATCCGGATGACATTGTGACGATAGCGTTTGCCTGCCAGCCTCCAACCACTGCGTTCAGAAAAGGGTTCAAGTCGGTGCCAAAGCGTTGATGCCGCCCAAATGGCAGTTCCCACAGAGCTGTGGAAACCACTCGATGCTTGCCGTTAATTACAGACAATCCGTAATCGCCCTTGATGTTATAGGAATTCTGGACAAAGTCTCCCGCGGTAGAGGTCTCTTCATCAAGAGTCTTGCTGAACGTGTAAGAACTGAGCAACGACAGTCCCTTCGAGAAGCGCTTCTCTACTTTTAACTGCAGAGCGTTATAGCTACCGTTAAACTGATCGGAAGCACAAATGCATCCGCCGATGTCCGAATAAGGTCGGCGGCTCTGAATTGGGGTAGCACTCGCCAGACCCGGCAAGGGATCAGGAAAAGCCTGATTGGGATTCGTGCGACCGCTGAGCTTTACCGAGTGCGAACCGACGTAGGCCACGTCGAACAACCAATTGGCTCCCAGTTCTTTCTGCACATCGATATTCCACTGCTGCGTGTACGGCGTTTCGGAATTAGGGTCGACTGTCACCAACAGCAGCGACGGATTGGGAAATTGCCCCGGATTTGCCGCTTGGTCCGGCGGCGGAGGAGTGGGAAACAGTGTCGCCGTACTGATCGGGGTCGTCGGACCGGCACTCTGGCCCGTATAGATCAAAAACGGTGGCGCATGTTGAAGAACGCCTCCTTCGTTACCATAAAATCGGAACGCATCGTAAAAGATGCCGTAGCCGGCCCGAACGACCGTCGTCTTACTTCCGAGAGGGCTCCAGGCAGCGCCGATCCTAGGTGCGACGTTATTGTTATCGGGCTTCAGAATACCTCGCGATACGCCGTGTCCGGCAATGAGAAACTTCTGCTCCGTGAAGCTGAACACCAGAAGATTGTTGTTTTTGTCGGTAAAGGGGGGAGTATTCTCATAACGCACGCCGAGGGTGACCGTTAGATTCGGACTTATCTTGATATCGTCTTCGCCGAATGCATTAAAGTTTTTCCCCCACAGGTAATAGGAATAATTCCCGGTGCCGATTGAGGTGAATTGAGCGTCCCCGAGTAGAAAATCCGCGACGGCGCTCCCTGAGTTGGGATTTGTGGGGCTCTGGGTGAATTGATCGATGAAATTTATGCTTCCACGTGGCTGAAAACCGTTGAATCCGAAATAGCGAATGCGGCGTATATCGCCTCCCACTTTTATCGTGTGCCGTCCCCGGATCAGCGTAACGTGATCCAGATACTGGAACATGTGGTTGCGACCCCCTTCTGGGCGGAAACCTCCATTCGCGACGCCGAGCCCTGAAACGCCCGTGATCGTAATCTGGGGCAAACCAAATGAAAGAGGATTTGAGATATCCGTATTCAGAAGCCCAAATTGACTCGCAGTGACGGCTGTTGCGGTCGTCTGCTGGCTGGCGGCCAGATTACCGTAGTTGTACCCGACCCAGAATTCGTTGATCGTCGTCGGACTGAACAGATGACGCTCAGATATTGAGGTGTTGATCGACGTATTTGGCAAGATCTGGCCGCTTAGAGGCATCACGTTCGGTTGCGTGACATTTGAGCTTGTGTAGGCGAAATGTCCCGAAAGAGTGTCCTTTTCCGTCAGGTTTGCGTCCGCTTTCACCGTGTAGTTGTCAAAGTTGTTTACGCTCACCGAGGACGTTTCATAGTTTGCCCCAGCGCTGCTAATATTGGGCGCGGGATAATAGTTGAGCGTAGCTAGAGCGAACTTTGAAATGTCCGAGGCCGGGATGATATTCCCTGGAAACGGCATGCCCGTCGTCGGATCATAGATGGTGGGCTCCCCGGGCGCCGAAAAATCACCGGTTCGTTCACTTGCAGTGGGCACTGATCCCAAAAGGGTCTGTCCAGTGTTTGATCGACGCCCCTCGTAACTGCCGAACAAAAACACTTTGTCTTTTTTGATCGGTCCGCCGAGAGTGGCTCCGAATTGATTCTGACGCAGGCTGTCCTTTTTCGCGCCAACCAGATTAGTGAAAAAGTTGGCAGCATCCAGCTTGTCGTTTCGGAAGAAATCGAAAGCCGTTCCGTGAATCTGGTTTGTGCCAGATTTGAGGGCAATGTTGACAACTGAGCCGCTCAGGCCATATTCCGCAGGATAAGAATTCTGCTGTACCTTAAACTCCTCCATCGCGTCGATCGATGGTAGAAGGTTGATTGTGCCTTCCCACATGTTCCTGGCCTCAACCCCGTCAACCAGGTAACTGATACTGCCTGAACGCTGTCCATCCACAATGATCGCGAAATTGGGGCCAATTTTTTGATTGGCCTCACTTCCTCGACCCGTGCCAGCATCCGTTACTCCGGGGACCAACTTCGTCAAATCGAGAAAACTTCGGCCGTTGAGCGGTATATCGACGATTTGTTTCGGTTCAATGACTTGCCCGACTGTCGAGCTCTCGTTATCGAGCAGTGGGGTCGTGCCCAAAACGGTCACAACCTCACTCGTCTGACCGACCGTCATGGTCACGTCCAGACGCGCTTTTTGAGAAACTTGCAGAACGAACTCTTTGACTTCTACATCCTTGAACCCGGTAAGTTCCGCATGCAAGTTGTATTTGCCAGGAGGCAACTCAGGAAATTGGTAGAACCCTTCCGAATCGCTGTGCGTCGTCCGCGTCTGGTTAGTTCCAGCGTTGGTCAAACTCACCTGGCAGTTAGAAATGACGGCTCCCGTTGTGTCCGACACTACACCGTCGATGGATCCATTGGTTGACTGTCCCCGTACCGTCGAGATCACACACAGCGCAACAGCGACGATCAATAGGATGTAGCGCATTTTGAATCCTTTCCCTTCTTGAATTCCACACCCCCGGTTATCCGAACGACACGAATCCCTCGCCCCGCCTGGCCGGGTGACTGCCGTCTCCGGCCAGCATGTAGCAAAAAGTTTTATCCACTAAATACAAACTTTATTGATCGACTGCGCAAACTTATAGGCCTGCTCAAAAAGGATGTCAAGGAATATTTTGCTGACAAAACTATTGTTTTACAGATGAGCCAACGGTGTGCGGCTTGACGCTTCCTGTAGCGAGATTTCCAGTATGTCTTGCCACGAAGCCTGCTCATGGAGTTGGTAAAATGCTTGCTCTCGCAACTCTTCGTCGCTACGATTCTTCGCACGTCTGGCTTGACCGGGGTTTCCTGTAAACTGAATTGGCCTAGCGATTAGAAAGCGCGAGGTAAACGCGGAGCTGGCATGATCATCGCAGACATACTCGATCGCCATTCCCGTTCTGCTTCAGCGAGAGCGCCTCAGGGAGAAGCAAAAGAAAATTCATGAGCGGCAAACCTTCCAAGGCCCCGCGCCGATATCCAACTCCCGCACTAGAAAAGGGCTTGGACATTCTGGAGTTATTTGCCAAGGAGCCCGCCGGGCTGACCAAGAGTGATGTGGCCCGCCGGCTGGGTCGAACCATATCGGAAATTTTTCGCATGTTGTCATGCCTGGAAGATCGAGGCTATATCTCCCAGTCACGAGATGGCGAGCGCTTTCGTTTGACCTTAAGACTTTTCGAACTTGCGCACGAATATCCGCCCACGAAGCGCCTGATTACCGAAGCGCTTCCGATCATGCAGAAGGTAGCACACGAACTAAATCAATCGTGCCACCTAGGTGTGCTCGACGGAGGCGATGTGGTGATCATCGCGCAGGTCGATTCTCCGCTTAGCTCCGGGTTTTATGTAAAAGCGGGAGCCGTCGTGGATCTGATGCATGCTGCGACGGGTCACGTAATTCTCGCCCATCAGACTGCCGAAGTTTCTTCTAGAGCTATCCAGATTTGGTCTGAGCGAAATAAGGCTCACGCTCCGCGTGATTTGGCTGCTCACCTGACGCGGATCAAGCATCGCGGCTTTGAGCAAAGGCGAAGCTACGAAGTGGACGGCGTAGTGAATGTATCGTTCCCGGTTTTGGATGACCGCGGACATGCAATTGCCGCTATCACGATTCCCTTTTTGCAGAGAATTGACGATCAGGTCGGCACCTCAAGTGTCAAGGCGGTCTTGAGGCGAGCGAGTTCGGAGCTTACCCAAGCCATGGGCGGAACAGTCATCCGGCAAGCGTCGCAAAAGGAACGATAGATCCGTTCCAAGGTGAAGCGATTCTAACGGCTCCGATCTCCTGGCTTTCTCGAGTCGAAGACAAATATACCTTTCCGATAATTATCGCGCCCACTGCTATATTTTATTGACAAAGCTATTGTTTCAGGGATAGAAAGCATGGGCGCCTTTTAGGAAAGGCATTTGCGTTGTCCGGTCTTGATTGGCCGAGGGCGCAAATGAGGAGAATTGACCCGGCTTGAATGACCCTAAAGTCACGAACGTGCGGATCTACGACCTGCGGTTTCCCACATCACGCGAGCAGATAGGATCGGATGCTGTGAATTCGGATCCCGACTATTCCGCGGCTTATTGCATTCTCGAAACTGACACTGATTTACGCGGACACGGCTTGACGTTCACACTTGGCCGTGGCACTGAACTCTGCGTTTCGGCGCTACGATACCTGTCTCGCTTTGTTTGCGGCCGTTCCTTATCCTCACTTACAGATGATCTGGCCGCCTTCTCCGCGCAGTTAACTGCTGATACGCAATTCCGCTGGCTGGGACCGGAGAAAGGCGTCATTCACCTTGCAGCCGCAGCACTGATTAACGGCGTGTGGGACCTTTATGCCCGATCCGAGGGCAAACCTCTGTGGAAATTGCTCGCGGACCTTGAGCCGGAACAAATTGTTCGAGCAGTCGATTTCAAATACATCACCGACGTCCTCACTCCGGAAGAAGCGCTCGCTTTGTTGAAGGAACGCGCCACCGGAAGAGAGGCACGCCAGCTAGTCTTGGAGCGGACAGGTTATCCGGCGTATACCACGTCTCCAGGATGGATGGGCTTTAGTGATTCTGAGATTCGCCAGCGTTGCCGCGACGCGCTCAAGCAAGGCTGGAAGGGCTTTAAATTGAAGGTTGGAAGCAACCCTCAAGACGATTTACGGCGAGCGCGCCTCATGCGCGAGGAAATCGGCGCCGACAACAAGTTGATGCTCGACGCCAACCAAAAATGGGACGTCGCTGAAGCGATCGAGCGCATCCGGGCACTGGCTGAAGTGAACCCCTGGTGGATGGAGGAACCAACAAGTCCTGACGATATTCTTGGTCACTCTCGCATATGCAAGGAAGTCAGCCCGGTCCGGATCGCCACTGGCGAACATTGCCACAACCGCGTGATGTTCAAGCAGTTCATGCAGGCGCGCGCCATCGATGTTGTTCAGATCGATAGTTGCAGGCTCGCCGGCGTGAACGAGAACCTTGCCGTTATGATGATGGCCGCGAAATTCAACCTTCCCGTTTGTCCCCACGGTGGTGGCGTCGGACTGTGCGAATGTGTGCAGCACCTCTCAATTTTCGACTATCTCCGCGTATCTACCTCACTTGAGGGCCGTATGACAGAGTTTGTAGAGCACCTGCATGAACATTTCGCCGATCCAGTTAGCGTGGTGAAAGGTAGCTATGTCCTGCCACAGCAGCCAGGATACAGCACGGAAGTTCTTGCTGAAACGCTATGCATGTACAGTTATCCCGACGGTCCAGTTTGGAAACAATAAGAGGAATTCGACAACCGCCAACTACAAGAAGGTGGATGGACGGGGCCGCGGAAGGGTGCCTTCGAAAGTGGCTTAATGCCCCTTATTGCCCACATGTATGCTCTGTAAGTTCCCACCGATCAGAAGCATAAGAAGAAGAGGCGCTGGGATTCGAATCCGTCAGCCTCCTTTGCGTCGGCGGTGCAGTTGTTTTTGAACTCAGCGTCACAATTTAGACGTTTCGGCGAGACGGTTTTAACGGCTGATGCCGTTTCGCTCGCACTCCTCCGCGAGCTCGGTGCAGTGTTCACGGCGCTTCCGGTCGCGGGGCGGAACGGCACCGCGATGGCGTCCGAGTTGGGCTCCATGGTTGTTACCGAACAGGTGGAGGCGATCGGGGCTTTCGGCATTGACCCAATCCGCAAGCTGATGACGCCACGTGTGCTTGCGACGGTGGTAGTGCTACCGTTGCTCGTGGCATTGGGGGATTGTGCGGGATTGTTCGGCGGATTCTTGATGGCAAATCTTACGCTGAACCTAGGTGCAGAGGAGCGCGGGACAGAGAGCGTGGGCCACGCTACGATTGCCGCATTCGTTGAGTCTCCGTGATCGTCCACGTCGTGGATTTGTTTCTCAGCCGGCTTCTGCTTTACGCGTTCAATTTGTGACGCTATACCTCTCTGTATGGCCAAAAGTCTGCTGAATTCAGTTTTAGTTCGCTGCGCATTCTGAATGGCGGAAATCCAAAGCTGCGGCCGCTGAAAGTGCCGCACCCATTTGCGGACAGTCGGCACGGTGGTAGCAAAAATTCGCGCGGCCGGCTGGATGCCGCGCTGTTTGGCGCTCTCGACTAGCCGCAGACGATGGTTGTAAGCGTCTTTCATCCGACGCACCAGATCAAAATACCGGACGGAAGTAAGCATGGCACGGCGATTCTAGCCGCCGCGCGCCGCCCGGTTCTCCCCCCAGCCGGGCGGCCATCTCCAACCGCCTCTTCTCCCTTAAACACTTCAACCTCGCTAGGGGGATACGATGTAGTAGGCTCTCCCAATCTACTCGCCGCATTGAAAAAAGACGCAAAAGAGCTCAGTAGAAAGCGCGGAGGCGGTAATGCAATTGACTGTGGCCCTATCGATCGGGCTTGCCGTTGGGGATGCATCTCGTAGGGCGGACCCGGTGAGCAATTCCAGATGGTTGTTTCCACAGAGCGACTCCTGAAACGCGAACCTCGTGTTGTCAGATTTCTTACAGGAGCGCTTTCAATGTGCTGAAACGAGCACGGTCCCTGCCTGGTTTCTGTCCGCACGTACAGGTGTTCGGTCCTACCTCTGCTTCTATAACAATTATTACTAAGCTCGGGCATGAGTGCGACTCCGCTCGATTGGGACCGTGAGTGTGGTCCCGATCGCAGAGAGGCTTGCCAGGCCCAGCAGCAGAGGAGGATGCCTGTGCAACAGTGCCTCGGGAATAACGGTGGCCAAAGACGGCTGTTTGATGGCAGCAGACCCACCCTATGCGTATCCTTCTTGTTTTGCATCGCTGCAGCTTTTTTTCTTGAATCTTGCGCAGGAATCGGTGCAAAAAATACCTCGGCCAATGGGCCAGCCGGCTCACCCACGCCTTCGTCAAACTTGACCCTTGCGGTGTCCCCGCTGAACCTTTCCTTCAAGGCGGTCGGTGGTGGCGGTGATCCGGCTTCGCAATCGGTGAACATTTCTAATTCTGCCGGAGGCGCGCTGGCCTGGACGGCAAGCGCCAGTCAGCCATGGATCATTCTTTCGCCTTCGTCAGGCACAAAAACACAATCCCTTTTGGCTGGAGCGAGCATCAGCGGCTTGGCACAGGGGAATTATTCGGGGAAGATAACGATTTCGGCGGCTGGAGCTACGCCGCCAGTGCAGACGGTAACGGTAGCACTGGCAATTTCACCAACTCCGACCCCAACGCCGACACCGACACCCGCAGCAGCTTTGGCGGTGACTCCAACGAGTCTATCGTTTAACGCCACGGCAGGGGCGAGTAATCCGGCCGCACAGACCGTGAATATTTCCAATGCGGGGGGCGGCACGTTGTCCTGGACGGCTGCGGCCAGTCAACCCTGGGTCAC
>Ga0185299_10007427_pt1 | contig 11238 bp, 12 predicted proteins | sample PaiPotPPA55metaG_FD_128002 | JGI IMG/M metagenome (GOLD analysis project Ga0185299, IMG submission 128002) | Iron sulfur acid spring bacterial and archeal communities from Banff, Canada, to study Microbial Dark Matter (Phase II) - Paint Pots PPA... ...
GGCAGCTGATCCGCACAGTACCCTGTGGTTTGGTCCGCGTCTGATCCACGATTTCCTTGGCGGCCCTGGATTCCGCCACAAGCGCCAGACAGTGCTGGTGAAAGCGTCGCCCGGTTTCCGTTAAGGACAGGCTGCGGCTGGTGCGGTTGAGCAGGCGCACCCCGAGCTCCTCCTCTAAGGCACGAACGCGCCGGCTCAGCTTCGAAGTCTGAAGGCCGAGACCGCGCGCAGCCGCGGTAAAGCTGCCGCGCTCGACTACCTCGGCGAAGAGCCGAAGATCATTGAGATCAGAGATTTGGTCCACGGGATCAACGCTCCAAGTGGTTCCGATCGTTCTACCAAACGCAATGCTCCTTTGCAAGTCCGGAGATATGCAGCTGATCGTTGCGCTACTAACATCATTGCCGCCTTAAGACCCTCACCGATTTCGATGGAGGTTGACGGCACCCGAACTAGGAGACGGAGAGATGCTTGCGCACCGGCGTTGGGAATCACTCGACAGAGCTGACCATGGCTGGCTGCGCGCGAAATACCACTTCCAGGTCAACGCCGCGGGAAACCCCGCGCATCAGGCACTCGGTTCCCTGATTGTCTGGAATGACGATGAAATTGCGGTCGACGGCGGGTTTCCCCTGCATGGGCACCGCGATGTCGAGATCATCACCTACGTCCGTCAGGGCGTGCTCGGGCACCACGACACTTTGGGCTCGGAAGGAACGATCCACGCGGGCGATGTGCAGGTGATGAGCGCCGGCACCGGCATCCGCCACGCCGAGTTCAACAAGGGCAAGGTGCCGCTGAAGCTTTATCAAATCTGGCTGCGGCCGCGCATAGCCGGCGGCGAACCTTACTGGGATACCAAGCCGTTTCCGAAGAATGATCGCTCCGGGCGCTTCGTAGTACTGGCCAGCGGCTTCACCAGCGACGAAGGCGCGCTTTCGATTCGTGCGGATGCGCGCCTGCTAGGCGCCACGCTGAAGGCTGGCGAAATCATCCGGCACCAGCTCGGCCCGTCACGCCGTGCGTATCTCGTGGTCGCCTCGGGACGAATTGAAATCAACGGTAAGCCCATCGGCCCGCTGGACGGCGTGGCAATTACGGACGTATCGGCGGCCGAGGTCGCCGCTCTCGAAGGCTCTGAACTGGTCCTGGTGGACACCGGCTGAGAGTCCGCTTTTCTCAATCCACCTATGGGTTCTCTCTTCTAAGGAGGTTGTCATGGATAGCTACAAGTTTCTTCCGCTGTTGGGCCGCATCTTGCTCGGTGCGCCGTTTCTCATGAGCGGCTTGAGCAAGCTCGGGGCGTATGCCGCGACCGTCGGCTACATCTCGGCAGTGGGTCTGCCGGCGCCGTCGCTCGCGTACATCGTCGCGGTGGCCATCGAGGTGGGCGGCGGCCTGCTGCTGCTGTCGGGTTACCAGGTCCGCTTGGCGTCCCTGGTGCTTGCGATCTTTTCTGTCGTCACCGCGGTGTCCTTCCATCGCAACTTCTCCGATCAGAACCAGATGATTCACTTCCTGAAGAACGTGATGATGGCCGGCGGTCTCCTGCAGATCACTTATTTCGGTGCCGGCGCGTTCAGCCTGGATGCGCGCTCCACGGAATCGACTCTGCGCAAGGCGATCCCTGGTGCGTAGTGAGCCTCGCTTGCCGGTGTGAGCCTAAAGGAGGCAGCCAATGTCCAACAGTATTTCGGTGCTACTGAGACGCAATCCCGACGTCTTCGGTGAGAAGGATCCCGCGCGCCGGCGCGCGCTCATCGACGAAATTTTCACCGAGGATTGCGTGTTCTATGACCCCAATAAGGGCACTCACCGCGGCCCTGACGCGATCGATCGGATCGCGGGCGCGATCAAGGCAAATCACCCTGACTTCCAGTACCAGCCAATCGCCGAGCCCGAAGTGTCGGGCGATGGCGGGCGGATTCAATGGGTATCGGGCCGTCCAGGTGACACTCCAGCTTACGCTGGAACTGACTTCATCGTTGCCCGTGAAGGCCGCATATCCGGGGTCTATCTCTTCTTCGACAAGCTGCCCTAAACGGGTCGCTATGGTTCGTGGCTGATCGGCTGCACGTACAGACTTGGGAGTCCGCGGAGGGCCGGCGAACGTCAGCGCGTTCTATTTGACCCGCTGTTTACCGAGTTTCCGCGCGAGCGTGCGGCGGTGCATTCCGAGGCGCCGGGCGGTCTCCGAGATGTTAAAGCCAGTCTCGGCAAGCATCTCGTGAATCCGCTCCCATTCCAATGTCTTGATCGAGGTCTGTCTTTCGGTGAAGCCTACGTCGGCATCCCCCTCGGCGCGGCCGAACGCCGCTTCGATGTCGTCCGTATTGGAAGGCTTCGCGAGATAGTGGCACGCCCCAAGCTTGATCGCTTCGACGGCCGTCGCGATGCTGGCATAGCCCGTGAGAACGACGATCAACATCTCAGGATCATGCGCGTGCAAGGTCTGCACGCACGCAAGTCCGGAAGCTCCGCCGGCCAGTTTGAGGTCGACGACCGCGTAATCGGGTGATTGCGTTTCCAACAGCTTCATGACCTCTTCGAGGCTCGCTGCGCTCCGCACTGTATAACCGCGCCGCTCGAAGGAGCGATTCAGCGTGCGCGCGAAAGTCGCGTCATCCTCGACGATCAACAGCAATCGTTCAGCGTCCATCGAGCGCGCCATCCTTGAGTGCAATTGCCTGCAACGGCAACTTGAGCGTCACCATCGCGCCCCCTTCCGGTCGGTTTTGCGCAGCAACGCTGCCGCGCAATGTGCGTGCGACGTTGGAGACCAAAAATAAGCCGAGTCCCGCGCCCGGTCGACCCTTGCTCGATTGATACGGCTTGCCCAATTCACCGAGCATTGCGGGCGAAAAGCCGGGGCCGGCGTCCGTGATCGTCAATTGCAGCGTGTCGTGGTCGCGTTCAGCATCGAAACCCACCCACTGCGGAGATGCCTCCAGCGCATTGTCGAGTACGTTGTAGATCATTTGCTTGATCGCCGAATCCGACACGATGCGCAGGTCTTCGCCGAAACGGTTTTGATACGTCAATCGAAACGCGGAGCGGGTCGTGCGCCATTCTTCGATCAACTCATCCAGAAACGTGCGGACCGTCGTCTCGACCGGAGCCTCGCCGCGTGCTTCGCCCGCTGAGAGCAGCACACCGCTTACGATGCCTTTGCAGCGCTGCACCTGAGACTGCATATCCTCAATCTCCAGCAGCAGTTCAGGATTGGCGGCAAACATGGGCATGCGTCGCCAGTCATTCAAGATCACAGAAACCGTCGACAGCGGAGTACCGAGTTCATGGGCTGCACCGGACGCCAAAAGGCCCATGCGCACGATGTGTTCTTCTTCGGCGGCACGCTCGCGCAGATCCGCCAGCCGCGCATCTCGTGCGCGCAGATTCCGATTGATGCGGGTAATGAATATCACGAGCAGCGCGGCATTGAGGGCGAAACAGATGAACGTACCCTCGATATAGGGCCTGAAGAGCGTGCCGCTATAATCGTTGGGCAAGGATAGCGGCCGGTGGAATAGCGTCAGGCCCGCGAAGCAGGCGCAGGTAATGATCACCATCGTCCAGACAGACCATGATCGCAGCAGCACGGCACCCAAAATAACCTGCAACAAATATAGGAAGCTGAAGGGATTGGAAGTGCCGCCGCTCAGGTATAGCTGCGCGGTCAAGGTGGCGATGTCGACCAGCAGAGCGAAGCACAACTCGCCATTCGTGACCTTGTGCGGCGCGCGCCAGCGAAGTTGGCTGCCAATATTGAATGCGACCAGGCAGATTAGCACCACCGACATCTGAGGCAACGGTAGACTGATTTTGAGGCCGAAGTACACGACTGCAATGGTCGCAATCTGGCCTACGACGGCGATCCAGCGCAGCTGGATCAATTGTTTCATGTTATCGAGCCCGGTGGAATCGTTCAGCGAGGTGACGCCATTGTCTGCCACGCGCGCACGTTTTGCGGCGGCGATGTCGGCGTTCAGGGTCACTGCGCTCTCCATTTCAAGTGGGCTCGGGCGAGACGGTTGCCGGCGGTCGTCGCCGCGGTTCCGCACGCACTCCGATCCAAAACGCGGCTGGGATCATGAGTGCAAGCGTATACCAAGTGATGGCATAAACTAGATGGTTGTTATGGAAGGCAATGACAGTCAAGCCGCCCACGGGGACGTCCGGAACCACTGACTGGGCGTCCGCATCGATGAAGTAGGGAGCGACGGAATCCAAGTGCCGCGCTGCGGCGATAGCTCGCACATCCCGGGAAAACCAGCGATTTCCCGTCGGGTCGTTGTGGCGGAGAAAGGCGCCACCCGGTTCGGTGATGCGTAGCAGCCCGCTGATGGTCGTGGTGCCGTCGGCGTCGGCTGCGTCATGCGCAACATGTTCGCGCCGGTCCGCCGGGACGAAGCCCCGATTGATCAAGAGCACACTGCCATCCTCGAGTTTGAGGGGCGTCAGAACCCAGAATCCCGACCCAGAGTCAGTGACGGCCAGCACCTGCGTTTCCGCCTCGTAGAGGAAGATACCGGCCGCGCGAACGTGCCGGTATTCGTCCTTGGCGGCGCTGATCTTGGGCCATTCGGCGCGTGACGGGGCGGCAACGGGAGGTGCGTGAACGCGCTGCCCCACCCGGGCCATGAGATCGAGCTTCCAGGCGCGCCGCTCGACCTGCCATGTTCCGAGAGCGAGAAATCCACAGAACAGCAGAAGCGCGCCGAACGCGGCCGCCGCCTTTCGGGCTCCCGGTGTCACGGCATATTGCGCATGTCATGCATACCATGCATGCCATGCATCGAGGCAGGCATCATATTGTGGTTCATATGGTACATGACCCATATCGAACCACTCAGCGTGATCACGAGCAGCATGGTGGTGAAGAGTAGTGCCAACAACGTCCACCCTCCCTCCGATTTCGTGTTCATGTGGAGAAAATACACCATATGAACAACCGTTTGGACACCGGCAAACCCAAGGATGACGGCTGCCGCGATCGAGGAACTGTCGACCCTCTTTCCCATGACCAGCCAAAACGGAACCGCCGTGAGAATGACCGCCAACACGAAACCGATCAGGTAGTCCTTGAGGCTGCCGGTGTGCGCGGCGTCGTGCGCACCATGTGACCCATGCTCTGAATGCGCGTTCAAGACAGGACTCCCATCAAATAGACAACGCTGAACACGCCGATCCACACGACGTCCAGGAAATGCCAGAACATGGACAGGCACATCAGGCGCCGCTGGTTTTCCGCGATCAAACCGTGTTTCCTAATCTGCACCATGAGGGTGACGAGCCAGACGATTCCGAAGGTCACGTGCAAGCCGTGCGTGCCCACCAGAGCGAAGAACGACGACAAGAAGGCGCTGCGCTGCGGGCCGGCCCCTTCGGCGAACAGGTGCGCGAATTCACGCAGCTCAAAGAAAATGAACCCCGCGCCCAGCAAACCTGTGACGCCCAGCCAGAGCAGCGTGAGGCGTGATCGGCCGCGCTGCATGTGCAGCATGGCGAAGCCATAGGTAATCGACGACAACAGCAGCAGGGACGTGTTGACCGCGACCGTGGACAAGTCAAAGATCTGGGCGCCGGCAGGCCCGTCGGCGTAGTTTCGCCCCAGGACGGCGTACACCGCGAACAGGCAGGCAAAGATGAGGCAATCGCTCATCAAGTACAGCCAGAATCCCAGCAGCGTGCCGTTCTCCGGATGATGCTCGCGGGTCGAGTAGAAACGCGGCTCCGAGACGGGGTGTGCCGATAGATCAGACATGGCTGGCCAACCCGTGAGTGCGAACATCTTCGACGCGCAGCACATCATTCGCCGCGAGATGGTAATCGCGGTCGTAATTGAAGGTGTGAACGATGACGGCGGCCAGCACGGCGGCAAGACTCACGATGGCCGCCGGCCACATGTGCCAGATCATCGCGAAGCCGAAGACTGCGCTCAGCGCCGCGATGACGAAGCCCGCACCCGTGTTCTTGGGCATGTGGATCGCGATAAAGCCCGTCTGCGGCCGGATGTAATTGTTCCTCTTCATGTCCGCCCAGGTATCGTTGTCATGCACGATGGGCGTGAACGCGAAGTTGTAGACCGGCGGCGGCGACGAGGTGGACCATTCGAGGGTGCGCCCGTCCCACGGATCGCCGGTGGTGTCGCGCAGCGACTCGCGCCTTTTAAAACTCACCACCAATTGCACGATGAAGGAAAGGATCCCCAAGAAGATCAATCCCGCGCCGAACGCGGCGATCTCGAACCAGATGCGCAGCGACGGATCATCGAAGTGGCTCATTCGGCGCGTCACGCCCATGAGGCCCAGGACGTAAAGCGGGGCAAAGGCAAACCAGAAGCCGGAAATCCAGAACCAGAACGAACATTTCCCCCAAAACGGATCGAGCTTGAAACCGACGGCTTTGGGGAACCAGTAGCTGACGCCGGCAAACGCCCCGAACAATACGCCGCCGATGATCACATTGTGGAAGTGCGCGATCAGAAACAGGCTGTTATGCAATACAAAGTCGGCGGGAGGTACCGCGAGCAGCACGCCAGTCATGCCGCCGATGGTGAAGGTGAACATGAATCCGATGGTCCACATCATCGGCAGCTCGAATCGGATGCGGCCGTGGTACATCGTGAATAGCCAATTGAAGATTTTCGCGCCGGTCGGTATGGAGATGATCATCGTCGTGATGCCGAAGAAGGAGTTGACGCTGGAACCTGATCCCATGGTGAAGAAATGGTGCAGCCAGACGAGATACGACAGGATGGTGATGACGACCGTCGCGTACACCATCGAGGCGTAGCCGAACAAGCGCTTGCCGGAAAAAGTGGATACGACTTCGGAGAACACGCCGAAAGCCGGAAGGATCAGGATATAGACTTCCGGGTGACCCCAAATCCAGATGAGGTTCACGTACATCATGGCGTTGCCGCCGAGGTTATTGGTGAAAAAATTGGTGCCGGCATACCGATCGAGCGACAGCAGTGCCAGGACCGCCGTCAATACCGGGAATGCTGCGACGATGAGGACGTTGGTGCAGAGCGCGGTCCAGGTGAAAACCGGCATTTTCATTAGCGTCATGCCCGGCGCGCGCATTTTCACGATGGTGGCGATCAGATTGATGCCCGACAACAGCGTGCCGATGCCCGCAATCTGCAGCGACCAGATGTAGTAGTCCACGCCCTCGTCGGGGCTGAACGCCAGTCCCGACAACGGCGGATACGCGAGCCAGCCGGTGCGTGCGAATTCGCCCACGAACAGCGACATCATGACGAGGACGGCGCCGAAGGTCGTCATCCAAAAGCTGAAGTTGTTGAGAAAAGGGAATGCGACGTCGCGCGCTCCGATCTGCAGTGGCACCACGAAGTTCATGAGCCCCGTCACGAGCGGCATCGCCACGAAGAAAATCATGATGACGCCATGCGCGGTAAATATTTGATCGTAATGATGGGGCGGTAGGAAACCCATCGAATGGCCGAAGGAAAGCGCCTGCTGCGCACGCATCATGAGGGCGTCGGAGAAGCCTCGCAGCAGCATGACGAGCCCGAGAATGATGTACATGATGCCGATCTTCTTGTGATCGACGCTCGTGATCCAATCGCGCCACAACTCGCCCCAGAAGCGGAAATAAGTGATGGTCGCAAGGATGAGGATGCCGCCCAAGGCCACGGCGATGAACGTTCCCAGCAGGATGGGTTGTTCGTGGAAGGGAATGGCATCCCAGGTCAGGCGGCCCAGGAGAAGCGGGGTCAAATTAACTTGTTTTAGCATGAGTGGTCTTTACCGCGCGAAACCGCCGGGCTGTGGATGCACTGATTGAGTATCGCGTCGTAGAGGCCGTTTGCGACCATCGAATAGCGGCGCACGGGTTCGCGTTCGCTCGGTTTTTCGAGTTGCAGGTAGTCCTCGTCGGCGAGCGGTTGGCCATCGGCGCGTATGGTCCGTACCCAGTTGTCGAATTCGTTTTGGCTCACGCCACGAAACTTGAAGCGCATGCCGGAGAAGCCGGCGCCGCTGTAATTGGCGGAAAATCCTTCGTATTCCCCGGCTCGATTGATCACCGCGCTCAACTCGGTCTGCATGCCCGGCATGGCGTAGATCTGGCCGGCGAGGGCTGGGATGTAAAAAGAATTCATGACCGACGACGCCGTAATTTTAAAATTGATTGGCACGTCCAACGGCGCGGCCAGTTCGTTGACGGTGGCGATACCTAAGTCCGGATAGATGAATAGCCATTTCCAGTCGAGTGCCACGACTTCGACGGTCAAGGGCTTGACGTCGGCTGGGATGGGGCGCGTCGCGTCCAACCGACGGAGCGGTCGGTAGGGGTCCAAGGTGTGCGTGTTGATCCAGGTCACCGCGCCGAGCGCAATGATGATGAGCAGGGGCGTTGCCCAAATCACGAGTTCGAGGCCGGTGGAGTGATCCCAATCCGGCGAATAGGTCGCATTGGCGTTGGACGCGCGATAGCGCCAGGCGAACAGAAAAATGAGGGCCAGTACGGGCACGACAATCAGCAACATCAGCAGCGTGGATACGACAATAAGGTGACCCTGCTGCGCCGCGACCGCGCCAAAAGGGTGCAAAACCACCATATCGCAGCCCGACAGCAATGCGGCCGGTATCAACCACAATCCACGAGTCGCCTTGAGAAAAGCCATACTACCGGTCTGAACCTCTGCCGCTCCGAGGCCGATATCCTAGGTCCAGCGGGGTCGTGTCCGGCATTGGGCATTTTGTCCTATCGCGTGGAACAGCCTGTGATGCCACGATGAAGTCCTGTCAACACGCGCGGAAACCATGTCGAGCCACGATCACCCGCCTACTGAGAGTCCTGGACAAGCGTTCGGGCGCGACGTGCGTCGCGTCAGTTCTCGCCATTCCGAGGTTGCGCCCGGCGAGATTGCCATCGGCGTCATCATCGGCCGAGCATCCGAATTTTTCGACTTTTTCGTCTATGGCATCGCCTCGGTGCTGGTGTTTCCGCAGGAGTTCTTTCCCTTCGCAAGAGCTCTCGAGGGAACGCTCTACGCGTTCACGGTCTTCGCCTTTGCGTTCATTGCGCGTCCGATCGGCTCCGTCGTGTTCATGGCGATTCAACGCCGATTCAGTCGCGAGACCAAACTGACGATTGCCTTGGTACTGCTCGGGTTCTCGACGGCGGGCATCGCCTTCTTGCCGGGTTACGCCAGTATCGGCTCCGCATCGATCGTGCTGCTCTCCCTATTTCGGATTGGTCAGGGGATTGCGCTCGGCGGTTCCTGGGATGGATTACCCTCTTTGCTGGCCCTCAACGCTCCCCGCACACGGCGCGGCTGGTACGCCATGCTCGGGCAACTCGGCGCGCCTGTCGGCTTCATCATTGCGAGTGGGCTCTTTTCCTATCTGTACGCGAATCTGACGACTGAAGATTTTTTGGACTTCGGCTGGCGCTATCCGTTCTATGTCGCGTTCGCCATCAACGTCGTAGCGCTCTTTGCGCGCTTGCGTCTCGTGGCGACGAACGAATATGCGCGGCTCCTGGCCGACCGCGAACTCGAACCCACCAATGTCGTCGAAATGACCCGCGCCCAGGGCTCGACCGTGATCATCGGTGCCTTTACTGCGCTTGCGAGCTATGCGCTATTCCATCTCGTCACGGTCTTTCCATTGTCGTGGATCCGTCTTTACTCCATCAGGCCGGTCAGTGAGTTTTTGGGAGTGCAGATGATCGGCGCAGGGCTCGCCGCGATCGGCATTGTCGCGTCGGGAAGCATCGCGGACCGGGTCGGCCGGCGCACCACGTTGGGAACCTTGGCGGCGGCGATCGCCGTGTTCAGCGGGTTCGCGCCCACGTTGCTTCGCGGCGGCAATCTTGGCCAGGACGTGTTCATCCTGCTCGGTTTCAGTCTTCTGGGTCTCTCATATGGCCAGGCCTCCGGTGCGGTGAATTCAAACTTCGAAGCAAAGTATCGCTATACAGGAGCGGCTCTCACCTCGGATTTGGCTTGGCTCGTCGGGGCGGCTTTCGCACCACTGGTCGCGCTTGGGCTCTCGGCGCACTTCGGATTAGCCTATGTCGGCGTATATTTACTCTCGGGGGCCGCTTGCACTCTCGGGGCTTTGAACCTCAATCGAGCGTTGGATCCGCAGTTGAGGCAAGCAAAGGGCGCGCTTTGGTAAGCCGCAACGGCGCGATGCGTGGCACATGAAGAGAAGCTTGGGGTCGGGTCGGAGGAGTGGTATCGATCGCTGGTGACGCTGGAGGGTCATATGAGAGCTCAAGAGATACGCGCGGCACTGGATCGGCATTGGACTGCCTCCGATGCCAACGATTTTGAAACGGAGCACGACATCTATCTCGATGATGCGGTGCTGGAATACCCCCAGTCAGACGAGCGAATCCGCGGTCGGCGCAACATACAGATCACGCGCACCAGTCAGCCGAGCAAAAAGCGCTTCGCTGTGCGGCGAGTCATTGGCAGCGGTGATCTTTGGATCACCGAGTATATTCTGACGTATGACGGGAAACCTTCCTACACCGTGAGCATCATGGAGTTCAGCGGCGACAAGGTTGCGCGGGAAACACAGTACTTTGCGGATCCGTTCGAGGCAGGCACGTGGCGCGCTCAGTGGGTCGAACGGATGGGCGAAGGGGAAGTCCGAATGCCCCGGAAATAACAACCGGATTGCGTCGCCAAGTGAGCCTGAAGCTCGCGGCAATTGTTCGGGAGGGCGCGTCGCGCTGGCGGCTCTCCTGCGGCACGCGGGCGTGGGCAGCTGTCGTTCTTCGAGGTTTGATCGCTTGTCTTTCCCGCCCGATTTCTCGAACTTGCGGCGGGCGCGTTCGGTGGGGGCCATTCTCCCCTTGCGCTTAGCGCGACTCCTTCAACCGATGTCGGTGGGCAATCTGCTTCGCGCGATTGCCACAGATCTCCATGCTGCACCATCGACGCGAACGGCCCCGCGTGCGGTCGGCAAACATCAGGGTGCAGGTCGCCCCCTCGCATGTTTTCACGTTGGAGAAGTCTTCCTCGGCGAGCAACCTCGCCAGCGATTCGCCAATCGGAAGGAGAAGCGATTCCGGCGATCGCCAGCGCCGTGCTCTCTGAAACTCAAGGGCTGTAGTCTTTCCGTGCTTATGCGCGACTAGCTGTCCGAATCCATCATCGCGGGCAAGTAGTCGATTCAGCGGCTCGAGATCGGCAAGCTCCTCGGCCGTCAGCGGCTTGCCCCTGTGCTCGCGGATGAATGTCCTAAACCATTC
>Ga0185299_10007428_pt1 | contig 11237 bp, 7 predicted proteins | sample PaiPotPPA55metaG_FD_128002 | JGI IMG/M metagenome (GOLD analysis project Ga0185299, IMG submission 128002) | Iron sulfur acid spring bacterial and archeal communities from Banff, Canada, to study Microbial Dark Matter (Phase II) - Paint Pots PPA... ...
TCTTTCAGTCTTGATCTTTCCGTCGTCTTGAATCTTTCAGTCTTGATCCCTCAAACTGCGGTGGTGGCTTCCTGCTTCAGTTTTTCTGCCTGGTAGTGCGTGGTGAGAGCTTCGATCAGCGGCTGGAGCTTGCCATCCATCACCTGTTCGAGCTGGTGGATGGTGAAACCGATGCGGTGGTCGGTGAGGCGGTTTTGAGGGAAGTTGTAGGTGCGAATCTTCTCGCTGCGGTCGCCGGAGCCCACCATGGCCTTGCGCTCCTTGGCCAGCGCCTGCTGCTGCTTTTCCATTTCGATTTCGTAAAGACGGGAGCGCAGCACGCGCATGCCTTTTTCGCGGTTCTTAATCTGCGATTTCTCGTCCTGGCAACTTACCACCGTGTTGGTCGGGATGTGCGTGATGCGTACGGCCGAGTAGGTCGTATTCACCGACTGGCCACCGGGTCCGGAGGAGCAGAAGGTGTCGATGCGCAGGTCTTTGGCTTCGATCTTGATGTCAACGTCTTCGGCTTCGGGCAGCACGGCTACCGTGACGGCCGAGGTGTGGACGCGTCCCTGCTGTTCGGTGGCGGGGACGCGCTGCACGCGGTGCACACCGCTTTCGTATTTGAGTTGAGAGAAGACGCGGTTGCCTTCGATGATGGCAATGACTTCTTTCAGGCCGCCGGCCGACGACTCCGAAGAGGAGAGTACTTCGACCTTCCAGCGCTGAGTCTCGGCGTAGCGGGTGTACATGCGAAAGATTTCGGCGGCGAAGAGTGTGGCTTCGTCTCCGCCGGTGCCGGCGCGGATTTCGAGGATGACGTTCTTCTCGTCGTTGGGATCTTTGGGCAGGAGCAGGACTTTGAGTTCTTCTTCGATAGCGGCGACGCGGGGCTCCAGCTGGTTGAGTTCTTCCTGAGCATAGGCGCGCATCTCGGGATCTTTTTCCTCGGCGAGCATGGCTTTACTCTCGGCTATGCCGCGGGTCAGATCCTTGTATTCGCGGTACTTCTCGACTATGGGCGCGATTTCAGAGTGCGCCTTGGCAGTCTTCTGGTATCTAGAAGAGTCGTTGACGATATCCGGCGAGGCGAGAGCGCGGGTCAGCTCTTCGTAGCGGGCTTCGATTTGGTCTAGACGTTCAAACATGAAAATCGTCGTTGGTCGTTGGTCGTTGGTCGTTCGCCCTTTGCTTCATGCGGCTTTCTCACGCATCGAATTGATTAGGCTGTTCAAGCTTCGGCCTATGGCGTCCGCCTTCGCTAGTAGGTGCTGCGCTTCTTCGCTGTTTAGGTATTGTAATTCGTTTGCGATCATAATCTGCGTTTGCACTTCCAAGAGCGATCCTCGCGCGTGGAGGAGGAAGCGCCCAAATTCTCCGTCGGAGCGGTGCCCTTTACCTTCTGCAATATTGCTTGGAACCGAGACTGCCGCTCGCCGCACCTGCTGGCTCAGAACGTATAGTTCGTGCCTGGGAAACTGCGCCGTTATTCGATAGACTTCAACTGCAAATTTCATCGCTTCCTGCCAGACGCGCAAATCCTTGAAAGATGCTGACATATTGGTACCTCTCTAGAAGACTCTACCCTGGAGGTCTGAGAGGCCAACGACTAACGACAAACGACCAACGACCGGTTTCCCAGGGTGGGAACCCTAGGCAATCACCAGTTCGCCGCCCTGTTGTTTTTCGAGAACCATGGCATGGTCGAGCGCGGTGATGGCGCATTGAGCCATCTCGTCGGACGGGGGCTGCGTGGTGATGCGTTGCAGCCAGAGGCCGGGTGCGGTCATTAGGGCGAAGAGCGAGCCGCGATGTTTCGCGGCGAAGCGGATGATTTCGTAGGACACGCCGGCGATCAGCGGCAGCAGCGCGATCCGCGACGCAAAGCGCGCCCAGAATGTGGTGAACGGAACCAGCATGTAGAAGCCGATCGAGATCAGCATCACGGTCATCAGAAAGCTGGTGCCGCAGCGGGGGTGGAAGGTCGAATACTTCTGCACCGCGGCAGTTTCGAGGGGGTCTCCGTTCTCGAAGGCGAAGACGGTTTTGTGTTCGGCGCCGTGATACTGGTAGACGCGGCGAATGTCAGGGAAGAGGGAAACTCCCCAGATGAACAGCAGGAACAGGATCAGTCGAATTGCGCCGTCGACCAGGTTGAAGACGATCTGGCCGCCGAGCGCGGGATTGGCCTTCTTGAGTTCCGTGGCCGCCAGCAGCGGCAGGTACTTGTACATGAAGATGAAGAAGGCCAGCGAGATGATTACGTTAACGGCGGCCAGCCATCCGCTGATGGTGGCGGCCTTCTCGCGGGACTGGGACCTAGAGGATTGCGGCTTGGGAGATTCCGCTCGCTTTGGCGGGACGGCCGAGGCGGCCGTCTCCACATTTGTCTTGCTGGCGCTGTCGCTCTGCATCACTTCTTCGATGGCGACGTTGGCTGAGAAGCGCAGCGCCCGGTAGCCTAGAGTCATGGCGTAGCCGAGGGTCATTACTCCGCGGACGATAGGCCAGGCCATCCATTTATGTTTTTCCGAGGGACGCTCGAGCGGTTCGCTCATGGTGACCACTTCGCCTGAAGGCTTGCGGCAGGCGATCGCCCAGGCGTGCGGAGAACGCATCATTACGCCCTCGAGCACGGCTTGTCCGCCGACCAGGGTTTCTTCGCCACTTTCAAGCGCGGGCAAGAGCTGCACGGCCACGAGGAAACGCACGAAATTTCGCAGAGAACGCACGGTAGTTAGATGCTCCAGGCGGCAGAAAGCGCCAAAGACTAGGTTACCACAGGGCAGGTCGTGTTCCTATGCTGTCTGTATGCCTCAAGTAATAGGTGCAGAGGGTTTAGCCGGGCCGGTATCCGGCAAAGATCGGTGATCGGCGATCTATCATCTATCCTCCATCTATCTTCTATCCTTGGAACGTAGCTTGAACCATATGCGAAGGCTTGCGGAGACTTGCGAGGCGGTGGCCGCCACCACCAAGAAGTTGCAGAAGACGGCGATTGTGGCCAGGTACTTTAAATCACGGGGCACGGACGAGGCTGCATTGTCGGCGGTGTTTCTCTCCGGCAGGGCGTTTCCCGCGTGGGAGGAAACCACTTTGCAGGTGGGCGGTTCTCTTTTGTGGCGTGTCGTGGCGGAGATTTCCGGGCAGGATGAGGCCGCGCTGACGGCTGCTTATCGCAAGCACGGGGACCTGGGCGCGGTGGCCGGGGAGGTTCTGCCGGAAAGATCCGGAGAAGGGTTAGGCGTTCTTGAGGCTGGCAAAGTATTTCGTGAGATTGCGGTGGCGCGCGGGCCGGCGGCGAAGACTGCGCTGGTCCGCGACGTGCTGAAGCGGGCGACGCCGCTCGAAGCCAAGTACATGGTGAAGATCATGACGGGCGATTTGCGGATTGGGCTGAAGGAGAGCCTGGTGGAAGAGGCGATTGCTCGGGCTTACGGCGGCACTTTGGTGGAGACGCAGCGGGCGAATATGCTGCTGGGGGATATTGGGGAGACGCTGCGCCTGGCGGTCGAGGGCAAGCTGGCGGAAGCGCGGATGAGAATGTTTCATCCGTTGGGATTCATGCTAGCGAGTCCCATCGAGTCGGCTGAAGAGGGGTTGAGTTATTTCGCCGAGGCCGCGGTGGAAGAAAAGTATGACGGCATTCGCGCGCAGGCGCACCTTGCGGGCGGCGAAGTGAAGTTTTTTTCGCGGACGCGGGACGAGATCACCGAGTCGTTTCCAGAGTTGCCCGAGGCGCTGGCGGGCTTGCCGCAGGATGCGATTCTCGATGGCGAGATTGTGGCGTGGGAGCAGCCGGGGCGGGCGCGTCCGTTCAGCGTGTTGCAGCAGCGCCTGGGGCGAAAGAAAGTCAGCGACCGCATGCTGCGGGAGGTTCCTGTGGCTTACCTTGTTTTCGACGTTCTTTATGCGGGCGGGGAGTTGCTGATTGATCGTCCGCTGCGGGAACGAGGGCTGGTTTTGGATCAGCTTCTGGCAGAGGAAAACCTTCAACACAGAGGACACGGGGTAACACTGGGTAGAGCGAGCTCGCAGGCGAAGTTGGCGTTTGAAGAAGAAGAATCATCAGCCGTGCGCGTTATCCGCGCGCCCGTGTTTCGGGCCGCTTCGCCGGAGGAACTGGAAGAACTGTTCGTGGCCGCGCAGGCTCGGGGTAACGAAGGCTTGATGATCAAGGATCTCGAGTCAACTTACACGCCGGGAAAGCGCGGGAAGTCTTGGCTGAAGATGAAGCGAGAGCTGGCCACGCTTGACGTTGTCGTGACCGCAGTCGAGTACGGGCACGGCAAGCGTGTCGGCGTGCTGAGCGACTATACGTTCGGCGTGTGGGACACGGAGAAAGCCCGGCTGGTGAATATCGGCAAAGCGTATTCAGGATTGACCGACGTTGAGATTGCCGAGATGACGCAGTGGTTTCTCGCGCACACGATTGAAGATCAAGGCTTCCGGCGCACCGTCGAGCCTAAGATTGTGCTGGAGGTGGCGTTCAATAACATGATGCGGTCGGACCGTCACGATAGCGGGTATGCTCTGCGCTTCCCGCGGATCGTGCGGCTTCGTCCGGACAAAACGCCGGAAGAGGCGGATACGATTGAGCGGGTGCGGGAGATTTTCGAGAAGCAAAGCACATAAATCACGTCGAAGATGCCACGGGTATTTTGACAGTGTGCTCCCGGATGCTAGCCTACAGGCATGGACAGATCAGATAATCCAGATTTGCGCGTGACGCGAGAGTCGGCCTACGAAGAGTGGTTTCTGCGCGAGGTGGATCAGGGTATCGCAGCAGCGGATCGCGGCAAGTTCGTGGAACACTCCGTCGTCCGCAATCTAATCGACGAGCGGTATCCCGGTTGAATCGACACATCATGCCAGCCCTCTCCGTGGCAATCTTGCTGTTGCCCTTGGTGTCGATGTTCGGTCGATACATTAGCCTTCGAGGCGATGCCCCCGATCGGGTCAGTGCGTGGCTGCGGCATCGTCGCTCGAACCGCGTCGTATTGCTCATGACGCTCGCTGCTTGGTGTGCACTCTGGGAATTACCGCTTGTCAACGCTTTGCCTCACTTCCTGTTCTGGATACTTCCGATACTGAGCACGGCGGTCCTCGAAGGAGCGTCGCGTTGTGGCGATAGAGCCATCCTCACGCGAGCTTGGACTGCGGCGGACCTTCTACGGCTTGCGTGTTGGAGCACAGTAGCTCCTCCGATTGCTCTCCTAATGGTAGCTGCGGGCTTTCATGCAATCCTGGAAGGACTCTGGGCCGGCACGTTTTGGCTGGTCGGAGCAGGCATAGCCGCTGTAGTTGGACCTATACAGTTACGCTCTGCTCAGGGGATAAAGCTGCGCCGGGTAAAGTCAGGCACGTTGTACAATCGCGCGTTTCGCCTGGCAAGAAAAGTTGGGATCAACCTGGAAAGAGTCTATGTCGTCCCGCCAGGAAGAGGGCATCTGACGAACGCGTTCGGTTTGTGGCGAGGCATCGCGTTGACAGATAACTTTGGTGAATACCTGAGCGGTCCCCAGCTTGATTTTGTGATCGGGCACGAACTCGCGCACGTGAAGGGCAGGCACACCCGCAAACTGTTCTCAGTCGTTCCGCTGGTTTTCGCGTTCTTGGTACTGTTGTCGTCCAGGCTCTCGCCTTTGACGCATGTGTTCCGACCGATATCCGTGATGCTACTCTTGCTTGTTCCTCTCTTGACGATCTATTCCATCTCACGCTACCTCGAATATTCGTGCGATCGGGAAGCAATCAAGTTCACAAATGATCCGGAAGCCGGTCTCCACGCGCTGGTCAGCCTTTACAGGATGACTGGCGCTCCCATTAATTGCAACAGATTCGTGGAGCTATTTATGACACACCCATCCCTGACCAACAGGCTTGAGGCAATTACGCGCGCGGCGGAGATCCCGGTTAGCCGCGCTTCCGCGGTTCTGATCGAAGAAGGTTTACTAGGCCCTTAGTGGCTGTGATGCTGATGCTCTTCGCTCTCGCCCACGGGAATCACACAGCCATGCGCCACCTCGCATTCCACGTGCTCGAACTGGATCGTGGTGTGATCGATGCGGAAGTTGTGGTGCAGGCAGTCTTTCACGTCGCGCAGGATGCGCTCGCTGACCGACGGTGGGATGTCGGCAATCGCGATGTGGCAGGAGAGCGCGCGGGTTTCCGAGCCGATGCTCCAGCAGTGCAGGTCGTGCACGTCGTTGACGCCTTCGATGGAGCGGATCGCGCTCGCGACCAGTTCGAGCTTCAGGCCGCGGGGCGTTCCTTCGAGCAGGATGTTCAGGGTTTCGCGCACGATGCCGAATCCCGACCACAGGATGAGCGCTCCGATTCCAAAGGAAAGGGCGGAGTCGATCCAGTAATCACCCGTGACCAGGATGGCCCAGCCTCCAGCAATGACGGCGGCGGTCGAAAGCGTGTCGCCCACTTCGTGCAGCAGCGCGCTGCGGATATTTACGTCGTTTCCAGAACGCCGGCCGGAGCGGTACAGCAGGAAGGCAATCACGCCGTTCATCACCACGCCCGCTGCGGCGACCCACATCATCACTGAGGCCTGCACGTTCTCGGGATGCTGCAGTCGGCGGAATGCCTCGTAGAAAATGAAGAACGCAACCGCGAGCAGCGAGACGGCATTCACTAGTGCGGCCAGCACTCCCGCGCGATGGTAGCCATAGGTCTTGGTGGAACTGGCGGGGCGCGCCTGCAAATAAACCGCTACCAGAGAGAGCAGCAGAGCCAGAAAGTCGGAAAGATTGTGTCCCGCTTCGGAGAGCAGGGCCAGCGAATGGGCGCGAATGCCGGCCACCACCAGCAGCACGATATAGGCCAGGGTCACGCCGAGCGAGATCTTGAGAACTCGCTTGGGACTGCCTGCGCCATGAACGTGAGCGTGCATTCTATTAGTGTACGGACGGCGGGAGAGGGCTTCAAGCGTAAGAAAGTGGTCAGTGGCCAGTGGCCAGTGGTCAGCAAGTACCTCGCCGGTTGCTGATCACTGATCACTGATCACTGATCACTGAACACTGACCACTGACCACTGATCTTTAGCGCTGGAAGTGATTCTGCAGATAGCGGTCGTTGTATACAGTGGTCGAGTTCTGGACGAACTCCAGAATGCGGTACATCTTTTCGCGCGTCTCGCGGCTCATCTCATTGAACTGGACCGCCACTCCAGACCCGGGATGGATTCTTGCGACCTTGCCTTCCGCAGTCAGAGCGCCATCGGGGTTGGTATTGTCAATGGAGAAGACCAGCTTCAGGTTGGAACCGGGAGTCAGGATGACGCTGGTCTCGACATAGCAGCCGCCCAGGCTGATGTCGACCAGATTGCCAAAGACCGGTCCGCCGCCCGACTGAGGGTACAACTCGATGGTAAGCCGGCAGTCCATCCTGGCGTGCAGCCGTTGGTCTTTGCGCGAAGGCTGCTTTTGCTTCTCCATATACATGCGGCGGTCGGCCTGGGCAAGAAGTTGCTCGGCGTCATTGCCATCGTCCGGGGACACGGCCATTCCCACGCTCAATGAGAGAATATCCTCTCCGCAAACATCGAAGCCGGCTTGCCGCGCGAGAGGGCGAATCTGCTCGACCCTCTTAGCGGCGTCGCCGGCAGCCAGGCCCGTAGCAATCACCACAAATTCGTCTCCGCCCATGCGGGCCACGTAGTCGTACTCGCGGCAACTGTCTTTCAGAGACTGGGCGAACAGACGCAGCACGCGATTTCCCTCCAGGTGTCCGAAACGGTCGTTGATCTTCTTGAAGCCGTTCATGTCGCAGACCATCAGGGTGAGCGAGGCGTTGTCCCGCTTGCAGCGCGCCAATTCGCGGTCGAGTTGCAGAAACAGCGACCGGGCATTGGGCAGGCCGGTAAGGTAATCGGTGGTGGCGGAGCTTTCCGCTTGCTGGTATTTGAGAGCGTTCTCGATGGCCAGAGCCATCTTGCCGCTCACCGCGAGAAGAATGCGCAAATGGTCGGAAGTAAAAGCGTCCTTCTCGGCGCGGTACAGGGCGAGAACGCCGATCACGCCAGCCACTCCCTCCAGAGGCAGGGCCAGGGCGGAGCGCAGCGTGCTGAATTTGTCGGGATCGTTGAGGTAGCCCGGCTCCACCGAAGGGTTCCCGTTCACAATCGGTTTCTTGTTCTGGGCCACCCAGCCCGAGAGCCCGTCTCCCACCGGAATCCGCAACGAGGAAAACAGGCGGTAGTTGTCGCCATTTACGTATTCCGGGATCAAGATGTCGTCGCGCAGGATGTAGATGGCAATCGCGTCGTACGGAACCATGGGTTTGAGTTTCACCGAGAAAACAGAGAGCGTTTCGCCCAGGCTGAGCGATGCACCCAGATCCTGGCTCAGTTCAAACAAGGACTGAGCCTCCTGGCGCGCCGCTGCGATCGAGGAAAGAAAAGTTGCTTCCCGTCCGGGTGCATCCGACACCGCTGCGTTTTCAAATCCGGCGTCCGGCGCCGGCCCGCGCATAATCTGGATCGCTGCCGACGGCGCTGCACTGCCGTCTCTCCCCGATTGCGCGAGGGCCAGGTTCTCCAGAGTGCGGTAGCGCTCCTCGAGCACATGAACTACCTGTGGATCGAATGCCTTACCCGACTCCGCAATCAGCCGTTGCATCACGTCATCCAGCGGCATGGCACGCCGGTACTGCCGGTCTGAAGCCAGCGCGTCCAGGTAGTCGACCGCAGACAGGATGCGCGCCCCGATGGGAATCTCTTCGCCTTTTAGGCCGAAGGGATATCCCGACCCGTCCCATTTCTCATGGTGGGCGCGTACGATCGGCACCACCGGATAGGGGAAGCGCACCCGCTCCAGAATCTCGGCTCCCACTACGGTGTGAATCTTCATCTTCTCGAACTCTTCCGGAGTCAGCCGGCCGGGTTTGGCGATGATATGTTCGGGCACCGCCAGCTTTCCGATGTCATGCAGCAGTGCGGCGGCATGCAGCGCTTCCAAATCAGCTCCCTTCATGCCCAGTTCCTTGGCTACTTCGATGGCGTAGACGCGAACCCGCTGCAGGTGATCGTGGGTGGTCTGGTCTTTGGCTTCAATGGCCAGCGCCAGGGCTTCAATGGTCCGCAGATGCAGGTTGGCAATCTCTTCCACATGCCGCTTCTCGTCTTCCAGTTTGCCCAGATACAAGCCGTAGGAACGGTAGATTAGATAAATGGCGGGGACGAACAGCAGCGAAGTCTCCCAGTTGAAGGCGTCGTTGAACCAGGCAATGGCCGCCGCGATGCCGGCCCCAACCAGGTAGTAAGGGAAAGACCAGAAATAACATTCCACCAGAATCTGACGAAGAAGCTTCCCTTCGCTGAACGAAATTACAACCGCAATGCAACCGGAGTTGACGATGAAGTAGATCGAGGCCGCCAGACACAGAACCAGAGGGCGGTTGACGATAAGCGAGTTGGCCAGAGAGTTGTGATACATCAGGTAGGCCAAAGCGGTCGACAGCGAGCCCGCACAAACATTGAAAGTTAACTGGATGGCGCCGGGCCGGCTGGGGTAGAGGCACTGGGCCAGCATGGAAATCGCGCCCAGAGTAATCGCCTCGGAGTAGCTCAGCTCCGCAATCCCCACCAGGATGAACAGGAAGTTCACCGAGAGCGTTCCCGTAATGCCGGGCAGATTGACCCGCAGCCGCGACGCCAAGACCGCGATGCCCAGGTAGCAGATAAACTCCGCGATGTTCTTGCTGTTTTGGTGGATCGCAGCCTCGAGAAGGGAAGCTGTGCCCGCGGCAATCACCAGGCCGATGAAAGCCTTGGCGTCGAGAGACAGGCCCTTCCAGGAGTGTGCGCTAGCAGACATACGTCGATAATCGCTCGGGATATTCCGCGTTGCCTCTGGCGCCGGCGCGTAGTATCTCCCGGAGTCAATGATAGGCAGCTAACAGGTTTAGTAACAATGATTTGTGAGCCGTTCTGGAAACTTCGGTAACGCCTCGCAGGCTCATTTCAGGACGCGAAAGTAATCATTCACAACGTCAAGGTCATGGTAGCGGTGCAATTAGGGAGCGGTGTCAAGTCTGGAAGGAAGGTGCGCGGCGTCTCAGGGTCGCAGGCGGCCGAACGAGACGTGCTTACGGGCGCTTATTCATAGTGAAGGCTCTCGATTGGATCCAGGCCCGCGGCACGTATTGCCGGTACCATGCCACTGACGATGCCCACCAGACTTAGAATGACCGTGGCCACCAGCAGGCTGCTCACGTTGATGTGCAGGCGAATATCGCCGGCCTGAAGGTTCTCGCCGAAGGCGCTCATCAGAGGCAGCGCGCCTACGACCCAGGAAATGATGTATGCGATTCCGACTCCGCCCAAGCCGCCGGCAAAGGTGATGGCCAGGGCTTCGGCGAGAAACTGGAACAGGATGTGGCGCTTGTGCGCGCCCAGGGCCTTTTCGATGCCTATTTCCCGAGTGCGCTGCTGCACCGAGACCAACATGATGTTCATCAGGCCGATGCCTCCGATGCCCAGAGTTAGAGCACCGATGAAAGCGAGCAGGATCTTCAGCGCCGTGGTCACAACCGTAAACTGGTCGAAATCCTGCTTGAAGTCGGCGATGAATACGGCACGGCGGTCGTCGGGGCGGAAGTTGTGATGTCCGGCGAGCACGGAGCGCACGACACGAGCTAATTGCTGGTGGTTCTCGCCCTCGTAGTCCATGAAGATGCCAGAGATGTATTTGGTGTCATAGAGGTCGCCCATGGCGCTGAAGGGAATGGCGATCATGGAGTTGTCGTTGTCGTCGCCGCCCTGGACCTTACGTTGATAGACACCGACTACGTCAAAGCTCAGGCCATTGATGCGGATGGTCTGCCCGAGCGGCGGCTCGCCGGAGAAAAGCCGGCGTCTGGCTTCGTCGCCGATCACTGCTACCCGCGCTTTTTGGAGTTGATCCTCTGCGCTGAGACCGCGCCCCGTGGCCACCGCAAAACCGCGGATCCGCTCGTACACGGGATAGACTCCCGTGAGGAACAGATTAGTGAAGGTCCGAGTGTCATGCTGGATGGTCGTGTTTCGCTTGTCGAAAATGGGAGTGACGCCCTTGACCATGGGCACTTCGTTCTGGATGTATTCGACGTCGGCGATCTGAAGACGGACCTCGCTGCCCGCTTTGGCGCCTCCCGCCTGCAGGGAGGTGCGGCCGGGAAAGGCTCCGATCACGTCGGTGCCCCAGGAACTGAAGATGACGCCGATCGCGCGCTCGAAGCCCGAGCCAAAGGCCAGCAGGATAACG
>Ga0185299_10007431_pt1 | contig 11234 bp, 11 predicted proteins | sample PaiPotPPA55metaG_FD_128002 | JGI IMG/M metagenome (GOLD analysis project Ga0185299, IMG submission 128002) | Iron sulfur acid spring bacterial and archeal communities from Banff, Canada, to study Microbial Dark Matter (Phase II) - Paint Pots PPA... ...
GAAGCTTGGTAGCCATGCGGTGCGCCTTGCCGATGTCGCGGGTCCAGACCGCGGACGCCAGCCCGTAAATGGTGTCATTGGCGAAGGCAACGACTTCCTCCGGCTCACTGAAGGGAATGGCAGTGACGACCGGACCGAAGATCTCCTCTCGAACCACTTTCATGTTCGGCTTCACGTCGATCAGGATAGTTGGCTCGACGAAGTAACCCGTATCGCCAATGCGATGCCCACCTAATACGGCCTTGGCACCCTCTTTCGCGCCCGAATCAAGGTAGCCGCAGACCCGACTAAGTTGCTCTTCCGAAACCAGTGGTCCCAGATTCGTGGATTCTTTTATGCCGGGGCCGACCTGGAATTTCTTCGTCTCACCGGCAACGCCGTCAATGACTTTGTCGAAGATGCTTTTGTGCACGAAGAGGCGCGAACCGGCCGTGCAGATTTGCCCCTGATTGAAGAATATGGCGTTGGCGCTCCCGGGAATCGCGGCATTCAAATCAGCGTCGGCAAAAATCACGTTGGGGGATTTCCCGCCAAGTTCGAGCGAGACTTTTTTCAGATTCCCCGTAGCGGCGTTTGCGATCAGTTTGCCGACCTCGGTTGAACCGGTGAAAGCGATCTTGTCCACGTCAGGATGCGCAGCCAGCGCAGCTCCGGCTGTTTCACCGAAGCCTGCCACTATGTTCACTACTCCATCCGGGAAGCCTGCCTCCTGAATCAGTTCCCCCAGCCGCAGAGCGGTCAACGGGGTTTGCTCAGCGGGCTTAAGTACACACGTGCAACCCACGGCGAGCGCAGGCGCGAGTTTCCAGGCGGCCATGATAAGTGGGAAATTCCATGGGATGATTTGCCCAACAACCCCGACCGGTTCGTGCAGGGTATAAGCGAAGTATTTGGCATGGGGCGCAGAAAGCGGAATGGTTGTGCCTTCGACTTTCGTGGCCCAGCCAGCCATATAACGAAATACGTTCACTACGGTCGGGATATCAACGATGCGCGAGAAGAAAAGCGGCTTACCGTTATCCAAGGTCTCGAGTTCTGCGAGTTCCTCGTGGTGTTGCTCGACCAGATCGGACAGTTTCCACAGAAGACGCCCGCGCTCTGCCGGAGACATCTCAGGCCACAGCCCGGCTTCAAATGCCTTTCGTGCTGCGGCCACAGCTTCGTAAATGTCAGCGCGATCGCCCTCCGCCACCTGCGCTAACACCCCGCCTGTAGCGGGGTTGTAGGTTGGGAATGTCTTACCCGACTGAGCTTCGACCCATGCGCCGCCAATCAGGAGTCTTCTCGGTTGGCTCACGAACTCCTCTACAGACCTTTGAAGCCTGATGGGGGCAGTTGTAGTGGCCATGTGTCTCCTTAACCTTCTATTGCACTGACCATTTGACCGCCTGTGCGTTTCGAACCCAGGGATTGGCTCAATTCGGACGCTTCCTGAGTCGAATGGTCGCGCAGTCGATTCTAGGCAGACGCGGCACAATTGCAAGTGGGAACCTCGACGTAACCTGGTCCCCAGCAAGAGACCAGAATGAGAGTTTTCTTCGACCTCGCTGCTCTCGAGCACGAGTAAGGCCAATGTTGTCGCTTGCGACGTCAGTGGGTGTTGAATACTTCTCGATAATTCTGTCCCGAACCTTGCAAGATGCGGGAGGGAACTGGAATTCGCGTTGACCAAGATCGAGTAGCCGGGCTCTAACTGACCGACAACATTCCGGATCTACCTCTGGTGAGGGAGCGCCATTCATCGGCGACTCTTGCCAGATTCTGGACCCGACCTTTGTTCGTTCCGAGACATAGGTAACAGAACGTTCCGGAGACATGGGTTAGGGTCCAAAATGCGCTTCCAACTTCTCCGCTGCGCAGCGGTTCCTTTTTTGAATCCAATTGGTATCCCAGGGCGCGACGGCTCGGCTATTCGCCTGCCAGATTGCTGCTGCAAGCAATCTGGTAGTGGGAAAGCGTGTGGCCGACTAGGAAAAGTTCTCCTGGGTCAGGCAGTTGGCATGTCGCTCTGCTCTTTGGACAAAGTCAGGGCCGTTTATACACCAATAGTCTTACCTGTCGCGCAACCGGATCCAATCTTCCAAGACAGTGCGCCGACCGGAATCGATGCGGATTCCGGTCAGCCACATACCCGGCGCGCTGATGTCGTTTCGCTGCAACTACTGTTTGTTGTCTTCTCGTGCTTCCGCAATGTGAGCCTGGTGACCCGCTTCGGAAACTGCTTTCACAAACGCGTCCGCGCTTCTCGGAGTTGAGGCCTTGCCCGAAAGAATATTGCGGAACATCATGTGGTGGCCGTAGATAGCGCGAGTCGAGTCGTTATCCTGCTCGACTACCGCACCTTCCAACGTCAGGCCGGCGAATATACCCTTCGAGCGCGAGTACGTGAGTACTTCAGTGTTCAGCAATACGTCAGTGCCGGCGGAGGTATGACGGCCTACCGGGCCCGCTGCCACCGATCCTTCACCGGTAAGCTCGAACTTGGTCGAAAGCAGATGCTGTAGCCCCCGGTCGTTCATGACCAGCATGACCAGGTCCACGCCTTCGACGCCGATCTGCAATCCCCAACTCCCACCGCCCACTGAGACGAATGCAGGAGCGCTCCAGCCTTCCGTTGTGCGGCACGTAGCAACCCCACGTCCGTGCTTACCGCCAAAGATGAACCCGCCTTTGAGCAGGTTTGGCACTACGACGATGCACTTTGCACCGTTCAGCACTTCCTCCGGGATACCTTTGTCGGGAGTTGACATGATGGACTGGAGAACATCTACAGATTTTTGCATGCGGTCGACCGTTTCCTCCCGATCCGACCCTGCCCACGCATAAGTTCCGAACAAGCCCAGCAAACTCATCAGGGATAGTGAAATTATCTTTTTCATGAATTGTTCCTTTCGAAGCCACTGGAACTTAAGGAGAGAAAACTTCAGATGAGCTGACTTAGTTCAGAGAACCTGAAAGAGAGAGAAGAAGTGTTCGTCTCTGCCATCATGACCGGTCGGCACCCAAACAATAGCTGATCTGAATTGCTCACCACTGTCAGACCGTCAAAAAGCGGGGTGCACCGAGTTTCAGAATGCAAACTGAGAGTTCTGATGAATTGTGAGCAATCCTGCACAGCATCTCGTCCATTGATCTGTCATGGTTGACTTGCGGAAGGTACCAAGCGGGAAACTCCTCGATTGTTCGGATCGTTTGTTCCGCACGATGTGGACCGTCTTCTCAAGGACAGAAGGAGTGGAGGTCAATCGATGACGAATGGTCGGCTTCGCGATCGTTTTCGCAAAAGGCTGGCGGTCATCACCGATTCATTCTTGAGGGTGACCGCGACCATTACGCCAAAAAACCAGAGGGTCGGATCACAAAGGATGTGCCCCTTCTGCAATCTGATTACCCCACGTTCCGGACGATGTTGTTTGGAGTGTGGAAAGGCGTTCGGAAACGTCTAGTGAGTTCAACTTCTCGATCTTCTTGGGCTGCCTTCTTACTTATGTTGAAAAAGGGCGCGAAAGTTTAAGCTCGTGACTTGCTTCACGACTCGCAGAGCAACCTGGCCAAAGTTGTCTGGGCGGGGAACTTTGGCTGCGGCGAGCGCCCGGGCTAGATGAGTCTTGACGCACGGATGCCCCGCAGTAAGCGTGCACTTCTCTTTCGGCTTGGCTCGGCACATTGGGCATCGGACCGACAATATATGTCGCAACGTGAGTTTTGTAGTTCCCACTTCTACCATTGTTCAATATCGCCGGGTGGATAGATGGTCAATTGTGCTCTGTTGTTTGTTTTTTAGACCGAGCGGACTAAATCGGGAATCAATTTAGTGTCGGGGGATCTCAGGGTGATCGAGCCGCGAATTGTCGCTCAGGACCTAAAGCCGTTGCGACCGCAGCATGCTCAGAACTGAACGGTTCCTGCTCGAACATTTCTCCACTCTCGTGCGGAAAAAAGCGCGTCCTTAGGGTCAGATGCCGGGTTGGTCTGCGACTGGCGCTTTCCTTCGCGACTCTGGGCTGGCTTCACATTTAATACAAAGTGAACAGTTGCCCACAGGAAGTGGGCGCCGTCGGATTTAGTGACCAGCGCGTCAACTGAATTCAAAGCGCCGTCAGGCAATTCGAGATCGTCAGCCAGCATGACGATGGGAATCGTCGGCCGGATCCGCTTGATTTCATTTGCAACCAATGCGCCATCCAACAGTCCAAGGTGGTACTCGAGCACAATCGCATCGACAGGTTGGGAGGCAAACAACCGCAGACCGTCGCTACCCGTGGTCGCGGTTAGCAGTTCATAGCCATTTTCCTGCAATGAACGCAATTGTTGCGGATCGCGGTGTATGCAGAGGAGAGTTGGGTTGGTCGCCATGCTTGTCAGTTATAGGGGAACGGCTTTCCAAGAATCTGCTCCAAATTGCTCACCAGTCGGCGGCAATGACCCGGTAGGCACAACTTTTGTCGGGACTGGAAGACGAGCAAAACTGACCAGATGCCCCATCGTGAAAAGCTTAACATTTCACAGATGTTTTAGGGCGGGAGGAAAATCCATGCGAAGACACTATCTGCACTTGTCCGCTTATCCTTGTGACAGTTGTGCCGGCCCGGTCATTGCCGGCTCAACTGGGGCTCGCGAGAATGAAATATCGAAGGAAACTGACATAGTGTCTGTGGGAGCGGCAATGTGCCTGTCGTGCGGGCATCGGCAGAGCGGGCCAACGGAACCGGCTCGCACTCGTTATTTGTTGCCGATTGAATGGGATCCAGCGAGCGGGGAGCGGCATCTGACGCCTGCTTACGGGGAGGCACTTAATCGTGCAGAACTACATTGAGCAGAGAGCTGTGGACTTGCAAAGCTCCTTCTGCGCCGCCAGCGTAGTGAATGAAACCCAGCTTTCTGAAGCGGTTCATGAAGAAGCTAACACGAGAACGGGTGGTACCAACCATCTCGGCCAACGTTTCCTGGCTGATCTTAGGGACCACAGTTTCCGGGATGCCCTCCTTGCCAAAGTGAGCGAGGAGTAGCAGGACGCGGGCTAACCTCTTTTCGCTGGAGTTAAACAGTTGGTCGACCAGATCTTCTTCGTAACGGATATTCCGCGCCAGCAAATACGCCACAAACATCTCAGAAAGCGCAGGTTGGCGGTGCAGCGCCTCCATCATCGTTTTTTTGTCAACCCGCAAGATCTCGCAATCTGTCATCGCCGCTGCAGAGCCCATGCGCAGAAGTTGCCCTGCGAGTGAACCTTCCCCAAAGAAGTTCCCTTGACTCACGATCCCGATGGTGGCTTCCTTGCCTATCTTCGATACGACGGTGAGTCGCACTTTGCCTTTTTGGACGTAGAAGACAGCGTCCGCCTCGTCCCCTTGTGCAAATATCATTTCCTTTTTTTCAATAGAGAGGATCTTCCTGCCATCGCCAATGGTCGCGAGAAAAGTATCGGAGTCGAACTTGCCGTGCTTCTTGACTGCTACGGGGGGGCTCATCGTCAGTAAAGTATAGTCTGCGGAACAGGGCCCAAACCGGATAAATCAGGACAATTAAATAATTCGCGGAGTGAGCGTTTTTGCTCAGTATGTCTAAGGGAAATGGGTGAGTCTAAAGGATTGAGTAGGGCGGTTTTACGTCGATGGTTGCGGGTTTCTCCGGAGGGCTTATGTCAACAGCCGTTCAAGTCGGCACGATTCTGATGAAGGAGTGGCCGGGGATGGCGCAACTGTTTCAGGTGGAGAGTGAACCCTACTCGGGAAGCTGGAGCCTGGTAAAGAATCTGGATGGCGTCTCTCTTGATCGTAAGATCCGTGCGGCGGGATGGAACCTCTTTTTCATGGCGGCAGAAGTCAAAGTGATGTTCTTTGGCGTTACTGGAGCGGCGAAGATCCAAAACGCGTTAAAGCGGATTTTAGCGAACGTGAAGCAGCAACACTTTAATGGCCTCGAGGTAACTGGAATCGTTGCCAGCCATTTTCTGGGAGTGCCGTACGTCACCGTTTCGGCGCATTCGCGTCACATGCAACAGGGCTGCTATCTGGATAGCTCCGAGGCGCGGCAGGCGTCCCAGGACAGCGCCGAATGGGCCAAGGGCTGAGCCCCTCTCCGAGAGGACAGCGACCTAAACTCCGACCGTCTCGCTGCAATTCTCGCCGAGCCCGCCCTGAGTTCCGGGCTCTGATCCCCGTCACTGGTGAAAGCTGGCCAGATCAGTCCGCTAAGCAGCTATTTGTCCGAAGCCACTAATCGCCGGTCTCGATGAGGGTTCGTGCGGGGTAGACCTGTGCTAAGCTCGCACTTTTCGCCCGGCCTCGCTCCACACGTGGGGCAGCGAACCGCCAGAGCTTCCTTCACTTTTGCCTTCATTGCGCCATCATGCAACGTGGCTCACCAGGAAAATGGTCAATAGTGACCAGTTCGCGAGTCGTTTTGGTTAAATACTGACACAAGGAAACTTCAATCCACCCTCCGGCTTGCCTGCTTGCGGCTCCCCGGAAGAGCCTTACTCTGGAATGGTTCTCATCAGGCGAAGGGAAAATGGCGATACCGATCACAGCGTTTCCAAATCGTGCCCTGGAAGTGGTTCGTTCCCTCCCGTTCGTGCGGAAGAAGGCCCAAACCACCCGCGCGCGATCGCATTCGAAGCCATCGCTGCCCAGTCGAATCGCCGTGATCGGGAATTATCTTCCACGGCAATGTGGAATCGCTACGTTCACCACCGACCTCTGCACAGCGATCTCCGCGGAATACGGAACCGCTCGATTATTGGCGCTCCCGGTCAACGATACGCTGGAAGGATATGACTATCCGGCGCGGGTTCGATGGTCGCTGGCGCAGGACGACCTGACTTCGTATCAGGACGCGGCTGAGTTCCTGAACTTCAACAATATCGACATGGTGTGCCTGCAGCACGAGTATGGAATCTTCGGCGGTCCCGCCGGAAGCCATGTTTTGCATTTCCTGCGCCGCTTGAAGATGCCCGTGGTGACCACGCTGCACACGGTTCTGCGCGAACCAGACCCTAACCAACTGAGGGTGATGGAAGAGATCGCCGAGCTCTCGGATCGCCTCATTGTAATGAGCCAGCTCTCGTCCCAGTTTCTGCAGGAAATCTTCAAGATTCCCTGCAGCAAGATTGACATGGTGCCGCATGGAGTTCCCGACCTGCCATTCTTAGATCCCAATTTCTACAAAGACAAGTTCGGAGTGGAAGGGAAAGCGGTTCTGCTCACGTTCGGCCTGCTTTCGCCGAACAAGGGAATCGAAAACGTAATTCAGGCGCTGCCGCAGATTTTGTCCCGGCACAAGAGTGTGGTTTACATCGTCGCCGGCGCGACCCATCCTCATGTCTTTCGCCGCGAGGGCGACAAGTATCGAGCCAGCCTGCAAGCATTGGCCAAGGAAATGGGGGTGGAATCGCAGGTGATGTTCCACAACCGCTTTGTCAGCCCGGAAGAGATGGTCGAGTTCATTGGCGCTGCAGACATTTACATCACGCCTTACCGGCATGAGGCGCAGGTAGTTTCCGGGACGTTGGCCTATGCACTGGGAGCGGGCAAGGCGATCATCTCGACTCCGTATTGGCACGCGATCGAGCTGTTGGACGACCGGAGGGGGGCGCTGGTCCCTTTCCAAAATCCCGACGCGATTGCGCAAAAGACAATCGAACTTCTGGACACTCCGGCAATACGTCACGCCATGCGGAAACGCGCCTATCTGTTTGCGCGGGAGATGATCTGGAAAAGAGTCGCGCAAGGCTATATGGAGAGTTTTTCACGGGTGCGGAGCGATCGTATGGAAAATCCTCAGGTTCAGTTCTCGGCACGCGCCACAGCGAAAGACCTCCATCGGCTGCCAGAATTGAAGCTGGATCATGTCAACGCACTGACCGATGACACGGGAGTGCTGCAGCATGCAATCTTCACCGTCCCCAATCGAGGCGAGGGTCATACTACCGACGACAATGCCCGCGCCCTCATTTTCACGGTGATGCTGGAGCATGCGGGCAAGGATCAAGCGGAGAAAGATGCGCGGGAGAAACCAAATTTGCCGGTTGCGAATTTCTCAGCCCGTTATCTGTCGTTTCTGCACCATGCGTTCAATCCGGCGACGGGGAGGTTCAGAAACTTCCTCGGCTATGATCGCCGGTGGAACGAAGCTGCGGGTTCTGAAGATTGTCACGGACGTGCGGTCTGGGCACTGGGCACGGTTCTGGGACAGTCCGGCGATCATGGATTGCAGTGTGCTGCCGGTCGTCTATTCGAGTTGTCCCTGCCGGCAGTTGCGGAATTTTACAGTCCTCGCGCCTGCGCCTACACCCTGCTCGGAATTCAGCAATATCTCGATTCCTTTCCCGGCGACCGCGACGCGCAGAAGATTAGATCGGTGCTGGCTGGGCGACTGCTTGACCTGTATGAGTCGGTCCATCAACTGGATTGGAGGTGGTTTGAGAACGTTCTGGCTTACGGCAATGCGAGATTGCCCCAGGCCATGCTGCTCGTCGGTTTGGCTTGCTCGGATGATCGCATGGTCGCCGCGGGGCTCGAATCGCTGGACTGGCTGACAGAAACGCAGCGCTCGGAAACCAACGGCCACTTTGTGCCGATCGGGTCGCAAGGTTTTTATCGCCAGGGCGGTGAAAAGGCCCGCTTCGATCAACAGCCGATTGAGGCGGCCGGCGCGGTATCTGCGTGTCTGCAAGCGTACCGCGTAACCGGCGAGAGCCGGTGGCGCGACGAAGCCTGGTCAGCATTCAACTGGTTCCTTGGCGACAACGATCTGCAACTCCCTCTTTATGATGGGGTCACTGGTGGCTGCCGTGACGGTCTTCATCCCGAGCGCGCCAATGAGAACCAGGGAGCGGAATCGATGCTGTCGTTCTTGACGGCACTGCTGGAGATGAGCGCTTTGCAAGAGTCTGAACCAACGGAAATCCCATCATGACCATGCCCACGCAAAATATAATCAGTCTTCCGAATACCCGTTTCGAGCCGTTGCTTCTCCGCCATCCTGCCAACCCAATCCTGACGAGTAAGGATTGGCCTTATTCCATCAATAGCGTGTTTAACGCCGGTGCGACGTTGCTGGCGGATGGTTCCACTCTGCTGCTTTGCCGGGTGGAGGATCGGCGCGGATTATCGCATCTTTGCGCCGCTCGCTCTCGAAACGGCGTCGATGGGTGGGAAATCGACAGCGAACCGACATTGATGCCCAGCCCGAAGGACTTTCCCGAAGAGATCTGGGGCATCGAGGATCCTCGCATCACATTCGTGCCTGAATTGCAGCAATACGTGGTCACCTACACCTCCTATTCGCGCGGCGGTCCCGGAGTGTCTCTGGCCCTGACCAAAGACTTTCGAACCTTCGAGCGCTACGGCGTAATCATGCCGCCGGACGACAAGGACTCGGCGCTGCTGCCCCGAAGAATCAATGGATACTGGGCGCTGATTCATCGGCCCGCGACGAACCTCGGAGCGCACGTGTGGATTTCCTTCTCTCCAGATCTGCACCATTGGGGTAGGCACAGGCTTATGTTGGAAGCCCGCCGCGGCGCCTGGTGGGATGCCAATAAGATTGGTCTGTCGCCACCTCCCATCGAGACTTCCAGAGGATGGCTTGTGCTTTATCACGGAGTTCGGCACACGCCTTCGGGCTGTCTCTATCGCCTAGGCCTGGCCCTCTTCGAACTTGAGAATCCCGCCAAATGCCTGCTGCGAGGGGACTCCTGGATATTTGGGCCGGAAGCGGAGTACGAGTGCCACGGCGATGTTGACGACGTTGTGTTCCCCTGCGGATATACGATGGACGCCGATGGCGACACGCTTAACATCTATTACGGGGCCGCGGACTGCGCGATTGCACTGGCCCGGGCAAGCGTGCACTCCCTGCTGGGTTGGCTGGATGCCAATGCAAGCGGTGACCGTCGCCAGCGAGCGGAGGATTTGTAAAGCTGCACCGGGTTTTCCGCAAGTGAGCTATCTTGCTCAGACACGGCAGTTCATAACTTTCATTCTCTATTCTCCTGAGTGTGTAGACGGAGCCGCGAACGCTGATTCACAGCTCTCAATTCTTAGGTTGCTGCAGCGACCACATCCAGCCACCGACCTTCAGGCCCTCGCCCTGATTGTTACCGCAGAGCCTTATTATGCGGTGCGGCAGCCAAGCAACGTAGTAGTGCTTGAGAATGTCATCCGCGCAGACCAAGGGAGTCAGTGAGGCGGTGAATGCGAAGTACGAATTAATGGAACGCGGCTACACTCCCACTGGTTACAAATTCGATCCGGTGGTCCTGAATGCCAAGTTGCCATTGGAGTTTTTCGAGGCGCGCAATGCGCTGCGCATCGCCCAATCGGAAGGAGCCGAGCAGTACGCCCCCGATATTTATCAGCATGCCGTCCAGTTAATGAATAACGCAGATGGCTATGCCGTAACCAAACACTATGGATCGAAAGCCGCTCATCGCCGTTTCCCGCGAGGCGGCACAGACTGCTGAAGATGCGCGTGCCATCGCAATCAAGAAGATAGACGAAATGCGACTGGCAAACGAACGCCAGGATTCAGCGGACGCCAGGCAACCTGTGCAACCCGATGTATCCCGGGCGTTAACGTTGAACTTAGCGTTACACTATAGCGCTTTATAGCGCATTAAGAGCAAGCGGTTTAACAATCGTCGGCGCGGGTCCACTTCTCTCTGGGCTCGCGCCGCTTTCTTTAGGGAGATTTCCGAAAAGTGAGTCGTATTGCACAGACTCGGCAGTCGCATCGGTGGAATCTTGTATGGTAACCATCGCCCTTAATCCACGCAGCCCGCAGCAGCAAGGTTTAACCGGGCAATCGAAGGATGATCTGGCAAGGTGATTCAAAATGCGTATCTCCCGCTTACTTTTGTTATCGCTTCTGATATTGGCCATACCGGCCGCCTTGTTCGCGCAGTTCGGTGCGTCGATCACGATCGCTCCGCCAGCGCTACCCGTGTACGAGCAACCTGTGATCCCCGCCGACGGTTATTTGTGGACGCCCGGCTACTGGGCGAATGGCGAAGAAGGCTACTTTTGGGTACCGGGTACTTGGGCGATGCCTCCCGAAGCTGGCTTGCTCTGGACCCCTGGCTATTGGGGCTGGAGCGGTGAAGCCTTTGCCTGGAATGGTGGCTATTGGGGTGCGCAGGTCGGCTTCTACGGTGGCGTCAACTACGGCTTCGGCTACGGCGGTGTCGGCTACGGCGGCGGATATTGGAACAATGGAGGCTTCTACTACAA
>Ga0185299_10007432_pt1 | contig 11233 bp, 16 predicted proteins | sample PaiPotPPA55metaG_FD_128002 | JGI IMG/M metagenome (GOLD analysis project Ga0185299, IMG submission 128002) | Iron sulfur acid spring bacterial and archeal communities from Banff, Canada, to study Microbial Dark Matter (Phase II) - Paint Pots PPA... ...
TCGTGCGGGGATTCGGACCGGGGCCGTTCAAGATGAACGGTTTTCTGGGCGAGGCCAATGACGCTGTTCACAAGGCCGCTGGAAAGGGCCAGCCCGTCATTCAGGATGTCGCGCTCTCGGTTAAGGGTGGCAATGTCGAATGCTCCATCAACGGGACGGTGGTGGCCAGATATGACAAGGCGCTGCTCGTAACCGGCGGCAAGCTGAAGTCCACTGACGGGACGTATGGTCTGCGTTTCGCGCACAACACGGATGTCATAGTAACCGGTCTGACGATGACAAAGGACTGATGTTCCCAGCCACCGAATCATAGTTTGAAAGGAACTGACCATGAAACAAATAGCCGAAAGCAGGAACGCCGCCCCTGGCGCGTGGCCGAGGCGGCGTTTGGGCGACGAATTGCTTGAGCTATTTTCCAGATCTTGGACGTCCGTTCGCCTGCCGCGTTCTTGGACGACTCGATCTTCTCCCCTCCCTTGCTGCCCAGGATGCTGACGAAGCCGCGGACCGTATGCGGCTGCCAGCCCGTGGCTTTCATGATTTCTGGCAACGTGGCGCCTTTCGCGCGCTTCATCATCGCGATGACCTCGGCTTTCTTGTTGGTGCGGTCCGCCTTGGATTTGCCTGCCGCCTTCTTGGCACGGGCAGCCTTCTTCGCGGGCTTGGCTTTCTTCGTGGGTTTGCGGGAGCCTTTGGGCTTAGCCACCTCTGGCGCCGGCTTGCTGGTGGTATCGCTATCGATTGCGTTTTCGCTCATTGAGTTTCTCCTTGACCGGGTTGCGGTCGTCACAGTCATCACTCCGGCGGGGAGAAACATCAAGACAAATCTGGCGGCGATCACGCCCATGAGGCGAAATTCCGATTATGGTTGAGGGCAATTGGCGGGATCGGTCCCTTTTTTATTGGGGCGACAAAATCAGGCATCTCGCTTGGTTTGGTTCCACTCCCCCAGCTTCTCTCCACAGCTCTGTATTGCAAAGCGGACAAATGACGTGCTAACTCGACCGGACAACTCACATACTAACGACACCGGTGGAGTAAGGGAGTTGGGATATTGCGCTGGGCCGTGATACCCTATAGCTGTTGGTTGCTTGCCTCAGGATTTCCTATGCAAGGCCTGACGTACAGGGAGCGGGAAGTACTAAACTGCCTGGCACGCGCGTTGAATACGAAAGAAATTGCAGCCTCGTTAGGCATAAGTGAGCATACTGTTTCACAGCATCGAAAAAATATTTGTAGGAAACTTGGGCTTCATTCGACGGCTCATTTGATTGCCTATGCCGTACAAGCACAGGCGCAAGAATCCATCACGGCAGATGCAAGAACCCGAACGCTCCAGAGACAAAAACGTCGGCGCTTGTAACAAAAGCTCTTTGCCCCTCTATTTTTGACATGTTCGTGCCCTTGGAGTGATCGGGTCTTTATAGGAATCGAAAAAGCCGTCATGTTGTTGTGTCGGCGACCGCGCCACAGCGGCCGTCGCACGATTTGTTCTATTGGAACCGACCTCGACGGCCAATCCAGGAAAACTCCTTTTAGGGATTAGAAAAATACCCTCCGCAGGGAATTGTAAATAACCTATTAAGTGAGTACCATTACTGCCATAGCGAACCGAGGATAAAACATTCGGGTAGGCACTCCTAACCGATAGTCCAGAGTCAACCCTCGTTCGACAGGAAGGAACACGCATGGTTAACAGCAAGCTTCATGCACGCCTATCCACCGGCCACCTTTGGAAAACGCATCGGGTTTCCGTTCCATTCATCTCGCAAAGCCTTGTTTCCCTGGGAGAATTAAGGGATACTGATCCGTCTCCGCAAATAGAACGAGCTCGTTCTTTGGAGATTCGGTTATTATTGAGCTTAGTAACGCTCGCATTCGCCACAACACTTATGGCTCAAACAGCAATCAATGTTAAAGACCTAGCGCCACAAGGCGTGATCTTAATCCCTTCCACTTCGGCTGAGTTTGGCGGTAACGTCAGCGCGCTGCTCGGCACGCCATCTCCGATTGCTGCCTCGCTACTCCCATATTCGCTTATCTTGAAAAACATGACAGCTCAAACCATTCGCGGCTATGCCTTGCAATGGACGTTCTTCACCAAGGATGGCTCGGTAGCAGACGCTGATTATCACACTGAGCAGGATTTTGACACTCGCCGAAGAGGAGGCTCGGAAATACCGCCTGGGAGTTCTCGGGTCATTTCGCCGGCAGGACTGCTCCGATCTGGATCGATGAGTTACGCGGGCATTGGTTTGTCCCGAAACGCTTCTGCAAAACTCGCGACTTACGCTTCAATTACTGTGTCTCTTGATTCAGTAGCGTTCGAAAATGGTAAGGTCATCGGGCCGAACGAGGGTGCTTCGATCAAGGTGTGGGAGGCGATGTACTCGGCCCAGCGTGATGTCGGTGCGGCAGCCGTGCAAAAAATGGCGTCCTCCTCGTCCGATCAAGTGGTCTCCTGGCTCCAGTCGCTAGCGACCCAGCGTGAATTTTATCCTGCAGGGGCGAGCATGCAGGAGCAGTTCACGGGTTCATCACATTGGTATCAGGTGTACACGGCAATGAGTGCCCGTAGACTCCTTCAGTTCAGCCAACAGTCTTCGGACGCGGCGTCCGCAGAGGCTCTTCGTATGGCGCAGACGGCGCAACCTAACCTAACGCAATGACCGAAAGCTATGACCGAGGTCCAGAGAGGTGCGATATGAATGTGCGTAATCTCAAAAACGTGTTAGACGTGGCCGGGAGTGCGGCCTGCGTACTTACCTGCGTTCTCTTAGCGATTACCGTGATAGGCCGCGCCCGAGAGGCCGCAGCGGAAGTGAAGCAACACTCGGTTAGCGCAGGACTTCAAGTAGGTGCGCGCTTTCCCCCGATCCAAGGACTCGACTATAAGCAGCACGACAAGTCAATCCTCTTGTTTGTGAGCGGCGACTGCTCGCATTGTGTTCGCAATCTTCCCGTCTACCGAAGCCTATTCGAAAAGGCCAGATCGAAAGCCCACAGCGCGCCCGCGCTCTTGGGTTTATTCGAGAGCGAGGCGAGCCGGCGCAAGTTTGTTTCGCTTGGATTCGATATTCCATCGAGGGCGGATCTGCCCTTCGTCAACTACAGAATCCCCGCTACGCCGACAGTTGTGGTCGTTGACCAAAGCGGTAATATAAACACTTTTTGGGTGGGCGAGTTGTCCGAAAAAGCGGAACAAGCGTTGACTCAAATGCTTGAGTAAAACCTAAAGGCCATTCGTTTCAAACTTTAAATTACAGGAGAGGAACATCAACATGATGAGGAGATCAGTGCTTGTTTATTTGCGACTCGCCGCAGTTCTGTTTGTCGCATGTTCTTGGAACCAACTCGTGGCTCAACTGACGCCGTACTACATCTATTATTTCGCCTGTGATCCCAACCAGAATGCGAATTATCTTTGTCAAGATTCATTGACGACCAACAATGGTGCGGTTGCAGCCGTTGGTGTTGGCGACTGCGAAACCAACCGGGGGTCCACCAATCCACTTGAAATTACCTCGGCCGCCGGAGTTACAAGCTGCCAATCGGCATATACGATAATCGCAACCACATATCCAACGCCTCAGCCTAACGATCCTTACCACTATGCAATATCTGCTGGTGCATATAATAGTGGTTGTTCACCAGACGCGTACGGTCAGAAGGCCTGTGACAGTCAGTACAATTACTCATCGGGTGGGTGCGCGGTGGTAACTCCCTGTTGAACGATGGGGGAATCCGGCGGAAGTTTATACAGCGGCCGAAATCCGCCGGATGATTTTGTCGCCCTAATAAAAAAAGGAACCAGTCCCGCCAATTCGCCTTAACCTCATGGGGCATTCGCCTCATCGACTCAATCGGCCCGCAGATTTCCCTTGATGTTTTTCCTAACCGGAGTGATGACTGTGACGACCGCAACCCGGTCAAGGAGAAACCAATGAGCGAAAACGCAATCGATAGCGAGAACGCCTCGGGCTTCAACGAGGGTCTAGGCGGCGGGACATTCGTGCCTTGGCGTCGTCGCGGAGCCAGTCCAAGCGGTTGTTATATTGCACTTGGACGTCCTTGACTAACGGGTGGGGACGCTTGGTGAGCGCTGCCAGCTCGCCCTCAGCCGTGATTAGAAATGCGCTTGCGCGGTCAGCCGCCAGAGAAGCGACTTTACTGGAGGATTCGAAGTGTAGAAACAGCACGTACCGGTTCGGAGTGTCGAACGACAGATCGTTTCGCGGAGTCTCCGTTACTGTGACACCATCTACGACGATCTTGCCGCCATTTTGGAGGATCAGAAATTCCTCTGGTTGCATCGGGAGAAGATCCTGCGGTACTCGGTCCGTGAGAGCTTCCAATGAATTGTTGGGCTGTTCAGCGAGTAACTCGGAGATGCGGAACTTGTACCATGTGTTGACGTCGTCGGCGTCAGCGCCCACCCGCTTGCCAACCAGCTCTGCGATGACCACCGAGTAATGGTTAAGCACGTCATCGACCGTCGAGATTCCTGTGGGCATGCCAATTGGCGCTACCAGTTCAACGTTGTTCTGGCCGTGAGACTTTGCGGATTTTACTTCAAGCGCTATTCGACCTTCTCGTTTTACGTCCTGTGGAGCTGCCGTCAGGTGGGAGAGCATGCCCATGAGTAGAGTAATCTCGAAAGCAGCCAATGCAATCCATGCGTAACTCACTACGATCTCCTTGACCAGAGCCGGCTTTTGCCACTTATCCAGGCTTCCGGGAATTGTCACGGAGCCAGGGCCGGCCGGCCTACTTGAACTCAGGGCTAACTACGCTCGCGGGTTCCTGGCTCCAGTTCTGATGGACGATTCCATCCTGATCGAGATAGAACGTGCGCCTACCTGTGCCTCCGAAAACCTTTGGATTCCCATTCACGCTATAGCCAACCGGAGTCAACGCTATCACAAACAGATAGCCATCCTTTTCTCCTGAGGCCAGACTAGCAGGAATCAAGTTCGCGGCCTGTGGTCCGGCTGTGCCGCCGGCCGGTGGTCCTAGCTCCGCGAGACTTGCGGCGAACTTGCCGAACTGCGATTGATACTGCATTTGAGCTTGCCCTAGTGTTTGAACTTCGCGTACAACCATGGTTTCCACGGTATTGAGACGCGCCTCTTTAATAAGGATGGCATTCTGGAACAGCTACCGATAAGGCCGGATAACAGGCGCGTCGGGCTGATCTGCGACTCGTTTTGATAAGTCCAGTTTGCAGGATGCCCGGGCCAAGCCGCTCGCCCCATACAGCGTGCTCCGGGCAGGCCCGTGACGCCTACGCGAGGTGCCCTCGGCGATGGATATGCATTTCTGTCCTCGCGCGTTCGAGCCGCTTCGCGGCCCCGTCCAACAGTTCTTCACTCCGGCGAAGGTCTCTACTGCCAGAATCTCTGGAGTGAAATCCTCGGCGATAGGCCTCGGCCGCGTTTAACTGCAGCAAAGCTTCGCGCTCTTCTTTACGCAATCGCTCACATTCAGGGACAGCTCATAGTGGATTCTACTCCGAAACTAAAGCTGATCGATGCAGTTTTTCGCGCTTGACTGTTGACCACAGAGGTGCCGGCTTGCCGCTTCAGAGCGAACCTGAACGACAAGTTGCATTGCGTTAAACGAGGCCGGTCGGTTGGCATTCTGTTCGGTTTTCCGAACACAATTGCAATAATACTGCGCCATTCCTGTTCTTGTCGATGAGTTTCCTACCCACTTTGGACATCATACGTTCGGAATTCAGAACAGGCTCTAAATTGGGTAACAAATTACTTGACTCACCTGAGATTTGGGTGTAATATTGAATCATGGAAACAGTCAACTCCAATCTTCCCAGTGGCTTGATGAACGCCATAAGGTACTACAGTGACCCACTGGTGTGCGTTAAGGAAGTCGCTAGCGTTAAGTGGCCCAACGGGGAGCCGGTCTGTCCCCGCTGCGGCAATAAGCGGCATTCGTTTCTGAAAACACGGCTGATGTGGAAGTGCCTGGAATGCCGGAAACAGTATTCGGTTAAAGTCGGAACGATTTTCGAGGATTCGCCAATCGGTCTCGACAAATGGCTTTGCGCGATGTGGATGCTTGCGAACTGCAAGAACGGCGTCAGTTCCTACGAAGTCGGGAGAGCACTTGAAGTCACGCAGAAAACAGCATGGTTCATGTTGCATCGGATTCGTTACGCGGTCCACCACGGCACCATCAACAAAATGACAGGCACTGTCGAAGCGGATGAAACGTTCATTGGCGGCAAGGCTCGATTCATGCACGCGGACAAGAGAGCGGAAAAGATCCATGGTCGCGGACCAGAGGGAAAAGCTATTGTGTTCGGTCTGCTCGATAGAGAGACCGGCAAGGTTCGCACGTCGGTTGTCGGCACGCGACGGAAGCACGATCTTCAAGCTGAGATTCGCAGCACGGTGACGGCAGGCTCCGCGCTTTACACAGATGCCCTGAAGTCCTACGACGGGCTCGATTCCGAATACGCTCACAAAGTGATCGACCACGCGGAAGCCTACGTTGACGGCGCAGTCCATACCAACAAACTCGAAAACTTCTGGAGTCTGCTGAAGCGCTCCATCAAGGGCACGTATGTGAGTGTCGAACCGTTTCATCTCTTCAGATACCTTGACGAGCAATCCTTCCGATACAACGAACGGAAAGCAACCGACAGTGAACGCTTTCAGCTAGTGCTAGGGTCAGTAGCAGGAAAGCGTTTGACGTGGGATACTCTGACCTGCCAGGAGGCCGGGTGATGGCAGAGCACAAACAAAGCGACAAGGCCGAGGAAGAAAAAAAGCCGGAGTTCAAAAAGACGGCTGAATATCGGCGGTTCAGGAAACTACTTAAGCGAGTCATCAAAGCACCGCCGATGAGACGAAAGCCAGCACATGGGGAAGCGGAATAGACGCGCAAGGAGCAACGCCAAAAAACGCCAACTGAAACGCAAGATTGATAAGCCACAAACCGGCAAGGAAGGGAATGAATCCACCGAACCCATAAGCGACCTGCCTAATACTCCTAGCGTTACGACCACCGGAATAAATCCAACAGCCTCCACCAATGCCCAAAAGAGCCAAGCCGAGCGTCGCAGTCAAAATCGCGAGTATGGGATGCGAGAGCGCTCATAGCAGTGTGGCGTTTCATAGCGCGATGGTTCATGCGCGTAGTCGGATTCCTTGATAAAAACTCTGGGGCCGTTACCGCAGTTGCGACAATAGCAATCGGCTTTCTTACTTACAAATATGTCACATACTCCAAGAAACAATGGGAGACGATGAATACCCAAGTTGGAATCACTCAGCGTCAACTGACGGACTTTGAAGAATCCCAGAGTGCGCGACTCGTAATCGATTTCAAGGCCGCGCCGTGTGCGGATACGGGAAGCAATGTGCTGTGTAATGGCACATTCGTAGTAGTGAATTCTGGCCCCACTGTAGCAGCCATCGTGTGGGAAGCCTCTGGCCAAGGAGCGGGACAGGGGGACGGCCCCAGTTCCTTCCAGGGAACAGTCGTCGAACCTATTCCGGAAACGAAATCGAGCGGTCCGTGGCTTCCTGTCGGAGGCAAACGCGAAATACCGGCCTCGGTAACGGGAGACAGGAAAGAGGATCTCGACAACCGCAGAGCTTTTGCGTATGCTAGCTTGTCCGTCGCGTACAAAGATATTTTCGGACGGGTGTTCTGGATTTTCGACTGCTACAAGTACACTCCGTCTGGATTCAGGCAATGTCCCCCGCAGACTCGAATTCTCCCGTCTGATTGGAACCCTTCCACGGCTCCCCCACAGAGCAAGAAAAGAAAATAGCGTCAATCCAATCAGGACTAACAACCACAGTGAGACGAACCCGGCCTGTCCTCCCAATCCTAACACTTCTTGGGTGAGCCAAGTAAGTTGTTGCCCTAAATTGGCATGGGCTTTTGGCTTCCGACTGATGCTGGTTTTGGCGGGTACATAAAAAATGTATGGTCCGCCGCTTGGCGTCAAGCAGAAACTCGAGATTGGCAGAAGTGGTCTGCAAAAATGTATTCGGCCTACTGGTGGAGCGAACTCCTGGCCATGATGAAGATTCGCGCGCGGTCATCTAATAGAGGAGTCGGTCACTTGAAAGGCGACAATTTTTTGAGCAGGCTTGCTGCGCGCCGTTAGACTGTTTCGCCATCTCGTTGGTTGGTGCTTGGCAGACCGAGGTCGATGTTTCTGTAACTACCGAGCTGGTGGCTGTGTTCCCGCCCGCCGATTGCCATCTCCACTCGCCAGAACGGCGCGCAGCAGGCTAGGGCGAAGCAGAATCTGATGTTGTGTGTCCTTTCGGTAGAGCTGCGTAGCCGCTGCCTGCGACAATGGTTCAAGGAGATAGTTCTGAGCGATGTCACCCGAGGCGACACCCGCGGGCATGAAAATGGCTACCCTGGTGCTGCCGGAGCATAGCGGATTCTCAAGAGAGACGGAACGTTCCCCATCGCCGCCAATCACTTCGCCGCGCTGAACGGGCTCTTCCCGCTCGCGGCGTCGAAGGCCAGATGAAACGGCCGGATCGACTCCACGGCGAGGATCCCATCCAACACCCCGGGATCGTGTTCGGCGATCGCCCGCACCTCCGCCTCGTCTCTCGCGTTGTACAGGATCAGTCCGCCTGAATCGTCCAGAAACGGTCCAGCCAACTGCAGCGCGCCCTTCGTCATCTGCTCCTGCAAGTACCGCCCGTGATTCCCCAGGGCCTGCTCCCCGGCCGGCTTGCCCGCCACCCACTTCGGCCCGCGCTTCTGCAGCACCACGTACTGCTTCGAAGGAGGCTGGCTCTGCGCCAACAACCACCCCGCCACCGCCAAGGCAGCAACAATCGCTCCGACACGCACAATTCGCGAAAACAACATCCCTTCACTTTACCTGTTTCGGGGACAGTTCTGAGCGATGTCGCCCGAGGGGTAATCGAGCATCTTGCGGAGTTCATCGACTGCTACAACCCGCGAAACCGCCACAAGCGCAAACCAACGTGGGAAGCCGAAAAGAACCCGGAAGGGCGCTGGCGCAAGTACATCTATGAGGAACTGGTTGCCCGCGACAAGACCAGCCTCGACGTGTTCTGGCTGAAGGACAAAAGTTTAACCGATCTGGACAACTTGCCTGAGCCAGACGAACTGGCCGAAGAGATCATCGAAAACCTCGAAGCCGGATTGAATAGCTTCCGGGCGGTCGTGAAGAGTCTAGCGACACAGCATTAATGGGGATGGCAACTTCTAGGTCACTCTGTCCAGCATGGGGCTCATGTCGGCGAGAGCGCTCTGAGGTTCGTGCGCTCTCGCCGCCCGGTGACATGCGAAAGCAGTCGAAGCCAGGAACGTTAATCCGCATTAACGGACAAAGACATTGTCGTTGTTTTATGTTCGAATTGGCCGCGTCGCCGAGCGTCATGAACCCGACTGTCACCCGCCCCTGCGCATCGCCGCCGGTGGATGGTTTTGGAGGTTTGGACTCTAGAACCGGGCTACAAATTAACGATTCGACGGGCTGCTATCAAAGTGCGCCTTCATAAAGCGGTTGAGCGGTAAGACGTTCTCAGTCCTGCAGGGCGGCGCCGACAGACCAGCATTACGCCGCTGATGCCTTTCTTCCCGCTTTAAAGACGTCGTCGACGGCTTTGGGAAGGTCTACAACAAACGCGAGGTAGGATTGCCCCGGCTTTTTCAGCGTGCTGATCAACTCTTCGTTCGACTGTACTAGAAGGACATCACTTGCGGTCACGACTAAACGCGCTTCAGAAAGAGGGCTCTCATACTCGGTGTGTTCCCGGAGAAATCGGATGACGCGTAGGAGAGACTTCGTCGACACACCTCCACTACGGAGGGCTACGGCCACTTTCAGGGCTACGAGATCCCGGAAGTTGTAGACCCTTTCGGTCCCGGTTCCTGTGGCGTCCGCGATGCTGGGCGGGATTAAGCCAGTCTTGGCCCAGAGATTCAGCGTCTGGTAACGGACACCTGTGATCGCGAGCACCCGCTTTACTGTGTAGCCCTCCGATGTAATGGCGGACCACACCTAAATAGTTTCGACGCCGCCTCGCATTCTTGGCGAGGAAATTGACCGCCACGCGCCTTGATCTCGGTGTTAACCACGAGAGTTTCTCACAAGGATTGGCCCCGGATGAGATCTGAGTGTGTTAACAGCAAGAGGCCGAACAGGTCGCCGTTTCAATGTTGATGCCACGAAAGAGTATGTTGAATGGGCGATTGTTAACCAGCCGGTCGCAAGTTCGAGTCGGGTTCGGGGACCCGAATGAACAGCCCACCGGTGGGTAGTGGTCCCATGTTTTGTTGGTGACTTGGTGGCGGCCTCGAAAGAATCGGTCGCCACCGAACGATCATGTCACCCGCACCGGCCTATGAAACGGTATCGCGAAAAGACGCTGCCCGCCAACATACCGTTGTTCTTCTTCATCTGTCAACCAACAAGCGACTGCCAACTGGACGCAATTCGCCGTTCCGCAAAAGATGCGATAACTAGCATCAGAGACGAGTTGGTGGGGATGGACGTAACTGAACTTCATATCCTTCGGGGGTCCACACTTTTCGCATCTTATTACAGCCATCTGATCTCCTTCGGCACGGCGGACCGCCCAGTGGCGCAAGGTTTTGTTGGTGGGTTGCTACTCGGAAGCCGTAGCGACTTGCTCACCGCAACCGTGCTCGGTCATGTGGTCCTGATAAGCAAAACGCGCATTTTCCAGCAGTGCCTTAGCCCAGTCTTTTTCGCGACCGAGTAATCTGTAATAGTCCGCATCCGATTTAGTTCCGGCTAGATCAGCGAACTTTCCAACCGCTCGTGAAACTTCCAGCACAGCGCTATTGTACTCGTGAAGCAATCGATCACTTTCTTCGCACCACACAAACAGCGCCCTTCGATAGAGGCCTGTATTGTACTTCTTTTCCGCCGATTGGTTGGGCCGCATCTTTCAGCGGCCCCCGTGCTTTGGAGAAGCCTTGCATGCTGCGGGAGTGCCACGAATCTCCACCAGCATGAGATTCGGAACTCGTATCGACCGCGAGCAGAACATCGCTTGCTCGGTCATGGCCGATAAGTATATCAGCGGAGTGAAAAGCCCGGCTCGGGCTCGAATTGGGTCACCTAAAATGTCACCGTGGCGGGACTGGATGGGTCAAATGAAAAAGTAACCCAGAGTAAGCGCGAGTCAGGCCATACCTAGGAGGGTGGACTTGCATTCGCGAGAGCAATATCTGG
>Ga0185299_10007434_pt1 | contig 11232 bp, 10 predicted proteins | sample PaiPotPPA55metaG_FD_128002 | JGI IMG/M metagenome (GOLD analysis project Ga0185299, IMG submission 128002) | Iron sulfur acid spring bacterial and archeal communities from Banff, Canada, to study Microbial Dark Matter (Phase II) - Paint Pots PPA... ...
CAAGCCTTCTTTAGCCTGGTTAACAAGCTGGCTGTCGAAGCTGATTCGGTCACGCGCGGCTCTCAGTTGTTCTAAGCTCTCGCTTTACTGTTTGCGCGGGCGTTGTATCTGGTTCACAGCTGCAGCGCCTGCATTTTATTACCAACTGATTTTGAGACTTTCTAGCACGATTTAAGGAGCCAACATGATTGAAGGACTGTTTCAACCTACCCACCTTCTGCTGATTTTCGGAATCGCATTGCTCGTATTCGGACCTAAGAAACTTCCCGAGTTAGGCAAAGGCATCGGAGAGGGGATCCGCGGCTTCAAGTCAGCTATGAAGGCTGAAGAAGAGAAGCCCTCCGGTACAACCACCGGGTCTAATGAACAAAACATAACCAAGGGGTGAATCGTGGGCTTTGGCATGGAAATCCTCTTCGTGCTTATGCTCGGGCTCTTGATATTGGGACCGAAGCGGCTGCACACAATACTGGCACACGCTGCGCGGGCAAAAGCCGAACTCGAGAATGCGACGCGTGGCCTAAGATCTCAACTTGCATCAGAACTCGACGCCGCGCGCGGGCCCGGCAAGACTGGCTGCTCTCACGTATTAGTTGGGGACTGTGACCTATGTTCAACTTTCGAGTCTGTACCGGAGTTCTCGGAACCTGCGGAAGCGCTGAACGTGAGTCGCAACTAGAGACGTAGGGAACTGCGAATACTGGAAATCATTGTTGAGCTGTATGTGCTGAGGTTGTAGCGGGAGCGCAAGCCGCTGGAGCAGAAAGGGAGGGACCTCTGCTTCCCACGATAATCCGGGTCAACTGGCGACCCTGGCCTCATCGCGAAAAGCAAAGGCGTAGTTGTTCGCAAACTCATCGAAGGTGATCGGCTTGTGCCCGGTGAGCCGCTCGATGTCGTCCGTCACTAGACTCGCTCTGCCCTCGCGATAGAGACGCTGAAAATCGATCAGAGCATCCGCAGACCATTCTGGGACGCCAGTGGACAGGATGGCTTTCTTCAATTGGGCCGCCGGCAAGTCCACATAGCTGATTTTGCGTCCTGCAACTCGGGAGAGCTTTTCCGCAACTTGCTCGTTGCTAAGAGCTTCTCCTCCGGTTAATGCGTAGGACTTGCCTTCGTGTCCGGTTGCGGCGAGGACTATCACTGCCACGGCGGCAATATCCCGGATATCAATCATGCTGACCGCACCACTTCCCTGGCATCCGTAGAACGCGTTCTGAGATCCGATCGTGCCCGCGTTGTAGTTGACCAGATTCTGCATAAAACCGTTGGGACGAAGAAACGTGTAGGGCAGACCCGAGGCCTCAATGTTCTCTTCCGAATCGCGATGGCCGCTCGGGAACATGGATTCCCGTCCACCTAGAGCTGAAAGCTTAACGATGTGCTTCCGCCCATTCGCGCGCACCACATTGACGAAATTCGCTTCCAACGCTGGCAGTTCCCGAATCGGCGGTCCAACCAGAAAAATCTTTTCCACCCCCTGCAATGCTGGACGAATGGTCTCCGGCTTGGCGTAGTCCATGATCACACCTTCCAATCCCGCAGGGGCTTGGGCTGCAACGGCAGGCGAGTGGAAGGTAGCGCGTATCTTCAGCCCCACGGCCAGCGCTTGCTTTACCACTTCACGACCGACGTTTCCACTTGCTCCAGTGATCAGAATCATCGCAATCTCCATTAAGCCACAAAACGTATCTTGAAGCTGATGCCGTAGATCGGCTGCATGTCGCAAACACGCTAGCCCCCTGGCGTAAGTGAAGTGCAGACTGTGTGAAGGTGGACCGCGAGAATCAGATATCTTGGCGTTTCACTGCGGGCCCCACGTGAGTGTCACGAACAATGAACCAACTGGACACCCTGGACACGGAACTTTGCGACTCCTCCAACCGCTCGGCGTCGAATCGGACACTCAAGCCACAGTACTGACGGAAAAAACTCGGCTCGCGGTCTTCTGGTTTTCACCCGCAATATTCCGCTTCTCGTCGCGCTCGTCTAGCGCCCTGGTTATCTCGCCAATAAGAGCCATCAGCTTCTTCGGGTCTACCTCGTTCGCTGCTGCCTTACAGAGTTCCCGCCAATCCTTAACGCGATCCTGATCCATGACGTGCCTCCGTTCGGGTACAGAATTGGGGTACGAGCAGCTCCTGTATTAAAGTCAATTGCATGCGAGTTTCCAAGATGAGGGAGACCAATTGTTACAACAACTTAGATGAGATTCCACGTCTACTAGAAAGTCCAAACTTCATTGTTCCGCGTAAATCTTGCTGCCTGGGCGCAGCTCTCGCCTGCAGAAAAATCTGTATGACCGGATTCCGTTGAACTACAGATAACGGTTGGGACCGAGTCAGCAGACGTGATCGACAGGACTCCTCGTGTCGGGCGATGTCCATTGTGGACGAGTGGGGCGGGGCGCTCTCGGGCACTTCTCATCGGAGCCAGCTATCTTCCCAGCCCGTCGGCTTTGCAAAACTTGTCCGTTTTAGGAAGAATATCGAAAAATACGGAATCATCGGTGACATGCGCACTGCCTCCCTCGTAAGGCATGAACGATTCGATCGACTGGTACCGCTGCCCACACTTTGATTCGCCCAGCATTTTCGGGGCGATCTTGGATGACAAGAAGGGAGGCCAGTTCAAGTTTCTGCCGATGCTGACGGCGCGCGGCACAAGCAGTTTTATTGGTCTTCCACCAACGTCTTGGTGACGCTCTTCTTGCTCAAGGACGGAATCGTCGAGTTAGAAGACTTCATGCCGTTGGGCCTACCTTCCGACTCGCTTGAATACCATTACTTATACCGGCGAGTTCGCTGCGTCAGGGGAGCGGCGCGCATTTCGGTTGCCTGCCGGCCGGCTTTTGGATTTTCAGCGTCGATTTCCAAGAGTGATGTAGGTAAGCTGCTAAACACGGCCTAAACTCCGCTCGGGGGCGCGGCCTAGTAGTGGCGAATTCTGAAGGTTCTCTCGGCCAGAGCGAACCCGCTGCCCGACTTCTTGCGCAGCAGGCACCGCCGCAGGACGTACAACAGGTAGAACGGCAGTCACCCGTGTTCCGTGGCCGTTGGATTGGATTTGCAAAGTGCCGCCTAACTGCCGCAAGCGCTCCCGCATTCCGCGAAGCCCGACGCCACTGCGGGCCGAGGACACGAACATGGATTGCTTTTCGACCGGAACGCCTTTGCCTGCATCTTCGATCTCAACTCTTAAACAAGCCTTATCTTGAACAATGCGAATTCCCGCCGTGGGGCTGCCGGCGTGACGATGAATATTGGTCAGGCACTCCTGCACAACCCGAAAGATTGAAAGCTCCATCTCTTTGGACAAACCCACAAACTCTTTCGGCATGTCGAGCTTTGTCTCGATTTTGCTGCGTTCGGAAAATCCCTCGACATACCATTGAAGCGCCGATGCAAGACCTGCTTCATCCAGCAAAGGGGGATGCAGCAAATGGGAGATCGTGCGAATCTGCTTGCTGGCCTCCGCGATCATCGCAGCGTTTTCAGCGAGGCGATTGGCAGCAGTGGAGCTTAGCTTGTGCGATTCCACTTCCACTAAAACCCAATTCATGCTGATGGCAGCAAGTATTTGGCCCACGCTGTCATGCAGCTCGCGGGCAATGCGCCTGCGCTCTTCATCCTGCAACACGGTCATCTGGGCATTGAGCATTTCCAGTTGCTTCGTTTTGCGATGCAACTCCGCAAACACCTTCACTTTTGCCCGAAGCAACTCTGGAACAACAGGGACGGAAACATAGTCTACGGCTCCGTGTTGATATCCCTTCAGCCGGTCCATCTCTGTCACATGAATTCCGGAGACGAAAACGATTGGCGTGTTCTGAAAGCGCGGGTGCTGGTGGATCATCTGCGCCGTTTCGAAACCATCCATTCCAGGCATGCTCACGTCCATGAGCACAAGTGCGATATCGGTTTTCAGTAGATGTTCCAGGGCTTCCATTCCCGAATGAGCCTTAATCAAGTTCTCGCCTAGTTCACTGAGCATCACTTCATAGGTGAGCAACTTGCGCGGCTGGTCGTCGACCATCAGGATGTTTATCTTTTCATCCATCCCTTGACTGATATGCGGACGTGCGGTCATGGCCAGATATCCGTTGGGAAGTACTGCGGGTGGCGCCGCAGCAGTACAGCGGCACTTTACTTATGATCGGGCTGCGAGGAAATACAGGGAATCCTTTAGCCGGCAAGGCCGCGGCTATTTTAGGGGGTTGGCAGATGGTTACGCCGTACAAGTTCCCATCGATGCCCTGCACCCTGGGGAGTGTAACGTTCCTTCGTCCGTCCTCTCCTCACAGGAGAGCTATTCGCACCTTGGATTTCTTCCCCGGGGAACTTGCTTATTGCGCGCGGTGTGATAGACGGTGCTGCCGTACAAATCTCCATTGGTGGGCCTGAACCAGAGCCGCCTGGGAGTTTTCGCTGTCGGTTCCGTTGAAGCTGAGCAGCCAACGGCGTTGGCACCATCTTCAAAATGACGCTCAGCGGCACGGTCACGTTGCTGCACAGCTTCGATGGGACCGATGGTCTCCTTGCCGCCTTAGCGGCCTTGTACGTAATTGAGGCAGTGTTGGGACCTTCATGCGCAATGTGAAATTTCTTGCAACCTGACTAGATCTGAGAATTTTCAACGGAATCGGGAAGCTCGGGCAGACCAGGGCGCGACTGCTATTCAAAGCGCGGCCAGGCGGCGTTGCACGAACAAAAAATAGAGAGCCAGGAGAACGAGTGCGAATCCATTCACTCCGAGCACGACGGGTGCGGTGAACATGGGAACCAGCCATCCTGACAATAGATTTCCCATGGGCATGCCTCCGCGGAAGGCGAAGTTGTAGACGCTCATCACCCGGCCCCGCATTTCGTTCGTGGTGATCAACTGCACCAGCGAATTCACCGTGGCGAACACCGCCATCATTGAGGCTCCCACCAATACCAGAACGATGCTGCTGAAGGGCAACGACTTGGAAATAGCGAACGCAGAAATCCCCGCGCCCAGGCAAGTAAGCGACCCGAGGGCGACGAGTCCTTTCTTTCGCATGTTGCCCGCGCCAGCTATAGCCAGCGAGCCAATAATCGAGCCCAGGCCCATAAGAGCGAGCAAATTGCCGTAGGTTTCCGGACCGCGATGGAAGATGTCTTTCACGAATACGGGAATGTAGGTGCGCATGGGCATGCCCAAGGCGGTCATGCAGAAGGCGAGCACAATCAGCGCCTCCATGGAAACCTGCTGGCGGGCGAATTGGATTCCCTGTTTCAGGCTGGTGAACATTGACTCCGTGGTCTTCAGCGGCAAGAAGCGGGCGCTGATCATGGAAAGCGAAATGATGGGCGCGAGGAAGGAAAGTGCGTTCAGGCCGAAGCACCACTTTTCTCCCAGCTTCGCCAAGGTTTGCCCGGCGAGAGCCGGCCCAACCATAACCGCCACGTTGAACTGTATGGAATTCAGGGCGATGGCATTCGGCATATCTTCTTTCTCGACCAGGGTGGGAATCAGCGCCTGGTAGGCTGGGCCGCCGAAGGCCTGGGCAAAACCGGAAATGAAAGAAAGACAGAGAATGTGCCACACGTGCACCAGATCGGTGGCGACAAGTATGGTGAGAATTCCGGCGGTGGCCATTTGCACGTACTGGGAGCCGAGCAGAATCTTGCGGCGCTCCACGCGGTCGGCCACCACGCCGCCGATCAGCGAGAACAGAAAGATGGGGATGCCGCCGAGAAACTGATCCAACGCCAGCAGGAATGCGGAGTGGCTGAGCCGATAAATGAGCCAGCCCTGGGCCACGATCTGCATCCAGGTGCCGATGCTCGACGTGCAAGCGCCGAACCACATCAGGCGAAAATCGCGATATCTAAAGGCCTTAAAGACCCGGCCGATCACCTCAGCGTCTCCATAGTCTCCGCAGAAGCGTAACATGGAGCTGGCGCGCGTCCGGCATGAGTTCCTCTTTGTGGCGCTGCAACCCTGACTAGTGTCTTTATTCCCATTCTGCGTTTCTGTGAATCATGATGTAATTATAGAAGGAGCGAATTGGCCCCGCCCCCAGTGACTTGCGGCAAACAGGAGCAGATCATGAGACGTGGCAGACCGTCGAAAGTCATCACCGGCGCGTTGCTGGCGGCCTTCTTTTTTGGGGGGTCCGCGACCGTCTTCGCCGCGGATGAACCGGCAGGCGCCGCGCCGCCCGCGGCGTCCGCGACTTCGAGCCTCTACGTTAAGGTGCAACTCAACAACCCGTTGAAGCTCTCGAAGTTGAAGCCGGGGGGTGTGGTTGAGGGTAAACTGGCGCGGGATGTTTATTCTTCCGACCGCGAATTGTTCCCCGCTGGCAGTCGTGTGAGCCTTGCGGTAGATCACTTGGAAAAAAGAAGAAAGGCTCCGGACGATCATTGGCCTTGGGTAGTGAAGATTTTCACCCCTCGACAGGAGAAGTATCCGGTCTTCAAGACCGCCACCGTTTCCGGGGCGAGCAGCGGCAGCATGCTGCAAGTCTCGCTCATTTCGATCAGCCGTAAGCGCGAGGTGCATGCGCAAGCCAAGAAAAAGAAATCAAGGGAGCGAGCCGACGAGACCGGCGAAGTTGAAGTGAGGAAGTCTGGCGGTGTGTACGGATCTAATAAGCTGTCAGCGCCGATGATGGTTCTGGAGGCATCCGCCGGGGAAGGTGTGAAATCGCCATCCACGAGCGCGGGCGCGTCTTCTTCCACGCCTGATTTTCCCAGCCTGGAAACTCTTCCGGCTGGTACGGCCTGCAAGATTCTTCTTCTTGGAGATGTTAGCGCATCGAAGAGCAAAGCTGGTGATTTGGTGCAGGCGCGTTTGCTCGAGCCGGTGTTTTTGAATTCGCGACTCGTCTTGCCGGCGGGCACGCTGTTTGAAGGGAAAGTAGTTAAGCAGACTCCGCCACGCTGGGGCAGCCGGGCGGGATCGTTATCCATGACGTTCACGGGGTTGACGCTGCCGGGTGGGAACGTCATCCCCATCGCTGCATCGCTGGCGGGAGCGGAATTGGACCGGAGGTCGCACACGAAGATTGACGCGGAAGGCCAGCTTCGCGGCGAACGTCCAGGCATGGCGTGGATGGCGATTAATATCGGCGTGACTGCCGGCCTGGCCAAAGAAGTGGATGACGCGACGCAGTTAATTGTTGAAGCGATCGTATCGAGCGCGACCGACGCTTCGACTGCCGGAGCGGCTCGGATCGTATCGAGCTGCATCTCGGGGATCTATATGGTGTCGCGCCACGGCCGCGATGTGGTGCTGCCCCGGTTTACCGAGATGGATATTGCGCTGGATCGGCCGTTGTCGGTGACGAGGAGTGCGGCATCGGCGGCTTCTATGGCGGTCGTACACGGCAACTGATTGCGCCCGCTCCGGTATCGGTACTCAAGCCTCGGCAAAGAAGCCTCGGCAACGAACCTCGACATGAACCTCGACATGAACTATGACGCGATCCTGGTGGTTTCTTTTGGTGGGCCGGAATCGAAGGAGGAGGTAATTCCCTTTCTCGAAAACGTGCTGCGGGGACGGAACATTCCGCGCGAACGCGTGCTGACGGTAGCAAAACACTACTACCACTTCGAGGGCAAGAGCCCCATCAACCAGGAAACCCGCGAACTGATCTCCGCGCTGGACACGGAGTTGGAGCATCGCGGGCCCAAGCTGCCGATTTATTGGGGGAACCGCAACTGGCATCCGCTTTTGCCTGAGACTTTGCGGAAGATGCAGCAGGATGGCATTCGGCGGGCGGTGGCATTCGTCACTTCGGCTTACAGCTCGTATTCAGGCTGCCGGCAGTATCGCGAGGACATCGCGCGGGCGCAAAGTGACGTTGGGCCGGGAGCGCCGAAGATAGATAAGCTCCGACCGTTCTTCAACCATCCCGCATTCGTCGAGGCTACGGTTGAGCGAGTGCGCGACGCACTGCACGGCGTTCCGGCAGACGCCCTGCAAAACATGCAGATCGTCTACACCGCACACAGCATTCCGCTTGCCATGGCGAGCACTTGTGATTACGTGAAAGAACTAGAAGAAGTCCGGCGGCTGGTTTCGGGAGGGCTCGGGCAAAAGAACGATGCGCTGGTCTACCAGAGCCGCAGCGGCGCGCCGGGACAGCCATGGCTGGGGCCGGACATTCTCGATTACTTGCGGCGGGTGAAGGCGGAGAATCTGGCGTCGGCGGTGGTGCTGGCGCCGATCGGCTTCATCTCCGATCACATGGAGGTGTTGTACGACCTGAGCGTGGAAGCGCGGCAAGTGTGCGATGCGCTGGCCTTGCCGATGACGCGCGCGAAAACGGTGGGCGTGCATCCGAGGTTTGTTGGAATGATTCGCGAACTGATTCTGGAGCGGATGAATCCGGGGTTGGAGCGGCGGGCTTTGGGATCGATGGGGCCTCGGGCAGATGTGTGCGCGGAGAATTGCTGTCCGGCGCCGAAGAGGGCAGTGGTCAGTGGCCGGTGATTCGTGGTCGGTAGTCAGTGGTCGGTGGTCGGTGGTCAGGTGAGTGTCGAGAGGATTTCCGCGAAAGGCACCATCAGACATGGTGCCGCGTGCAAACACCAGGATCCCTCGCTTCGCTCGGGATGACAAACGATAAATCGGGATGACAAACGATAAATCGGGGTGACAAACCCGGAATCTAGACGCGGATGTGCACCTTGGGGGGTTCGTAGTCTGTGGCTTTTGGGCGGCCTTCGACCAGGTGCATGGTGTTCAGGATTGTCTGGATGACGGATTCATTCCCGACGGCCGTGTTGATCATCACGTGATAGAGGGAGCGGGTGGGCCAGTCGGCGTCGAAGTAGTGTTTGACGAAGGCGATGCGTTCGAGATCGACGGAATCGACTAGTTCTTCCGCGTCCGATCGCTTGTAGCCATCCTGCAGCAGACGGCGCAGTTTTTCGGCGCGCGGCGCATAGAGGAAGATGTGAAAGGCGTCCGGCTGTTCGCGCAGGAAGTAAGGCGCGCCGCGGCCGACTACTACGGCATTGCCTTCCTTGGCGATTCTTGGCGCGATCTTTTCCATCAATGAAACCATGCAGTCGGCATCGAAGGTCTGATTGCCCAGCGTAGAGCTACGCTCGTAACTGCCGCGCCAGAAAGCCTTGGCCAGGCGGTAGAAGCTGCTGTCCATGCGCTCGTCACAGCGCATCACCGCGGAACAATCAACGTTGGCGAGGCGGGCAATCTCCTCGGTGAGAAGCCGGTCCCAGAGCCTCCAACCCAGACGGTGGGCGAGTTCAGCGGCGATGGCGCCGCCGCCACAGCCGTACTCTCGCTCAATGGTGATAAGGCGGAACATTTTCTAAAGTACCTCGGCGGCTGAAGCCGGCATCGGAGAACGAGCCAGTGATCGCAGCGGTGAACCGCTGCGCCACCCAAAACCAACCGATCGCTGCGCCACCCAAAATCAACCGCCGTGCTTCTATTTTACCGCGAACTAGTGTACCGCGATTCCGCCGCCGGATTTGCCTTTTTTCATGAAGAAGACCAGGGGAACCATTACCAGGATGCATGTACCTAGCAGCCGGAAGTCGTCGAGATAGGCGAGCATTGTGGCTTGGCGCTGGATTGTGCCTTCGATCAGGGCATAAGCCTGCTGGGTGGCAAATGCGGCGCTCGCGCCGTGTGCCCGCATGGCTTGCGTGGCGCCCTGGAGCATCGTCTGAAACGCGGGGTTCGAAGCGCTTAGATTGTGGGACAAGTCGCTTAAATGAACCTGGGTGCGACGGTCGAGCATGGTAGTGACCAGGGATATCCCGACGCTGCCGCCGATATTGCGCGCCAGATTCATCAATCCCGAGGCGGCATTGTTCTTTTCGCGCGGCAAGAATGCATAGGCGGCCGTGTTGATGGGGACAAAGAGAAACGCCAGGCCTGCGGCCTGAAACATGCGGGCAACGGCGACCGTCCGGAAGTCCATGTCGAGGTCAAACCCGGTCATGTGGAACAGCGACCCGGAAAGCACGACCAGGCCAAAGACCAGCAGCCAGCGCGGGCTGTAGCGCGAGAGCAAGAAACCGACCAGCGGCAGCAGAACGATGATGGTGAAACCGCCGGGCATCAGGGCCAGACCTGCCCGCTCGGCGGTGTAGCCGAGCAAGGTCTGGCTGAAAAGGGGGAGCAGCAAGGTGCTGCCCAACAAGGCAAATCCCAACATGAACATCAAAAGGTTGGAGACGGCGAAGGTTCGATCACGATACAAATGCAGATCGATGATGGGATCTTTATGGCGCCACTCCCAGACAATCACGAAGATCAAGGAGCATGCGGCTATCAAGGAGAGGACCACGATGAAGTGCGATTCAAACCAATCTTCGCGCTGGCCTTTGTCGAGGACAATCTGTAGCGCTCCCAAGCCCAGGGCAACGAAACCGAGGCCGACGTAGTCGATTTTGGTTTCGCTAAGCTTGCGGCGCTTGAGAAAAGGTGGGTCCTGAATGAGCCGCGAGGTAAGAAGGAGAGAAATGATACCGACCGGGATATTGATGAAGAAAATCCAGCGCCAGGTAAAGTTGTCGGTGATCCATCCGCCCAGGGTCGGGCCGATCGCGGGCGCGGTGACTACCGCGATGCCGTAAACGGCGAAAGCCATACCGCGCTTGGCGGGAGGAAAGGTGTCGGCGAGAATGGCTTGTTCGCTGGGCTGCAGGCCGCCTCCACCGGCACCTTGCAGCACGCGGCAGATAATGAGCGTGGCCAGGTTGGGTGCAAGTCCGCACAGGAAGGAACTCACGGTAAACAGGGCTACGCAGCCCATGTAGAAGTTCTTGCGGCCGACGATGGAAGAGAGCCAGCCGCTCAGGGGAAGCACGATGGCGTTGGAGACGAGATAGGAAGTGAGGACCCAGGTGCTTTCATCCTGCCCGGCAGAGAGGCTGCCTGCGATGTGAGGCAGTGCCACGTTGGCGATGGAAGTGTCGAGGACTTCCATGAAAGTCGCCAGCGTGACTGTGATGGCGATGATCCAGGGATTGACGGCCGGACGCCAGGCAGCGGCGCTGGCATTTTCATTATTCAGAGTGGTGGCGCCCGCGCTCATCGCCGGATCCAGACCTTGGGATCGACCGACATTCCGGGCCGTAGGTAATGATCGTTGTTCTCTCCCGGATCGAGAACGATCTTCACCGGAACGCGCTGCACGACCTTCACATAGTTGCCGGTGGCATTCTCGGGAGGCAGAAGGCTGAAACGGGCGCCGCTGGCGCCGGCGATGCTATCGAC
>Ga0185299_10007435_pt1 | contig 11230 bp, 10 predicted proteins | sample PaiPotPPA55metaG_FD_128002 | JGI IMG/M metagenome (GOLD analysis project Ga0185299, IMG submission 128002) | Iron sulfur acid spring bacterial and archeal communities from Banff, Canada, to study Microbial Dark Matter (Phase II) - Paint Pots PPA... ...
ATACCGGTGACAAAGAGCCGATGCTCGCGATTGACGATATCGCAGGCCTGATCAGTCTGGTGCAGGCGGGCGTCGTCGAAATCCACCCTTGGGGATCGACCATCGATCACCTGGAGCAGCCGGATCGTCTGATCTTTGATCTTGATCCGGGCGAGAATGTCCGCTGGGAGGCCGTCATCGACGCGACTTATGACGTGCGTGACAGGCTGGCAACTCTTGGCTTGCAAAGCTTCGTCAAGACTTCAGGTGGGAAGGGGCTTCACGTTGTGGCGCCTATTCAACCGGAAGCCGACTCAGCTTGTTCGACGCGTGCATTGCCGCGGGCATCGGTTTCGACGCCCCTCAATTGGGAGGAACTTTCGCCCGGACTCCGTTCAGACCACTTTACAGTCGGAAACATGCTGCACCGGCTTTCATCTCTCAAACGAGATCCTTGGCAAGGCTTCTTCAAGATTCGTCAGCGACTACCGCAATTCCAGCATGTCAAGCGACGGCAGCGAGAATCTTCATAGCGGAGGCTTTTGTAACTCTGTCGCGGGTGTCCCCACCGCAGGCGTCTCGTCGTCCTGCTCGGGCAAAAGAAAGCGGTGGCAATCGCGACCAAGAACGTCTCGGGCCGGCGGCGGTGGTCGAAGTTGCGTGAATGGTTGAGCCCTATCTGGCGCTTCGGTCCGATAGCCAAGGCTTGTTTAAGTAATACTTCTCGCTATCTGACATCAACGGTGTCTTGACCAGTCTTTTGACGATACGCGCAGTTTGCGTTAGCCCCGAGGAAGAATTCCTATGCAAGGCAAGACAGTCGTTATTACCGGCGGCACGTCAGGAATTGGCGAGATTGCCACGCAGCGGCTTGCGCAAATGGGCGCCCGGATCGTTCTGATCGCGCGGAGCAAAGCACGCGGAAGAGTGGCTCTCGCGCGACTTAACGAAAGATCGCGTGGCCTCGCCCACACAGTCCATTACGCCGATCTGACACGCATCTCTGAGATGAAGCGCGTCGCCGCCGAAATCGCCAGTCAGGAACCGCGCAGTGACGTCCTGATCAACAACGCAGGTGCGATTGTCGCCAGCCGCAGGCTCACCGAAGATGGCCTCGAATGCACTTTCGCGCTGAACCACATGGCCTATTTTGTTGTCACCGACGGGCTGCGCGAAACACTCCTGGCCTCCGCGCCGGCGCGCATCGTCAACACTGCTTCGGCCGCGCATAAGGGAGCGAGGCTCGATTTCGACGATTTGCAATTGGCCAAAGGTTTTGGACCCATGAAAGCTTATGGCCGCTCGAAGCTATGCAACATTCTTTTTACGCGCGAACTCGCTCGACGGCTGAAAGGGACGGGGGTCACTGCCAATTGTCTTCATCCCGGTTTCGTCGCGACCCGCATCGGTGATGAGAGCGACGGCCTGATCTCCCGCTTTGCATGGCTCGCCAAGCTCATTGCGATTTCCCCAGAACAAGGCGCGGAAACGATCGTCTATCTCGCCTCCTCGCCTGGGCGTGAACCTCTTCAATTCCGTGGGAAACGCTTGGACGGCCGACTACCTGAAGATAACGGGTGAGCTTGACGTCGACTTGCGGAGCAATATCGCGGCAGAGGCGCGCGCGAAAATCGTCTACGAGCGTCTCATAAATTTTTGCCTGGACGCCGGCACAAAGGACGCGATCCAGTTCCTTATGACGCGAGAGATTACCCATATGCGCGCGTTCACTCTCGCGCTGGAGAGTTTGGGTAAGCATTCCTTTAGCATCGGGAAAATCGCGCCAACGCCGAAGCTAGTTGATCAGTTCTTCAATGATTCGACGGGGAAAGGTGATCACGGCGAAGTCGACGCGCGCGGGCCCTGGAACGAGGGCGAGCCTTGGGAATTCGTGGAATCTCCTGCGTTCCAGGATCTCAACGGTACCGCTGAAGATGGCCCCTTTATCCATGCTGAAAGCTCCGGCCCAACCGACTCGGTGCCCATCCAAGAACTTCTGGTCGATCAATTGGGGTACATTCTGCACGCCGAGAAGCAGCTCCTGAAGGCGTTGCCGAAGATGGCGAGGGCCGCGCGGTCGGCGCAGCTACAAACTCTACTGCAGACCCATCTTGAGGAGACCGAGGGACAAGTCGGGCGCCTTAACGAAAGCATCCAATTGCTGGGCGTACCTGCGCGCGCAAAGCCCTGCAAGGGAATGTCCGGCTTGGTTGAGGAAGGCGACGAGGTCATCAGCGAGGGCAAGGAGAAGGAAGATGCCCCCGCGGACCTTGCTTTGATAGGCGCTGCCCAACGAGTGGAGCATTACGAGATCGCTGCCTACACAACGGCCCGAAATCTGGCGTTGCAGCTCCGGCAGCCAGCGATCGTTCAGCTTCTCACAATGTCTCTGGGTGAAGAGCAGAATGCTAGCCAATTGCTGGACCAAGTGGCCCAGCCTCTGATGTCAGTAGCGAGGACGCTAGTGGATCGACTCTAACTTTTCTTTCCCTCGTTTGACAGCAGCGAGGACGCGTTTGGGGTCAGCGGTCCAGACGAAGGGTTTGGGATTGGAGTTGGTTTCTTCCACGAACCGGTTGATTGCAGCCTGAAGGTCGGCAACCGACCGGAACACTCCACGCTTGAGGCGCCGTCTCGTGAGTTTGGCGAAGAAGCCTTCGACGGCGTTGAGCCAGGACGCCGAGGTAGGCGTGAAGTGAAACGTCCAGCGGGGATGCCGGGCCAGCCATTTTTGTACCTTGGGATGTTTGTGGGTCGCGTAGTTGTCGACGACGGCGTGGATCGCCATTCGCACCGGCACCTGCGCCTCGGCGGTGTTGAGGAAGCGGATGAACTCCTGGTGCCGGTGGCGCTGCATGTTGCGGCCGATGACGGTGCCGTCGAGCACATTGAGGGCGGCAAACAGCGTCGTTGTGCCATGGCGTTTGTAGTCGTGGGTCATCGTCCCAGCTCGGCCCTTCTTCATCGGCAGACCGGGCTGGGTGCGGTCGAGCGCCTGGATTTGGCTCTTCTCATCTACCGAGAGGACGACGGCGTGGGCGGGAGGATCGACATAGAGACCGACGATGTCCCTGAGCTTCTCGACAAACTCCGGGTCCTTCGACAGTTTGAACGTCCGGATACGGTGCGGCGCGAGTTGGTGAGCTTCCAGGATGCGTTGCACCGAACGCAGGCTCACTCCGGCCACCTTGGCAAGTTCCCGACCCGTCCAGTGGGTGCTCTCGCCCGGCGGCGGTTCGACGCCCTCCGCCATGAACCGCGCCTGCCAGGTCCACACCACCGGCTTCGATTTACCGGACCGGCGCATGATCTCGGCAGTGCCGCAGCCGTCGGCGGTGGCAAGGATAACCTTGGCGCGCCACACGTGCTTCTGTGGCGCGCTACGATCCGCAACGATCGCCTCAAGCCGGAGGCGATCTGCTCGCGTGACGTTGATGACAATTCCTGCTCTCATAATGAGAGCTTGAACTGCTTCGGTCGATTTGGGAATCGTCCGAATGAATCAGACCACTAGCGAGCGTCGAATAAATAAGACTGGCCCGTGGCCGTGGCGGCCATTTCGGTACGCCTTGAGCGTGCGCGAAATCCGGGTACGCCTACATGTCGAGCGGCGGCAGCGCAAGAGCCTTGTCGTCGTTCGAAAGCAGCCCAAAGCGAAGAGCTTAGGGCTGCGTCTCGCGGCGAAACTGAAGGCCAAATTGAGCGGCGGGAACAGGTATTTGCGATCATTGGAGAGTAGCCGCTGGGAAAGACCTGCGCCGCCATCGCTATGGAATTCTGCGCGCGGGGGCAGAAGAATTAGGTCTGAATGAAGCCGTCAAACTTTCGTCCAGCTCAATCTCGCCCTCGAATGTGCTATCATCTAGTCCGTACGCGATCATCTCACGAATTTTCTGGTACAAAGGGCGTGCCGAATGCCGGTTTACGCCAACTTCCCCGCCGTTCGGGCCGGAACACCTCCCAGGAACATTTCCAGCAGCTTCGACTGCCTATAACCGCCTTCCCGCAATGTCTTCTCGCTATCGTCGCGCGGCGTAGCCAAAGCGCTCCGACGTTGCGCCCGATATAAGCGTCGCGAAGGCGGTTAGCCCGCGGGAAGCTTCGTGGCGGCGAGGCTTCTACGCTGATGCGGCTGATCGCCGCAGCAGACGCGTGCGAACCAAAGTCTGACGATTGCGTTGCTGTTGGACCTTTCGAATCGGGAGAGAATCGATGCCGACGGCGTTTCCCAAGCCACCGTTCGAGCCGCAACCACAGCCTGTCCCCGGGTCCAGTTCCGCAATGCGGCCGCAGCCTGACTATGGCGAGGATAGCTATACGGGGACCGGCCGTCTCAAAGACAAGAAGGTTTTGCTGACGGGCGGCGACTCCGGCATCGGCCGCGCCGTGGCCCTGGCGTATGCGCGCGAAGGCGCCGATCTCGTCGTGTCCTATCTGAACGAACATAAGGATGCCGCGGAGACGAAACGGCTCGTCGAGGAAGCTGAGCGGCAATGTTTGCTCGTCGCCGGCGACATCTCAAAAGCGGAGCATTGCCGGTCGCTCGTCCAAAAGACGGTCGAGGCCTTTGGCCGAATCGATGTGGTCGTGAACAACGCCGCCCATCAGATGAGCTTCAATTCGATCGAAGAGATCTCGGACGAAGAATGGGATTTGACCTTCGCCACCAATATTTCTGCGATGTTCTACATCACGAAAGCTGCGGTCCCGCACATGAAGCCGGGGAGCTCCATCATTAATACCGCATCGGTTAATGCGGATAGCCCGAGCCCGCAATTGCTTGCCTACGCTACCACTAAAGGCGCCATCCAGAACTTTACGGGGGGCCTTGCCCAGCTGCTCGCGGACCGGGGCATCCGCGCGAACACGGTGGCCCCCGGTCCTGTATGGACCCCTCTGATACCTTCCACCATGCCTCCTGAGAAGGCAGAACACTTTGGCGAGCAAGTCCCGATGAAACGTCCGGCGCAGCCACGGGAGCTTGCCTCAGTTTATGTGATGCTTGCGAGCAATGAAGCCAGCTATGTCTCCGGGGCGACGGTAGCCGTCACCGGCGGAAAGCCCATTATCTAAAAAGGCTCAAAGTTGTTGGATGCGCCGTCCTGGCTATGGAACAGCGTCGTAGATTTGCTAGCGACGCACGAGCCTCCTACCTCACGCACTGCCGTCGCTACGCCATGGAGGAAGTCGCCTGAGCACAGGGTCGGGCTACAATCCCTCACTTCTTATCCACCATGCGAATGAGCTCGGAAAGAGCATCGGCAACCGCACGCCGCCGCACGGCATCCCGGCCGATTTCGCCATAGTTCCTTGCGAGATAAGAGGGCTCGTGCCCCCGCCGGGCGACGGCGATACAGACGCGTCCAACGGGATTGCCATCCTCGTCCGGCTCCGGACCGGCCACGCCGGTCACCGCCACGGCCAGATCAGCCGGCGAGCGCTTCAGAGCCCCTTCCGCCATGGCAATGGCCACCTCCGCACATACGGCACTCTTCTCGGTCAGAAGATGCTCCGAAACGCCCAGGGTTCTGATCTTGTTCTCTTTGGTGTAGGTCACGAACCCGCCGTGCAGATGTTCCGCGGCGCCGGGCGCTTCGGAAAGAATGGTCGAGAGCATGCCGGCGGTGCAGGATTCTGCGGTGACAATCGTGAGATTTCTTTTCTTAGCAATGTCAAGAACGCGCACCGCGGCTGAGCCCAAATCGTCGGTTATAAGTTGCTGCATGATATTGGATGCCTCTGACGGAAGAGATTGTGACGCGCTCGGGTTGACGCGACGCCATACCGGATAGGCGTACCACAGGAGTGTCAGGACGATCACGGTCTCGTCTCCAGTCCCGGCGATGGACGCTGCTGCGAGGTTTGACTCCAGCGCTCGTGCGGTCGCGACAAAGGTATCGAGCGCTATACCAAGCGCAAGCGGGAGGGGGGCCGCAATGATGAATACGGAGCCGATCTTTAAAAAGTCGGCTGAATCTTCACCACCAAAAGAAATACGGTGCAGGGCCGCAGGGGCCATGAGCAGGATGACACTGAGAGCGATGCAGCATAACGCCGTCGCGTGCGCGAGCTTGGATTCAAAGGGAAGTTGTTCGAAGGCGCGGGTGAGCGTGACCGTGAGTTGAAGCCCAAGAAGCGCCTGCGCGCCAGGTATGATGACGCGTGCCTCGGTCAGCATCTGCTCGACCTTGGCCGAGAGGGGCGTCCCCTTGCCGTCGTGCCTTTCCCACATGGGCTTGTTCTCCCTGATCACGATTTCCAGGACGTACCAGAAGCTGATGGCCAGTATGAAAAACGAAGCGCCCACTGCCACCCCCGCGCCGACGCCGAATGTTCGCTCGATGGCCATGAAGATGTCGAGACCGAGCGCCATCGCCAACGGAAACAGCGCGAGGGCGGCGAGCGTCGTGGTTGCCGACAGGGCGCTGCGGAAGCTGGTGAAACGAAAGGCCGCCGGCGAGAAGATCGAAGCACTTCCGCCCGCGGAGGAGACCGGAAAAGTCATCAACCTCATGGAGGCCCTTCGCCGCAGCGTGCAGAATGGCCACGTGCCTGGCGGCAGGGCAAATCGAAGCTCAAAGAAGAAACCCGCTCGTCGTTCCGGGCATCGGCACCGGAAAGTGGCCTGACGGTCGTTATGAAGAAACCGCGGAAAGGTCCTGGCTCTCGAATCCGTTGGTCGTTTTAGCACGCGTGAACGCCCACTGCCATTCGCAGGCCCGTTCATCGGAATCCGCGGCTAACGATCCCGCCGCGATGACGAGTTCGCGCCACGTGTGCAGGCGATCATGCCCTGTGCGACGCGCGCGGCCGCTTCTCGTCGGCGATTCTGCCACTCTTTCCTGACTGTTCAGCATCCGGTCAGAACGCTTTTTTGGTGAACCAGGTTCTGCGCGCTTGCGATTCAATCGTTTCGCCCACGGTCGGGAGACCCATGAGCATTATTGGCTGACTCACGCGCACCAAGTCCGCCATCGGCGCGGCTGCCCGCTTCCGGCGAGAGATGTGAGGATCATCGACTCTGCCGGGCCGCATTCCCGACGAGCATCCATTCCAGCGTCTCCAACCGATCGGACTCGGCAGGCAGCTTGTCCCAGCGCAGGCGATTGATGCGGGGAAACCGCATGGCGAGCCCGGACTTGTGACGGGGGGAGCGTTGCAGTCCTTCGAATGCAACCTCGAGTACAAGGCCCCGGTCCGGCTGGTGCACCACCTCGCGCACCGGTCCAAAGCGACTGATCGTGTTCTGGCGCACGAAACGGTCGATCCGAAGAAGCTCCTCGTCGGTGAAACCGAAATAGGCCTTGCCGACCGGCACCAGCTCGCCGCCGTCGGGACCCCCGCGCCAAACCCCAAATGTGTAATCCGAATAGAATGACGAGCGCTTGCCGTGTCCGCGCTGGGCATACATCAGCACCGCGTCGATGAGGATTGGTCCGCGCTTCCACTTCCACCATGGTCCCTTGGGACGCCCTGGCAAGTAGGGTTCATCACGCCGTTTCAGCATCACGCCTTCGATCGCCTGGGCATCCTCGCCGGCACCGAACGCCGCCGGATCGTCACGCGCGGCGGCGAGTTCCTGCCAAGTTGCAAATCGAACGATCGCCGACACATCGATGCGCGGATCGCCGAGCCCGCCGATCAGCGCTTCGAGGCGCGCGCGCCGCTCCACGAACGGACGGTCACGCACGTCGCCTTCATTGTCGAAAAGAAAATCATAGGCGCGCAAATGCGCGGGAAACTCACTGAGCATTTTCGTCGTGACGATCTTGCGGTTGAGACGCTGCTGCAGTGTATTGAACGATTGCACGTGGCGCTCGCGCATGATCAACAGCTCTCCATCGATCGCACCGTCGAAGGTGAGCGCCTCCGTGAGATCCGGAAAGCTGTGCGAGATGTCCTCGCCGGTACGCGTATACAGCCGAGTAACACGTTGGCCATCCTCGCGCGTCCCTGCTGCAGCTTGCACGCGGATGCCGTCCCACTTCCATTCCGCGATAAACGCCGCCGGATCGAGCCTCCCAAGCTCGCCTTCCTCGAGCGCATGGGCGAGCATGACCGGCCGGAACGGCGCCGGGTCGCTGGTGGTCGGTTTGTCCGCGCGGCCTTCGAGCCAGGCAAATAGATCGGGATAGGGGGGCGCTTGGCTCGGCCAGATAAGCTCGACCTCATTGGCATCTTTGTTGCCGAGCACCGCCACCGCGGTCTTGGCGAGCCGAGCCGAGACCCCAATCCGCAGCGCGCCCGTCACGAGCTTCAACATGGCCCAGCGCCCAGTTTCGTCGAGCCCATCGAGCCACTGCGCGAGCTGCGCCGGAAGGTCGAGCTTGCCGAGCACGGCAAGAGTCGTGACCACTTCGGAGAGCGAAGGTGTTCGCAGTGGTGACGCGCTGCCCGGCCTCGGCCACATCAGAGCGACGGTCTCGGACAGGTCGCCCACGAAATCATAAGACATCTCGAACAACACGGGATCGACGCGTTGAGCGATCAACGCGCGGACGATGCCGGGCTTTGCATGCGCAAAGCTCAAAGCCCCGGTCAGCGCCGCGAGCGCCCAGCCGCGCTCCGGGTCCGGGGTTGAGCGCAAATATTCGGCGATCAGCCTCAGCTTGGCGTTGCGCCCTGGCTCATACGCGAGGCGATCAAGCAAGGCTGCGAATCGGTTCATGCCGCCGTCGTCTGCTCCGCGGGCTTCCACGAGCTCAGCGGCCGGGTCGATCGATGTTGAAGGGTTCATGGCGATGCGATCGGTGCGTCGTCTTCCTCGCCGTAGCCTAAGATCCGCAGCGGGCGGGCGGTGAGACCGCGTTGCGTACACCAGTGCGCCAGCGCGTCTTCCTCGCCATGCGTCACCCAGACTTCCGGCGCGCCGGTCGCTTCGATCGTCGCGGTGAGGCCATCCCAGTCGGCATGGTCGGAGATCACCAGCGGCAGCTCGACGCCGCGCTGGCGCGCCCGGGCGCGCACGCGCATCCAGCCCGACGCTAGCGCCGTGATCGGGTCGGGGAACCGCCGGCTCCACAAATCCTTGAGCGACGTCGGCGGGCAGAGCGCAATCGCCCCGGCGAGGTCTGCCTTGGATGCGCCGCGTGCGAGTTTGACATCGCCGAGATTAATTCCCCGGCTGGCGTAGTAGCTGGTGATGGCTTCGAGCGCGCCATGCAGATAAACCGGCTTATCGTAGCCGGCCTCGCGCAACATCGCGATGACGCGCTGCGCCTTGCCGAGCGCGTAAGCACCGAGGAGATGGGCGCGCGCGGGAAAGAGGCTGACCGAGCCTAAGAGCTTGGCGAGCTCGGCCTTCGGATCGCCATGGCGGAAAACCGGAAGGCCGAAAGTCGCCTCGGTGATGAAGACATCGCAAGGGACCAGCTCGAGCGGAGCGCAGGTCGGATCGGCGACGTTCTTGTAATCGCCGGAGACGACAATCCGAATGCTCCCTCTTACTACCGCAATCTGCGCCGAGCCGAGCACGTGACCGGCCGGATGAAACGTCACCGATACGCCGTCAAGCCGGACGGTCTCGCCGTAGCCGACTGCCTGCGTCGTCCCGGCAAAATCTTCGCCGTAGCGAAGCCGCATCAGATCCAAGGTTTCGGCTGTCGCCAATACTGCCTCGTGGCCGGACCGGGCGTGGTCAGAATGCGCATGGGTGACGAGCGCTCGGGCGACCGGGCGGACCGGATCGATGTAGAAGTCGCCCAATGGGCAATGAAGCCCGGCCTGCGTCGGCACCAGAAGTTCGGTCGGACGCATGATCACCCCAGACTATCCCTGGACCGCCGCGGCAAACCTTCGCGGAAATTATCCCCCTTGTCGATGGCCCTCCGCCAATCGCTGACGTCCTTGTCGAGGAAGCTTTTTCCGAGTCCTCGGCCCGTCTGCGTCGACGGGTCGGCCGAGGGGCTGGATCGCAGCATAAAGCTTATCAATGCCTCAATCATAGTGAGGTCGGGCTCGATCGCACAAACAGAGATGCCAATGCCGCGATTTAGCATCAGATCTCAGATTCGGGACGCGAGCGGCGGCCGGGGATCGACTATCCTTGGTCGATTGCCTTACTGCACGTCCGCCGACGCATCTTGTTTTAGTGCCGGGGCTGGCCTGCACCGAGGATCTTTTCGCAGAACAGATCGCGTCGTTGCGGGGAAGGGTCGCAGTAAGTGTCGCAGATCACGCGCGACACGACACCATGAGTGCGATCGCCCAGGCAGTCCTCGCAACGGCACCCAACCGATTTGCGCTGCGCGGCCTCTCGATGGGCGGTTACATCGCTTTCGAGATGGTGCATCAGGCGCCCGACCGCATTGAGCGCCTCGCTCTGCTGGATACTTCGGCGCTCTCCGACACCCCCGAGCAGACCGAACGGCGCCTCAAGCTAATAGAAATGGCACAGACCGGCGACTTCAAATCCGTCCGCGACGCTTTATGGCCATTGTTCGTGCACCCGGCGCGGCACGACAACGTGAATACGGCTCGTTTCAACGCCACCAACTCCAAAGCGCGGCGAAGTTCGGTAGGATGGACGTATCCGAGGCGCGAAAGCTGAAGACGCGCGCAGGCCAAAACCCAACACGAATTCCCGCCACTCGGGAAACGTAGCGAAAGACCACAACGCACCCCAGGCTGGGGCAGGATGGGCATACAGCGTCGTTGTTCCCGGCCAGGCGGGATGGCGGATATGTCCCACAGGCGGGCGGTGTTGTCCTCTGATCCGGTCAGCACGCGCGCCACCCTCATGCCCCTTGAAGGCGCAGATTCTCGATCTCCTGGTTCGTGCCGGCGTAGATCATATCCTTGTAGTCGTCGAGTGCCGACCGGAGGTTCTCAATTAGGCAAGCATCATGCAGCCGCTCAAGTTCGGTCATCACAGCCAGTCCGCCCCTTGCATTCGCCTGGTTTGCGTCGATGGCTACGCGGTGAATGTACATTGCTCGTGACAAATTCGCGAGAAAATAGGCTCCCTAGAAAGATAATAATATAGGCAATATCAAGTACTTAATAACTGGCTGGGGCGGGAGGATTCGAACCTCCGCATGGCGGGATCAACTTCACGAAAGCCGCAAGGCAGAAATCGACGCCTTGAAGGCTGCGATAAGCGAGAATTGCACCGAAATCGAACGCGCTCGAAGGCTGCCGTTGGACCACACGTCATCGCTTCGTGCACATCTCGTAACACGCGGCTGAGGAAGTGCCGGATCGCCCGAAATCCTTGAAGGTCAGTCATCACGGCCCGTAGGGTGCAGCGCCG
>Ga0185299_10007438_pt1 | contig 11222 bp, 15 predicted proteins | sample PaiPotPPA55metaG_FD_128002 | JGI IMG/M metagenome (GOLD analysis project Ga0185299, IMG submission 128002) | Iron sulfur acid spring bacterial and archeal communities from Banff, Canada, to study Microbial Dark Matter (Phase II) - Paint Pots PPA... ...
CCAACGAACAACTGAAAGGTTTCGGCGTCCTATCAATCCTCGAACCCTTCGCCTTGGATCCAGAAAAAACGATCACCCTAGAAGGACCGTCTAAGAAAAGCGCATTTGGCACCAACAATTCCGCCAAACTGACCATTTCGGAGTTTGACGAAGCGTTCCGCAAATCCATCTTCAACACGTTAACCGATAGGATTTCCGAGTTGCTTCTGGAGCAGTTTGTCGAGAAAACCGCTGATGTTGACCTCGCCGCATTTGAAATCGCCAATCAAGAGCCACAAGAAAAGGCAAACGATACAGCAACGCGAGAAACTCGGAACAGCAAGCCGGGGATTAAAGTCTTTAACGTCACCCGCACGACCATACCTCTCGGTAAGATATCCTAATCAAGCGCTCCCTGAGCACCGCAGCGAACGGGTTCAGGAAGCTAAACCTCAACCCTGGATCAATCCCAGATGTCAAGATCTCAGCCCTTCTCTCATACTGACCCGCCGGTCATGGAGCCGCCAGCACGACGTCTACCCGGCGTCTGAGGTGAAACCCGGGCCGGTGATACTGCGCGATAGGCATGGCGAAATTTGCCGGTTCCGTTTTACATTCCGTAATCGGTTGGCGCTGACATGCCTTCCACGATCACTAATTCAAACGTGTCAAGTCATCCGCTGTATAATATGCAGAGAATTCCAGATTCCTGTTTGAAAACCATACTCGCCAGAATTATAATATTTGATTCCTTTTTGAAATCTATGACGAAGGTTTTGCCATTCCTGCTGCGTATTTCTCCTGCTGTCCGCCAGATCCTCAGGGAAGGCGCGAGGAGGGAGCGAAGGAGCCAGAACAACTATATCTCAATGTTAATTCTCAAGGACCAGGATCGGAAGGTGCCTCCTAACGAACAACTTAACGAAGAAATAGACATCACTTTTGAGTAAGTAACCCATAGAACAGAACAGCAGGCATTGCTGCCTGCCGTCCGGAAAGGGTGAGACCTTTGCCACTACCAGTTGGCAATAGTGTCTCATCGTTCATCGGACGAATCAAGAAGACGCTGATGAAAACATCTTTCACGCGGGGAAATTCCCGCATCCCCAAAAAACAAGAGGCCGAGCAGGTTACTCCGCCCGGCCTCTTGCTTTGTCTCACACTTACGGTCGTCCGACGGCAATCAGACCGACCGCTCTTCACAAGAAGGAATCGACCCGCTACGACCGATCTCCATCCAGCGCGACTTGTATCGCATGGCCGTGGATTGGTCAACCCAATTTTCAAACCATGCACAACAGGACTCAATGGACGGGAATAGTCGATAGGCCGCACGAGGCAAGCAGAGACCCTTGGCTTGAACTCTATATTGGGTTTCTGACTCGGGAGCATAAGCGGCTAGGCGGCGGTGCAATCTCCGCGCACTACCTCCGCTGCCTGGACTCTGCATATTGCGACTTCCAGAATTCGGGAAGTTGGAACGATCGCCGTCGCGCTTGGACCTGCGTGCATGCCCTTTGCGGCTGGCTTTGCCAACTCCGCGATATTCGTTCAACCAGGAGGCTCTCATGAATCTTGAGGACCGAATCTCCCGATACGTGTCGAAACTGGATCCATCGGTGTCGGGCCAAAATGGACACAACTCGCTCCTAATCGCTGCCGGGGCCCTGGTGACTGGATTCGCATTGTCGGACGACGTAGCGCTGCCTTTCTTGATCGAGTTTAACGAGCGTTGCATGCCTCCATGGCCGCATGGTGAACTACGTCGCAAATTGAAGCAGGCTCGAAAAAGACCCAAGAGGCCTTTGGGATACCTATTGAACGGCAAGGAACCCAATCTGGAGTGTCCGAAGGTGGTTGAAGAGCCTTACGTACTACCTGAAAAACCCTATCTAACTCGGTTCAGAAAAGGCTACCGCCGGGAATTCGAGCAGATGCAGGAAAAGAGAGGCTGGAGCATCCCTGCTCTTAAAGCAGCTGAGGATCTGGGAGTCCTTAGATTTGGCAGAGTCTCCAAACAAGACTGCTGGATAGTCCAGGATGGTTCGGGCATTTGCGCCGAGGCAAGGCGTCTGGACGACGAACTGTTTCCTGCATTCAAGAATGGGGAGAAAGATCTTCCAGAACGAAAGGCTCACTCAATTCTGCATTCCGATAAGCGATGGCCGGTTGGAATCCAGATCCCGGCAGATCCGCTTTATTCGATATGTATGTTCGAAGGGGGTCCTGATCTGCTCAGTGGATATCATTTCCTCTTCTTGCACAATAGGAACGATATCTTGCCCGTGGCTATGCTGGGCAAAGGGATGGCGCTCCATGGATTCCATCCAGACGCCTGGGATCGCCTTCGTGGTCGCCGCGTCCGGATCTTCCCTCATCATGACGATAACGGGGATGGGCTTCGCAAAGCGCTGCATTGGGCAAACGAACTCCTGAAGCTCGAGTGCCGAGTCGATTTTTTCCTGTTTGAAGACGTATTCAACCCTGACGGGGAGGCCGTAAAAGACCTGACCGACTGCGTGGGATTGCAGGGAACGCAATTGGAGGAGTTATTCCCGTGAGCACCGCGACAATAGAAGAAGTAAATCAAAAGATCCACGAGTTGCCTGCTCCCGTTCTTGATGAGCACGCCACCGAAACTCAATTGGCCCGTGTTCTTCAATCCAAATTGCCTCCACTCAAGTGCGTGGGAGAGGACTGGTACATTTATCATGAAGGGGTTTGGTCTAAGACTTCACGCGACCAAGTGAAACCTTTAGCTCTAGCCATTCAGGATGAGCGAACCCGTTCGGCAAAAAAAGCGATGGAAGTTGTGAAACACGTTGAATACAGCAATCAGACGACCGGGAAGGAATTCCGGTCATTCCACTACTGGAACGCTAAAGGAGAAATCATTCTGAATTGCTCGAACTGTGTCTTGGCAGTTTCAGTCGAAAAGGTCCGAATCCTTCAGCATCAGGAGGAATACATGTTCACCCGAAAGATCGCCGCTTCCTATAACCTCGAAGCCAACTGTTCGTCCTTCTATCAGGCGCTAGAATTCGCTCTCCCTGACTCGGCGGACATAAATGTAATCCGTTGCTTTAGCGGCTACGTCCTTATGCCTGACTGCAGATACGAAGTCGCCTTGATTTGCTATGGTGACAGCGATACCGCCAAAAGTACCATATCCACCGGCATAGAAGCCGCTCTAGGACCAGAACTCGTCACCAAGTGTTCTCTGGCCCAAATAAGCAATCCGGAAAGCAAGAACCTCGCTAAACTCGAACGCGCTGCCCTGAATCTCTCGACCGAATTGAACGCCGTCGAAGTGGGTAGCGAAAATTTCAAAATGCTCGTGAGCGGGGAAGCCATCGACGCTGACTGTAAGTACCGCGACTCAATTACCCTCTGCACACCCTGCAAGCTCTGGTTTAATACCAATCACCTCCCAAAATTCACGCACGGCACCGACGCTGAATTAAAACGTCTTCTCTTCATACGATTTGCGCAAAAAGTCCTCATCCGAGACGAGCAGATAAAAGAGAACATCAAGGCCGAGGGAGACGGCGTTTTCTTATTCATGATCGAGGGACTCCGAAAACTCATGATGGATAAAAGGTTTCCCAAAGCGAGTGATAAATCGTTCGAAACTAAAACAAGATTCAAGCTTCAGAACGACCCTCTTGGTTCTTTCATCGAAGAGGAATGCGTACTTGGTGGCGGACAGGAAATCGTCAAAGACCAGCTTTACGACGCTTATTCAAAGTTCGGTAGGGGCAATGGCGTCTGGCACCATGAAGAAGGGGCTTTCTTTAAAGACCTTTATGCCAGACACCCAACCCTCAAGGCGATTAGACCACGAGATGGAGCCGAAAGAACCCAAAAAGTTAAAGGAATCGACGTTAAAGATGAATGCTAAGTTTTTACAAATACCCGTGAACACCCTGACCACCCTGACATTTGGTCATTCTGGTCAGCCCGGTCAGGGGTTTTTATCTTTGTTAGTCGCAGGCGCGCAGGAAATGGTAACAATAGGAAATACCCTTGACCGCCCTGACCACCGCGACCGAGACACACTGGAAATCCATTCTTCTCAGTTGGTTTTTTGGGCACCGTGATATCACCTACCAAAAGTATCGTTAAGCGCTTGAGTCAGGCTTTTCCCGGCCATTTGGCCGTGGTATCTTACGCGTGTGGCGAACGGGAAAAACGTTAGAACGGCGGTCAAAGCGGCGGTGTTGCGGCAGGAAATCGTGAAGCTTTCACTAGCCGGTTGGAGCAACGAAGACATAGCGACTGAAAAGGGAATCTCTCAGGCGACGGTCAACAATCACTACCACAAATTTCTGGAGTCGAGCAAGTATCCGGTCGCCGATGTCGAGCAGGTGCATGTCATGAGGCAGGCTCAGAGGGTCCAGATCGAAGCTAACCAGAGGCTGCTTGTGCAGCATATCGACAAGTTGCACAATTTAGTGCCTGCCGATAACAGAGAGGAGTGCGAGATCAGCGCGGCCATCTGTAAGTGCCAAGACAGCTATATTCGGTCGAGCGACCACCTCGCCAGCATGTTTGGAATGTTTGCGCCGAAAGAGAGCAATGGAAGCGGCAGCGGCAGCGTGACCAACAACACGCAAATTAACATGGGCGAATCGGAGTTCCTTCGGCACCTGTGCAACGTGAAGGGGATCCGGCTGGCGGATGGATAACCAGGATCTTGGCAAGTATCAAGGCATGATGCCGAGTCGCGCCGTGTTGGCGAGATTGAGCATTTTCGGCGTGGACGAGGCAACGAGACAATCGGCCAATGCGATTTTGAAAGCTCTACCGGCGATGAATGAAAAGGAACGGCGGGAGTACCTGGACGAAACTTGGCGACTGGCCGATCTGCCGAGTGAGGAAGATCTGCTGAAGTCGCCGGTCGGCTTGGCAACTTTGGAAATGTTCAAGAACTCCAAGCCGATGGGTGGAGAGATCCAGGCGAAGGCCGAGTCCGAAGGCGACGCGCCGTACCCGGATCCAGCAGCACCAGCCGAGCCCGAGGCACCGCCGAAGCTAGAGCCGCCGCCCGGGCCGAGCGACGACCTGGGCGTGCGCATGGAGCAAGAGAGGGCAGCGAAGCGCGAGTCAGAGCAACTCGCGGGGCCGGTTCATAAATGGGTGGCCGCGAAGCCGAGCACCCCAGATAAGACCCTGCGGCCTTTGGCACCTTCGGACTGTAACGCCGACGCCAACAACCAGCCGATTTACTAATCCGCCGCTCATAAACGCCTGTCCTGGCTCGGATCTGCCTCTGGACGTCTGATCCATCGCGGAGTTGAGAGGCGTGGCTTAAATCGGCGCAGTGTATACTGCATCGCAACGCTTCAAAGTCTAACAGATAGGCTTCTGAACACTAGTGTGCGAACATCTGTTCAATCACTAGTGAAAATAGTTAACTTTTCCCTACGATAGATGTTGTGCAAACATAGTGACATGCTACACTAGTTTATGCACATGTCTATCAAAGAGGCCAAGAAGCAACTCCGCGAGATTGGGTTCACACTCAAAAAAGTGGACGACGAATTCATTCTTCGTGCGCCCGGTATTGAGTATTTCAGTGATGATCTGCAGGACGCCGTCGACACTGCAAAGTGTGAAGCCGCTCGGAGGTCCAATTGAAGATCGGGTACGCTCGGTGTTCAACCGACAAGCAGGCTACCTCGATCACGATTCAGGAGAAGCAACTCAAAGCCGCAGGCTGCGAGCTGATCTACACGGACGAGGACGAATCAGGTAAGAAGCGCAATCGACCTCAACTCGATAAGGCTTTGGAGCATATCCGGAAGGGCGACGTTCTGTTTGTCACCAAACTAGATAGATTGACCCGGTCGTTGGTTGACCTGCTAGACATCTTGAAGAAGATCGAAGACGCGGGTGCGACGTTCCGCAGCCTGGGCGAGACGTTTGAGACTGAGTCGCCTGCTGGACGTATGATGATGAAAATGGTCGGACTTTTTGCCGAGTTCGAGCGCGAGGTCATTGTGGACAGAATTAAACGAGGGCTGGCACATGCACGGGCTAACGGTAAGATTGGTGGAGGCCGGTACAAACTGTCGCCTGCCGACCAAATGGAAGCTATCCGCTTGATCCAAGTTGAGAAGAAGAGCCAGGGTCAGGTGGCGCACATCTACAAGGTTGACCGTTCCACCATCAGTCGCATGATGACCGAAGTTCGGCTCAAGCAGGATTTGAAGGGCGGTGCGCTGTGAACCAAGCGACAAAAACCGTCTGTCTGGTTGTATTGGTGCTTATCGGCTTGTTGGTTTTCAATCTGACGGTGTCCACGCCTGCCGGGGCATTCATCACTTATCTCGGAATCGTCATTTCTTGGATCTGTCTACACACCAAAATTTACTTCAACGGCTGACAATCGAGCGCCTGAAGAAGGAGGATGGCGCAAAGGCGGACTGAATGAGTCAGGGGTAGCCTTGGTGTGCTGTGACCGCTAGCTAGCTAGCAGGGAGCAGCCTGAGGTGTTAGGTTGCCCGATGCCAGGCATCCTAGTGCGATTGTGACCCCGCAGCACTAAAACCGAGCCGGTGAGAGAGCATTAGCCTCACCCGTTTTTAAATTGGAGTGGCTCTTTGCGGCAGATAAGAGAAAAGCCAACGCGTTCGGCGGTTGGCTGATTTCTGTAAAAGTTCACTTAATTAGATGGTGGTGGGCTGAATTGGCAACTTTTCAACGTTAAGGTGCCCAGAACCGATTGTTCTACGTAAGAAGGCGTTAAGACCTTGACGAAGGTATTGTTGTTGTAGCTATTACCGCCGCTACTTCCGTAGTCCACGATTCCAAATAGCCCTCCATTGAAGGTGCAATTCACGATTGTCGAGTTATTTACGCTCTGGAAAGCAACGTTAGTGGTAGAATAAATATCAAGGGGCGGTGAAGGTGCATCAAAAACGATTTTAGCTATGGTGATCTTGGTTTGTTCTCCAACGGGCACTCCCACACCGAAGTTTTTGAGTGTCCCGTTCTTGATGGTTATGGGACTGTTGGCTAGCCCTGGATTATATCCACTCACGATACCGGCATAGCCATCACCCTGACCGTTCGTGGTAAATCCCCTCAAATCAACGACCACCGCTCCATTAATGCTCCGAAAGAGCGAGATTGCTACCCCAGGCGATGGAAGCGTTAAATCATGCGCCAACACGTAATAGCCAGGTGCAGTGATGACGTAGGGCAGGGCTAAAATTTGGATATTTGCGGATTTAGCAGCTTGTGTCGGTGCAACTTGTGCATGGGCGGTCTGCACCGCAAGTGCGCTCATTATGAGGCCGAACGCTGCCGTCAGTAAGGTGTTTTTTAGATTCATTTGGGGACCGACAATGTACACCCAATTTCAACGGCCGTTTGGCAGTTGGGCGGCAAAAATCTCAGTAGTCAGACCCATTGCACACCAGAGCAAACAAAGTTTACCAGTATGGCAAAGAGTTTGCCGCCACAGGCGCCTGCAGGCGGTTCGGAAGGTAGCAAGGCACCGATTCGGCCAGAAACGGGCCACAGCGACATCCTAGCGATTCCTGGACGGGAAATTGGCATGCTGTCGGCCACCATGCGAGTAGTAAGCTCTGAGAGGTTTTGACCTAATGAGCGAACTCGCCAAACTAGCCGAATCATTCGCGGTTGAAGCGCACCTCACTCAAGTGCGCAAGTACACGGGCAGACCCTACGTGGAGCACGTGATCGCAGTGTCCGCTATCGTAGCGACGTATGCCGGAGACCAGAACCAGATCGTCGCAGCGCTGCTGCACGATACTGTCGAGGACACCGACACCACGCTGGAGCAGATCACGGAGCTATTCGGCCCAGACGTTGCTAAGCTAGTTGAGGAGCTGACGAACGTTTACGACAAGAGCGCATACCCGGATATGAACCGAGCGGAGCGCAAGCGGCTCGAAGCAATCAGACTGGGAAACGTCAGCGACCGAGCCCAGACGATCAAGTACGCGGATTTCCTCAACAACGGTGAGGATATTCTGGTACAAGACCCAAAGTTCGCCAAGGTTTACATCCGGGAGATGGCGCACAAGCTTGAACTAATGACCCGAGGCAATCGCGCGCTTCGGCAATACGTCATCACACGGGTTTTAGGAGCCATATGAACGTGGCGTGTGGTACTGGGCGTCGGCCAAGGCCGAGAACACGCGGCGAATTTCGAGGCACAAACTATGAAGGTCCTATTCGTTCTCCTCGGCCTATTCGCCTTAGCAGGTTGCGAAGTCACTCCGCCCGCGCCCCGCACCAGTTACCCGACCGAACCCGATCAGCCGGTTTACACAGGTGCACAAGATTATAGGCCGGGGTCGTCGTATGTAGATCCGGAGAAGCCGTTTTCTACGCCAATTCGAATGCCTGGACTGCAACCGCTCCAGCCTCCTCTGGGTTCGGATCGATGAGCAAGCAGGAACAGGAAGAAAAGCGACTCCTGACCGCGTTGCGTCGAGAGGGTAAGGAAGGGCTGACCTCCAATGCTATTCGGGTGCAAGCTCTGGCGGCTCACAAGAATTACCCGTGCGGCCCCCACAATGGTGAGCAGTGAGAGATGACAAAACTGTCATCTGTAGTTCACGGTCGTTTAATATGTTTTCGATAGGATTCATCTTTGATCCAGGAACGCCAACGGAATAGCAGGCGCCTGCACAGTTAGGACTGGAACATAATTTCCGAACCATGGTTGACCCGGTTATTTCTTTGGATGGGCTGGGAAAACGCTTTGGCCAGACAGTCGCGGTTAACGGCATTTCGATGGCAATTGGCGAGGGTGAAATCTTTGGCTTTCTGGGCGCGAATGGCGCTGGGAAAACCACCACGATTCGAATGCTTTGCGGCTTGACACGTTCGACGCGCGGACACGGAACGATTCATGGACTTGACATCTGGGCCGACCGTTCTCGGGTGCGTGCGCGATTCGGGTACGTGCCCCAGCGATTTAGCCTCTATGCCGATTTGACCGTGCTGGAGAACCTTCGGTTTTTTGGTTGCGCTTACCGCGTCTCTAGAGACCGGCTAAGAACGCGAATCGAAACGCTTCTTTCGGAACTGGATCTGGCGACGAACCGGGACACAGAAGCCAGCAAGCTGTCCGGTGGTTTCAAGCAACTGCTGTCGATCTCTTGTGCACTGATTCACGAACCTTCGGTGTTGTTTCTTGACGAACCGACCGCCGGCCTTGATCCGGTTCACCGCCAATATATCTGGGGTCTTCTCTATAAGCTAAGCCGGCAGGGCACCACTATCTTCCTAACCACTCATTACATGGATGAAGCGGCACGATGCACGGACATCGGATTCATTCAGGGTGGACGGCTTATAGCAAAAGGTTCTCCACTCGCGCTGAAACAAGGTTTGCAGAGCAAGCTTCTGGAAATTCATGTGACAGAAGTTATGGATGGGATGCAGATGCTCCGTGGGATTCCCGATGTTTACGGAGTCGAGTTGCGCAGCGGCCGCTTGCGAATCCATGCACGCGATTCCGAGGCGCTGCTGAAGAGTTGGCTCGAGCGGTGGCCTTATGAGAACCTTCGTTGGCTGGGTTACAGCTGGGTGGAACCGGACATGGAAGACGTCTTTATGGCTTACTCTCAGGGCTTCTACTCCGAAAACCGTTTTGGAAAAGAGAAGTACATAGGCGAGTTAAAGGTGCACCAGGCATAAATTTAAAGAGACGAAGATAATTCGGAAAACGGCTCCATTCCAAATTCCGAGTTGGCTTCATTGGACAACAGTTTCGTCACAGCGAGGGGTAGGTGAATGAGAATCTTGGTCGTCGAGGATGAAAAGAAAATAGCAAGCTTTGTCCAAAGAGGTTTGAAAGAGTGCGGCTTCGTGGTCGACGTCGTTCATCGCGGCGATGAGGCTTTAGAGATCATTCTCGACAACCATTTTGACGCTGTCGTCTTGGATATCATGCTTCCAGGCCGCGACGGTCTCAGCATTCTTCGCATCTTGCGGCAAAGAGGCATTTCCGTGCCCGTTTTGATATTGACTGCGCGAGACGAGGTCTCTGAGAAGGTTGAGGGACTCGATCTGGGTGCTGATGATTATCTGGCCAAACCTTTCTCCATCGACGAACTGACCGCTCGAGTTCGCGCTTTGACGCGACGCAATTCGGGCGAGAACCTCGTCCGTTATCGCGTGCAAGACCTCATCCTTGACTTGGCTACACGAGTCGCCCGAAGAGGTGCTCGGCGCATTGATCTGACCGCGAGGGAATTTTCCTTGCTGGAGTGTTTGATGCGGGCTCCAGGCCGCGTCTTTACCCGAACACAACTTTGCCAGCACGTTTGGGAGTATCACTTCGATCCGGAGAGTAATTTGGTCGACGTCTACATACAGCGGCTACGTCGCAAAATCGACGATGGCGAGGCGATGAAGCTTATTCAAACCGTCCGCGGCGCCGGGTACCGGATTGAGGATGCGAAGTGAAAGATTGGCCCCTTCGAAGTAGACTTGGTGTTTGGACTGCTTTCCTGCTTACGGTCGAGCTAATCATGTTCGGCGTTGCCTCCGGCTGGGTTATTTATCAAGAACAGCTCGAAGCTTTCCGCGAGATTAAAGATCAGCCGTATTCTCCGATTGTGATTCGCAAAAAGTCATCCGAGTTGGTCGTTGATCTAGCAGGCGCTTATTTAACGGCTCTTCCGGTGGCGGTCTTAGTCGCTGCGCTCGCCTTTAACCGGACGATGATCTCGGCCCCATTCCTCGTGATGACGCCCGTGCCAATAGCTATACGGATACCCTTCATAATCGCCTTGAAATTCTGGTCCGTTCCAAATCCAACACTGATATTCGTCATTCCAAACCCAATAGGAATCATCCGTCGCCGGACCTACCGTAATCGTAATGGATTGAGCTGCTACTTTCGGAGCGAAAGCTAAACCGGTTAATAAGCTTAACGCGCATAAACCAATTAAGACTCTTTTCATAACTTTTGATTTCAATACTCCCAGTTTTAGACGACATGTCGCCCCCAGCATTCATTACGCCATTTTCCGTTTGCTTTAAGCCCGCAAACGATACCGAACGGCAGGCCGATGATGAGCGCCTCCACCAAAACGTCATCAAGTCTGTACCATTGACGCAAGCGTTGAGGCGAAAAGCGGCGCTTCATTTAACTAGCCAAGCCCTGTTGAGCGATGAAGCGTTCGAGCTTACGCTTTTGTCGTTCTCCTGCGGCTTTTTCCGATATTTCCTCGGATGAGCTGCTCTGCGTTTGG
>Ga0185299_10007444_pt1 | contig 11218 bp, 9 predicted proteins | sample PaiPotPPA55metaG_FD_128002 | JGI IMG/M metagenome (GOLD analysis project Ga0185299, IMG submission 128002) | Iron sulfur acid spring bacterial and archeal communities from Banff, Canada, to study Microbial Dark Matter (Phase II) - Paint Pots PPA... ...
AAACGGCTTCGACCTGACGCCGCCGCACGAGGTCACGCTCGACCTCTACGCGGCCCACGTCTCGCGCATTGTGGATGCAGTGCGCGGGCCGGTCGTTCTGGTCGGCCACAGCATGGGCGGCACGGTGGCGTCGCAGACCTGCGAGTCGCGTCCGCACCGGATCGCGCTGGCGATTTATTTGTGCGCGTTTTTGCTACCGAGCGGGATGTCAGTGCTCGAATTCTACGGCAAGTATCTTAAGCCGGAGATGCGCGGCGCCTTTTCGCGGGTCACGTTTGATGCAGAGCGCCTGCGCTCGTCGATCGACGTGGTATCCGCTATGAAGGTTTTTTATCACCAGTCCGAACCCGCACTAGCGGAAGCAGCGGCGCGGCGGCTGACGCCGCAACCGGAAGGCGTCCGCCGGTCGCGCCTGCATCTTTCCGAAGGCCGCTTCGGCAGCGTGCCGCGGGTCTATATCGAGGCCCTGGAAGACCGCAGCGTGCACCTTCCGCTGCAACGCCAGATGCAAGAATTGACGGCTTGCCTCGCCACCTACGCGCTCGAAAGCGATCACGCGCCGCAATTGTCGCACCCGGATTCCCTCACCGCGCTGTTTCTGGAAGCTATCGCGCGCAACGCCAGAGCGATCTGAGGAACACACGAATTCTTGCCGATGCCAGAGGGTTTTCGGCAATTTGACACCCCTTGTCCGCGCCCCCTATGGTCGGTTTCCCTCCGCCTGACCGGGCGATCTATAGAGAAGCGATGAAGCCACCGCTCTTTGCGTACCGAGCACCCAAGACACTCGACGAGGCGATAAAGTTTTTGGCCAGCGACGCCGACGCGATGGTGCTGGCGGGCGGCCAGAGTTTGGTGCCGGCGATGAATTTCCGTGTCGCCAGCCCGTCCATGCTGGTCGACATTCAGCATGTCGAAGGACTCAAAGGTATTGCCGTCGAGGGCGGCACCATTGTCATCAAGGCGATGACCCGCCATCGCGAGCTCGAGCTTGATCCGCATGTGCGCCGCGCTAATCCGCTGATCGCGGAGATCATGGCGCATGTCGCGCATGTGCCGATCCGCAATCGCGGCACCGTCGTCGGCAGTCTTTGTCATGCGGACCCGTCGGCCGAGATGCCGCTGCTGTTTGTGCTGCTGGACGGCACGCTGACCGCGGCGGGGCCAGGCGGGACGCGTCACATCCCGGCAGCGGAATTTTTTCAATCCTTCCTCACCACGGCGCGCCAGCAGGACGAAATCGTGGTCGAGGCGCGGCTCCCGGTTTTGCCGGAGCGCGCCGGTTGGGCATTCGACGAGGTGACGCGGCGGCACGGCGACTATGCGCTCGTCGGCGTTGGCTGTGTGCTTGAGCTCGATGACAGCGGCCGGGCGCGCAACGTGCAGCTTGCCGCTTGCGGAATTTCCGATCGGCCGGTGCGGCTCAAAGCTGCCGAAGCGGCGCTCAACGGCACTTCGCTTGCAACCGCCAATCTCGACGCCGCAGCGCTTGCGTCCGCGGACGCGGTCACGCAAACGGACGACATGAATACCTCGATGTCCTATCGGCGCCGCGTTCTCGGCGCTTTGATCCGGCGGCTTGTTGCGATCGCGGCGCAGCGCGCCGGCGGCGGGAGCCGGCAATGAGACGCACCGCGATCCGACCGGCTATTCCCGAACGCTCGGACGATCCGCGAGTCGAGGTCACGCTGACGGTCAATGGCCAAGCCGTGCGGCGAACGGTCAGCGTGCGCATGCTGCTCAGCGATTTCTTGCGGCATGAGCTTGGGCTGACCGGCACGCATGTCGGCTGCGAGCATGGCGTCTGCGGCTGTTGCACGGTCCATATCGACGGCAAGGCCGGCCGCTCCTGCCTCACGTTCGCAGTCCAGGCGAACGGCTGCCACATCCGCACCATCGAGGATGTCGCCGACGATGACGGCGCCCTGCATCCGATCCAACAGGCTTTCAAGGAGTGCCACGCCTTGCAGTGCGGCTTCTGCACGCCCGGCATGGTGATGAACATCTTGAGCCGCTTCGAAGAGCGCGAGCCGCTCGACCTTTCGGAAGACGGCATTCGCGACATGCTGTCGGGCAACCTTTGCCGCTGTACCGGCTACATCAACATCATCGCCGCGGTTCGGCGCGCCGCCGAGCTGCTCGGCCGCGCCTAACGGAAAGCCTTCATGTCGACACGCACATTCGGCGCTCGCGTTGAACGCAATATCGATCCGAAGCTCTTGCGCGGCGAAGGCGCGTTCGTCGACGATATTCCGCTGACCGACGCGTTGCACGCGGCGTTCCTGCGCAGCCCGATCGCGCGCGCGCGCATCCGGAAGATCGACGTCAGCGCCGCGCGAAATTATCCCGGCGTCGCTGCGGTCTATACCTGCAACGACATCGGCCCGCTCGACATGGCGATGCCGCTGCTTATTCCGCACCCGTCGATGAAGAATCCAAAGACGCAGCGGCCGCTGGCGCGGGGCGAGGTGTATTACGTCGGACAGACCATTGCCATGGTGGTCGCGGTCGACCGCTATACGGCGGAGGACGCTGCTGCCTTGATCGAGGTGGAGTATGAACACCTCTCGGTGGAAATGGATCTGAAAGAAGCGTTGCGGGATGGCGCGCCGCTCGTCCATGCCGATGTGCCGAACAATCTTGCGGCGCATTTCATCCAGATTTCCGGCGATCCGGACGGAGCCTTTGCGCGGGCGGAACATTTCACCCGTATCGAGGTGCAGGTCGACCGCTCGACCGCGGCGCCGATGGAATGCCGCGCCGTGGCAGCGCGCTGGGATGCGGTCTCCGGCGAGTTGACGGTGTGGGACGGAACGCAAGCGCCGATCTCGGTGCGCGGCGGTCTGGCGTCGATCTTCCAATTGGACGAGGACAAGGTCCGGGTCATCGCCCCCGACGTCGGCGGCGGCTTCGGTCAGAAGGTCCTGTTGTTCTATCCTGACGAGTTGCTCGTCCCCATGGCGGCGATGCAGCTTAGCCGTCCGGTGAAATACATCGAGGATCGCCGCGAAAATTTTATCGGCTCCTCGCAAGAGCGGACGCAAATCCACGCAATCGAGCTTGCGGCGCTCAAGACCGGCGAGGTCCTCGGGCTGCGCGACAGCTTCCTGCACGATACCGGAGCGTTCATCCCCTACGGCATCGCGGTGGCGCAGGTTGCCTCGACCTCGATTGCCGGGCCGTATCGCATCCCCAACATCTGGGTGGAGTTCAAGGCGGTCTATACGCCGACCGTGCAGGTCACGCCCTATCGCGGTTGCGGCCGGCCGCAGGCGTGCTTCGCCATCGAGCGGGCGATGGATCAATTGGCCGAAGAACTGAACATCGACCGGGTCGAAATTCGCCGCCGCAATTTCATTTCCGAAAAGGAATTTCCCTATCCGCGCGAAGGACTGTTGTTTGCCGACGGGCTGAAAGTAACGCTCGACAGCGGCCAATATGGCAGAGCGCTGGATATGGCGGTCGAAGCGCTCGGCGGAGCAAAATTTCGCGCTCAGCAGGAAACCGCCCGGGCCGAGGGCAAATATCTGGGACTGGGGCTCGCCTGTTACGTCGAGGGCACCGGACTGGGCCCCTATGAAGGCGGCCACATCCGCGTGCATCCGATCACCGGCAAGGTCTACGTCAATACCGGGCTTTCGACTCAAGGCCAGGGGCACGACACGGTCTTTGCGCAGATCGTCGCCGACCAGGTCGGCGTCGCACCGGCCGACGTCATCGTTGTCGAAGGCGACACCAAAGCGTTCGATTGGGGCGTGGCGACGTTTGCCAGCCGCGGCGCGGTGGTGAGCGGCAATGCCATCCATAAGGCAGCGGTGACCGTGCGGCAGAAAATACTGGAAGCGGCAGCCAACATGCTGGAGGCCGACATCGATACGATCGAGCTGCATGACTCCGCGGCCTGGATCAAAGGATCGAACCGTTTCGTGCCGCTGGCCGCCATCGCGACCGCGAGCAATCCGCTGCGCTACGCTTTCAACGAGGCAGCGCAGGCGGCGACGCAGTTCGCGCCCGCCAGCAAGCACGACGGGCCGGCTCTCGGCGAAGGCCAGTCGCCGGGTATCGAAGCGACCGAGTATTACAGTCCGCCGGCATCAACATGGGCTTACGGCGTCCATGCCGCGATCGTCGAAGTCGATCCGCAATTGTGCACCGTGAAAATCCAGAAATACGTGTGCATCCACGATTGCGGCAACATGATCAACCCGATGATCGTGGAAGGGCAGGTGTGCGGCGGCATCGCCCAAGGCATCGGCGGGGCGTTGTATGAGAAGCTCGAATATCAGCCCGACGGCAATCTGGCCAATGCCAGCCTGATGGATTTTTTGGTGCCTTACGCGACCGAAATCCCGCCGGTCTCCATCTTGCACCTGGAAACGCCATCGCCGCTTAATCCGCTCGGCGTCAAAGGCGTCGGCGAAGCCGGCTGCATCGCGGTGGGCGCCGTCGTCGCGTCAGGCGTTGAAGATGCGCTCAAGCCGCTCGGGCCGATCAAGTTCCGTCACGTCCCGCTGACGCCGCGCATGCTCAGCGAAGCGCTCGAAGCGATCGGGCATTAGAATTCAACGACCATAAATCAGTGCCCGATATGGTGGCGGAAACTCAATATCGATTTGCCGTATCATGGCAGGTAAATAGGACTGATCGATATAAATAGCGAACGTTAGTTGTATTAGTGGTACGTGCTCACCAATCGCCCTGACACGAACCTCAATTCCGCCCTTGCCGCTCCCGATCAGGTCAAGTTGAAATCCTTCATAGCTGCCTAGTTTGGCATCACCGGACAAACTTTCGTGCACCGCAATTAGTTGCGCGCGGAAGTGCCCATAATCAAGGAGGCTATCACTAATTGCTCCAGAGAATGGTCCAGCGTGTAGATCAATGATCGTCGGATATCCGAGTTCGTGTGGTTCGCCGGCACGAGTTAGTCGAATGCTACATCGACCATCACTTATCAGAACTCCAGTGCTTTCTTCAGACATGGACCAGCCCTTTGTCAGGACGGTCAAGTCCGGACTCAACCGTGACGTCGCAGGAGCACTTTACGCGGCGTTGCGGCCCAGGCGGCGGCTCTTCCATTCGGCCAGAATGTCGGCGGAATCGGCCACCAGCCCGAGATGCAGCGACACCATGGCCAGCGCCGCCTTCTCCAAATGGTCGTCGGTGCCGCGCACGAGGTCGCGCGCGACGATGACGCGGTAATTGTGATTGCCGGCGTCGAACGCGGTGTTGAGGATGCAGCAATCGGTGAAGCCACCGTCGAGCACGATCGTCTCGATGCGCATGTTGCGCAGCAGGAAATCCAGGTCGGTCGGATAAAAGGCCGAAAGGCGCTTTTTCGTCTCGACTATCAGATCGTTCGGCTCGACCCGCGTCACGAACTCGGTCCAGCGCGAACCTTCGATCGCATGTGCATCGCTGTTGGGAATATTGCCGACATGCAGCGGAAACGTGCGGCGCCATGCCGAGCTGATGCCAGCAATGTCGTCGACGCCGCCGCGCCGCAGCACCGAGCGCACGTGGACGATCGGGATGCCGAGCGCGCGAGCGCCGTCGTGGAAGCTGTCGATCGGCGCGACGATTTCGCGCGCCCGCGGCGCCGGACACGGACATTGCGGCGAGTCGTCGAGGTGGCCGCGGTGCATGTCGATCGACACGATCGCGGTTTTGGCCGGATCGAGATAGTCGTCAAACAGGTCGCGGGTGTCCTGCGTCTTGCCATAAACATCAATGCGCATCTTGTCCTCCGGACCGCCGGCTGCGCCAACGCGCTGCCGCCGTCTGCTTGCCGGCTATTTAGCACAATCGGCCAAATGTGGTTCCCATCGCAAGTCGATCACGAACGGCGCGAGAAAATCGCTTTCGCTACGTCGCCGATTGCTTCCACGCCGTCGCCGCAATCGGAGAAGCAGACGATCCGGCAGGGGCACGCTTCCAATCCCTCGTAGCGCCAGGGGAACGCGCCGATCAGAAAACGCTGGTTCAACACCTTCTCGATGTCGCCGCCGATATTCTCGGCGTGGATCAGCCCTTCCGAGAAAGCGTAGCTGTGGAATGGAAAGATGTTCTCGGTGATGTGGCGGCCGGACTTCTTGTGGATGTAGCTGAAGTCGCCGAAGAATTCTTCGCAGCTCTTGCCGACCTTTTTCTCGAAGCGCTTGGCGAGGTCGGGGCGCATCAGACGGATCGACGTGTTCATCGAATGGTCGCCGGAACCGCAATCGATGCCGAACCATTTGATCTTCTTCTTGAGCATCCATTCGAGCAGCTCGACCTTGCCGCCCGGATGCATGCAGAAATAGCGCACCAAATCCTGCTGCGGCTGGCCCTCCCAATAGCGCTGCCATCCGGTGTGAATGATGAGGATGTCGCCATCCTTGACCTCGACCGGCGCCGCCTCGATCATGGCCGGCGTGATGACCGCCCAGTCGTCCATGTGCCGCGACACGTCGACCACGGCGCCGGCGCCGACCAGAAAGTCCAGCGGATAAGAAGCCATATCGCCCATGCCGTCAGTTCCGTGCATAGCGCCGTCGATATGGGTGCCGACGTGCAAAGCGGTGTCGATCCGCTGCGCGACGATCATCTTGGTCTGCAGGTTCTGCGCATAATACATCTGGTTGCCGGCATAGCCGACCCAGCCCGGCGTATGCACGTTCATCAAATGACTGAGGTCGACGATTTTCATGCGGTGTCCTTGCCAGCTATCCCCATGAGATTAACTTGCAATTTGAAAGGCTTCAAATATTTTTAATGCGGTTAATTACCCCGGAAGGGCGATACGCCAGCGCGGCGCAGCTGTTTCGATTTTTACTGGCGCGAGGTACCGCCCCGTGAGATACGAAATGACATGCGAAACTAGGCATTGTCGGCGGGTCAAAGCAAAGGCCGCATGAAACGCCCCATGAAACGCCCCATGGCTCGACCAGGCGCGAAAAACGGCGCACGGAACGGAACGACCGAAGTGCTGCGTGCCGTGGGCAAGAAGCTCCGGCTGCGCCGCGTCGAGCGCGGCTTCACGCTGCAGGCCGTGTCGGACCGGACCGGCGTGAGCGCCGCGATGTTGAGCTTGGTCGAACGCGGCAAGGCCTCGCCCTCGGTCGGCACGCTGGTCGCCATCAATTCTCTGCTCAACCTGCACATTCCCGAGCTGCTCGGTAACGCGTCGGGCAACGGCGACCTCGTTACGCCGGCGGCGAAGCAGACCGTCATCAAACCGCTGCGCGGCGTTACCCACCGCGTCATCGCCGACGATCAAGCGCGCGGCTTGCAGATGACGCTCAATCAATATTCGCGCGGCAGCGCCAACAGCGCGGAGCCGATCACGCATACGGGTTTCGAGTATGGGTTTGTGCTCGACGGCGAGCTTGAAGTCACCGTCGACGGCGAAACGCATCGTCTCCACCCCGGCGACCTGATCTCATATTGGTCTTCGAAACCGCATCGCATCGTCAACCGCGGCACCAAGAAGGCGCGCGCGCTGTGGATCAATCTGCGAACGTCCTGACGGAAGCCGACCAGTGAAACCCGCGCCGTTTCGTTATCACGCGCCGAGAACTGTCGATGAGGCGGTGGCGAAGCTGGCTGAATTGAGCCCGCTCGACGGCCGCGTTCTCGCCGGCGGACAAAGCCTCGTGCCGATGATGGCGTTCCGCATGGCGCGGCCGGCGCACCTGATCGATATCAACGCTGTCGCCGGTCTCGATCGCCTCGCCGTGGAAGGCAACGCACTCTCGATCGCGGCCTGTGTGCGTCACGCTGCGTTTCATCGCCCAGTCGTTTCCGGACCGACCGGAGCGTTGCTCACCAATGTTGTTGCCAACATCGCGCATTACCCGATCCGATTGCGCGGTACGTTTTGCGGCAGCTTGGCGCACGCCGACCCGGCTTCGGAATGGTGCCTCACCGCCGTAACCGTCGGGGCGGAAATCGTCGCGGTCAGCGCACGCGGCCGCCGCGTCATTGCCGCCGACGACTATTTCGAAGGCATGATGATGACTGCGCTTGCCGACGATGAGTTGCTGAGCGAAGCGCGCTTGCCGCTGCTGGCGGACGATGCGCGCTTCGGCTTCTATGAGTTCAGCCGCCGCGCCGGCGACTACGCGATCGCGATGGCGCTGGCGATCTTCCGCCTGCAGGATGGCGTCATTGTCGAGCCGCGCGTCGGCGTCGGCGGCGCCGAAGGACGCCCGCGCCGGATTGCGCAAGCCGAGGCCATCCTCGCCGGGCAAAAGCCGGGCGCAGAAATCTTCCGCGCTGCGGCGGAGGCGGCCGCCAAGGCGATCGATCCGCTGGAAGACGTGCATGCCGATGCCGAATTCCGGCTCGATCTGGTGCGCGCGGTGACACGGCGTGCGCTGGAGCGGGCGGCCGCATGAGCGCACCAACCAAAGGCTCAGGCCTTGCATGGGTCGGCCGTTCGATCCGCCGCGTGGAGGATCCGGCCCTGCTGACCGGCCGCGGCCGTTTCACGGCTGACCTTCCGGCGGCCCATCGTGTCCGCTTTGTGCGCAGCTCCGTTGCCGCGGGCCGCATCGAGAAGATTACGGCCCCCGAGAATGCCGTTGTTCTCACCGCGGCCGATCTTGCCGCGGTGAAGCCGATCACGCCGGCTCTGCACAAGTTTGGCTATGTGCCGGTCGCGCAGCCGATCCTTGCCTCCGGCGTGGTGCGATTTGTCGGCGAACCGATCGCCGCCGTCGTCGCCGCGACCGAAGCGGAAGCCGAAGACATCGCCGACGATGTCTCGGTCGAGATCGGCGAAATCGAGCCGGTCGTCGATGCGCGCGCCGCGCTCGCCGACGGCGCACCGCGGATTCACAGTCAGGCCGCGCGCAACATCATCGTCGAAGGAAAGATGGAGACGCCGGACTTCGCCGCCGCACACGGCGCCGCCCACCGCCTCGTCGCGATCGAAGTACGCTCGCGGCGCCAAAACGCGACGCCGCTCGAAGCGCGCGCCGGCCACGCCGTCTTCGATCCGATTTCCGGGCGCGTGACTCTGACCTGTGCGACGCAAATGCCGCATCTGATGCGCACCGCGATTGCCGATCTGATCGGAATGCCGGAGAGCGATCTGCGTGTCATTGCGCCGGACGTCGGCGGCGGCTTCGGCCAGAAAATGTCGCTCGTCCCGGAATATGTCGTCCTGGTCTGGCTCGCCCGGAAGCTTAAAAGCTCGGTCGCATGGACTGAAGACCGCCGCGAGAATCTGATGGCATCGTTTCATAGCCGCGATCAGCACATCCGGCTGCAAGGCGGGTTCGATTCCGACGCGAAATTCGTCGCGCTGTCGGCCGAGGTCATAGCCAATGTCGGCGCCTATTCCTGCTATCCGACGACCTGCGCGGTCGAGCCTTTGATGGCGATGGCCGAGCTCCCCGGCCCCTACGACGTGCGGGCCTATGCCTGCGTCGCGCGCGGCGTGCTCACCAATACCTGTCCGATGGCGCCCTATCGTGGCGTGTCGCGCCCGGCCATCACCATGGCGCTCGAGCGGCTGATGGATGCGGCCGCCGCGCAATTCGGCCTGGAGCCGGTCGAGATACGCCGGCGCAATCTGATCGAGAAATTCCCCTATACCTCGGCTACCGGCCTGGTGTTCGACGAAGCGAGCTATCGGCAGACGCTCGACATGGCGAGCGGCGCGCTTGACGTGCCGGCGTTCCGCAAACGGCAGGAGCAGGCGAGATCGGAGTGCCGTTATCTCGGCATCGGGTTTGCGACCTTTTCCGAGCGCACGGGTTACGGCACGCCGGCCTTCGCCGCGCGCGGCATGGGCGTGACGCCGGGTTGGGAGACCGTCGAGCTGACGATGGACCCATCCGGCTATCTCGAACTGCGCATCGGCGCCAGCCCGCACGGACAAGGTCTGCGCACGACCCTCGCCCAGCTTGTCGCCGATGAGCTCGGCGTCTCGCCTGACGTCATCAAAGTCGTTCACGGCGACACCGACCGGACCCCCTATGGCTGGGGCACTTTCGCCAGCCGCTCACTGGTCATTGCCGGCGGCGCCAGCGTACTGGCCGCGCGCAAAGTGCACACGAAGCTCAAGAAGATCGCTAGCCGTCTCCTCGAAGCGGCGGCCGATGACATCGTTCTGGAAAACGGCGCCGCGCGGGTGGCCGGAACCGATCGCGAGATACCAATCGGGGACTTGGCGCGTGCCGCCTATCACCAGTTTCATCTGTTCACGGGAGATTTCGATCCGGGGCTTTCAGAAACCGCCACCTACGACCCGCCCGGCACATTCTCCAATGCGTGTCACGCCGGCATTGTCGAAGTCGACGCCGATACCGGCCGCGTGACCGTCGAGCGCTTCGTCGTCGCCGAGGATGCCGGCCGCCTCGTCAATCCAATGATCGTCGACGGTCAAATCCTCGGCGGTGTCGCGCAAGGCATCGGCAATGCGCTCTTGGAAGAGATCGTGTATGACGACTCGGGCAACATGCTCACGGCGACGCTGGCGGATTTTCTGCCGCCGACCTGTCGCGAGATTCCGCCGATCGAGCTCCTGCATCTGGAAACATTGAGCGACGCCACGATCACCCGCGCGAAGGGGCTCGGCGAAGGCGGCACGATCGGCGCGCCGGCGGCCATTCTCAATGCCATCAACGATGCGCTGACGCCCTTCAGCGTGACCATCAATGAGATACCCGCCACGCCGCAGCGCATCCGCGCGGCGCTGCGGCAGGCCGGAAAGCAGCAGGCATGAGCGAGCGAAGCGACGTCACGCTGACGATCAACGGCCAGGCCCACGCCATTCGCGTCGAGCCGCGGCGCACGCTGGTCGACGCCATTCGCGAGGATTGCGGACAGACCGGCACGCATATCGGCTGCGAGCACGGCGTGTGCGGCGCCTGCACGGTGCTGCTTGATGGCGCGCCGGTGCGCTCCTGCCTGATGTTCGCGGTGCAGGCGGACGGCAAGCAGATCCGCACCGTGGAAGGTTTGGCGGAGGGCGACGAGCTCAACGCGCTGCAACGCGCCTTTATGGAACATCACGGCTTGCAGTGCGGCTTCTGCACGCCCGGGTTTCTCATGCTGATCACCGGCGTGCTGGAGCGCGAGCCGGATATCACCGACGACGATCTCGTCGACGTGCTGTCGTCCAATCTCTGCCGCTGCACCGGCTATCAGAATATCGTCAAAGCCGTGCGCGCGGTTGCCGGCGAGATGCGGCAGCGGCGGACGGCAGGCGTCTGACGGCTGACCGATG
>Ga0185299_10007447_pt1 | contig 11216 bp, 16 predicted proteins | sample PaiPotPPA55metaG_FD_128002 | JGI IMG/M metagenome (GOLD analysis project Ga0185299, IMG submission 128002) | Iron sulfur acid spring bacterial and archeal communities from Banff, Canada, to study Microbial Dark Matter (Phase II) - Paint Pots PPA... ...
TTGGACGACTCCTGGAGAAAAGAGCGCGCCCGCACACGAGCTGGGGGCCATGAATCGTGGAGTTAGGCAATTGGTTACCCTCATTGCGTATTGCGTATGATTTCCAGTCCATCGATGCTCTGCAACGCGTGCGTCTTTGCGTGTGTGCGCTAACCTGATCGACGAGGAAGTCAGGTGTGCTCGATCCGGTCCACCCTCACCGGCGGAACAAACTTGACCAGACACAGCCCGATCAACGCCGCGGCCGCTGCGAGTCCGAGCCCAAGGCGGATCGACTTCACAAGCGCCTCGCGGGCTGCGTGCATCGTAGCTCCACCCGCATTCCCGGCCATGATCAGGCGACTGATGAGTGCCACCTGCTCGCCGCGATCAGTGAGCAATCCCGGATTCGCGAACGATTTGAACCAAAACGAAATCTGATAGATATCGAGCGATTTATGCGCGCCTGTTGTCTTCAAGCGGCTGAGCAAAGCACCCGTTATCGCGGTGCCAAGCATGCCGCCCGACAAGCGCAGCGATTGCACCAATGCAGTCGTTGCACCAAGGTGATCGGGTGAAACGAGTTGCTGCGAAAAAAGCGTAAGGTTTGATGCAACCAGACCCATTCCGAAACCGCTCATCGCCATATAAACGACCCACACGTAACGGGGCACCTTTCCGGTGATCGCGAACAGGCCGACCGCCGCGCACGTGAACAATCCGAAGCCGACCAGGATGACCGGGTTGGCCCGGCGCAAACGCGTGACGATCCGGTTGTTCACCATGCTCCCGATCGTCGTTCCAAACAGAAGGGGCGTAGTCAATGTTCCAGAGTCCTGCGAAGACATTCCAAAGCCCCCCTGAAACAACAAGGGCACATAGAAGACGAGTGTAAAGAGCGAGAACCCGCCCAGCATCGACATGGCGAACAAGGCGGCTAGCTTGCGGTCGAGCAGCATATCGATGGGTACAATCGGATCTGCCGCGCGCTTTTCCCAGAACCACAAACCCGTCAAACCGCACACGGTCGCCAGACCCAGTGCGAGTGTCGCGGGACTGACGCCGGCGGACGGTGCGAACTCAATTAACAGTTGCACCGAGACCAATGTCAACGCGAGCACAAGCGCACCAATCCAGTCTATTTTTACAGGCGCGTGAGACCTCTCATGGTGCAAATTTGGAAGGAAGGCTTGGACGAATATCAACGAGACCACGCCGACAGGCAGATTGACGAAGAACACGAAACGCCAGCCATGGTATTGAGTCAGTATGCCGCCCAGGGTCGGCCCGGCGATGTTTGCGACAACGAATGCGGAACTGACAAGCACGAGCCAACGCAACCGTATACGCGGATTCGGAAATAACTCGGCGACCGTTGCGAACATCGTTCCAACCAGAATGCCGGCGCCGATTCCCTGCAAGCCGCGTGCGATCACGAGGAATAACATGCTTGTCGCCATCCCGCAGAGCGCCGAGGCAACGGTGAAGAGCACGATCGCCGCGAGCAGGAAAGGCTTGCGGCCAAAGAGATCGCCAAGGCGGCCGAAGATGGGAATGGTGACAACGGAGGTCAGCATGTAGGACGTTGCGACCCACGCGTACAGGTCAAAACCCTTGAAATCCGCGACGATCCGCGGCAACGCCGTCCCCACAATTGTCTGATCCAGCGCAACCAGCATCGCGGCGAACGATATGCCAAGCATTGCGAGCAACGACTCGCGAAACGGAAGCAGTTGTCCGCTCCGATTGTGAGTGAAGAAATCTGAGATCATCGTGTTCTTCCTGGTCTATCGACGATAGTTTGCAATGCTTTTTTTTGACGATTTCGTGAGCCGCGATGCTGTGGCAGTCCTGCCGGGGACATCATTGGCAGGCGTCCCGGCAAGGCCCGGTTATTGCCCGATCACACGCACCGTTACACCGTTCTTGAGGCTGTTCACGCCAGGCACTTCGCCCGCAGCCGTACCCGCCAGGGAAATCTGCCGTTCCTCCTTGACCGTTCCCGAAAGCGCGACAGCACCTGAGCGTGCGCGGATGCGGATGTCCGAGGTATCGATCTTCTGCTTGTTGAGTGTCTGCCTGACTGCCTGTTGAAGCTTCCAGTTCGCGCTGCGCACTGCTTTCTCGCTGGTGGTTTGTGCCGCCGCGACGTCCTGCGCGTGAGCAAGATTCACGGTTAAACACGTGACAACAGAGAACAGTGAAGCGGCAAGTGCCTTCGAAATTTTCATGTGGACTCTCCTTGATTGAATAGGACAACAGATATCGCGGCGACTGGCCTCCGCTGATAAGACGAGGTGCTGATCGTTTGCCTTGGGCGGGGACGGGTCACACTCGAAGCGTAGCTATTGCGCATCGCCGCGAGTGACTCCATCTTAGAGAAACGCCTGCGTCGTCAGTAGCCTACGAAGGGTTGCCGTTAGCATATAAAGAGCAATCCGGCTCATACCTTTGTATGGGCGACATATGACGAATGTTGCCCTTTCAACCCAGACTCCTGCTTTGCAGCAGCGCGAATACGATGTCACGCGCGCGACTTCTGACGATTAACGCACTGGCTTCAATGCCACCGCGGGGACATTTGTATCGCCATGTATCTGCGCATTCAGTAGATACACAATATTGCACGCCGAGCGTTTCTTCGACACACATCGGATACATCGGCGCGGTCAAATGCATCAACTCCTGATGTTGCCGCATCACTCAGACGCAGGCGTCAGGTGGCTTACCACCCGTACTGCCAATATCCATCCGTTCAATCTTTGGAGAATGCCATGAAGCCTTTAGTGATTGCTGTGTCGCTTGCCGTGTTAGCCACAAGCGGCGCCGCTTACGCAGCTGATTCTGCACCGGTGACGGTCGGGAAATCCGATGCCCTGCACCAGGGTCAATTGTCATCGGAGAGCACTGCACTGCCGCGCTCTCGCGCACAAGTCCGGGAAGAACTCGTGCAGGCACAGAAGAGCGGCGAGCTCGCATACCTCAATAAAACGCTCTACAGAAGCGGAAGTTGAACGATGCATGGGGCGATAACGCACAGACCGTCGTTATCGCTACAGCGCCTTAGTTTTGGGTTGAGCCTGATCTTGAATGGAGCTACTCAACGCAAACGACCGTTTGAAAACGAACCAAACCCTGACGGAAAGATCATGAAACTTGTTCAATCGCTTGTCACTGCCGCTGTCTTTGCTGTTCCCGCCGCATCGTTCGCTCAGTCGAACCAGCCGATCACTCGTGCCCAGGCGCGCGCAGAACTGATTCAGCTGGAAAAAGCCGGCTACAACCCGGCTAGCGATCAAACTCAATACCCGAAAAATATTGAAGCCGCACAAGCGCGCGTCAACGTTGAGAACGGCGTGTCGGGGCCGTCGTACGGCTCGTCGACCAACGGCACGTCGAATGCGGGGTCGCGGGCGCCGCGGGCCGAGGAGATCGGCCTCGGCCCCATTTACGCGCGTCCGTGATCGTCACCAACCCCGGAGCTGATTATGCGGTCGTCATTGTTTCTGTCTTCTGCGGCGGTCCTTATCTCGTGCATCGCCGCGACTGCCAACGCGAATGCGGTATCGGGTAACGCGTGCAGCGCAGTCAGCCCGGCGCATCGCGCGGCCCTCGTCGAACTGTACACGAGCGAAGGCTGCGATAGCTGCCCGCCCGCCGACAACTGGCTCAGCCGGATCGATCATGAACGTCAGGCTAACACCATCATTCCGCTGGCGCTGCATGTTGACTACTGGGACGACTTCGCGTGGAGAGACCGCTTCGCGCAGGCTGCGTTCACGGCCCGGCAGCGACGCCTTGCGTCGAAGGGCGGTAGACATGTCGTTTATACGCCTGAGGTTTTCATCGCTGGCGAGGAGCTGAGAAGCTGGTCAAGCCGGTCGGAATTCGAGTCACGCATCCAGCAATTGAACGCGGAAACGCCGCTCGCGGATATTCATATCGATGCGCATGGCTCCGCCCCCGGCAGGTCGCATTCAACGCGGCATTCCAGGCGCGCCCGACGCTCCCGAAGGACGCGGTCGCCTATGTGGCGGTGTTCGAAGACAAGTTGCGGAGCGATGTGAAAGGCGGAGAGAACTCAGGCGCAACCTTGCATCATGACCGCGTCGCGCGGCAGTGGATCGGACCCATTGCCATTGCCGGTGGCCAGGCTCGGATCTCCGGCGACTATGCCAATGGCGCTGTGTCGCCGGGTGTCGTCGCGTTCGTTGAGAACGCATCAACTGGCGAAGTGTTGCAAGTAGCCGAGTTGCGCGGGTGTCCGGGCTGAGTTTATCGCTTGAGAAGGCGCGTTTTCTAAAGACGATGCAGAGGCGCAGCTTCAACGCGCCGGACGCGACCGCTGCAAGCGTCAGACCGGCACGAAGAGCGGCGATCACTACAGAGATATAAGTCGTACACCTCTTCAATCGATTACGGCAATCGTTTGTAGGGCTAGTGAGCCACCGTTGGTTGCTTTAACGTTGAGTCAGCTTGCCACACGCGGTGTGTTCGCGAGCACGGCCTCACCGAAGGCCGCGTTCAGGACGATATCGAAGGTGCACCGCAACGAAACGTTATCAGAAGTCTGGATGCTCAACAAATCTGGTAATCCATGGATGCAGACCATCGGTTTGCTCAGCTTCGCGACGGTCGCGTCACATTCCGGCGATAAGCGATTCACGCGCTCTGCCCCTCACGTTGAAAGGCTCTCGAGTTCGGTGGGGACGGACGGCAGATCAAGGATCTGTATCAGTACGCGTGCTTGATCGTCCAAGTTCCACGACGGCAGCCATCGCCTGGAGCGATCCGACATCATGCCATTACGGAGACCAGGTCTGGCGCGCAAGCGTTGCGCGCCATTCGGGCGTATGCGCAACAAGCGGCCAGCCGGTCCGCGTCGGCGACGAGGTGTACAAACCACGTTGCAAGCCCATGCCGGTCAACGGTGACGCCACAATTCTCTCATCAGTAGTAGACCGTACGATTTAGGATTCTGGTGCAAACTGGAGGAGCTGGTAGGTTATGCTCGGGTTTTGACGATCGCGAGCACGCAATTAGTAAGCAGATAGACATTGACCGGCTGCTCTACGGCCGTCACTTTGACCGCGAAGTCATCGTCCTGTGTGTGCGTTGGTACCTGCGTTACAAGCTCAGCCTTCGAGATTTTGTCGAAATGATGGCCGAGCGCGGCTTTGTTCGGAAGGCGTGTTGTGATCGAGTCGGGCTGCGATATAAGCAAGACTTCAGAGCAGAATTGGATCCGAGCGGATGCCGTATAAAGCCCGATTGCAGGAAGGTCAAGAGCGCAAGCGTAAGAAACCGACGTATCGGGTGACGAACTGCCACGAATTCAATCAGAGCCTGAAGAAACGCGGGCAAATAAGCCTTTATTTTCCTGATGGCGATCTGTTGAGCCAGTTCATCGACGCGTCGCCCTATACGCGCGGCGTTTCTGGGCGCACATCATCCTATCGCGCGCCCTATGTTGAGCTGATCGACCCGGACATGAATATCCACGCGATCGAGATCACCGGCACTGACGTGTCTGATAGCGAAGGAATGGATCGTATCCTGCCAACGGACCTCCCCATTGATCGGGTCATCGCCGACGGGGCCTACTACAGCGTCGAGCGAGGAGAAGCGCTTGGCGATCGCGGCATCGCTGCCGTGATTCCGCCTCCGTCGCACGCGGTCGCGCATGGCGATGAAAATACCAAATTGCATGACCAGACGGCGCAATACATTAAGGAAAAAGGCAGCATTTATGCATTTCACAAAAAGTACGGCTACGGACTGCGCGCGCTGGTTGAAGCGCAGATCTCGCGCTTCAAGCGATGCATCGGCGCAACACTGCTGACGCAAAAAACTCGAGTCACAGAAGAGTGAAGGCGTCGTCATTGCCAACATCATCAACCTGTGGAATTCATTCGGCAGACCCGTTTCCGTAAAAAATGCATAGTTGCGCCCGTTGCAGGGAGCTCCTCACCCTTCCGAACAAAGCCATTCAGTGATACGGTTGCCGGCGCGAAGGCGAGTGCGAATTTGTATTCGCTGATCGAGTCGACCAAGGCCAATGATCTCGACATCTATCGGTATCTGATCGATCTCTTCAAGGCGCTTCCCTACGCGAAAACCGCCGACGACTACGAAGCCCTGCTGCCGTGGAAACTCGGCGCGCCCGCTCAAAAACCATCCGCCTAACCGATCCGGTATTAGGCGGCAAGATGCGGGTTTAAAGAGCGCTTACGAAACATGCCCGACCATCGTGAGCAAAAGTATCACCTGATCGAGCCATCGAGCGGTGACCGGCAGCATGAAAAGTACCTTGTCGTCCCGGGTCGCTGCCGATGAGAAGAGTTCATCAAGCGCGACGTCGGCGCGGTTCATCTGCCGGTAGATGGTCGGACGGCTCACGCCGCTGCGGGTGACCAGGGTGCTGATCGGTTCGGTGCCCGCGAGCGCCTGGAGCGCGATAGTCTTGCGCTCGTCGTCAATCAGTTTGCCCGAGGCTTGTCGGGCGATTTGAGTCATGGGGACGGCACAGTAAAAAATGGGGCACGATTATCGCCTGGCGCCCCCGAGCGTCGCTCAATGTGTAACGCAACTCTGAACCACGCCTGGTTTAGCGTAGTGTGCGGAATGCCGCGCGCACTTCGCTTGCAAGCAGTTGCGGCTCTTCCCACGCGGCGAAGTGACCGCCCTTGTTGACCTCGTTGAAATAAATGAGGTTGTGGTAAGCGCGCTCTGCCCAGCTGCGCGGCGCCTGATAGATTTCACCGGGGAAGATCGTCACAGCAGCCGGCACGGAAATGTAGGCGGCGTTGAAATTATTAGAGTGATCTTCCCAATAGATCTGTGCTGCGGACGTCGCGCTGCCCGTCAACCAGTAGAGGGAGATGTCGTCGAGAATTTCGTCGCGCGTGAGCGAACGTTCGGGTACGCCGCCGCTATAGGTCCATTGCGAAATCTTGTCGTACATCCATGCGGCCTGACCGACGGGCGAATCCGCTAACGCATAGCCGACCGTTTGCGGACGCGTTACCATCATCGCCGCATAGCCGCAATTGTCTTTATAGAAGACATTGAGCGAGTCGTATGCAGCTTTCTCTTTCGGCGACAGGTTGCTCGGCGCCGGCTCGCCGAGAGCGAGTAACGTAGCGATGTCCGGCGGCACGGTGGCGGGCATGTTGACGTGGATACCGATTAGCCCCTTTACCTTCTGCATCGCCATGCGGTGCGAAATCACTGAACCGCAATCGCCACCTTGCGAAACAAAACGCGTATAGCCGAGGCGGGCCATCAGTTCGCCCCATGCGCGGGCGATGTGATTCGAACCCCACCCCGTCGTCGTCGGCTGTCCAGAGAAGCCGAAGCCGGGGAGTGACGGAATCACGATGTCGAACGCGTCTTCCGCGCTTCCACCATATGCGGTCGGATCGGTCAGCGGGCCAATCACCTTGATCAGTTCGAAAATCGAGCCGGGCCAACCGTGCGTCATGATCAACGGCAGCGGATTCTTATGACGGGAACGCACATGAATGAACTGGATATCGAGACCGTCGATTTCGGTCACGAACATCGGCAGCGCGTTCAGCTTGGCCTCGCCCTTGCGCCAATCGTAGTTGGTGCCCCAATACTGAGCGAGCGCCTGCATTCTCGCGAGCCGCACGCCTTGCGACTCATCGTTGACGGTTTCCTTGCCCGGCCAGCGAGTGGCGGCGATGCGTCGACACAAATCGACGAGTTTGTCCTCGGGCACGTTGGCTTTGAACGCGCGAATTCTGGTGTCGCCGGTTGCGGCGAACGACGTTCCGGGAATCAGCCCCATGGCGCCGATAGCGACCGAAGCAGCGAGAACATGGCGTCGACGCGGAGAAAACGGTGTTGATGACATGATGGATATCCTGCGCGTGAAGAAAGCCGCGCACCGCACGATGCGCTGGAGGGTTACTAGAAAAACGCGCTACCCCGAACTTTCTGATGGGTCAGCCGGCGTCGCGCGTGAGTCGGACAGCACGTGAATCAGACAACCGTGACGACGCCATCGATGTTGCCGCGAGTGGCCTTCGAGTACGGACACGTCTGGTGTGCTGCGTCCACCAGCGCTTGTGCCACGTCGCGCTCGACGCCCGGCAGGCTCACATTCGGTCGCGCCTGCAGGAAATAGGAGCCATCGTTCACGGCCAGATCGATCTCCGCGTCGACAGCTGTGTCACGCGGAAGCGCGACCTTCAGTTTTTGTGCGGAGAGACCCATGGCGCCGATGAAGCATGCTGACCAACCTGCGGCCAGCAACTGCTCCGGATTGGTGCCGGGCGCGGCCGAGCCCACACCAGACAGCTTGACGTCCAGGCGGCCGTCCGAGCTGCGAGCGGCGCCATCGCGGCCGCCGATGGTGTGTGTCTTGCCGGTGTACAGCACTTTCTTCTCTTGACTCATGATCGGTATCGAATTGAACTGGGTCGGTGATAGGGGTTAGTGAGTGGCGTTTGACTATCAGTGGTGCGTGTAGGGCGAAAGCGATACGTTGGTCACGGCGCGAGCACCCGATTGGGAAGTCATATCGCGCATACCGCCGTACGATTGCGCTGCGGTGTCCGCATTCGCGATCAGGTCCGCCTGTTCAGCGCGAATGGTCAGCGCGCTTTGCCCGCGTTGCGATGACGGTGCGCCGACGAGCGGGTTGTAGCGAGGTGCGGGACCATAGCCGCTACTGGCGAATGCTGGGGATACGATTGCAGCGCTGGCGGAGAGGACCGCGGCGGTGACAAGATGCTTGATCATGATGAAACCTCGAAACATTGAGTTAAAAGAAAGTGTTTGCCATGAATGGATCGGGCAGTGCCCGGATGACATCGCCCGATCGTAGATCTGCCGGGAAGGCCGAGGCTCAGCCGCCCTGATAGAGCTTGCTGAGGGCCGCGAGCTGACCGTCCTTCTCGGCGCGCACCAGTTCCTGACGAACCTCTGCACGCGTCTTCGCCTTCGGGGCGATCCGGGCCGGCGCCCATTGGTGCATTTGTTGAGCGTCGTAACTCCCGGCATTCACGTCGACTGAATTGGCTGCGTGAGCGGAGGCTGTCGTAGCGCAAGCAGCAAAAGCCAAAGCGATCATCGATACTTTCATGTCGTTCTCCTGAAGCAGGTCAAGTGGGAAGAATCCGTCCGGATATCCAGGGGCGGGCAGCATACAGTCGATGTCTGCGTGAGTGCCTTGATCAGATTCCGTCGTTGGATGCATTAAAACCAGGCGAGGTATCTGGCTTGTGTCGGGAGAGTGGGTTATTGCAATGCTGTGTATCAGAGCGAACGGCATACATATTGAGAAACAAATCGGTCAGTTTGCATGCAATGGGTAGGTGAAAGGACCGGGACCCCGGGGCCAAAAAGAAGGTGACAAGGCCGGATAACCGCACGGTTTGTTTGAAATGTATCGGGCTACCGAATAGATACATAACGTTACAAAAGCACGGCGTGCCCGACACAAACGGGATACATGTGGATGTTGGAATGACGGATGCGCCTATTGCCCTCGCGCTACAAGGCAGTTTATGGAGAAATAGCCGATGCACAGATACGTACTCGGAACGCTGGTACTGGTCAGTGTCATGACATCAGCCGATGTGCACGCCCAAACTATCAAACCGATCAAGGTTGCAAAGGCCGATATAGCGGGCGCGATCTTCGAGCGGAAGGATGCTGTCAAAAAAGACGAAGACCGATACACAAGCACGGATGTGGTGACCTTCACGTCGGCGGACGCGGCCTATCAGACCGGCGTGTTCAAATCGGGTCCTCTGCGTGAAGAGATTAAAGGACCGCAGGGACTGCCCCAAAACGAGTTCTTGTATTTTCTTTCCGGCAGCGTGAAGCTGACGTCATCGGACGGTTCGGTGATGGTCGTGAATACCGGTGAAGCTGTCACGCTTCCGAGGGGATGGACAGGACATTTCGACACCCAGGGCTATACCAAGCTTTATGTCACGTATAACCCGGACGACGCAAAGAAATAGCACGAGATGTCGGGGCGACCGGGTACGCGGGGTAGAGATTCCCCCGGGGCTCTATACGAATTCGCCGATATCCCATTTCGGAGTTAAGCAGTGCAGGGTCGTCAACAGGAAATCGATCGTGATCAGGAGAAGGTGCGGGTGCGCGAGATCGGCAGTACCGAAGGGCTTTGTCACGTTGTTGAGATGGTCGCATAGAATCGTCTGATGAAGAATCCTAAAATCGCTTGATCACGGTCATCGGTTTCCTGCGCTGGTCATCAGTTGCGCCGTTCGGTGGGACTTCCGGTATCAGTTGAGTCTGCGCGACATTGAAGAGTTGCTATTTGAGCGCGGCGTGATTGTCAGTTACGAAACGATCCGGCGCTGGGGCGACAAGTTCGGCGCGGGCTCCGCGCATCGCGTCAAGGCTGCGCGTCGTAAGACGGGCTCCACCTGGCACCTCGACAAAGTGTTCGTGACACTGCGCGGCGAGCCTGATCTACTGTGGCGAGCAGTCGATCAGCACGGCGTCGAGCTCGATCTCCTGCTGCAGTAACGTCGCGATAAGGCAGCAGCCAAGCGGTTTTTCAAGCTCGTGCTTGCCGCTTGTCCCGAGGCACCGCGCAAGATCGTGAGCGACCAAATGCACAGTTATCCGGCGGCAAAGGCCGAGATCCCCGAGCTGATCAACATCAAGCACGTCTTCGTCAAAGCCAGTACCCGGGCCAACAACCGTGCTGAAAACAACCATCAGCCTACGCGAGAACGCAAGCGTTCTTGTCGAGCTCTGGACCGATCCGGCAGCATTTCGCACTGAAGCGACATCTACTGCGTGCGTCGCTCTATCGCAAACAACTCGGCGAACGCTTTGCCGCGTGGCATCACACTTTACTGAGATCACCCAAAATCCGTCCGCTTTCTGAGAAAAGTCACGCCCTCTACGCTATTGCATCGCTAACGCCTCAACTTGACAGCGCCTCCAGGACCGTTTCAGGCGCGAACCGGCGCCAGCACGAAGTCGAACGCGACAGTCGTGAACGGTGTTTCCTGCGTGCTGCCGTCCGGTGCAATGCCGTGCGCATGGGCCGTCCAGTCGCCGATCAGCGACGAGCGCACACCGAACACGGCGTCCGATTGCAGATAAGCATCGTCCTTGCGAAAGACGTGCGTGACGAGGGGTTCGTAGCCTTCGGCGAAAATCATGAAATGCAGATGCGCCGGGCGCCACGCATGTCGACCGAGCGCCTTCAGCATGTCGCC
>Ga0185299_10007448_pt1 | contig 11216 bp, 7 predicted proteins | sample PaiPotPPA55metaG_FD_128002 | JGI IMG/M metagenome (GOLD analysis project Ga0185299, IMG submission 128002) | Iron sulfur acid spring bacterial and archeal communities from Banff, Canada, to study Microbial Dark Matter (Phase II) - Paint Pots PPA... ...
CGCTCGGTGCGCGCGAGGTAGTAAACCAGGCCGGGATCCAGGTCTCCCGCGCGGGTGCTCATCACCAATCCTGCGGTGGGGGTGAAGCCCATGCTGGTGTCGATGCTTTTGCCGTGGCGCACGGCAGCCAGGCTGGCGCCATTGCCAAGATGCGCGAGGATCACGCGGCCCTTCGTGGCTGGCGGATCGAGGCGTCCGAGTTCCTCCATCAAATAGGCGTAGGACAGGCCGTGGAAGCCGTAGCGCTCGACGCCCTTCGCCTCATACCGCCGCGGGATCGGCAGTATCTTGGCGACCCGCGGCATGGTGCGGTGAAACGCGGTGTCAAAGCACGCCACCTGCGGCAGTTTTGGATGCCGCCGCAGGATCGCCTCGATCAGCGCGATCTCGCGCGGCAGGTGATCAGGATCGTACGGCGTGATGCGGCGCAGTTCGGCGAGCAGCTTCGGCGTGACCCGCTCCGGTTCAGAATGCTTCATGCCGTGGACCACGCGGTGTCCAGCAGCTTTAACCGACGCAAAGACCGGCCGCGCCTCAAGCCATTCCAGGAGAAAACCCACCGCGGTGCGGTGGTCGGCGGCGGCAAGGCGGCGAACCAGCGGTTTTCCAGCGGGATTGTTGACGATGAAGTTCGTGCCGCTCAAACCGATGCGATCAATTTTCCCATCGAGCCGGCGCAGCAGCGTTTCGCCTGCCTCATACACCGCGAACCGGATGCTCGACGAGCCACCGTTGATCGTCAGGACGCAAGGCAACGCCGATTTCATGAATCAACTCCCGAGATAAAACCACCCGTCCGTGACTGCTGTTGGGAACAGTTCTTCATATTCTTACCATAGGCGCAATTAGCAGCTGCATATGAGCTTCGGCTTCGCAATGACGGGATAGTACGTTGGCAGCCCCGACGTCGGGACCGATCCAGCGACGCCTGGACGACTATATCAAGCCCAACTTCTTCAGCCATCCGCGAGTAATCCTGCCGATACACACTGAGTTGCTGTTTGGATTGGAAGCGGAATGGGAACGCAGAAAGCCCGAGGCGTCCGACAGCGTTTTGCTGAATCCTTTAACGTGCAAACCCCTCACACGTCCCCGTCTGTATCATCGAATGCTCGCCCTCGGAAAGCGGGCTAGTGTGCCTGATGCTCACCCACACCGGTTCAGGGACACCCTTGCTGTGGACATGCTGACACGCGGAGCGAGCCCGTATGACGTGGCAAAGATGTTAGGCGATACGATCGAAACCGTGGAAAAGCACTATACGCCATTCGTGCGTGAACTCCGCGAACGCGTCAGGATGATTCTCGAAACGGTAACGGGACTCGAAAATCTGTCCAAAATCCAGGCAAGCGATCCTCAGAAGGCAGCCAAAAAGCCGAATTAGAATTCCTTTCTCAAAATGAACTACAAACGAGGGAAGGTGTGCTTGCAAGTGATTGAGATTTCGTTAGCCCGATCCGCTTTTCCGTCACACGGGCGTCACAATTGCGCAGGTCGAATTGGTAAACAATTGAAATCTAAATAGTTTGTGGCAGCCGGACCTGTAAGCCGAATTCTGTCTGCCGGATTGCTCCCGCAGGACGGCCATTCCTCTGGGCCGCGCATTACTGCGTGGCTCAAGCGACCTACCCGAAGGTTTGGCGCACCGAGCCGGCACGCGTCTGGTTGAAGCTTTCGCTCCGAACCAGTCTTCCTCCCTATTTGGTCTTGCTCCGTGTGGGGTTTGCCCTGCCCGCTCCATTGCTGTAGCGGCGGTGCGCTCTTACCGCACCTTTTCACCCTTACCTCAACGTTGCCGCCAAGGCGGTATGTTTTCTGTGGCACTAGCCGTCAGACGGTTTTGAAACCGCCTTCCCGGACGTTATCCGGCACACTGCTCTGTGGAGTTCGGACTTTCCTCCCGCCGCATCATGAATGCTGCGAGCGGCCGTCCGGTCCAGCTGCCTACATTGGCATTATATGCGATGAGCGTGGCGGCCACGCGCACGTGGTGCAAAGAAGGGGATGAGCCCGGACAAGCACGGCGCGGACGCCCGTGCCTCCTCCTGCGATTGTGGAACCACGGACGCGCATCGCCCGTGCTATAAAATTTGGAGCATTTCCGAGAAGGTTATGGCCAATCAGTCAGAGGTTGTTTCGGCGGCGCAATCAGGAGACATCGAGAAACTGCGCGGGTTGCTGCAGGGCAATCCCTCTCTTGCTTCGGCCAGAGATGCCAGCGGCGTATCGGCGCTGATGCACGCCTACTATTGTCGACAGCAAGGCGCGGCGGACCTGCTCCTGAGGACGAATGCTAGTCTCGATATTTTCGAAGCTACGGCAGCCGGCAAGGCCGACAAGGTTTCTGCGATCCTCGAGACTGATCCCGATGCGGTCAGGAGTTGCTCAGCGGACGGATTTACCGCACTCCATTTCGCAGCATTCTTCAATTGTCCTGAGATCGCGCGAAATCTGATTCGTCATGGCGCAGACGTGGCGGCCTTGGCGAGAAACTCAATGAAGGTCATGCCTCTGCACAGCGCAGCCGCGGCCCATAGCGGAGAAATAGTCCGTCTTCTACTAGAGAACGGAGCCCCGCCAAATGTTCCTCAGGAGGGCGGATGGGTCCCTCTCCACGAGGCTGCGCGGATTGGCGACACGGAAATGGTGAAGGTCCTGCTGCAAAACGGCGCTGATCCTCAGTTGCGAAGTAATGATGGCAAGAGCGCCGCGGAATTGGCACGAACCAATGGACATGAAGAGGTTGTGAAGTTGCTGGCGTGAGTTTCTAGCCGTCAGCTATTAGCTGTCAGTCGTCAGCGATCAAGAAAGGCGCGGCTTTGCTATCATCAGATTCAGATTAGCCATCATGGAGACAGTTTCATGGACGAAGTGCCGAACATCACCGCGGGATTGCGTCGCAACGAAGACATCGCGCTGGATCTGATGAAGTTTATCGCTATGACCACCGGCTACGGCCGAACCAGTTCCACCGGCGTGGGCTTCCAAGGCAGCGGCGCCGCCTCCAAGCCTGAAGAGTACGCCGGGCATCTGCTGGAGCTGTATGGGAAGTGTCTTCAGGCAGTAGGGAGGAAATAGGCCCGCACTCTTCTCCAATAGAAACAAAAGCCGCAGCGCCGGGGCTGCGGCTCACAATTCTTTCGGGACGGTTAGCGGCGACGGCCTTTCTTCTTCGCCGTTTTCTTTCCAGCTTTTTTCTTTGCAGCTTTCTTCTTGGCTGGTTTTTTCTTTCCCGCTTTCTTGGCGGGTTTCTTGGCCGCTTTTTTCTTGGCAGCCTTCTTTTTCGCCTTCTTGGGCGCTTTCTTCTTCGCGGGAGCCTTTTTCTTGGGCGTCGGCTTCGATCCGCCGCCACCGCCGGCAGCCCTGGGTGGAGGTGCCGGAGCTTCGATCACCAATTCAGGTTCTATATCCACCACCGATACCACTTCAGCTTCTTCTTCCTCTTCTTCGTCTTCTTCCTCTTCGTAATCCTGGTTGAGCGTGTCGCCGTAAGCGCCAGAGTCACCGAACTCGTCGGCTTCATCGTCACGCAGATAGAGGGTTTCCTCGAACATCATTCTTGCCTCCTCATTTTCCGGACGCCTCGGCTCCGGGTGCGCGGTTGGATCCCGCAGGAAAAATTAGAAAGACACAACTACGACGGCGCCGGATTATAACGGGTTGCTCACAGCTTAAGCAACCGATTTCGCAAGGCCTTGAAATTTGAAGCGCAGATTTTATTGCTGTGCCGGAATTACCAGCACCATTCCGGGCCGCGGGGTCGCCAGGTGAGCGTTCGTCTGTTTGATGGCGGTGACGCTAGTGTTGTAGTTGTTAGCGATGGAATAGAGGGTTTCGCCGCGCTTGACGGTGTGACGCACTGGGCTGGCAGACTTCGCATTGGTTAAGTGACTGCTGTGCTTAGATTTAAAGGCTGATTTAGACGCTGCGGCTCGCTCACTTCCGGGGGCAGCGGGGCTCACCGGAAGGTGAACATAAAGCACTCGTCTACCAGCAAGACTATCGCCCTTCATACGATTCCAGCGCCGCAGGGTGGCCGGAGGGATGCCTAGATTGTCAGCGACAGTCTGGACCGTATCGTTCTTCCTAACGCGATAAACTGTAAGCCTCTTCGAGTAAGTCTCGTCGCCGCTCGAGTGTTTGCCCGGTGCCAGCGGGATGATCAGTTTCGCTCCAGCATCCAGGTCAGCCGAGTAGTCAAGTTGGTTGGCGTCGGCGATCGCCTTCAGCGTGGCGTGGTTGCTGCGCGCTACCGACATCAAAGTCTCACCCGGAGCAACCCGGTGATACCGCCACCACAAACGCATGTCCGGCGGGATGGCCATGATCGCCGTCTGGTATTTTTCGCTGGCGCCAACCGGTAGATGCAGATCAAAGCGACCCTTTGGCGTCGTCATCCGCAACAGGCTGGGATTCAAGTCCTGCAAGTCGGCGGGCGTAGCGTCCACGCATTGGGCCACCAAACGCAAATCCACGGCATAGTTGATCGTCACCGTGTCGTACTCCATCCTGGGGTCAGGGACAATCGTATCCAGGCCATACTGCGACGGGTTCTTTGCCATGATGGTCACGGCGAGGATGATGGGGACGTAGTTTCGCGTTTCTTTAGGCAGAACATTGCGCCGATAGAGCTCCCAGAAATCAGCGTAGCCGGTGCGCTTCACCGCGCTCTGCACGGTTCCCGGGCCGGAGTTGTAGGCGGCCATAGCCAGATACCAGTCGCCGAATTGGTTATACAGATCTTGCAAGTGGTGGGCGGCGGCGCGAGTAGATTTCTCCGGGTCCTGCCGTTCGTCCATCCAGTAGTCGCGGTGCAGATCGTACGCTCGGGCACGGCTTCCCATGAATTGCCAGATTCCGCGCGCTCCGGCCCGCGAGACGGCATAGGGATGAAAACCGGACTCCGCTTGGGCCAGATAAATCAGGTCCTGCGGAACGCCTTGTTCTTTCAGAATTCGCTCGATCATCGCGCGGTAGCGTCCACTCCGAGTGAGAGCATGTTCGAGAGTCCCTCGTCCGCGACTGGAGAAATAGTTGATATAGCCAGCCACCTGGTCAGTCATCATTAGCGGAAGATCGGAATGCGTAGCCTTGATTTCGGCGGCAGCTTTCGCCTTCAGGCTCGGATCCACCGGATAATTGGTGACTTCATTGGCCTCGTCGATGGGCGCCGGTTCAGTCTTTTGCTGGTCGGGAGGGTTGTCGGCTGGCTGCAAGGCGGTTGCTTCCAGCTTCTTCAAGCCCTCCAGCACGCGGTCATACTCCCGCTGAACCCGTGGGTCAGAATGAATTTCGGATGAAGCGTCGTTCAGTAGGTTTGTGGCGCGGTCAAAGTGCTCCTTGGCAGCGTCCTTATCGCCAGCGCTGTATTCGTCTTCTCCTGCCCGGCGCTCCTTTTCTGCCTTCAAAATCAACTCGGCGGCCGGATCGGGTTTTACCTCAGCTGTTTTGACCTCCGGTTTAGGAGCGGGAGTCGCGGTCGGCGCAGCCGCGGCCGGAGTCTGCGGCGGAGCGGTTCTCGCTCCGGAAGCCTGTATTGGAGGTGCATCCTGGAAACGCAGCGCCGCCGCCGGTTTTTTGGCAGCCGCGCAACCGAGGCCCGCTGACAACGCCGCCAATAGGGCGGCAACCGGCATGTGGAAAAGCTTGATCCTCATATGCATCTATGACTTACCGCCCGTTCGACCCAAGGATTCCGGCGAGGATAGGGAATCGTACTACCCCAGTTTAGACGGGTCAACGGCTATTAGGCTTTGCCTAAGTTACTTCCGGATGGGGCCAAAAGGTCAGTGAGAGGGCTCTGGATTACCCAAGAGTCTATCGAATCAGGAATGCTGTGAAGTCGAATGCGCTCCAGACCTCAATCGGAGACTAGCGGTTTGAGAACTCCGTCCTTCTTGATACCTAAGCGGATAGGACGCGGTGGACCCTTGCGCGGTATGGTGGCCTCGATCCACAACTCTTCGCCGCGGTTGCGAAGAAGCGGGCCGGAGCTGTGCTCGGGCAGAAAATAGGCGGTTTCGCCGGTGACGACCGCGATCAGGCCGTCACCACTTCGCCGAATATTCCCTGTGTTCAACCAATACTCCCCGTCCTCCTTAGCGACGGCAACGAGGTGATCGCCGCGGAGAACCAGATCACACCGGTTCGGATTGAAAACTTCGTTCGATCCGCTTTTCCCACCGTAGTTCCAGGATTGCATGCCGCTGGTAAATCCTTCGGCTGGCACTTCCATACTGAGGGCCAGGTACTTGCCACGGATCGGTAGCTCGGGATCGTAGATCGCGCCCTTGATCCAGACACGTGGCCGGTGTGCACGGTCATACAGCAACTTTGCTCCTAACGAGCAGACTATGGCGATGTGCAGGGCTGCCAACAACAATCCCTTGTAGATTGGCTTCATGCTGTCGCAGCTTTCACTTTGGCCACCAAACCCCGTCTGGCTACTTCCAAACCCCAGCCCAAGATCAGGAACACCAGCCCAAGCCCAATCAGGCTCGCCGAGCGGCCCAGTTTGTCCATTACATTCGAGAAATAGAAGACGATCACGGTCAGTCCGAATCCGATGATGCCCAGATTGATCCGTTCCCGGCGCGCTTCGTAGAGTCCCCAGGCAATGAGGCCGAGGGATGCTATGGCAGACCACAGGTAGGGCGTAAGCTTGGCGTCGGGAGAGATGCTTCCCAGAACGAACACCCAAACTGCCGCTACGAGATTCATCCAGGCTGCCCGCCGTCGCAGCCACCAGGCAATATGCAGAGGCAAAGTGAGGCCCAGGGTCACGCCAAGGAAAAGTAAACCGTGGGACAGATTTTTTCCTTCGCCCCACCACCTCTCTGGAATCGCGGCAATCGTCAATGGGATGACCGCGATGCCGCCGATCCACGCCAAGACACGGCGCACCGGCTCGCGATGTTCCGCGGACAGAGCGCTCAAGTAGGTGAGAGCCAACAACAATAGACCCTGCGCGGCGATCTGCTCGGAATCCCTCATTCGCTCGGTGGCGTCAATCCATTCGCTGGTTAGCCATGCAGGCGTGAGTAGCGCAACGAACGCGGCCTGAACCCAATCGCGACGAAGCCCCCATCCAATCCACGCGCCCAGAGCCCAAAGCATCACGCCTCCTGGCCAGTGCTCCTGCAAATTAAAAATCTGCGCCGCCAGAAATACTCCGGCACCCAAAGCCGCCGTTCCCACTCCATGCAAAGCCACCGAAAGCGGCGGAAACTTCTCCGAAAAGACGGCGCCGGCGAGGTGGAAGACACCGACCAAGGCGAGAACCAATGAGAAGCGAGCGGATGGTGAAAGATCGTCCCAATGGGCGGAAACGAAGAGGAGAACTCCGGCCGCGAGCATCAGCGCACCGAAGCCTATGGCGATCAGAATCGGCCAGCGCAAATGTTTTGGCTGATCTTGAGAAGCTTCAAAATCACGGATTCGGGCAGAGGTCGCAGCGTCCACTAAGCCGGCGGAATTCCAGCGATCTAGGGCTGATTGCCACGATTCCGACATACATTCCTTCGCACCTGCAGTGCCTTGGCTACTACCACGCGATCTTCATTCCAAACTGGAACTGGCGCGGGTCGTAGGCCGCAGTCGCCTGTCCTGCATTGGTGAACAACGGACTGACAGCCGCCACGTTATAGCGGTTCGCGAGGTTGAACATGTCTGCGATCAGTTCCAGTTTGACCCGCTCACCAAACGGGAACCGCTTCGCCACCCGCAGGTCGTCAAAGATGGTCATGGGGGTCAAGCCCGCATTGCGGCCCAGATTGCCGTCAAGGGATTGCAGGGTGCCATTGAAATCGAAGACGCAAGGTTCCTGGAAGACTCCAGTGGGTGAGAACTTAGAGCTGACACCGCCGCCACATGCTGGGTTCACAAAGGTGTTGGGACGGCCTGTAAGCGAAGACAGTTGGTAGTTGTCTCCGTTGCTGGTGATGATGTTGAAGGGTCGCCCGGATGAGAACTCGATCAGAGGAGCGAAAGTCCAATCGCTCAAGAGCTTGCTGCCGAAGCCGTCGCCGCCCACCTTCCCGGTCTGGTAGACCCCGCTGAAGACGAAGCGGTGGCGCTGGTCAAAGGTAGAGTTGCTGCGGTCGAGCTCAGGAATGTAGCTGTCCTGGGGCGTTAACGTGGATTGCAGATCGGTCGAGTCGTCAATGGCATGAGACCAGGTGTACGAAGCCAGAAATTGCAGGTGCCGACTGCTCTTGCGCAGGTTGGCGCTGAAGCCGTGGTACACCGAAGTGCCGTTCGAGTAATTGGCGTCCATGTCGCCGAAGGGGATGCAGTTGTTGAGCGTCGAAAGATTGCAACTGGAATTCAGACCATAAGCGGCTTGCACCAGCGGCAACACCGCGGTGACGCAGGGAGCAGTCGCAGGATTTGACAATAGGGCAACCGCGACGGAGGCATTGGTTCCCGAAGGCCGGAAGAAATTCGTCAGAGCTGCCGGTACAAAGGCTCCCCCCGGACCAACGCCGCACGCACTTACACCAAGAGGACTGTCGGTAGGTTGATTTGCACCTGCAGCAACCGCGGCGTTAAGGTTCCGTACCGCCAGATCTCCGCGAATCGTATTGGCGTTGATGGGCCGGTTCAGGTGACGTCCGCCGTTGAAGTTGTAAGCCAGATTGAGGGCCAGCCCGTGACCCAGATCGCGCTCGACGCTGAGGTTGGCCTGCTGGGCGTAGGCATACACGAAGTTCTTGCCCTGCGGATAGCCGAATGGCTGGAATCCAAGCGGCAGGAAAGTCGAGGGGTTGAGATAGTTCTGATTCAGGAAGATGGACTGGGGAAAATTCAACGCTTGGAACCGTTGCTGGTTCGGCAGATATCCCATGGCAGTGGTGACTGCGGGATTGATGGATGCTGCGCACGGATTCAAGGCGCTCGGCACATTGATGGGCAGTCCTTGGAAGATCGGAATAGCATTCAGATTGCCGGGCTGTCCAGGGCCGCTGCACCCGCCGGTACCGCCAAAAGCTAACTGGCCGCTGGTTGAGCCATCCGACGCGTCGCCCAGGAAATACAGGCCGAGCAGCGGGTGATCGTAGAATATTCCGTATGAAGCACGGACCACGGTCTTCTTGTCGCCCTTCGGATCCCACGCCAAGCCAATGCGCGGCTGGATGTTATTCTTGTCGGTCTGAATGCCCTTTTGCAGGCCCAGGAAGTTGTAGCCCTCTTGCGCCAACCCGGTGGGTGCCTTGAACTTCGGGGCAATTTCCACGTCGTAGCGTACGCCAAAGTTGAAGGTGAGAAGGGGCCAGGCGCGCCATGAATCCTGCCAGAACGCACCGATCGGAATGTTCTTGAATGAGTCGCTGGGACTACCCAGGCCCTGAACATAGACGGATGGAAGGCCCGCGCCGTATGACTGCACCGGAGACAAGTCCGGAAACCCGGGGAACCCCAGATTTGCAGCTTTGAAAGAGCCGAAATCATACACCCCGCCGTAGTTGACCGTGAAAACAGCCTTCAGTGGGATGTAGTTGAAATCAACTCCAAGCTTGGTATTGTGACGCCCAATGGTCCAGGAAAGATTGTCACTGAACTGGTAGCGTTGTTCGGTGCGCTGAATGTACGAGTAAGGCTCGCGGCCGAAATTGGCGAAACCCGGGATATTCACCGCCGGATCCGACCCACCCGGAATCGCCGTGTTGTAGAAGTATGACAACCCTCGGCGGGCATACTGGAAGCGGAAATCGTTGACCTTGTTGGTGCCGATGATCCAGGTTTCCTGGGCCACGCCTGCGACGTCGCGGTAAGTCTGCTGCGAGGTGCGGGAGTAAGAGTTCTGCCCGAACGGCTGGTCCTCGCCGCTGACTTCAATTCCCGTGACCGTGCTGGGGCTGACATTAGCGCGCAGTGTCAGGCGATGATTGTTGTTGATGTTGTGGTCAATCCGCAGAGAGTAAAGGCTGGTTCCTTCGAATACTGGAAAGTTGCCTTCCTGGGATTCGAGGCTCTGAAACGACGCCGGTACTCCCGCGCAGAGCAGGCCAGATACGATGTTGCAACTGGTCGGGAACTGATTGGCTCCCGCGCCTCCTCCGAACGGAAGCAGAGCAAAGGATTGCTGGTTCCCCTTTTCCGCCAGCCACGACGACGCCCCCACCATCCAGGTATAAAACTGAACTCCCGCCGGAGCTGGGCCGGCCTGTGCGAATGGAGCGAGGAACGCAGCCTGCTGGGGCGTGGCCGGCATCATGAACGTACCTGCTGGGGCAAGCGGGTTGAAAATTCCAGTGGCATCGAAAGGCTGCAAATCAAAGCCATTCGTTCCGATCGACGAAAACCCCGTCTCGTGCCGCCGCGTAATCTCATACGAGAAGAAGTAAAACGTCTTGTCCTTCTTGAGCGCGCCGCCGAACGCAGCCCCGCCCTGCACCCGCGTATAAGCAGGTTTGGAGCATGGCGGGTTGGCGCAGACGGCGAACGGATTCACCCCCTGAATATTGCGATTGCGCAGAAACCCGAAAATGTCGCCATGAAAATCATTGACTCCCGACTTGGTAACAATATTCACCACGCCGCCGGATGCGCGGCCATATTCAGGCGCATAACTGTTGGTGATGATCTGGAATTCCTGTACCGCCTCCTGCGAGACCGTGGACCGCACGCCGTTGACCGAGTTGTCGGTGGCGTCGGCACCATCCACGTTCACCAAATTGGAGCGGGCCCGCTGGCCACTCATGTTCAGGCCCGAAGTGGGTGCGGCCCCGGTGTTGGGGGCGTTGTCGCGGACCACCTGCGAATCAGTCAGTGTGAAGTCGGTGTATTTCCGCCCGTTGATCGGCAGATTTTCAATGCTGCGCTGATTCACCGTATCTACGACCCCGGTACGGCTGGTTTCGATCAACTCGGCAGCGGCGTTGACAGTTATCGATTCCTTTCCACCCGCCACCCCTAGCGTGATGGGAAGTTCTTCCACGCTGCCGACCGTAATCACAACCGCGGGCGCGGTGGCAGACGCAAATCCCGAGGCAGTCACGGTCACGGTGTAAGAAGTAGGCGGCAGCGCCTGGGCGCTGTATTCGCCTGACCCATTGCTGGCGGCAGGCCGCTCGATTCCCTTGGCTTCATCGCGCACCACGACCGTAGCATTGGTGACCAGGTTCCCCTGTGGGTCCTTCACGGTGACGTGCAGGTCTCCGGTGGCTACGCCTTGTCCGTAAACCAGTGAAGCAAAAAGAAGAACAACCGATAGC
>Ga0185299_10007449_pt1 | contig 11215 bp, 7 predicted proteins | sample PaiPotPPA55metaG_FD_128002 | JGI IMG/M metagenome (GOLD analysis project Ga0185299, IMG submission 128002) | Iron sulfur acid spring bacterial and archeal communities from Banff, Canada, to study Microbial Dark Matter (Phase II) - Paint Pots PPA... ...
CGAAAGAAAATCCGCATCGAGCGAGACGATTACATCCGCCGCATCTAGCTTGTACACGGTCTCAACCGGCTGGCCGAAAGCCATCTGCGCGCCCGCATAAACATTGTCGCGATTGACCGGCTCGTAAAAGTGCCACTTGGCTTCGGGAAAACGCTTGAGCACTTGCTGCATCTGGTCCGCAAGTGTAGGAGACGAAAACGACCTCGAAAGAATGCGAATGCCCGAACCGTTTACCGCTTTTTGCGCATTCAACGGGCCTTGCAGCGCCCCACTCAATGCCGCCCAGGTGCTGATGTCTCCCATGTACATCACGTTCTGGGAGCGGTCGGGGTCGTACATATCCAGAACCGAAGCCTGGGCGTAAACGTCAGTCCCGCCCTGGCTGGCCGGATGATCAGCGTTCCCTTCAATCTTGGTCGGACGGTACATGTGGCTCTCGACCAGCACCGGCGAGGCGTAACCGCCCAGAGTGAAAGCACTGGCAAAGAACATCGGCCGTCCGGGGACGATTTCTTCCGGCTGCCGAACGTACGGCACGATCTGCTCGGTCGGCTGCTTGGTGCAGGCGGTCATGCCCGCCAGCGCCATGGACGCGCCCATCAGCTTCAGGAAACCGCGGCGCGAGACCGCATCCAGCCATTCGGACGCGCCCTTGGGGAACTCGCGATGCAGCATCTCCTGGAACTCGGTGGTGCCGGCGAGTTCTTCCAGGCTGCGCCAGAATTCCGGCCCGTTCTTCTTTTCGATGTCGGCGCGAACCTGTACCAGGTCGAGTTTGCCCTTTTTCCCCGGGCAGACTTCCTCGCGGTGCGGCTTGCCGTTTTGTTCTTCGTTCATCTTTATGCCAATCCCAATATCACGCTATGGAGTCACGGGCGTCCCGCCCGCCGCTCCAAAATAAAATCTCACCGATGGCACGTCGAGCAACTCGTAATATCCATTACCGAACGCACTTGGTACTTCGTCACCAGATATTTCCCTAGATCAATCTGGTGGGTAAACGACTTCCCATCCACCATCACCGGCAAATCAGTAGTCGGCTGCTGATAGCGCATGTTGAAAACCTGCTCCCGCGGGCGCAGATTTTTTTCCGGCGCGCGATGGCAGCTGATGCACCACTCCATCTGCAACGAAGCGTAATTGAACATCAGTGGCATGCGGTCCACGGGCCCGTGGCAGGTGTTGCAGCCTACGCCCTTGGTGACGTGAATGCTGTGATCAAAATAAACAAAATTCGGCAGATCGTTGACCCGGTTCCATACCAGCGACTTGCCGCTGCGGAAGCTCTCGCGCACCGGCTCCAGATAGGCCGCGTTGGTCCAGATTTGCGAATGGCAGTTCATGCAGGTCTTGGTAGGAGGAATCCCGGCAAAGCTGGACGTTTCAACCGATGTGTGACAATAGCGGCAGTCGATGCCAATCGCCGCCACGTGATGCTCGTGGCTGAAGGGCGCGGGCTGCGGCCGGGCAATGCCCGCGTAGGTCACATACGGCGACCGCTGAAATTGAATGCAAGCCCACAGCACGCCAGCAAGCGTAAAAATCCCGGCGTAGATCGAAGCTCTGGCAATTACGTTAGAACTGCGATGAAAAATCTGCATCTATTAGAGCTTTCGTTAGAGCTTGGGCTGGAAATCTCCCACACCTTCGCTTCAAGCCGGACGAATCATCCACGAATAAATAAATAGCTGGTTTGTGAAACTGGAAATTATAACAGTTCAGCAGAATTTGGAAATCATCTTTCGGCGTCCGGCCAACAAAATTTTCCTGACGCGAAAATCTACCTGAGATTCATCACTAGCAGCCGAGGTTCGGTCATGTCCTCGATCGCGTAGCGCAACCCTTCGCGTCCCAACCCAGAGTCCTTCACGCCGCCATAAGGCATATGATCAATTCGGAAACTCGGAACGTCGCCGGCAATTACGCCGCCGACCTCCAATTCCTCATAGGCTTGGAAAATCCGGTTCACATCGCGAGTGAAGACGCCGGCCTGTAATCCGTACGCGGATTCATTGATCTGCCGCAGGGCCTGCGAAAAGGCGTCGTAAGGTTCCAGCGTGACCACGGGCGCGAAAATTTCTCGGCAGTTTACGCTCATCTCCGGACGCGTCCCCGTCAGCACCGTCGGTTCGAGCATCGATCCCTGCCGCCGCCCGCCACAGAGCAGCGTTGCTCCTTCCCGAACCGCTTCCTGCACCCATTCCGCTGCGCGAATCGCATCGCTTTCTCGGATCAGCGGGCCAAGGTCAGTGGATTCGTCTAGCGGATCGCCGACTTTCAGCTTGCTGACCCCGTTCAAGAAGAGGTCGTGGAACTTGGCAAATGCGGCCCGCTCCACCAGAATCCGCTGCACCGAGATGCAAGTCTGCCCCGCATAGCCAAACCCTCCGCCGACACAGCGTTCCGCAGCCCAGGCCAGGTCGGCGTCGGAATGGATAATGACGCCGGCATTGCCGCCCAGTTCGAGCGCAACTTTCTTCTTCCCTGCGCGGCGCTTGATATCCCAGCCCACCGGCACGCTGCCGGTAAAGCTGATCAGCTTGATGCGTTCGTCGGTGACCAGCAGTCCCGCATCGTCATTTGAAAGTGGCAACACGTTAAACGCGCCGTCCGGCAGTCCGGCCTGCTCCACTGCCTCCGCCAAAAGCAGCGCACTGAGCGGGGTTTGCGGCGCCGGTTTCAAAATCATGGTGCAGCCGGTGGCAATCGCCGGCGCGACTTTATGCGAAACCAGATTTAGCGGAAAATTAAATGGAGTGATTCCGGCGATCGGCCCCAGCGGAAAGCGCCGCACGAGTCCCCAGCGTCCTGAAGCATGTTGCTGCCAGTCCAGCGAAAGATACTCGCCCGGGATTCGCGTGGTCTCCTCGGCCGCGACGACGAAAGTAAAGATCGAGCGCTCCACCTCGGCGCGCGCCGCCCGGATGGGCTTACCCGCTTCCATCGCCAGCGTGCGGGCAAACTCCTCTTTCCGCGAACTCATATGCTGCGCGATGGACCGCAGCACCCGCTGCCGTTCGAAGGCCGGCAACTTGCGAGTCGTCCCGAAAGCCCGCACTGCGCCTTGAATGGCTTTCTCGGCATGCTCCCGCGTGGCCTGAAAAACCTGCGCGATCGGCGCTCCATCATAGGGGGCGCAAATCTCGACCAGAGTTCCTTCTTCCGTCCACTTGCCTTGCAGATAAAAGCCGTGCGTGCGAACGGGAGTTGCGGTCATCTGCGCCATTGGGGAACCTCCGGGCGAACCTTAGATTATAGGCGCGCTCCCGAAAAACTCGATGTCATTCCGAACCGGCAAAGCCGGAGAGGAAGCTGCTGTTCGCCAGCGACACCGGCACTGCCGACGACAGCAGGTTCCTCTGCGCCTCCGGCGCTTCGGAATGACATCAGTTGAGAAGGAGACCAATGATTTAATGTTGAAACCGGCATGCCCCTGCGAACCATTGCCGAAGCCTCGGAACTAATCCGCCGCCACAAAATCTCCCCCCTGGACCTGACCCAGGAATGTCTAGAAACAATTGCCCGCCTCAATCCGACGCTGAATGCTTTTATCACCATCACAGCAGAATCGGCGCTGCTAGAAACCCAACTGGCGCAAGAAGAAATCACGCACGGCGACTGGCGCGGCCCGCTGCATGGAATCCCGATCGGCCTGAAGGACTTGATCGACACCGCCGGAATTCGAACCACTGCCGGGAGCGCAGTCTTCAAAGACCGCATTCCCACCGAAGATGCTGACGTAGTAAAGAAGCTGAAAGCCGCAGGCGCAGTCTTTGTCGGCAAGCAAAACCTGCACGAATTCGCCTACGGCGGCAGTTCTCTCATCAGTCATTTCGGCCAGCCTCGAAACCCCGTGAATCCTGAATTCATTACCGGAGGCTCTTCTGGAGGTTCCGCTGCCGCAGTCGCTTCGGGAATGTGCTATGGCGCAATCGGCACCGACACCGCAGGTTCCGTACGCGAACCGGCGGCGCTGTGCGGAATAGTCGGACTAAAACCTACTTACGGCCTGATCAGCACTGCGGGGATTATCCCGCTTTCGCAGTCTCTCGACCACGTTGGCCCGATCACGCGCACCGTGGAAGATGCCGCCATCCTGCTCGATGCGCTCACCGATCCTTCCACGAGATGCCGCGAGGTTTTGCAGCAGGGAATCGAAAAGCTGGTGATCGGAATTCCCCGGCAGTACTTCTTCGACGATCTCGACCCCGAAGTCGCCGCTGCGGTCGAAAGGGCCATCGCCCAGTTAACCGCCCTAGCCTCCGGGATTCGTGAGCTTAATCTGGTAGTTGATGCAGACCGCACCCTGCAAAGCGCCGAAGCCTACGCCTACCATCGCGAGAGAATTGAGTCTTCACCAAAGCTTTACCAGCCAGAAACCTTGCGCCGGATTCGCAGCGGAGAGCGCTTCACCGCGAGCGAATACCTGGGCGCGCTGGAAAGCCTTCGTCAAATACGACGGGAAATCGCCGCCAAGTTCAAGGAAGTTGATGTCCTCGTCATGCCCACGACCCCGATCCCTGCTCCGCGAATCGCCGATCTGATAGAAAATCCGTCACTACTCCGTCCCACCGAACTGTTCCTCTTGCGCAATACGCGTCCGGTCAATGTGTGGGGCCTGCCAGCCATCTCAGTGCCCTGCGGATTTACAAAAGAAGGCTTGCCAATCGGATTGCAGATTGTCGGCCCGCCGGGCGGCGAGGCGAAAGTGCTACGCGCAGCCCATGCCTATGAGAAATTCACAAAGAAGAAATAAGATTCCTCGGTGACTCTGTGTCTCTTTCGCGAATGACTAGTTTACCGAGTGCACATCTTCCGGCAGCATCATCACAAATTCGCATTCCCCACTGTCTTTAGTGCATGTCAGAATCCCGCGGCGAAGAATTTTTGTCGGCACGTCGTCTGGGAAAGAGAAGTCAATTTTCGCGTTCCGTAAATTCTCAGTCAGCGGCTTAAGTTTTTCCTCGCCGCTGATGAATTTTGCTGTTTCGATCTTGGAGCCTGTGGGCGACGAAGCTACGACTACAAAGAACTCCGCCGTTCCCGCAGTCTGCGCGATCTTTCCCAATTTGATCGTGCGCGTCGCCTGTAAAGCCATTCGGTGTTGTTCGATGGCCGCCGGAACTTTGGCTTCTCCCCCGACAAGCGCAGCCAGCCGTCCACGAGTCTCAAGAGTGGGCCGTATGCCCGACATCGCCATCGCATAGGTGTTGATGGCCGCGTCCTTGCGGCCGCGTTTTTCGTATATCTGCGCCAGATGATCGCCGACTTCGCCGTGCTCACCCAGCAACCAGGCAGCGTTTACGTACTTCTCCGCCTTAGCCATATCGCCTCGCGCAAAATATACCCAGCCCAGCGTGTCCCAGTTGGCATCAAGCTCAGAAACCAAAGCCAGGTCGCGGTCCGACAACTGGTCCACCGTGAGGTTGCGCAAAGCATTCGCAATAGCGGTTACCGCCGACTCCGCATACTGCTGCGCCCGGTCCAGATGCACCTGCTTCAGCGAGAGCTGATACGCAATATCGTTCCAGACCTCAGGCGTCGCGGAAATTTGCACGGCGCGGTCGAATGCCGCAAGGGCTTTGTCATCTTGCCCCAGGTTGAGATAGGCGTTACCTAAATTGATTTGCAATCCGGCATCGTCTGCCTTGAGCGAAGCCGCTTTCTCGAGTTCCGCCGCCGCCTTATCGTACTGGCGTGATTCCTGGTACATCGCCCCCAGCGCGCCATGGGCATAGTCGCTCAGCGGATTGATCTCAATGGCCTTGCCAAACGCGGTAGCCGCTTCGTCATACTTGCGTTCGGTGGTATAGGCCCAGCCCAGCGCGCCGTATGCAAATTCGTCGTAAGGATTCAGCTCTGCCTGTTTCTTAAACGCGTTGACCGCGTCGTCCGTCTGACGCAGCACCATGTAGTCACGGCCCAGGTCCATCCACGCAGTCTTATGTTTTGGATCAGCTGCCACCAGTTTCTGCAGTAGTTCGATGGAAGTCTTGAAATCTCCGCGTTCGGCAGCGGCCTTGGCGGCGTCGTAGAGTTCGTCCCCTTTAAGATCGGCGGAAAGTGTCGGAGTCGGCGCGGCGCTGCTGTCAATCGAAAGATGTTGCCCCGCGTCTGCCAATACGGCACGACGGAAAGCGATGTAGTCGCTGTTCCGCGCCGCTGGCATTTCGTTGATGCTGGTGGTCAGATCGCGTTCTGCGGTGAAGACGGTGCCCTCAACCTTGTAACTGGCTTCGTAGCGCGCGTAATCGCGCTTCATAGAGAAGGGAAGCGGGGCTCGCTCACTGTACTTCGCAGGGAATTCCAGGCGCAAGCGATACACATATTCAACCGGAGAGCCAATTTTCACCGGATCAGTATCATCGTCGTCATTGGCCTCAGCCATGCTGATTTGCGACAGCGGCAGCATCAGGTCCGCCTTCTTTTTGGACCAGTCGAAGAAATTCGCCGCCGAGATCTTGTATTCCAGCTTGAACGGCTCGTGGGTCGCGGTGGGATCGCTCACGTTCAGGTCCGAGACCTCGCCGCCCAGCCCACTGTAGGCGCTGATGGATTTCACCCAATCGGTCCACTTGTTGCGGGGGACATGGCGAAACAGCATGCGCATATAGAGTTCAGTGTCCCCGCGCATTTCATAGCGAACGTGTGCCTCCAGCTTGCCCAACTCTGTCACTTTGCCGTTCACTTCCGAGAACTGCCGGTTCATCATGGGAGGGTCGGCTGGGGTCTTTTCCAAATGCGGCGTGCCCTCCTGGGGAATGATCAGCGCCTGCTTGTCGCGCAGAACCGGGGCCAGTAGCCTGAAAGGCGCAACCTCGGTGGTGCTGTCCATGAAGACTTCTTCTTTACCCAGCGGGACCATGGTGAACACGTGGTCAAACTGCGACGGCGAGGCCACGTCCGCGTCAATCTTGCGGCCGGAATTGATCAACACCGATGAAGCGTGGTAACCCGACGCCTCCAGCAGTGAGGCCAAAAGCGTGTGCTTGTCCTTGCAATCGCCGTACTCGTTATGCAGCACGTCCTCGGCGGAGTGCGGCTGAAACCGGCCCACACCGAAAGAAAGGCTGATGTAGCGGAAGTTCGGCGCCACATAATCGTAGAGCGCCTGAATTTTATCCAGATCGGTGGTTTTCCCCGCGATCAGCGCAGCTGCCTTGGCGCGAATCTCTGCGTCGGGCTGGCGACGGTCCTTCTCCAGACCCGCATACCAGTGGCCCATCTGCTCCCAACTGGCGAACGTGGTCATCTGCACCGCCGGAGGATCAGGCTCCTTCTTCGGCTTCTCTTTCTTCTTGTCTTTGTCCTTTTCCTTATCAGTCTCGTCGGGCTCAATGTGCGAACTCGTCCAGGTATAAATGCTGCGACCGTTGGTTTCGGTAATCTTCGGATCATTTCCGGGCTTGGTTTTCAGCTTGATCGCGCGTTCCTTGGGAACGTCGAGTTCAAGTTGCTCATCCAGCACCGTGCCGCTCTGAGCGAAATCGTGCTCCATCCAGAATTGTCCCGGAGCCAGTGCCGTGTGCGTGACCGTGACGAAGTCGTATTCCAGTTCTTCCCCTGGCCGCAGGCCGGGGACGGTGACGTGCTTCTGCCGATAGTCTGTGTAAACTGGAGCTTCTTTTTCCAGCGGGATGCTCAAATCCTGAATCGCATCCGGCGATGCGGCGATTTTGGATCCATCTGCCTTCAAGACCCGGACGTATGGAACTTCAATCTTCTCGTTGGCTGAGTTATAGCCCCACACCAGTTGGCCCCACTGTTCCACGCCGGCTTCGCTTTGGACCTTAATGCGAGCGTAGATTTCCCGGCGCCCGGTGCCATTATTCTCAAAACGATAGGAAGTCCTCAACTTCTCAACCACATAGGACTCCTGCGAATGGTCCGCGGGCTTGGGCGGAACCGGCGGAGCCGATGGCGACGGTGTCGTCGGCGTTTGGGCGAGAAGCGCGGTGGAAAAAAGCAGCGTGAAGAGAACAAAACGGCGCAGCATAGGCACTGCGCCGTTTGTACCTTATAACCGGCCCGGAAGCAAGTTGAGCCGTTTAGCGGGCGTCCGAGCCCGCTGGCGAAATCCTGAGCGAAGCGAAGGATCCCGCGCCCCTCAGTTCCACAGTGAGCCTAACTACTGTCCCGACGTGGCTTTATCCATGAAAGCCGCCTGGTCTATCTTCAATTTCTTCAGGCTCTCGATCGGCAGATAGACCATATGCCCTGAGTTGTAAGTGGCGTATGACACCTGGGAGCGGTATTTCTCCGGCAGATTCAGGTGATCGACGGTGAAATTCGCTGCGAAGTACGGACACGCCAGGTCGTAGTACCCCTCCATCACCAACACTTTCAGGAAGGGGTTTCGCACCAGGGCCCGCCGCATGGCGCTGGCTGTGTCCGGGAAGCCCTCTCCTGCCGATCCCCAGTCCCACTTGTCTTCAAAGCCGGCTTCATGCGCGAAAACGTAATAGGGCATGTCGCTCTTGTAGCCCAGATCGTTGCGCACGTAGTTATTGAATACCGAGTTATAAGGAGACATGATGGCGGCTTCCGTAGGATCGTAGAACGGAGTATCCAGCAGGCCGTTGGGATCAGGCCCGGTGTAGCGCCCGTCCAGCCGTCCAACCCGCACTTTCTGGTCAATCAGCAAATAGTGTGTGAATTTAGGCACGTCAATCCGCAGATTGGCCTGGTCGATCACTTCCTTGCTCAGTCCGGTGTAGCGCGACATCTGCTCGATCGCCTTCTGGCGTTCTTCCGGAGACAGCGCATCGCCTTTGGCCAGTGCCTGCGCGTATTCACCTGTCGCCCACTGCTCCGCCTGCTGCCGCGCTTTGTTCACATCCTGTTGCAGATCCGTGGGTAGCCGGTGGTGGTATCCGGCAATCATGGTGAACGACGGAATCAGGAAAATGTAGGGTTCATCGTTGGTCTTGGTGTCTTCCAGGGTCTCAAAATTCAAAACCATGGAAAGCAGAGTGATTCCGTTGAAAGTGATGCCCTCCTCGGCAAGATGGCCGGCAACTCCGGCTGAACGCGTGGTGCCGTAGCTCTCTCCAAAGAGGAAGAGCGGCGAACTCCAGCGCTCGTAACGAGAGATGTACATGCGGATGAATTCGCTGAAGGCCTCAATGTCGCCTTTCACTCCCCAGAATTTCTTCGACGTCTCAGCATTCTCGCCACGGCTGAAGCCGGTGCCAATCGCGTCCACCAGAACCAGGTCACTCTTGTCGATCAAGGTGTACGGATTGTCCTCCATCCGGTATGGAGGCGGGGGCAGGAAGCCGTCAGGGGGAAGCGCCACCCGCCGCGGACCCAGCGCGCCCATGTGCAGCCAGATCGACGCCGATCCTGGCCCGCCGTTGAAGGCAAACGTCACCGGGCGCTTGGGGGCTTCTTGGCCATCCAGCGTGTAGGCGACAAAGAACATTTCCGCTTCAATTTTGCCGTCGCCGCGCTTGATGGGAAGACGTCCAGTCGTGGCTGTATATTTCAGCGTTTTGCCGTCTAACGAGGTCTGGTGATGGGTCACCACCGGCGCGACTTCAGCCATGTCGTAGTGTTCTTCTTTCTTGTCTTTATCATCCCCGGGTTTTGGCTGGGGCTGCTGCGGCATGGGTTCGGTGGACTTCGCCGTAGGTTCCTCCGGCTTCTGTTGCGGTGGTTGCGGCTTTGGCTGCTTCTTCTGGGACTGTGCCTGCTGCGGCTGTGCCGATTGCTGGTTTTCGTTCTGTTGCTGGGCTACGGCCGCGGTCGCCAGCACTGCCGCTATTAGAATTGCAAACCTTAAGCGCATGTTCTTCTCCGGGGTAGGTATTCGGACAAACCGCTGATTATACGCGCGGCAAAGCGGTGTTGCTAAGATGGCTAGGTGCCACCCGAAACTCGAGCCAGACGTAAAACAGAGATAGACGCCCTGCGGGCGGATTCGTTATCACGCATTCCCTGGATGGTGCACGGGTTTAGCACCCGAACCGATGGATTCTCCAAAGTGTATGGCGGACGCGCGCTGAACCTGGGATTTACCGCTCAGGACACGCCCGCCACTGTGGAGCGCAACCGGCTGGCATTTGCCGCGGCCGTTGGGGCTAGAGCAAAGAAAGGCGCCCTTTGGCCAATCATCACTCTGCGCCAGATTCATTCCGACCTTATCCACTGTGTCTCAGGAATTGCAGAAAAGCCTCTGGCCGGCGACGGCCTGGTGAGCAGCCACCCCGGAATTCTTCTCGCCATCTTGAGCGCAGACTGCCTTCCGATAATCCTCGCCGATACCAAGCGCCACGCCGTAGGTGTATTTCATGCCGGGTGGCGTGGCACCGCGAAACGGATCGTAGAAAAAGGTGTCGGCGAAATGAGGAAGCACTTTGGCACTCGACCCCGCGACCTGAAAGCAGCAATCGGTCCCGGCATTCGAGGCTGCTGCTATCAGGTAGGGAAGGAAGTCCGGGACGCATTCGAATCACAGTTCACCTATGCCCATGCGCTCTTCCGCGAGACCAAAGAAACCGATGAGATTCACCAAAAATATCCATTGCTGTTTCTGACCGCGCGAGCGCCCGGCCACAGCCAGTTGCCGAAGCAAATCTTTCTCGATCTCGCCGAAGCGAACCGCCGGCAGTTGTTGGACGCTGGAGTTCCCGCGAAAAATATCTCTGAAGTTACTCTGTGTACCGCCTGCCGAACCGACATCCTGTTTTCGCACCGCGCCGAACACGGAGTTACCGGAAGAATGATGGCGGTTGCGGGAATTCAGCTGCTACCCTAGCAATCTACTCTGGCCCAGTCTAACCCTGGTTGTTCCGGCAATTGGGCAGCCACCCAAAGGAGGCGAGCGTGGAGTTCGTAATGTTTGAAGATGTCAACGGCCTGGAGATTTACGTGAACCCCGAACGGGTCATCTGGGTCAGAGAATATGGCGATCAAAATACCGTAATCAGCTGCGGAAAGGACGATACCTTCAGGGTGCGCCTCACCCCTGCTCAAGCTGTTGCGGTCTTGGGCAAGCCGGTTCGCTGAACCAGTTTCGCTGAACCAGTTTCGCTGAACCAGGAACGTAGACGTCAACCGGGACTAAGCGATTTGCAAGTTACCCAGCCACGGCAGGCTCTGCTTCATTCACCACCGCGTCGAGATGCTGCAGAGTCTGGTCCACGGTTAGGGAATACATTTCGCGTCCTCCGCCCTCGCCGGATTCGAGCGCATACTTCAGGAAGCGCCCGGC
>Ga0185299_10007451_pt1 | contig 11211 bp, 8 predicted proteins | sample PaiPotPPA55metaG_FD_128002 | JGI IMG/M metagenome (GOLD analysis project Ga0185299, IMG submission 128002) | Iron sulfur acid spring bacterial and archeal communities from Banff, Canada, to study Microbial Dark Matter (Phase II) - Paint Pots PPA... ...
GAACTTCAACTGCACCCAGCCGCCAGTTGAATCTAGGCCGTAAACCTCCGTTCTTGCGTTGAAAATTGGCCCCGAGAGCAAAATACTTTGCCCGATTCCGCCGCCCAACCCGCCCACCGCGCGTCCGCGATAAAATTCCCCGCTGAAATCAAGAAACTCTCCGAGTGGCACAGTGACATCGGTGACCCCGGCCCATCCATCAACCGCTCTGCCGAACCACCAGTTCTGTCGTCCATAATAGCCGCCGATTCCTACACTCAGATCTCTTCCAAAAATGCGCCGGCTGTAGCCGATGTGCGTTGCATAAGCCGGCTGGCCCGATTCTTCTCCGACGCTCGGACTACGATAACTCTGTTGCGGAACATCGCCGGTTAGCGAATCCAGAATGCCCGCCTGAATCCGAAGTGCCGAGTTTTCGGACAGCGCGAACCGATGCTCGATTCGCACCTGAGGAGTCCAGCTCCATAGATTGCCGGTATAAGACAGCGCGGGAATTGCCAGAGAAGAGAGCGTCGTGGGTGTTAGCGGCGCAAAGAAAATAGCATCCTGGCCCGCTACTATCGAGGTATTCGCCCAATCCAGGCGCACCGTACCAGTGCGCAGACGGACGACGCCAAAGGCCGCGCCATTTGGTACGTTCGGGAAGCCCCCGGCAAAATCGAATTTCACGTTGGCGCTGGTGCGTGCCCCGGCAATGTCCGGCCCGAAAGTTTCAATTCCAATTTGCGATTGGCGAAGTGACCCCGAGAAACTTCCCGCTACTCCAGGCGCCTCGGGGGGTACCGCAACTTGAGGAATGTCGAGATTGTCCACCGAGCCGCGAGTGATGGCGGTGTTGAGAAGGACGAGTCCAGACAGTCGCACGCGATATTTTGAACCGCTTTCTACTTTGGTCTGGCTTTGCTCAACGATTTTGTCATTCATCAATTGCTGGTCGTCTTCCAGCTTGGAGATTCGCTGTTGTAAATCGCCTGATGAAGATTCGTCGGTGGTCTGTACCTGCCGCGGCGAAGTTGCCGAAGCCGATGATATCGACGATGACAGGGGCGGAACTGACGCCGACGCCCCATGTGATGTTGCTGCACCCGCCTCGTAAACTCCCGGTGCGCCGCCAATTTTGGCCGCCAATTGTTCTCTGGTTTGATTCAGTTCGGCCCGCAGCTGTTCGGCCTCTCGCAGAGCGTCCTGCTGCGCACCACGCAACTCGCTCATTTGCGAATTAAGAGTTTCAACCTGCGACTGCAGGCGGTTCACCGACGCTACCAAAGCTTTTATGTCGGCGGCCAACTCCGTCGATACCGGAGCCGTAACAGGCGCGGCGTTTTGACCTCTAGCCAAAAGAGGCAAACAAGCAAAGAGCACTGCCATTGCGACGGCCTTGAAGTGAAGTCGGGAGCACTGGTTTGTTTGCATGGTGACCCTCTTTAATGACGGTGATACTCCGTGGCAAATCGACAAGAAATTTACATCCCCGGATGGCTAAGCAGCAGAAGTTAATCCTGATTCAGCACACTCTTCCCCTTCTGCCTGCAGATTTCGTCTCGGCTTGTTGGATGCCAAAACCCTGAAACTCGCCGCGCGAGATGATTGGAAATCAAAACTATTCGCGCAGCGGTGTGCCAGAAAGATTACACAAATTGGACAACCGCGTGACCCCGCCGTGGCACTCTCCGACTCCGATACAACTACGGTAATCCTCGGCAACACCAATTCCAAACAACAAAACAGAAAGGGATGAAATGGAGAAAGAAAAAAGTCTTATGAACCGTTCAGTGAATCGCAGGTCACTCCTCAAGACCGGGGCGTTGGCAGGAGGCGCAGTCGCCATCGGAGCCGGCTTAGCGGGCACTGGCACTAGCGCGTTCGCCCAGGAGAGCAGAAGCCGTGTCACCAGTGGTGATATTGCTATTCTCACCTTTCTAAGTGCCCTCGAGCAGGTTGAAGCCGATCTCTGGATACAGTACGCCGAACTCGGCGGTGCCACGAATCAAGGCAAGTCTCCCATCGATATCCCATTCAAAACCGGACTTGCCCCCGATTACATCACCGGGCTCCTAGTGTTAGACGGCGATATGCCGCAATATATTGCCGACAACACTGACGATGAAATCAGCCACCACAGATTTTTGAACAATTACCTCCAGTCCAAGGGCGCAAAACCGATCGATTTAAGCAGTTTCGCGATTCTGCCCCCCAGCTCGGTAACTGGCGTTCCGCAGAACGGCCGCCTAACCAACTTGAAGCAATTAACCATTGACACTTCATGGTGGACCCGTTACCGCAGCGCTACCATGAACCCGGATCTCGGTGGAACCTTCGAGAACGCCGTTCCTGATCTCGCCAAAGGACAACATCCGGCTATCCCCGTAAGCGATGCCGACCTCGGTGTGGATGCCGCGGGTCACATTACCAACCATCTCCAAGCCATCGCCAATACCGCGGGCTTCCACTTTGCGTTCATCGAGCAAGGCGGCAGCAGCTTGTATCCCACGTTGGCCACGAAAGTCACCGATCTGGAAGTTTTGCGCGTACTACTCAGCATCGGCGGTAGCGAAATTATGCACTTCCAAACCTGGCACGACAAAGCCGGCAACGTCGCCCTCATCTCGGACGGCAACCTGACCTTCCCCGACCTCAACAGCGGGATCGATCCAAATACTGGAAAGTCGAGTACCGATGCCGCTGATTCGTTCCAGACCAACTTGATCATGCCCGAACCAACGGTATTCTTGGATCCCAAATTGGGCCCGGTATCCATCATCCGTCCAACATCCACAGCTCAAGGCGGAGCCGTAGCTTCCGTCGCCAGCTTTGCCGCCGATGGACTGTTCCTCGACCCAGCCACCGGCAAAAATACCGGAATCGTCGCTGCGCTCATGCGTTTGGCTGAAGAAGCCGATGAGGCCCAGCGCAGGTCTTAAGTCTCACAATAAAAAGCGCGGCGGAACTTTAGTTACCTCCAAAGTTTCGGCCGCCGCGACATTCGCATACACGAGTAAAGGGCTGGGCTACTCCGTAACCGGTGAGCCCGGCCCTTTTTACGTTTCGACCTATGCAACGTCGTGAATCTCAAGCGGTGCAGACAGCGTGGATGCGCTGGACCAATTCAGACTTGTCAGGAGGTGTAGTTACGCCACGGACGAATCCAAAACGCTTCAGCAAGCTTTTGCACCACCAAAAAGCCAATGGTGGCAGAACCGAAGGCATACCCAATCGGGTCGCTCAATGTGTACGCGAAAGCAACCAGCGTGGCCACGAAGCCCCATTGGAAGGCTTGGTCCCATAGAGCTTGGCGCCATTGCGGTAATTGGCCGTCGTTTTCGAACCGCGGACGAAGCGAGGGCAGAAAGCGTGGAACGCGCTTCGCGTACACGCGAAAACGCTCGCCGTAGTTCTGTTCGAGGAGGAGTTCTTCGCGTGCGACAACACGAAGCAGCAAAATCGCTTCGGCAATTATCATGACCACAAAACCGATGCGGCTCTGAAACGTGCCCAATGCAACTATCAGAAGAAAATAGGACAAATACTGCGGGTTCCTGACATAGCGGAACGGTCCGGCGATAGCGAAGGCGATGTGCTCTTTGATCGTGCCAGGTGGCCGGTAAGCTGTCGACCAGGTCAGTAGCATCGCTCCGCTTGCCGCGAGAAGTGCTGCGGCGGCGTATAACGAGCGCACCAGCACGTCCCTTTGAAGGACTCCCTGATTCCAGGGAACTACCGAGTAAAGAATGTTGAGATGATCCACATTGTAGAAGGCGTAGGCTGCTATATATACCCCTACAATCAGCCACAAACGACGACGGTATTCAAATTCCGACGCGACCATGGCATCCCTCCAGACCGCTGCATGGTAATACGCTTGACGGACGTCAATGTTTCGCGCTCGGCTCGGAAAACCGCCCATAAAGTGTTTTCCCGGGTTTGATTTGGAAATCAAATCGACAGAGCGTGGCGGTATATCAGCATCGCTGCTATGCATAACTACGCCGAGCAACTTCTCCATTCCAACTGCAATCCCGTTCGAACGAGTGGCGCATTCGAATGACACCCACGTTCGAATGAAATCTGTTTCACGTGAAACAAGAAATTTGTTTCATCTGCACACTGCTTCGACCCAGAAAGTGATTTTGTGCAATTGTCGGCGCGTCGACATTTTGTTCGGCTGACATTTTATTCAATTGTCGACACGTCGACATTTTGTTCAATTGTCGACACGCCGACATCGAGCATTCGAACGCCGCCCAAGAGTCACTCCCCAGCCTTGGTCGCTAACGTTTCTACTACGGCGATATTTTGCATCAGCTCCTGAGGCAGCCCGTGCCGCTCTTTTAGATATTCCGGGCTGTTGTACGAAAGCCAGACCTTCCCCTGGCTATCGTCCCAAACCAGGATTTTGAGCGGCAGGTCGATGGCGCTGCTGGGCGACGCTAACATTAACGGTGTACCCGCCTTGGGGTTGCCAAAAATCAGCAACTTGGTGGGCCGCATTTTCAATCCTACTTTTTCCGCTTCTCCACTGTGGTCGATCAGCGCGAACACCGCGACCCCCTTTGTTTTGAGAATATTGGTGAGCGCTTCGACAGTTTGTTCGACAGAATGTTTGCTAGGCTTGTTCACTATTCCATCGTTTGCGGCGGTCGCCATAGATATTGACCTCCTACCCATTTGATTTGGCATGGACGAAACCTTTCCAGAGTTTCTGCGTTCATACCAGTAAGACCTATGCGCACATACCTATTTCACGCAATTATCGCGCTTATCCCGGCGTGCATGACCATTCCTGCCCATGCGCAAGACGCTGTCAAGATTGTAGACCAGTACATCAAAGCCGAAGGCGGTTCGAAAACCCTGTCCAAGGTTACTACCCTGATGCTCGAGGGCACGTTCGCGAACCGTGCGAGTGAGAAAGCCGGAACGTACACTCTGATTATTAAGCAGGCGAACCGCTACTACTCCGAACTCGTCGACGGTGATCGAATCTCGATCGAGGCCTACAACGGCAAGTCCGCGTGGCACCAGAACGCGGACCAGCTTGGGACACTCGTCGGGCCTGAAGGCGCTCAACTGGAAGCTGCAGGCCAGTACTACAATTCGCGGCTGGTCAACGCAAAAAAGAACAAACTGGGTCTCGCTTTTATTAGCCATGCACAGGTGCGCGGCAACGACGCACTACAAATTGAAGTGACCACGTCTGCAGGTTTGAAGCGCGAGATATTCTTCGATCCACAGACGCACCTCATCATGAAAGAAGCGGCTATGATCGGTGGCATCGATGAACAGATCCTGTACGACGATTACCACACACAAGACGGCGTGAAGCTTCCTTTCAAGATTGAACTGCACCGCGGAAACGACGTATATGACATTGCCATCGCTCGCGCGGTCGTGAATGGCACCGTGGGCGAGAGGGTTTTCGATTTTCCGAAGAAGTCGCAGGTACAGTTGCCTGATCTGAAGGCCATGTTCAAGGAAATCGACGAAAATCAAAAAGCCATCGACAAAATAAAAGAACATTACGCGGGCACTCGCGCGGAAGAAGAAACCGAATACGACAAAACCGGAAAAGTGACAAAACGCGAGGCCAAAGAGTACACCTTCTTTTATCTCGGCGGCGACGAGATTTCCACGCTGATAAGTAAAGATGGCAAGCCCCTCGGTGAAGAAGAACAAAAGAAAGAAAACGAAAAAACCCAGAAGGAAATTCGAAAGCATGAGACTAAGAAAGAGGCCAAAGAAACCAAAGACAAGGAAAACGAAAAGAAAGACCATGAAGACCCCGGCATCGAGGTTTTCTTGCGGGTTTGCCAGTTCGTGAATCCCAGACGGGAGCGGTTCCGCGGCCAGGACGTCCTGGTTTTTGATTTCGAGCCCAATCCCGAATTCAAGGCCCACAAGCTTGAAGAAAAGCTGGTACAGAAACTGGCGGGCGTTGTTTGGATAGACGAGAAGAGCCACGACGTGGCCCGTCTCGAAGCTTACTTTGTAGGGGACTTCAAGTTAGCCGGCGGTATGTTAGCCGATTTGCAGAAAGGCACAAGCTTCGTTTTCGAACAAGCCTTCCTCAACAATGAGGTGTGGCTGCCGACATACGCCGAAATTCACGTTGGCGTCCGCGTCTTGCTGGTGAAAGGTTTCAAGGTAAACGCCGTCATGCGCTATTCGGACTACAAGCGATTCAACGTGGAAAGCATCTCTACGGTCGGCAAACCAAAAGGCACAACAGATACGCCCGCCAGCCCACCTGACAAACTTCCTCTTTCTCCCGAACCGCAATAACGAGCGGAATCGAAAGTATTGCGACTCAACCGTTATGCCCTTCTGCATATTTCCGTGCGATGTCTTGTCGCAAATCTTTTTAAATTCCGCCTATTTGGGGAAGAGACGCGAGTGAAATACGAGTGACGCAGGAAGGTGCTCGGAGAAATATGCAGCGTCATGGTGGCCTGGGTAAATGTGAAATTCGTGTGGGATTTTGCGAGCAGTCAAAACTTTATCGAGGGCCATCGCTCCCACTTCAAAGCCGTAGTCATCCCGGTCCCCGCAATCAAAATAAATATGCAGACCCGCTAAATTTGCCGTCCGCGCAATGACTATGGGATTGTTCGCCTGCCAGAAAACCGGATCGGGCGGATTTCCAAACGCGCCGCCCAGCACGCGAACCCTGGGTGAATTTGGCTGAGCGCCAGCAAGAAAATTCGGCAGCCTTTCAATCAGTGCAGCGCCGTGGGCGCTTACCGACGAAAAAAGCTGAGGATGGCGGAACGCGAGGCACAGAGCACCATACCCCCCCATGGAAATACCGGAAATGGCTCGATTGGCGCGGCCGGCCGCGACTCGATAATGCTTCTCCACGTAAGGAAAAAATTCCTGCAACAGAAAATCCTCGTAGCGCTCTTTCAAGTCCTTGGAGTTGATGTAAAACGTCGAGCCGGCATCGGGCGTAGCGACTAGAAAATCTTTCAGCTCGCCTTTCTCGCGCATGTCCTCTACCAGGTTCCATGCGCCGGAATGGACAAAGAACTGTTCGTTGTCGCCAAGGCCATGAAGGAAATACAACACCGGAAAGGTACGCGCTTTGTCGGCGTCAAACGACGCCGGAAGGACGATGCAGTATGGGATTCGACGCGCCAGGATTTTGCTGGGAATGGAATTGCATTCGACACGCCCAGCAGCTGCGGCTGATCGCGGTATAAACAGCATGCAAATCAGCAAGATCAAATCGACACATCGGCGTGCGGTCCTATTCATAACGAAGAGCGTCAACAGGATTGAGTCTCGCCGCACGCGAAGCAGGATAGAGCCCTGCAGCGAGACTCACAAGCACGGCGAAGCCAAGCGCAGACAACACCAGCCACCACGGAACGGAAGAAAGCTCAATCGAATTGAGATTTTGGCGATGCAGATACACGTTGGTGCCGTAGGTCAGTGCTCGCCCCAGCAACCACCCAAAAATGACGCCGAGTATCCCGCCCAGCAAACCCATCACGCCCGCTTCCACAAAGAAAAGTTGCTGCACATCGGAATCAGCCGCACCTAGAGCCTTCAATACGCCGATCTCGCGCCGCCGTTCCAGAATCGCCATCACTAAAGTGTTAACGATGCCAAGTGTGGCTACTGCCAGCGCCAGGCTGCCGAATATTCCCAAAAGTAAATCAAAGACGGAGAAAAAAGTGCGCAGCGATTTGGAGGCATCCAGAAGAGAGAACGCATTGAATCCAAGATTTTTGATGGAGGCTTCGAGAGCCTCGACCTGCGAGGGTGACTTAGCACGCACGGAAAGCGACGGATAAGTAGTTTTATTGGCGGCTGAATCACGCACGATGTCGCGCAGATCATTTACCTGCGCAGCGCGCAGTGTTGCAGCGGTATCCAGAGGTATTAGTAAGCGCGCGTTGCCGTATCCGCCGTATCCCGCGGCAGGCTCGGTTTCCACCACGCCGATGATCTTCAGGCGCAATTCTTTCGGAACCACAGAAAACCCACCTGAGGACTCCGCGGAACCGGCTCCATTCCCCTGCAGCGCTTGACGCTCTGCGTAACGCAGCAACAATTCCTGCCCAATCAGCGAATCGGTGTTTTCGGAAAGTTCTTTCGCGAATTCAATCTGCAGAATGGCTTCATCGGCGGCCGGCGAAGAAAAAAAGTGACCCTTCATGCCGTCAAACGAACCGGAATTTTTAGAGGATTCCGGCATCCCAGCGACCACCGTCGCGAAAGGTTTATTGTTGAATCGCACTTCCGTGAAGAAACGAATCTGCGGATAGACTTCCACCACATTCGGGAACTTCTCGATTTCCTTGCGCGCATCTTCGTCAAGTACGCGCACAGGTTTGCCACGCTGCTCGTCGCGTTGCGGCCGACCCGGTCCTCGAAAACTATTCTTAGGCGTCACCAGAATAGTGTCGAAGAGCCCGCTCTGCGAAAGCCGCTTGGAAGCAAGTTCCTGCAGTCCGACGCCGAGTGAAAGCATAGCCACGAGAGAAGCTACCCCCACGGCCACACCCAGAGTGGTAAGCGCGTTGCGAAACAAAGCTTCGCGCAGATTGCGCAGCGCCAGGTCAGTGAGGTCACGGGCTTTCATTGCGCTAAGCCTTTCGCCGCCGAAGTGGAGAGCAGCTTGCCATCACCCATAATGGCCAGGCGGTCGGCGAATTTTTCCGCTAGCGCGCGCTCGTGGGTAACCATCACGATGGTCATGCCGTACTTCGTTTGTTCCTGCAGCAACGTGAGAATAGCTTCCCCGGTGACGGAATCTAGATTCCCGGTTGGTTCATCGGCAAGAAGAATTTTCGGGCGATTAACCAGCGCGCGCGCAATGGCCACGCGCTGCTGCTCGCCGCCGGAAAGTTCCACCGGACGGTGGCCTAACCGATGAGTCAATCGCACGCGTTCCAGGGCCTCGCGAACGCGGCCAGCGCGTTCCGCGCGATCAACTTCCGCAAGCCGCAGTGGCAACTCTACATTTTCTTCCAGCGTCATGCGCGTGAGCAGATTGAAAGACTGAAAAATCATCCCCACCGTATTGCGGCGATAGCCCGCCAGCTCCAGAGAAGAAAGCGCGGCGATATTCTGCCCATTTGAAATGATGGACCCGGAGGTGGGGCGATCCAACCCGCCGATTAAATTCAACAGCGTGGACTTGCCGGAACCCGAAGAGCCCAGAAGAGCGAGAAATTCATTCTGGGCAATCTCCAGAGAGAGATCATCGACAGCGCGCACGCTGCTCGCGCCCATGGTGTAGTAGCGGGAGATATGATCGAGTTGGATAGCGGGAATGGGAAGAGGCACGAGTTTGGTGTCAATCTGAATGTGGCGTCACTCAATGATACGTGGGAACGAGGATGAAAATTTCAGGTTGGCTGAATTAATTGCCGGCCCAGGAAATTGCGCATGAAAAAGACGATTCAAACCCTGGCGACATCGCTCGCGTTCCTGGTAGCGATGGCTGCGCGAATTACCTTCGCGTGGGATCAGGCGCGCCAGATTCCGCCATCAGTCTTGGCGGTTGTTCCATTCCAGCAGGAAACCGGGAACATCGCGTATTCGCTGGCGCGGGGCAACGGATTCAGCGCGCTGTTTCGCATGGATACAGGACCAACGGCGTGGATTGCGCCGGTTTATCCCTTGCTGGTCGCCGGGATATTCAAGATTTTTGGAAGCTTCACAGCGCGGGCTTTTTTTGCCGCGGTCTTTCTGAATATTCTTTTTTCTTCGGCGGCTTGCGTACCTATTTTCTTTACCGGCAAACGAGTCGGCGGCTTGCCCGCGGCTAGCCTGGCAGCGTGGCTGTGGGCACTTTTTCCGAATGCCATCATGGTGCCCTTCGCATGGATTTGGGACACCTCACTGTCGGCGCTCTTGGCGGCGACAATTTTGTGGGCCACGCTGGCGCTCGCGGAATCGGACCGCGTGCTGCAATGGTTTGGGTACGGTGCGTTGTGGGGATTCGCGCTGATGACCAATCCAGCGCTCGGCGCGTTGCTGCCATTTTTGCTGGCATGGCTTGCCTGCCCTGGCAGGCTTGCCCGCCGTGGCAAGCTGCCATACCGCAGTCCAGGCGAACGCCATCTGCGATGGAATCGGGTAGCGTTGGCGGCCGGCATTGCCATTCTGTGTTGCGTGCCTTGGACGATTCGCAATTACGCCGCTTTCCATCGATTTATTCCGCTGCGTTCTAACCTGCCGTTTGAACTGTGGCTCGGGAACAATGACATTTTCGACGAGCACGCCCGCAACGGCAGAAAGCTGATTACCAGAACGGAAGAAACCAGACGATATGCGCAGCTCGGAGAGACTGCTTACATGCGAGAGAAATGGCAACTAGCCACCTCCTTCATGAGATCGCACCCCGCTTTGGAATTGCGTCTGGCGGGAAGAAAGTTCACTGCTTGTTGGACCGGCTTGGATTCTCCGCTTAAGACCTTCCGCGAAACAGATTCCAACTTAGTCAGGGGAATATTGCTGTGCAGTTTTCTTACCGCCATAGGAGCGGTCGGTGGGATCGTGGCCTTGTGGCGGGGGCGCAGCGCCATGACTTTCCCGCTAGCAGTATTCCCTGTGATTTACCCGTGCCTGTATTACGTGACCCACGCAGACCTACGCTATCGTCACCCCATTGATCCGGTGCTCTGCCTGCTCACCGCGATAGCTGCCGCATCAACCTGGGGCCGTGCTCGCACTAAGGAACATGCGCAAGCCGGTGACGAGCTGGTCGGGAATGGCTCTCTATAAAGCGCTTGGGCGAAATATCGACTTAAAAGCTGCTACTTCCCTGCTACCCGGTCTTTTTTCCGGGTCTCTCCCTAGCTATTCGACTGATGTGCATGTCCTCGCATTTCTGCAAACTTAGCTCAGGAGGAATTAAAAATGGGAAGTGCACTGGTTGAGATTTCTAATCAATTGGCGGCTGCCGCCGAGCGCGCCGGTTCTGCGGTGGTAAATGTCGGTGGACGCTCACACGGAAGTTCCAGCGGAATCCATTGGCGTCGCGATGTGGTGGTTACCGCGAATCACACCGTAAAGCGTGACGAAGATATCGCGGTGACATTGCCAGACGGACGCTCGTTAAAAGCCACGCTGGTAGGTCGCGATGGTGGCACCGATCTCGCGGTCCTAAAAGTTGAGGGATTGGGCGAATCACCCGCACGATTTAGTGAAGCGTCAGACGCTCGCGTAGGCAATCTGGCATTGGTGCTGGGTCGCCACCGCGAA
>Ga0185299_10007454_pt1 | contig 11204 bp, 11 predicted proteins | sample PaiPotPPA55metaG_FD_128002 | JGI IMG/M metagenome (GOLD analysis project Ga0185299, IMG submission 128002) | Iron sulfur acid spring bacterial and archeal communities from Banff, Canada, to study Microbial Dark Matter (Phase II) - Paint Pots PPA... ...
CGCGTAACCGGAGGATCGGTGCCGGTTTTATCAGGACGGCTCTATGGGTCACGAGCCGCCCTGATCGCTCATTTCGCTGGTCTAAATCGACTGCAGCTAAGCCTGCTTTCTCTCGTCTCTTCTCTGATCTTGATCGCGTTTCTCTTGTTCCGACTGCGGAGTTTTGGGCTGTCCGCCCGGGATCTGTTGCACTGGCTGGTTCGGCTGGTTTCCAGGTTTCTGCTCCGCGGGCTTCTGCGGATCGCTATGCTGTGGGTTGCGATTTTCTTGATCTGCCATTTTGTTTCTCCTTTGCTGGTACTCTCTGTCGTTGGTAAGTTGTTGCAATCGTGCGAACCCTGATTCGGGCGTTTAACGGGGACTCAAGTTCGTTGCGACGAAGTGGTTGGTTCAGACGTTGATAGGTGTGGCCCGCTTCAATACAGAACTCCCGAGCGCCACGCTGACCTCCCGAGTCTCTGTACTGTGCCGGGCCGGTGCATTCAGTTCCAGAACGCAAGAAGGTGCTCGGACAGGGCCCCTTGATTTACTTCCCGAGAACTTTTTCGATCTGCCCCACCTTCTTTTCAATTTTGCCGGCGGTGTGTTCGACTTTGCCTTCAGCTTCCAGGTCAGGATTGTTCGTGACTTGGCCTGCTGTCTCTTTGACTTTGCCTTTCACTGCATGGATATTGCCCTTAATTTCATCCTTCGTACTCGGGTTCATCTTTTTTCTCCTTAACTGCCAATCCCATGAGCAAGAATCGAACCGCCGAGTGTGCGCAAGGTGTTTGCCGAGTCTGACAGGTCGGGGCTTGAGCAGTCTGTTCAAAAAAGGACACATTCAAACTTAACGGTTACATCAATTAGTTTTCCCAGACCGGTTCATGAAGAATGAGTGCCCGAGAGGCGCGAAACAGCCGCGCCTCCGAGCATTCATCAGGTTACTGGTTTCAGTCCATAGGATCGTCGGTCCTTGTCCTTAGTCTGAGCAGCCCTTGTCATGCTCATTGTTGTCATTGTGGCAGCACCTATGGATCTCGATGTGGCCACCCTTAAGTTCACCCGAGACGCTGTAGCCGGTTGACAGGCGGATAGAGAAACTGCCTGTCGCCGACTCGTCGTCGCTCACATCCAATTGGTACGTGCCATTCTGCCCGTTAATTTCGGCAGTGCCCTGGATGCGCCGCGAATTCGGTCCTTTCTCGAGATATGCGGTGACGCCCGTGCTCTTCATCCTAAGGTCGATGTCTTTGTCATCGTAAACGACCTCACCACGCAGCGAGCCGTCTTGGCCTTTGCCGCACTTGCATCCAGCTTCAAAGCCAAAGTTCGCCTTGCCGCCGGATGGCCCGGTGATGAACCCGCCCCCGGTCGTGAAGTCCTTGCACCCTTGGCCACCGCCGCCGGAGCCTGCAACTGTTATGGCGTTACTGTCCAGCGTTACGGCACCATTTAGCGCAAAGACCCGGCCCGTAACACTGGTGCCGGTGGTGACGGTGTCACTGGTGAGCGCGAGAATACTTCCTTCAAAAACTGTGTTCGTGCCGAGTGTGGAAGAGCTGCCGACCTGCCAGAATACATTCCCCGCCGTCGCTCCGTTGGCCAGGACCACGGAGGAATTGCTGGCTGTCGTAAGCGTGCTGCCTATCTGGAAAACGTAGACACCGTTGCCGTTGAGCGTGAGGGTTCCGGTCAATTGCGCCGAAGAATCAAAACAATACACGCTAGGCGACAGCGTTACCGCGCCGGGACTGGTGCCTAGAGTCTGCCCGGTCAAGTTGGTCCCGCACGGCTGCGCTACCAGATCGTTGTACGCAATAAGAGCATCACTCTGGGCCGGGCCGGCGAGAGAGCCCGCGCCGGTGTATATCGTCCCGTTCACTACTCCCGGTCCGCCAGTGCAGGGGGCTGGGAATCCGGTGCATGAGGTGCCTGGACTAATACCCAAATCTCCGGTGATAATCGTCGGACCTGTATTGGTCACCGTTGAGGCTCCCAGGACGGCAAAGCTCTGCGCGGAACCCAGTGGTGGGGCCGTCTGTGCCCAAGCCAGGGTGCCCATACTCAATAGGAAAATAACGAAGAAAACCGCTTTCATTTTTCCACCCTCCATGATTTTTTGTATTAGGTAAGTTGTAAGGTTGGCGACAGGCTGGACGGAACGCTTCACAAGCCGCCGCAGTGTATGCGACTTCTTGGCGTGGCGCGGGAGATGCGCGACGCCAAGTTTTGAAGTCTGACAGCCGGAGGCTTGAGCAGTCTGTACAAATTAGAACACTTTTAAACCTATCAGTGATTATCTTTAACTGGACAGGAGCCGCCGCGCGCCGGCTTAACTTCAAATTAACTTCAAATTGATGACGGCCTCGGGTTGCAGCGTTCGGACCTCCAGTCGTGCAGAACCTATGTCGTGCAGAACCTAGTCGTGCAGAACAACGTTCAGCAGTGAGCTGTGGACTTGCAGCCCGCCTTCCGGTCCGCCGGAGTAATCAACAAACCCCAATTTCCTGAACCGGTTCATAAAGAAGCTGACCCGCGAGCGGGTTGTCCCGATCATTTCCGCCAGCATCTCCTGGCTGATCTTTGGAACTACAGTCTCGGGTACGCCTTCTTTGCCAAAGCGGGCGAGCAGTAGAAGGATCCGAGCCAGTCTCTTTTCGCTCGAATTGAAAAGCTGATCAACCAGATCTTCTTCGTAACGGATGTTCCGCGCCAATAAATACGCCACGAACAGGTCGGAAAATTCGTGTTTCCGATGCAGCGCTTCCATCATGGCTTGCTTCTCGATTCGTAGAACAGCGCAATCCGTCATTGCGGTTGCAGAATCCATCCGGAGCGCCTGGCCCGCAAGCGCGGCTTCGCCGAAAAAGTCTCCCTCACCCAGTATTCCGATCGTTGCTTCCTTGCCAATCTTCGAGACCACGGTGAGTTTCACCTTGCCGGTCTGGACATAAAACACCGCATCAGCGATATCCCCTTGCGCAAAGATTCTTTGTTTCCTCGGGAAAAGTACAAATTTCCTGCCCTCGCCGATGGTTGCGAGGAATGCATGGGGATCGAAACCGCGCCTCTTCTTGGCCGCTACGGGACCTACGGTACCAGGCTCTGTTTGCAGTATCGGGACGACGGGGGTTTGGCGGGCGATCGTGCTTTCTTGTGAAGCACCGTTCGATTGGCGAGCAGGAGACATAGGCACCTCCTTCTGCCGAACTACAACAGTCCCATTTTACCACTTCATGGACCCCATAAATATCCGAAACCAAGGCCCGCCATCCGCTGGATGGTTCCAAATCGGGAAAGCAAGGCTTGAGAAAAGATTGTGTTTGATGGCCGAAGAAGTGTTCTATTTTGCACAGTATTGCTGGAGCAAGTGAGCGAATCTGTTTGCGTCTCAAAAGGAAAGTTTCCCCGCCACACCAGGCGGCTTGCCGCCCTGGTTGTGACAGAAATGAGGTTGTTCCATGAAGAAGGTAATGTTCTTACTTGCGATGGTGAGTCTCGGCACTGTGTGCTGGGCAGGGTCGGCGCGGGAAGATGCCGTTGAGCGACTGAACAACGCCGGCCAAGTGTTGCACGAAATTATGGCAATGCCAGACAAGGGAATCCCGGAAGAAGTATTGGAGCACGCAAAGTGCATCGCGGTTGTGCCGCACATGGTCAAAGGTGGCTTTATCTTCGGAGGTAAAGGAGGCAAAGGCGTAGCCACCTGCCGCACGGCGAATGGCTGGAGTGCGCCGGCGTTCATCACGATCTCGGGCGGGAGCTGGGGGCTGCAGATCGGTGTAGAAGCTGTGGACGTGGTATTGATCATTCAGAATGATAAAGGGGTGCAAAAGCTGCTCTCGAGTAATTTCCAAATTGGAGCGGACGCCTCTGCGGCAGCGGGTCCGGTTGGACGCCATGCCGAGGCCGGTACGGACTGGAAGATGGATACAGAGATCCTGACCTACTCCCGTGCCAAGGGTGCGTTCGCCGGGCTCACGTTGGAAGGTGCGTCGCTCCGCCAGGACAGTGATTCCGAGCACGCGATTTACGGACGCAACGTCACAACTCGGGCGATACTGTCGGGCAAAGTGGCACCTCCATCCGCAGCCAAGCCATTCCTTGCGGAAATTCGAGAAGCAAAAGCCCAAGCCGTCTCCGCGGAGAAAGACAAAAAGTAGGGGCCCCGGACTCGATCTACCGTTGTTGTCATTCAGCTGCTTGTCATTCAGCCGACGGCCGCATATTACTGAGCCGACGACGAAGTGTGGTTTGAAGAAAGTTGACCCACAGGCAGACCCAGGCGGCCTGCCATCCCCACCAAGTCCGCCAGAGATTCTGCCTGCATCTTTCGCATGACGCTGGCACGATGCACCTTTATGGTGATCTCACTGGTGCCCAGGCCAGCGGCAATCTGTTTATTCAGGCGGCCTAAGACTACCAGCGGGAGGATCTCTCGTTCACGCGGGGTCAGCGATTCAAACCGCTCCCGCAGCACTGCAATCTCCGACTCATGCTGACGTCTGGTGCGGTCGCGTTTCAGGGCAAGCTGAATCGCATCCAGCAGATCCTGATCGCGGAATGGTTTGGTCAGGAATTCGACCGCACCCGCCTTCATTGCCCGCACGGTCATCGGGATATCACCGTGGGCGGTGATAAATATGATCGGAATCCGAATGTCAGCCTCGGCCAGCTGGGGCTGGAAATCCAGGCCACTGATCCCAGGTAACCTGATATCGAGCACCAGGCAACTCGGCGCATCCGGACGCCAGCCCTGCAGGAACTCTTGTGCCGATCCGAACACCTCTACCTGCAATCCTACAGATTCGATGAGGCGCTTGATCGCCCGACGAACCGAGGGATCGTCATCGACCACAAAGACGATGGGTGGCGCCTCCGTCATGTGAACACCGCTAATCTTGGGCGGGCAGCGTAAATTCGAAGAGCGCTCCATTGGCCCCGGCTACGACCCACAAACGTCCACCGTGGGACTCGACAATGGAACGGCTGATCGACAATCCCATCCCGATACCCTCGGGCTTGTCGGTAAAAAATGGTTCGAAGATACGGTCTGCTTCCCCTGGGTCAATTCCTGGTCCTGAATCTTGAACTTGGATTAACACTCCATCGGAATGCGTTGCCGACTTGATGAGAAGCTCGCGCGGCCGATCGTTAATCATACTCATGGCGTCGATGCCGTTCATCATCAAATTCAGCATTACCTGCTGCAACTGCACGCGATCACCGAGCACATGTGGCAGATCAGGGGCAAGATCCGTACGCAAGGAAACACGGTTTCTGGTCAGCTCATGCCGCAGGAGCCTGATTACGTCTTGAATGATCTCATTGATGTGGAGTTCCGTCCTCCTGGGAGTCTCCTTCATCAGCAAGCCACGAATCCGCGAAATGACCGCGCTCGCGCGAGCTCCATCGTTCACAATTTCTGCAATTGCCGCTCGTAACTCATCGGGATTCGGTGTCGCGCCCTCGAGATGACGTGAGCAGAAGTTGCCGTTGGTGACGATTGCTGTGAGGGGTTGGTTGACCTCATGAGCAATTGTCGCAACTAGTTCTCCCATGCCCAGCGCGCGTGTGACACGGGCCAGTTCCGCCTGCGCCTCCAGCAAGGCCTCTTCAGCGCGCTGGCGCTCGATCATTTCTTTTCTCATCTCTTCGTTGACGGCTGTAAGCTGCTGGGTACGTTCGATGACGCGCCGCTCGAGTTCATCGTTCAGCCTTTGGATCTCCGATTTGGCCCGCTTCAGTTCGGAAGTCTCGACGACCTCCCAGCCCTTATTTCTTCGAGCGATGGCAAATTGGTGGGTGCGGGTCACGTCGAGAATTTCGGCGGCCGTGCTTCCCGCCAGCGGATAGGTGCAAAGAGCCATCATGCGCCAGTTACAGATGGAATGGTTCACTTCGTCTTCATATTTGGAAAATGCCTTCCAGTCTTTGCGCTCCAGCCACGCCGTACTGGCGCTCACTCGCAACCCGGCATATCCTCGGGCCAGGGCGGAATCCGTTTTCTCGGCCCAGGTCCGGATGGCCCGCTGCAGATCCAGATTGTTGCTGGGGAAATAGAATCGCCGGCCGCCTGTGATCTCGATGCTGCGGTCCGCCAGATAACGCTCGAATCCGTGCACGGCTTCGCGCAGGGCATTCCACGCTTCTTCCTCTGTCAGCGGATCAGACACCAGCCAAAGGCAGAGTTCGCCGGTTTCCAACCCGGCCTTGAAATAAGGAACGAGTGTATCGAGCAGGTCTTCCTTGGTCTCGTAAAACATGAAGAAGTGAGTGCCCCACGGCACATCCCCCACCGCGCCAATTCCGGTCTTGCGCAGTTCCGTGTCAACGGGTTGTGTCGCCATCGCAATCACCTCACTCATTAAGCATCATTGGGAGTGACCGGTAAAGTGAATTGAAACACCGCACCCCGGGAAGCTGTCGCGATCGACAACCGTCCTCCATGGGACTCTATTATGGAACGGCTGATCGAGAGCCCCATTCCGATGCCTTCCGCCTTAGTGGTAAAAAATGGTTCGAAGATTCGGTCTGCCAGCTCCGGCGCGATTCCCGGTCCAGAATCTTGAACCTGGACCAAAATGCCGTGTGCGTTCTTTTCCAACCTGATCTGCAGTTCCCGCGGCCTGTCCGTTGATGTACGCATTGCTTCAATGGCATTCACGATCAGGTTAATCAACACTTGTTGCAACTGCACCGGATCACCGGGCACGCGCGGCAAATTAGATGCAAAGTCGGTGCGCAAGGAGACATGGTTTCGGGTCAACTCGTTGCGCAGGAGAATGGTTACGTCGTGAATGACGTCGTTGATGTCCAGTTCCGTCCTCCTGGGAGTCCCCTTCATCAACAAGCCGCGAATCCGTGAAATGACCGCGCTCGCGCGGGTGCCGTCGTTCACAATTTCTGTGATTGCCGCCCGTAAATCATCGAGATTCGGGCTTGAACCTTTTAGCTCTCGTAAGGAGAAGTTCGCGTTGGTCACGATCGCTGTGAGGGGTTGATTAACCTCGTGGGCAATGGCCGCCGCCAGCTCCCCCATCGCTTGCGTTCGAGTTACCTGAGCAAGTTTGTACTGCGCCTCCAATAAAGCCTCCTCCGCGCGCTTTCGGTCCTCAATATCGGTGCTTGTCCCATACCATTTAACGACGTCTCCCCGCTCGTCACGCAGCGGCGCAGCGCGAAGCAGGAACCAGCGGTATGCCCCGTCCGCCCGCCTCAGGCGCGCCTCCTTCTCGAATGCCTCTCCCGCCGCAAAGGCTGCCCGCCATTCTTCTTCTGCGCGGTCTTCGGGATGAAATGCATTCAACATCCAGCCCCAGCCCAATCCTTCTTCCAAGGAAAGACCCGTGTACTCCAGGAACCGTTGATTCAAGAAATCAGCAGAGCCGTCGGGCAATTTGCTCCACACCAGCGCAGGAAGTGTGTCGATTACAAGCCGGAGACGGCCTTCGGCTTCTTTTCGATCTTCGATATCGGTGTTCGTGCCATACCACCTGATGATGCGCCCTTCAGAGTTCCTCAGCGGCACGCCGCGGGCTAGAAACCAGCGATACTGTCCGTCGGCACCTCGATGACGCTCTTCCTGCTCGTAGGGCGTCCCATTCGCTACCGACTCCCGCCACGCTCTCACCACCCGCTCCCGATCATCAGGATGAAGCATGCGCTGCCAACCTTGGCGTTGCACTTCTTCCTGAGTGAAACCCTTGAAGGAGAGCCATTGCGCGTTGAAGAAATCCAAAGAGCCATCGGGTGGACTGCTCCAGATCTGTTGCGGGATTGTGTCGATCACCAGCCGAAGGCGGTCTTCACTTTGGCGCACCGCTTCGTCCGCCCGCTTATGCTCGGCAATTTCTTTTCTCAGCGCTTGGTTGACGTCTTCAAGTTGCGCAGTTCGCTCGACAACGCGACGCTCCAACTCTAGGTTGAGCTGCTGGACTCCCGCGGCCGCTCGCCTGTCCACGGACGATGTAACCATGGCGGCCGCGAGCACGATCAAGGTCACAATGGCGATTCCGTTGTTGGCAAAGGGCGAGAGGCTCATAGCGTGGGAAAGGTCCGGAGGCGAGGCGGGGATGAAACTTGCCGCAGCCATGCCGGTGTAATGCATCGCGGATACAGCGAATCCCATCACCGTTGCGCTGCCCAGCCTTCGCGGGACCGTCCATTTGGTCTCCTCGCGCAGATCAAATGCCATCAACAGCGCAACCAGAGAAAACAAGATTGCGAACAAAACGGAAAAAGTTACCAGAAGGGAGGAAAACTGGGTGGTGGCAGGTAATCTCATTGCGGCTATGCCCATGTAGTGCATGCCGGCAATGCCGCCCGCCATAATGACGCTGCCAGCCAAAGCCTCAACCATGCCCATTTTCTGTCGGCTCGCAACATACAGCGCGACCGCGGACGCGAGGATGGCTACCAGGAGTGACGCCAGAAATGTCGGCCAGTGGTACTCGACGGGTACAGGCAGGTGGAAGGCCAGCATCCCTTTGATATGCATCGCCCAGATGCCGATGCCCATCGCACTGGCGCCGCCTATCAACCACGCCGCACGAGCTCGGCCGCTGGCGGCAGTTACGCGTCCCGCAAGGTCGAGCGCGGCATAGGACGCGGCGATGGCTATCAATACTGAGCGAGCCACCTCGCTGTAGTCGTAGGAACCGGTCATCGCCGCGTTTGCGGAGATCATCACAAAAGATCTCTTTGCCGGTGTGGGTAAGTCCCCACACTTACGCACGAATCAGGACTGGATTATCCGACCACTAACCCCACCGGCAATAGTGTACGCTTACTCAATCAGAACCGCGCGCGGCGCATCTGATCTCCCGTAGAGACGCGGCTTGCCGCGTCTCTCGCAGAGCGAAGAAGAATCCTACTGCGTCGCGTTGCCGTAAGTCGGTACTCCTTGCTGCAGGAGAAACAGCAGTGTTTGTCCGCGCGACGACCAGTCGCTTTGCGGATATTTCGAAATTAACTGCTGGGCGAGCGATATTGCCAGGTTCTTCGATTGGTCGGACTTCTTTGGTTGTTCTTCTGTCTTATAAATCTCGATCAGCGCGGCCCGGCGAGAAGCGGCGTTGTAGAGCGCCTCGGGAGCGGCGGGCGACTCGGGGTGTTCTTTCACATATTTTTCATAGATGTCGGCTTCCTTGTCGGGGCACTTGGAAGAACCTTGCCAGTCTCCGCAGAGTTTATTGTCGATCAGATGGAAGGCGGCGAGTTCGGCCCACTTTGTGCCCGGAAACTTTTTCATCACCCGCTTCATAGATTCTTCTTCAATGCCTTCGCGAAGGTACGATTCTTTTTCGCGGGCGGACGGCCGGGACTGCATGTCTGCTTTGTCGACCTGCCATTTGATGTCGGCGGCGCGGTAGAGGGCTTCGCCGGCCAGAGGAGCAGTCGGGAAGATATCATAGACGCGGCGGTAAAGACGCAGGGCGTCCTGCGCCGCGCCGCGGCGTCCATGGCGGCGACCTGCCTCGTCCTCAGAATCGACGGCGGCTCCGAACAGAATGCGATCGCCGTTCGGAGTGGACGCCCAGACGATTCCCGTATCGATGACCCAGCCGCTGATGGTCTTGCCCTCGTCCTCGTCCTCCAAAACGAAGGCGGGATCGGGCGCTAGCGCAGAACCGAGCAGCGCCTCGACGTGCAGCCAGTTGCGGCTCTTGTCGAGCAGAATCAGCTCCCGTCCGCGTTCCGCCTGCCCGAGCTTGCTGGAATTTGTGTCGGGAGACAGGTAGATAATGGCTTCGCGGACCAGGGTGCCGCGATCGGCGGCCAGCAGCAGAGAGTTTCCCAGGACGATCAGGGCGGTCAAATACAGAAGCTTGGTAACAGGTTTCACGGTCGTGTTCGTCTCCGGTTCGAGGGTAGCATGCAGACTAAGATGCGTGGAATCGGCTGCACGGGTTGAGATGGCAGGCGTGAAGAAGGAACGTTAGGGTTTGATCCTTCGTGGTCGTGCCCTTAGTGGTTAATGAATTTGGGACGCTCGCCCGAACTTGGATTCATATTGACAACGATGCAACCGGTGCTGTACACGATGAGGTCTCTTCACCGTCGGACTTGCGTGCGGAGATTGCCATACCCGGGGAACAGAAATGGAAACGCGAGAAGGGCCGGCCATGATGACCCGCGGCGCCGCGCCACAGATTGTGATTCGCGACCTCAAGAGCATCGACGACCTCAGCCAGCTAAAGGCGGTGGAGAAAGAAGTCTGGGGTATGGCGGACGAGGACACCTTGCCCCTCACGCTGGCCATCGCCTGCAAGGCGGTGGGCAATATTTTCGTGGGAGCATTTGATAAAGACAAGCTAGTCGGGTTCGCCTTCGGATTCCTCGGCCGCGAACATGGACAGACAACGATTCACTCGCACATGCTCGCTGTCCTCGATGCGTATCGGCATCTTGATCTAGGCTCGCGACTGAAGCAGGCGCAGCGCGAGCGGGCCATGGCCCTAGGCGTCCGTGAGATGACCTGGACCTACGATCCGCTGCAAAGTCGAAACGCCCACTTCAACTTTTCCAAACTGGGCGTGATTTCCGAGACCTACAAGGCCGATTTCTACGGGGCGGAAACTTCCAGCATGCTGCATCGGAACGGAACCGACCGCCTGTGGGTCCGGTGGATATTGAATTCGCGGCGAGTACGCGATCGGCTGGCGGGCAGGAATGCGCGAGTGGAAACTCTCGATGCCATGAAACTGCTGGTTCCGCTGGTGCGCTTCGATCCGAGCGGCAAACCGGGACTGGCCGATCTGGCGGAATCACTCGCGCGGCAGCGCGTGAGCATTGAGATCCCGGGCGACATCCTGGAAGTCGAGCGCACCGACATGGGACTAGCGCGAGAGTGGCGCGATGCTACGCGCTGGGCCTTCCGCGAAGCTGTGAAAGCAGGATTCATTGTGGCCGAATTCTGCCGTTCGATTCGCGGGCAGCAGGGGCCCGGTGCGTATTTACTGCAGCGTGGGACGGTGAGCGAGTTGATTCCCGAAGTGTAGAAGCGAAGCGCATCCAAGGTTTCCCCTGTGTTCTGTCCCCTGTGTTCCTCTGTGCCCCCTGTGGTTCAGCCTTTCGCGTATGCAGCAACCCCGTCCGGCTACACTCTCGGTGAGACCGCTCTAAATTCCAACGAAATATATCGCCCGGACGAAATCAAGGGGCAGGCGATTTCCGCATTCGTGAGTTTGGAACACGGTATCGAGCCGACGAACGCTCTG
>Ga0185299_10007456_pt1 | contig 11203 bp, 10 predicted proteins | sample PaiPotPPA55metaG_FD_128002 | JGI IMG/M metagenome (GOLD analysis project Ga0185299, IMG submission 128002) | Iron sulfur acid spring bacterial and archeal communities from Banff, Canada, to study Microbial Dark Matter (Phase II) - Paint Pots PPA... ...
CCGTGAAATCGACAATTGGACGTGGCAGACGTTTTGGTGGTCGTTGACGCCGACCACGATTCCGCGGCCGATCGCGTCGAGGATCAAGGCGCCGTTCAGTCATTACCAAGTCGCGGTTGGCTACTCGTTCACTAACGACAATACCGAGAGCGCGCTGCCGACATTATGTTACGATCCGTACCTCGAGGCGGCCTTCGACAACAGCAGCTTCGTCAAGCCGGGGCAGTTGGGGATCGAATCGAACTGCATGAGTTGTCATCGCGCAGCGACATGGCCGTCTATCGCGCCGGCGAGCGCTCCGTCCAGTACGGTGAATCCCGGTTATATTGCGAATGGCTTGATAGACGCTGGTGATCCGTACTTGTTCGAAGGGCAAACCAAGACCGATTTCGTCTGGGGCGTACAGAATAACATACCGCCCCCGCCTCCATAGGGCATTAGCGCAATCAACAAGACATTTGGAGATTATCTGGAAGATGACACGGACAGTCGAAAGCGCTAGACAGGCCAGAATGACTTGCCTTATACAGTAGGAGTTGGGGAATCAGGAGGGAGAAAAGTGCGATCCATGAAAACCTCATATGTCCATGGACAGACTATAGGGAAGTCATACTCAGGGGCGTCATCCTTCGCATCTTCGCAAGCCCATTCCCAAGCTTCCGCTAAAAGGTCTGGTAAATAATGCTTGAGGGAAGGCGAGTCTTTCATTAAATCGGTTATCCGGCGACGTGCTTCGCGGATTGACTGCCGCCAACCTCGCCCACGATATTCCCGTTCAATTGGCTGCGTTTGCCATTTGAGCAAATGCAATAACAAAACATGTAGGCGACTTTTGAGTTCGCTTCGCTGGCTCGCGGCCATCGCTTCGAGTTCCTCAGCCAGATTTTTCCAATCGAGCATGCTGAAGCGTTGCGCTTTGAGCAGCGTGGCCTGTTCGAGAAGCCAAACAAATGAATCGTCCTCGATACGAGTCGATTCGGGTGCTATTTTCGGTTGTGGCTCGGGCACAGTCTGCTCAGGCTTTTCGTCTCGAAACCCAATCCTAACTTTACCATCACTAATGAACTGGTATCAACGCGGGCACTTGCGTGGGAACGCGGTTGATTATTTGGCTGATGACTTGCCTGTATTCAGATTAAGCAGTTCACCGTGAATCGTTGGATACACTGATGACGGTTTGATTTCCATTAAGCGGCTATCGTAAACGAAGGACGGTTTAACCTCCAACTGGCCGCTTTTACACCGAATAAAGACGTTCTGATCTGCGTCGCTCTGCACCGAGATTCCCATGTCCAAGAGGACGCCGATGGCGAATTCGCGATCATGGGGATCATCGCTCTCGGCCCATTTGATCGCATCGCTCATGCCGGCATCGCGGGAGATGCCGAGAAAGCGCACGAGCTTGGCCTTATACGCCTGAGTGCAGTCCATTTCGTCCTGACCCTGCTGCTGCGGCACCCGCTGAGGGCTGAGTTGCTTTCTATAGTAGCCCTTGTAATGGGTGCTGACATCACTGTAGCCGGTTCCGGACCACGCATAGATCACCGGCCACGCCGCCGCACAGTGGCCGGTTTGACCTCCGGAGGCAAATACCTTGTCCACGATTAGTTGGTGATGGCCGTCGTGTTTCAGATCCTCGATACTATCGAAATAGGATGAATCAGGATCTTGGAAGTTATAGTCCTCAAAGCCAGACGGATTCTTGTCGAAAAGGTCTATATAATTGCAATCCGCCGTGCCGCCGCCGTCATAGGAGACAACCAACGACAAGACTCCCGAGTGGCGCAGGTCGGCGAAGGTGAACTGGCACAGCTTGCCATTGCCAGGGCTCAAATCATTGTTGCCCCATAGATTATTCATGAATTTCTACACGGCTTCGTTGGGTTCGGCGTTTAGTATCTTAGCTTGCTTCACCGACCAATCGGCGGACCGCAGGTCCGATGGCGGAATGGGCGTTTTCGCGAATGCGGATGATGCATACAGGCAAGTGAGAAAACAGATAGCAGTGACGGTTAGCTTGTTCGTTGTGAAACCTGCGTGGGAACGCGGTTGATTGCTTGGCTGGTATTAGCCTGTATTCTAAGGAACCGCGCTTCCCTGAATCGTTGGATTTGCAACCGATCCGTTCGATGCGTGTGTCAGGAAATTCTTCGCAGACATAGCGACGTTCCGATCAGGGTCTTTGCTCAGGGTTCGCACATATCTGATGGCTTTCGGGGTTCCGATATCGCCGAGAATATAGATGGCGAATACGCGGTCATGAGGATCGCTGCTATTCGCCCATTTGATCGCATCGCTCATCCCGGCATCGCGAGTGGCGAGGAAACGCTGGATTTTTCCTGCCTCGGCTTTCAGGCAGTCGGTATCGGTCGCGGCGTCCGGAGGGGGCGCAGGCACGGCCCGCGGCCTTATTATTCGCACGCGCACACGCGCCCCATTGGATCCCATCAACTCACCTTCCGTGGTCTCCTGTTCGGAAGCGGGTGGAGGCAGAGACTGCGTGGCAATTTGGCGATTCAGCCGTGCAAGCGTCTTTCGGTAGTAACCTTTGGACTCTGTGCTCACATCTGCAACGATGATCCCGTTCCAGGCATAGACAACCGGCCACGTTGCGATGCAATGGTCGATTCCGCCTCCTCCGGCAAAAGCAGTATCCACGATTAATTCGTGATGACCGTCGCCATTGATGTCCTCGACGCTATCGAAGGAAAAATCTTGCCCAGCGTTAGCGTTGAAGTCGTAACGCGAAATGCCGGCTGGGCTTTTGTCGAAAATATTGATCATGTTGCAAACCGCCCGGCCTCCATTGTCGTAGGAAACAACCAACGACAGTTGGCCCGAGTGGCGCAGGTCGGCGAATTTGAACTGGCAAACCTCGCCTGAACCAGCGTCCAAGTCATCAGTTCCGCCCCACAACTGATTAATAAATTTCCAGACGGTTTCGTTGGGTTCGGCGTTCAAGACCTTAGCTTGCTTCACCGACCAATCGGCGGACTGCAGGTCCGGCGGCGAAGTCGGCGCTTTCGCGAGTGCGAACGATGCAAACAGACAAGTCAGAAAGCAGACAGCAGCGACGGTTAGCTTGTTCGTCGTGAACACGCTTCGCAGTATATGTGCGACGCGGCGGACGCCGCTACCGTTCGCGGGCTCCGCTAGCGGTTTTCGGAATGCAGGACGCCGGCTGCTGTAAGCGTCGCAATCTGATCGTCGGACAGGCCGAGGTTTTCCTTGAGCACTTGCGCGCCATGCTGTCCCAACAGCGGCGCCACCAAATCGATCAGTTCGGGGAATTCCGAATATTTCAACGGGAAGCCCGGAATAGTCACTTCGCCGAGCAGCGGATCCTTGACCCGGCGCACCATGTTGCGCGCCTTGAAGTAGGGATGTTTGAGCGTATCGATAATACTCATTACCGGCGCCGACGGCACGCGAAACTCCTCGAAGATTTTGATTACCGCTTCATCGGTGCCCTGCGCCGCCATCCATTGCTCGATGATGGCGATTAGCTCGACGCGGTTCTTGCCGCGATCCGGGCTGGTGGCGAAACGCGGATCCTTTTCCAGCTCCGGACGGCCCATCGCGCGGGTCATCGCCGGCCATTGCCGATCAAGCACCAGAACAACGATATAGCCTTGCGGCCCTTTGTAAACGCCGCACGGACAGACCAAGGGGTGATGTGCGCCAAAGCGATGCGGCACGAACTCGCCATTGGTGATCGAGTTTATCTGCAGGTTGGCCTCATGCATGTGATACAGCGAATCGATCATTGAGATGTCGATATGCTGGCCGATTCCGGTGCGCTCGCGATAGAAGAGGGCGTAACCGATCGCCGCGAAGGCGTGGACGCCGCTGCTGACGTCGGCCATCCCGAGTCCCACCGGCATCGGCGGCCCGTCGGGGGCGCCCGTCATGTGCATGATGCCGGCGAAGCCCTGCGCAATCAGGTCGTAGCCGACTTTGTGCTTGAGCGGTCCGGTTTTTCCAAAGGCCGAAATCGAGGCGAGGATGATGCGCGGATTTAGTTTTTTCAGCGAGGGATAATCCAACCCGCGCTTTTCCATCACGCCCGGCCCGAAATTTTCCAGCACTACATCCATATTCGGGATCAGCGACTTCAGGAGTTCCATCGATTCGGGCTTGGAGAAGTCCAGGCAGAGGCTTTTCTTGCCGCGATTCTGCTGCACGAAATAGCCACTGCGGCCGTTTTTGATAGCCGGCAGATTCCGCGACGGGTCGCCCATCGGGCTCTGCTCGACCTTGATAATGTCAGCGCCCATCTCGGCCATCAGGCGCGTCACCGTAGGTCCGGCGAGGTACTGCGAAAAATCGAGCACCTTGACGCCTTCGAGCATCCTCGGTTTGGTGGCCGCGCCTTTTTCCATTGCAGTTGTCTCCATGATGGACGGCGATGGTAGGAGCCGACCGCCCCTCCCATCGCCGCAGCACGCGCAAATGACTAACCTAAACGCACCTCGCGCAGCTCACAGAGCTCGTTAGCTCGCTCCGCCTTCGGCTCCGCTAGAGTACTCGGCTCACTAGCTCAACGAAGAACCTAAAGGTGCGCACCTCGCGGACTCGTTAGCTCGGCTCGCAAGCTCGCCTAGTGAATAGCCAGTCGCAATACTAGTCGCCGAAATACTCACGCGGGTTATCGACCGTCAGCGTGCGAATCTTTTCCTGCGAGACGCCTGCTTTCAGCATCTGCGGAATGATATTGCGGCAAACGTGCGCATAGTTGGAATTCGGCGCCGACTCCATCATCTTCTCGATGGCCGGGAAGGTCCGCCCGAGCCAGCATCCGACGGCGTCCTGCGACAGCATGATACGGTCGAAACCCACGGCGAGTAGCCCGATCAGCGACGCCAAGCGCATTTTGTCGGGCGCGATCGGCTCGAGTCCGAAGCGATCGAAACCGATCCATGCGCCGCGATTCAGAATGTCGAAGTAGTACTTCATGTCGCCCACGCCGCACGCATGGCCGATCAGGACGCGGTTGAAATCGACGCCTTCCTCTTTGAAGATATCGAGCGTCTCGCGCCCGAACGGTGAACTTTCGCTGTTATGACAGAGCAACGGCGCGCCGGTCTTTTTCTGTGCACGCGCGGCCGCACGCAGGCACTTTTCTTCGTTGGCGGTGATGGCAGTATCGACCGACATCCCGGGGATGCCGCCGGTGGCAGTCTTGATCAGGCCCGGCTTGATACCGGTGTTGCCGATACCCTCGGTCAGCTCCTGGATGTAAACGTCGGCGATGTCGTCGGCGCTGAGCATGCGGAAATGTTGCGGGATGCCGAACGCATCATTATACAAGCCGGTCGCGATAATCACGCGGACGCCGGATTTTTCGGCGACTTCGGCGGCAAATTCCGGATCGCGCCCGAGTTCCATCGGGCACGGATCGACGAAGCTGTTGACGCCCAGGTCCTTGATTTCCTTGAGCCGATTGACGGCTTTGCCGACCTCAGCTTTGCGATTGAAGCCGCGATTGTCGAGTTCCCAGCCGGGAAAACCGGCGGTGAGATGCTCATGAATGAGCGTGAAACCGAGGTCGCGCGCGTTACATTTGCCCGTGACTGTGTTGATTGCCATCGTTGCGGCTCCTTCGTTTGCGCTTCTGGGCGATCGTCGCTACCGAAGCATCATTTGGATTCGAAAGCCCAAAGCTAGTACAAGTGCGGTTCATTTCGCTAGGCAAATCTCGCTGGGAAGCGTCCCGCGATGCGATTGCCGTTAACGGCTCGCGCGGGCTATGGTGCGCGGCATAGTCGGTAGTGTTAACAATCGGAGGAATTCAAGATGCATAGCTGGAAAGTGGGTGACGTTAAAATCACGCGTATGCAGGAGCAGGAACCGGTCTGGCCAGGGACGATGCTTCTCAAGGAGGCGGTGGCCGACAACGTGAATCGCGAAGGCGAATGGCTACAGCCGTTTTGCCAGGACGGGAACTTCCGCCTGAGTATCCATGCGCTGCTGGTCGAGACCGACGGCAAGCGAATCCTGGTGGACACGTGCGTCGGCAATGACAAGAACCGGCCGGGCTTCAAAGATTGGAGCAACCTGCATCTGCCGTTCCTGGAGAATATGGAAAAGGCCGGCGTCTCGCGCGATTCGATCGACACAGTGCTATGCACGCATCTGCATCTCGACCACGTCGGTTGGAACACGACGCTCGAGAACTGCAAGTGGGTGCCGACGTTCCCGAAGGCGAAGTACTTGATGGTCAAGCGCGAGTGGGAACATTGGAACAAGTACGATGGGATGGCCGACTTCAAGCTCACGATCGACGATTCGGTGCGGCCGATTATCGAAGCGGGTCGCGCGGAGCTGGTCGATAACGGCCACCGTCTGACTGATGACGTCTGGCTCGAAGCGACGCCCGGTCATACGCCCGGTCATACCAGCGTGCGGATTTCGTCGGGCGGAGAAAACGCGGTCATCACCGGCGACATGATCCATCATCCGATTCAAATCGCGCATCCGGACTGGATCTGCGAGTTCGATACCGACCCGAAGATGGGCGGGGAGACGCGGCAGGCTTTCGTCGAGCGCTACTGCGACAAGCCGGTCACGGTCATCGGGACCCATTTCGCGGGGCCGACATCGGGGCATATCGTGCGGCGCAACGGAGGGTTTCGCTTCGAGGGATAATGGCGGGCGCGGGCACGGCGGAGCCGCGCCCGCGCTGGCTGCGCCGTGGGCTGAGCGATGCCGCGGAGCGGCAGCGCTCAGCCCACGCCGGCACGCCGGAGGACGGCCCGCGACGCGGGCCGTCAGGGGAGAAGGGCGAGGGGGAGCGGGATTTCCAGTCCCGCTCCCCCTCGCCCTTCTGGCCCCGACCGCATGAGAATGCGGCTACTTCTTCGTAATCTTCCCGACCTCCGCCATCTCCTCCGCCGTCAACCGCCAATTGATGGCTTTGGCGTTCTCCTTGACCTGTTCCGGACTGGTCGCGCCGCTGATCACGCTCGAAATTTCTGGCTGCGTCGCCAGCCAGCCGACCGCCAATTCGGTCAGCGAATGGTCGCGCTTACGAGCGAACTCGTCGAGCTGTTCGATCGTCTTGAAGTTCGCGTCGGTCATCATCGGGTCGGCGAGCCGGCGCATCGCGGCAAAACGCGTACCCTGTTTGGGCTCCTCGCCGCGCCGATATTTGCCGGTCAGGAAGCCGCTCGCGAGCGGGAAGAACGGCAGGATACCGACGCCGAAGTGACGGCACGCCGGCATCAACTCCCTTTCGATTTCGCGATTGAGCAGGTTGTAATGATTCTGCGCCGAGACGTATGGCGCCCAGCTGTGCGCTTTCGCGATCCATGCCGCATCGGCGACCTGCCATCCCGCATAGTTGCTGTTTCCGAGGTAGCGCACCTTGCCCGCGCGCACGAGTGTGTCGAGTGTCGCGAGGGTCTCCTCTTCGGGTGTGGCAGGGTCCGGCTGGTGAATCTGATAGAGATCGATGTAGTCGGTGCCGAGGCGTTTGAGGCTCCCCTCGCAAGCCGCGATGATGTATCGACGCGCGCCGCCAATCTTGTATGGGCCGTCGCCCATGGCCATGCCGAACTTGCTCGCGAGCACGATCTCGTGGCGTCGATTACCGAGCGCGTTGCCCAGCATCTCCTCCGACTGTCCCCGATTTCCGTAAATGTCGGCGGTGTCGAACAGCGTGATTCCTTCGTCGAGCGCGCGATGAACCACGGCGCGCGTCTGCTCCGCGTCGATGCGCATGCCGAAGTTGTTGCAGCCGAGCCCGGCCAGCGAAACCTGCAGCCCGGAATTTCCCAGTCTTCGATATTCCATGGTCACCTCGCGATTATTTAATTGCTGTGCCGCACAATCTCCCACGGCCGTCGCCGCATCTTAGTCGGTCGCACGATTTTCCGCCAAGTGCGCTCGCGATTTGGCTGCACGTGCGCCGCGCAGGGATGCTGGGCGCATTTGACACTGCCGCTCAATTCTTGCGAAGAACTACCCAAAGGTAGCACCACGCTAGCGTAGCCGGAGGCCGGGCGAGTGGACAATTCTGCGATGCGTAAAAAAGTAAGGGCTCCGCGAACCGCGTGAAGACAAGAGAGGTTTTTCATTGGCAAACTTTATTGAAGAGACCATCAATGCCGCAGGCGGCGAATTGGCGTTGGTGCGGGGCGGTTCCGGCAAACCGCTGCTCGTCCTCCATGACGAACTCGGCTATCCGGGTTGGATGACGTGGAACGAACGGCTCGCTGAGAACCGCACCCTGCTGATTCCGCACCAGCCGGGTTACAACAAGTCGCCGCGAATCGATTGGATTCTCGACTACCGCGACCTGGCCGGCTTCTATTCGCAGGTGGTGCGCGAGATGAAGTTGAATCCGATCGACGTCATCGGCTTTTCCGCCGGCGGTTTCATCGCGGCCGAGATGGCCGCAGCGGACCCGGCGATTTTCTCTCAAATGGTGCTGGTCGCGCCGATGGGTATCAAACCCGCCACCGGTGAAATCATGGATTTCTTTGCCGTGACCGTGCGACGTCACCTGATGGCGACGGTGGCCGATCCCGCCAACACCCCCGAGTACACCAAAATTTACGGCGGCGGGATGACACCGGAACGCTTCGAGGCCTTTGAGGAGGCTCGATCCGAAACCGCGCGCATCGGATGGGAGCCGTTCATGCACAATCCGAGTCTGCCGCACCTGCTGTGCGGCACGAAAACGCCGACGCTGCTGATCTGGGGTACTCGCGATAAGGTCGTTCCGCGCGGTTGTATCGATGGCTATCGCGCCGCGATTCCTGACGCGCAGCTTGCCGAAATCGAAGGCGCCGGCCATCGTCCGGAAATCGAGAACGTCGCTGAGTTCGATCGCGTCGTGCGTAAATTTTTAGCCGCCTGATTCCTTTCCGCTAATTAAGAGGCAGACGTCAAATGCAAATTGGCTATTTCACCGAACGGCCTTCACTAGCGGAGCCGAAGGCGGAGCGAGCGAACGAGTCTGCGAGGCGCGCATAAATTAGACTCTGCGACTTGCCTTTAAGAGGAAGAATAAATGCAAATTGGCTATTTCACCGAACGGCCGTATAGATGGCTCCCCGAAGAAGAGATCCTGCGCAATCGCGGCTACTTCGCCGTTTCGAATAGGTTCTTTGATCGCGAAAAGGCCGCCGACGATTATCACTATTACCTCGACGAGTACTGCTATGCGGAGGACCTCGGCTTCGACGTCGTCGCCCTGAACGAGCATCATGGCAACCCGTTTTGCATGGGCTCGGTGATGAACGTCGAGGCGTCGGTACTCGCCTATCGCACCAAGCGCGTGCGGATCGTGCTCATCGGGAATCCGCTGCCGGTCATCAAACATCCCTTGCGCATGGCCGAAGAGCTGGCGGAGATCGATCTCATCTCGCGCGGGCGTCTGGTCACCGGATGGGTCCGTGGCGCTGGCTCCGAGCAGTTCTTCAACAATGCGAATCCCGCTTACAACCGTGAGATGTTCAACGAGGCGCACGACTTCATTGTGCAGGCCTGGACGCGGCCAGGCCCGTGGCGCTACGAGGGTAAGCATTTCCATTACCGTCACGTGAACCCGTGGGCGCTGCCGTATCAGAAGCCGCATCCTCCTATGTGGATTCCGGGCGTGCTAAGCCCAGAGACGGTACAATGGTGCGCCGAGCATCGCTACCCTTATATAGGCCTCGGCACTTTGCTCGGACCTACTTGCGACCTATGGGACTTCTATGCCGACGTTGCGGCCAAGAATGGCTACCAGGCCGGTCCTGAAAATTTCGGCTACCTAATTCCCACTGTGGTTGCCGAGAGCGACGAGAAGGCGCAGGCGATCGCCGATAACTTCGTCTACGGTGGCGGCCAGAATGCGTTTTCCGCGCCCCAGTTCACGATGCCCCCTGGCTACAATTCCAAGGGCGCTATCCGCATGCTGGCTAAGCAACAGACTAGTACGTGGCTAGGTGTCAGCGGCGAGAAAATACGGGAAAGTATGGAGGAGGGTGACACCGGAGCGGTTGACTACAACGATGTTCGCCGTAAGCTTCGCGCCGGTTTGGAGAAGGTCAAGCAGAACCTTCAAGTCATCGCCGGCACGCCCACCACCGTTATCCCGAAAATAAAATCGATCCTTAGCGTGCTGCGGCCGGGCGTTTTCATCATGTTCAGCATCCAGGGACCGGTCGGCAACGACGATCGCCGCACCAGCATGCGCTTGTTCGCGCAGGACGTGATGCCCGCGTTGAAGGAACACGCTAAGGCTATCGACTTACCCGATCCGTTTCAGCGCGCGCCGGGCTCGGTGAAGTTGAACTCAGGAGCTACTCGCATAGCGGTTTCCGATCGCGCGCCGCTCGCGAGCCTGGGATTGAGATAAAGGGTAGTTCGATGGATTTCAAATACAGCGAAGAAGACGAGGCCTTTCGCGCCGATTTTCGCAGTTGGCTCGAAGCAAACATGCCGCGCGACTGGCGAGACGACGGCGAGCTCGCCGATCCAGATACTAAGTCCGAGTTCGAACGCCGCCGCGCATGGCATCGCAAACTCTATGACGCGGGCTGGATGTGTATCCACTGGCCCAAGGAGTTCGGCGGCCGTGGCGCAACATTGATGCAGCAGTTTATCTACAATCAGGAACTCGACCGCGCGAAAGCGCCGCCCGTCGTCAATTTTCAGGGCATCGCGCGCGTCGGTCCCACCCTGATGCAATGGGGCACACCCGAGCAGAAGGCGCGCTATATCCCGAAGATCCCTTCCGCCGAAGAGATCTGGTGTCAGGGGCTCTCAGAGCCAAACCACGGCTCCGACCTCGCCGCCGTCGAGACCCGCGCCGAGGACAACGGCGACCATTTTGTCGTCAACGGATCCAAGGTCTGGACCTCTAACGCCCATCACGCGGACTTCTCGACATTACTCTGTCGTAGCGATCCCAGCGCGCCCAAACATCGCGGACTGAGTTACCTACTGGTCGATTTGAAGAGTCCCGGAGTGAGTATTCATCCGCTGATTCAGATCACCGGAGAACACGGCTTCAACCAGGTGTTTTTCGAAGACGTCGTGGTGCCCAAGACGAATCTCCTCGGTCAGAAGAACCAGGGCTGGATGGTTACGATTACTAACATGATGTTCGAACGTACTATTCACGGCGGCCGCACCGATATGATGGTCGAAGTGCGGCAGCTTGGCGATCTCGCCAGGCAGGTGCACCGGAATGGACGCCCTGCCGTTGAGG
>Ga0185299_10007457_pt1 | contig 11202 bp, 11 predicted proteins | sample PaiPotPPA55metaG_FD_128002 | JGI IMG/M metagenome (GOLD analysis project Ga0185299, IMG submission 128002) | Iron sulfur acid spring bacterial and archeal communities from Banff, Canada, to study Microbial Dark Matter (Phase II) - Paint Pots PPA... ...
GGTAAGGCTTGGCACTGGGCTCTCCCATTGGCTTCCAAGTGGGGTCGCCAGACGGGTAGTAGGGGTCGGCGACTGGGGTCGAAAGGGCGACTGATCCCCCTCATAACCGACCCCAATATGCCATAATGTCCGGCCCTACGACAAGCCGGAAAATTCAAGTGATTCAATGGGAAGAAGCGTGATCGAGCGTGATCTAAATAGGTCGAGTGGGATGGTTGTGCACGAGGATCAGCGCCGTTGCGTGCAGCTCGAGCGCCCGCTTCACCACCTCGCGCGGATAGACCGGGGTGTGGTTCACCGTGCCGCGCCCCTGCGCCTCGTCACCCAGCAGCCGGTTCCTTGGGATCGAGGAACAGCACGCGGAACTGCTCCACCTTCTCGCGCGACAGGGCGGCGGTCAGATAGTCCATCAGCCGGTCCCAGTTGCCCAGGACCGGCAGCTCCATCGCCTCCGCGCGCGCCAGCCTGAGCGCCGAGGCCTGCACGAGCTTGATGGCGGCGACGCTGTGCGGGCCAAGCCCCGGGGTGGCGAACAGCTCCCGCTCGGGCGCCGTCAGCACGGCGGCGAAGCTGCCGAAGCGGTTGATCACCGCCTTCGCCAGCGGCTTGGTGTCGCCCTTCGGCTGGGCGAAGAACAGCAGCATCTCCAGGAGCTCGTAGTCGGCCAGCGCCCCGGCGCCGCGGGCGAGCAGCTTCTCGCGCATGCGCGAGCGATGCCCGTGCGGCCCGGTGCTGGGGAACGGCGATGTGCCGGCATAGCCGGCCTTGCTGCCGCGGGACGCGCTGGTATCCGCTTCGGGAAGAAGTGCCGCCAGGCGAAAGCCCGATGCCTCGGCAAAGCCGCTCGGGCGCGCCCGCTCAGGGGGTGCTGACGCGGCCGGAGCGACGGCTTTTGGCCGCCATCCGAACAGCCCGGGCAACCGCAAGGCGCCACCCTCTCCCCGTTCGGGGCCGGAGCTTCGCACAGACCGGGCTGATCAGGAAACGATATTCAACCTATAGGTTCGGAAGCGGCGGCGATCGCGGGCCGGGGCGTGCCCGACAGGAGCCCGCCGCACGGCTGAAAACGGCGGCCTACCTGTTGCTGGCTTGGCTCTCGATCGGGGGCACCGGTGCTACCGGTAGGGGTGGAGATGACGGCGACGCTGACCAGCGCGGCGGCCGCGGCGACCACGAGCAGGAATCCGGCAGCGAAGATAGTGTACTGCATGGGCTCCAGGCCGCGCCGGTCGCTGATTGCGGCGCGAACCCAACGAACGAATGGTTCGAGCACGGTTGCCACTCCCTTCCGCATGTGTGGACGGGAGGTCCACACCATCTCCCGCGCGAATGGATCATAAATTGAAACTAATTACAAAGCAACTCGCATTTCATAATGGAATTTAATGATTCAGACAGCTTCCTCGCGCGTTGCGCTGTTGTATTGATTTGGCTAGTGCTAGCCGTCCCGCCTATTGCGCTATCAGGCGACTGTAGTGCAACTATGGCGCGCCCTCACGCGCGTTCGAAGCGCGGCCCCTTGCAACCTCGGGCGCAGAGATGATCTACGGCACCGAATGAACGCTATCCCCGGCCCGGTTGGCGCGCGCCCAGCGGGTGAGTGTGCCCGGAAGAAGCGCGCGCGGGCTGGCGCTTTACATCTGGCCGACCTGGTTCTGGATGTAGGTGCCGATGCCGGTATAGGCGGCGCTCATATCGGCGCCGAGCAGCGCGACGCCCCCGACGATGAGGCCTACGAACGCGACGCCGAAGACGGCGTACTCCAGAGTCTCCAGTCCGCGCCGGTCATTGATGGCAGCGACCAAGCAATGAACGAGTTTTTCGAGCACGCTCGCCGCTCCCTGATAGCGTGTGGCCGCGAAGTTTTCTCAGTCTTTCCGGACCGAATTACATGATGATTTTGCCAATATAACAGTTAAACCGGCGATTTCCTAATAGAATTTCATGATTCGAGAAGGTAGCGAGGCCAGGCTCACCATATTGGTTTTTACCCCATGCGGTTCATCTAGCGTTGCGCTTGATAATGACATTATTACAACTTTAGCGTGTCTTAATTTGCCAAGAAGCGCGGATGCCTTGCATACTCCGCGGAAACCATCTGCGGCTACTCCGCCGACTTGCCTTCCAGGCGGGGCGTTCGGGGGCGCGACGAGCTTTGCACCGCCGATGCGATCGGATACTGTCGCGCGGTCCAAATCGCCGGTAGAGCCGGCGCGGACGCTCCGCACGGCACGCGAAGCGGCCGGCCGAGAGCCGGTGATCGGCGAAATTCCGGCGCCGGAAACAACGCATGGGGGAGAAATGCTGAACTTCAACAAGATCTCGCTGCCGCGCCGCGGTCTGCTGACCGGCGCATCGGTGCTTGCCGCCGCGAGCGCGCTCGGCTTGGCCTCGGGCCCGGCGCGGGCCTTCGCGCCGATGGCGACCGACAACGCGCCGTATCTCTATCGCTTCAAGCTCGGCGATGCCGACGCCACCATGGTTTCCGACGGCATCCTGCCGCTCGGCGAGCCGAGCGCGAACTTTACCAACATCACCAAGGAGGAGATCCAGCGGCAACTGAAGGACAACTTCCTGCCGCTCGACAAGATCGTGCTGCAACAGAACGTGCTGGTGCTGAACACCTCGGGCAAGACCGTGCTGTTCGACACCGGGATGGGCAGCCTCAAGCTGTTCGGGCCGACCACCGGCCAGCTGATGAACACGCTGAACCGCGCCGGCATCGACCCGAAGAGCATCGACGCCGTGGTGATGAGCCACGCGCATATCGACCATTGCGGCGGCGTGATGGCCGACGACGGCACCAGCCACTTTCCGAATGCGCAGCTCTACATCACCCAGGCCGACTACGATTTCTGGACCGACAAGCAGAAGGTTGGCGACCAGTTCAAGGTGTTCTGGGAGACCGCGACCAAGAACCTGGTGCCGAATCGCGACCGCATCCACTTCATCCGTGACGGCGAGGAGTTCCTGCCGGGCATCCAGGCCATCCTCGCGCCCGGCCACACCGTGGGTCACACGATCTTCATGATCTCCTCCGGCGGCCAGCAGCTCTGCTACATCGGCGATCTCACGCATCATCCGGTGCTGCTGATGGAGAAGCCGCTGACGCAATTCAAGTACGATACGGATCCGGTGCAGTCCTCGCACTCGCGCGTCAAGATGCTGACGATGCTGGCCGACAGCCGGACGCCGGTCCTGGCATACCACTTCGCCTGGCCCGGCATCGGCAACGTCGCCAAGCAGGGCGAAGGGTTCCATTACTATCCGGCGCCGATGCAGCTGCAATAAGCATAACGGCGAACTGGCTGTGACGAGGCGGCGCCATTCGTGGCGCCGCTTTCGTTCCTCACCGCCGTGCCTCGAACGGGAACGGGCTCACGCCGCGGCGCATCGGGTCGAAGGCGAGGCGGTGCTCGAGCGGGGGGAAGGCGCGGCTGCGGCAGTCCGGGCGGTCGCACAGCCGACATGAAAGACCGATTCCCACGGCGGCGCGCTGCAAGTCCAGCCCGTCTGCGTACACGAGCTCGCCCGCCTGCGCGACCGCGCAGCCCATCGCCACCACGTGAACCGGCGGCGGATCGCCCCAGCGCGCCGCGGGACCGGAGACGGTGCGCGCGAAGCAGAGGAACGTCGCCCCGTCCGGCAGGCTCGCCACCTGCACCCGCACCGCGCCGGGGGTCGAGAACGCGAGATGCACGACCCAGCGCGGGCACGAGCCGCCGTAGCGCGCGAACGGAAACCCCGCGACCGAGAAGCGCTTCGAGACGTTGCCCGCCGGGTCGACGCGCAGGAAGAAGAACGGCACGCCGCGCGCCCCCTGGCGCTGGAGCGTGGAGAGGCGCTGGCAGGCCTGCTCGAACGAAACCCCGAAGCGCGCGGCCAGCCCTTCCATGTCGTGGCGCAGCGCGCGCGCCGCTTCGAGATATGGCTGATAGGGCATCAGGAGCGCGCCCGCCGTGTAGTTCAACAGGCCGATGCGCAAGAGCCCCGCCGCTTCCGCGGTCGTCGGCCCGATCGCCGCCATCACGTGCTCGATGGCGCCGCTGGCCTCGAGGAGCGCCAGCTGGAACGCCATGTGGAAGCCGCGGCTTTCGCGCGGCAAGGATTCGGAGAGCGTGAGCGTCCGCGCCTCCGCGTCGTAGGCACGCAGCGCGCCTTCGAGCGGGCGCACGACCACGGCCAGGCCATGCCACTGGCGCAGCCGCTCGGCGATGGCGTGGTTGCGCTCCGCCGGCGCCCCCGCAAGCTCGGCGGCGATTGCCTCGGCCGCCGCTTCCAACTCAGGAAAGTGGTTGGCGCGGTCGTCGAAGATGTCGCGCACCTCCTCGTTGGGCAACAGCACGCGCCGCCCCGATGGCAGCGCGATGCCGCTCGCATCCTCGCGCGCGACGCGCCAGGCCCGGTAGAGCGCGAGCACCGCCCGCGCCGCGTTGGGCGCGCTGCCGGCCAGCGCCTGGATCTCGGCCTCCGCCACGGCATCGGCGCCGAGCAGCGGATCCGCGAACGCCTCGCGCAGCCCGACTTCCAGCTGCCGCTCGGCGGCGCCGGAGAGCGTTGCCAGATCTACCTTGAGGATTTCGCCAAGCTTGATGAGCAGGCTGGCGGTGACGTTGCGCTGATCGTGCTCGATCAGGTTGAGGTAGCTCGCGGAGATGCCGAGGCGCACCGCCAGCGCGTGCTGCGACAGGCCGGCTTCCTGGCGCAGGCGGCGCACGGTGCGGCCGATCATCGGGCCCACCATGTTTACATCCTTTACTAAACTGGACCCCCGGGAGTGAAAACCTGCACGGGTTCCGGCCTCCTTTGGCATCTTGGACCTGTTCTTCGCGTTCGCAATGTGAATTATTTGCGCCTCGCGATCCGCCGAAGGAGTTGCCGCATGCGCCCGATCCCTGAACCCTGCCCGCTTCCGGAAAGCCTGTCCGGGGCTGCCGGATACGACCCCGGCCGCTTCGCCGGCATCCGCCGCGACTACACGGCGGCCGATGTGGAGCGCCTTGCGGGGAGCTTCCGCATCCGCCACACGCTGGCCGAGATGGGAGCGCAGCGGCTCCGGCATCTCTTGTCCACCGAGCCCCACGTGCCGACGCTCGGCGCGCTCACCGGCAACCAAGCGCTGCAGCAGGTGAAGGCCGGGCTGAAGGCGATCTATTTGTCAGGCTGGCAGATCGCCGCCGATGCCAACCTCGCCGGCGAGATGTACCCGGACCAGTCGCTCTACCCGGTGAATTCGGTGCCGGCAGCGGTTAAGCGCATCAACAACGCGTTGCGCCGCGCCGACCAGATCGCGCGCATGGAAGGGGGCGACGGCACCTATTGGATGGCGCCGATCGTCGCCGACGCGGAAGCCGGGTTCGGCGGCGCGCTCAATGCGTACGAGCTGATGAAGGCGATGATCGAGGCCGGCGCGGCCGGCGTGCATTTCGAGGACCAGCTCGCGAGCGAAAAGAAGTGCGGCCACATGGGAGGCAAGGTGCTGGTGCCGATGAGCCAGCACATCCGCACCCTGAACGCGGCGCGGCTGGCGGCGGATGTCGAGGGCGTGGCGACGCTCCTGTTTTGCCGCACGGATGCGCATTCGGCGCAGCTGCTGACCGCCGACGTGGACGAGCGCGACCGCCCGTTCCTCACCGGCGAGCGCACCGCCGAGGGGTTCTTCCGCGTCAGGCGCGGCATGGGCGTCGAGTACGCGATCGCGCGCAGCCTCGCCTTCGCGCCCTATGCCGACCTGTTGTGGTGGGAGACGAGCGAGCCCGATCTGGACGAGGCCGAGCGCTTCGCCGATGCCATCCACCGCCAGTTCCCGGGCAAGCTGCTGGCCTACAACCTTTCCCCCAGCTTCAACTGGCGGAAGAAACTCTCGCCCGAGAAGATCGCGGGTTTCCAGCAAGCGATCGGCGCGATGGGATACAGGTTCCAGTTCGTCACCCTCGCCGGGTTCCACGCGCTGAACCATGCGATGTTCCGCCTCGCGCGCGACTACCGCGAGCGCGGCATGGCGGCCTATTCGGAGCTGCAAGAGGCCGAGTTCGCCGCCGAGGCCGAGGGCTACACGGCGGTTCGGCACCAGCGCGAAGTCGGAACCGGCTATTTCGATGCGGTGGCGCTGGCGGCCTCGGGCGGAAGATCATCGACAACCGCGATGGCGGGCAGCACGGAGGCGGCGCAGTTCCACGTGGCGGACGCGCCGGAGAGCCAAGCCGCGCCGGAATCGGCCACGCCAACCGCGGCCAACGTGCACGGTGCCGGCAGCCGCCAGCACGCCATGATGGCGCACGCGGCGGCGGATTACGATGACGGCATCGACCACGCGCACGGCTGGGCGCGCGGCGCGTCCCTCGGCGTGTGAAACTTGGGCAGCTCGGGGCGGCGCGACATCCCTGGTTGGATCAATGCCGCTCCGAAGCCCGCGCGATCTCCCACGCGCGATCGGCGATCTCGCGGAACATGGCGCCGCGCTCCAGCGCGCGCGCATCCGCCGCGTTGCCGTCGAGCGCGCGGCGGTACACGCCGGCGACGATGGCGGCCAGGCGGAACATCGCGAACACGACGACGAAGCCCAGATCCGGCAACCCGTCCCGCCCGGCGCGCGTGCAATACCGCCCGACGTATTCGGCCTCCGACGGCATGCCGCGCGCCACCATCTCCGCTTCCGGCGCGCCCCCGGCGGAGGCGGGCAGCCGATAGGTCAGCAGATTGTAGCCGAGATCGGCGAGCGGATGCCCGATGGTCGATAGCTCCCAGTCCAGCACGGCCATCACGCGCGGCTCGGTCGGGTGGAAGATCAGGTTGCCGAGCCGGTAGTCGCCGTGCACGATGGTGGCGTGCTCGTCCGCCGGCGCGCGCGCGGGCAACCAGCGGATCAGCTGTTCCATAGACGGAACGTCCTCGACGCGCGAGGCCTCGTACTGCTGCGACCAGCGTGCGATCTGGCGGGCGAAAAAGCCTTCGGGCCGACCGAACCCGTCGAGCCCGGCGGCGCGCCAATCGACGCGATGCAGCGCCGCGAGCACGCGGTTCATGTCGTCGTACATCGCGGCGCGCTCGGCCGGCGTGCAGCTCGGCAACGTGCGGTCGGCGGCGAAGACGCGGCCGGGCACGTAGTCCATGACGTAGAACATCTGCCCGATCACGCTCTCGTCCGTGCAGAGCAGATGCACGCGCGGCACCGGCACGTCGGTTTCGGCCAGCGCGCGGATAACGCGATACTCGCGATCGACCGCATGCGCCGAGGGCAGGAGCTTGCCCGGCGGCTTTTTCCTGAGCACGTACTGCCGCTCGCCCGCCGCCAGGTGAAAGGTCGGGTTGGACTGCCCGCCCTGGAACTGACGGATCGCCAGATCGCCGGAGAAGCCCGCCAGATGGCTGCGCAGATAGCGCGCGAGCGACGGCTCGTCGAATCGATGGTTCGGCAGGATCGGCACCAGTTCCGGCACGCCGTCCATGACCGCAGGCATGGCTAGTTCAGGCCCGCCTGCGGCTCAGGCTCCTTCCCGCCGACCGCACGCCTTGGAGAGGCTAGGGTGCGACGCTGATTTCGCCGGCCATCGTGGGGTGATAGCGACAATAGAACTTGATCCTTCCGGCGTGCCGCAACACGGTCTGGACGCTCTTCTCGGGCGGCAGCTCCACGTCGAAGCTGCCGTCCCGCGCCGTTGCGGTGTGGGCCACGAAGTCCTTGTTGATCCACTCCATGATGTCACCGACATGCGCGTCGGCGGGAACTTCACCGAACGCCACATTTTGGATGACGATGCGCAGCACCTTGGCCCAGGCGGGCAGCACCGATGCCGGGGACAGGAGGAGGACGCACGCCACCAGCGCCCCCGACATCAGCGTGCGCCGCCTCGGAGCCACCATGCGAGGCGGCCGATTACTTCAGCTCGGCAGCGAGATGCTCGGCGTGCTGCTCGTGGCCCTGGAAGATTTTGAGTCCGGTCTCAAGCAAGCTCTTGAGTTCCGGATTCTGAGCCGTGGGAATGAGCGTCTTCTCGAGCGCGCTGTTGACCGTCTGGTGATAGGTGACCTCGTTCTCCGCATAGGACTTGTCGAATTCCGCGCCTCTGAGCGCCATGAGCGTCGCGCGTTCCTGGTCGGCCTGCTGCATCAGCGAGCGGCTGGTGTCGTTGTCCTCCGGCGTTACATTCAGCTTCTTCAGCAAGGCCAGCGCCTTCCGGTTAACCGCCGTATGGTCGCGAATCATCTCGTTCGCGAACGCACGCACCTGTCGGTTGCGCGATTTCTGTAGCGCCAGCCTCGCGGCTCTGATGTCGATCTCCCCGGCCGTGTAGGCGACACTGGCGATCTGCGCGTCGGTCAGCTTCGGCGCGGGCGGGGGCGCGGGGGGAGCCTCCGCCATCGGCGCGGGCGCGGGCGCGGGCGGCGGAGCGGATTGTCCCCCGCAGGACGCCGCGGCGATGGCCGCGGCAGCGACAACAGCCAAGCGGATCGGCAAGCGAATCTTTCCGGTGGACATGAGGTTTCCTCCTCGATGAACGGGTAGCGGCCGGCGAAAGCCACTCGCACGCTCGCACTGCGAATACGTCGCGGCGTCCGCGGCTCCTTCCACGGCGCGAACGCCACTGACGAAGACAACCCGGATTCCTCCGGTTCGAGTTGTCTCGTGATGACGCCAACCCTATGGCTCAGGCGTCAATGTGCCTGGAAATCCTATCGTGTTGCAAGCGCGGAACGGGTATCGCCGGCCCGCCTGACCCCGCTCGGGCGGCCGCCGAGCTGCCGGAGGCACGCCACCCGTCGCGTCCGTGTCCGTCTATGGCTACTCCGCGCCGATGGCCGAGCCGATCGTGACGCCGCCATCGATCACGATGGTCTGGCCGGTCAGGAAGCTCGCGGCCGGCGAGGCGAGGAACACCGCGGCGCCGGCGATCTCGTCCGGCTCGCCGATGCGCTTGAGCGGCGTTGCGCTCGCCCGCTCGCGCTCCAGCTCCGGTTTCTCCCACAGCGCGCGCGCGAAATCCGTGCGGATCAGGCCGGGTGCCAAGCAGTTGGCGCGGATGTTCTTCGGCCCCCACTCGACGGCGATGTTGCGCGCCATCTGCATGTCCGCGGCCTTGGACAAGCCATACGTTGCCAGGAGCGGCGTGCCGCGCAGCCCGGCGATCGAGGAGACGATGATGATGGCGCCGCCGCCGCGCGCGACCATGTCGGGGATCGCCATGTTGCACAGCCAGAAATTGCTGCGCACGTTGGCCGCCATGATGCGGTCGTACGCCTCATCCGGGATGCCAGCCGACGGGCCGAAATACGGGTTCACCGCCGCATTGCAGACCAGGATGTCGAGGCCGCCCCAGTGCGCGCGGGTGCGATCGACGAGCGCCTGCAGCTGGTCCTTGTGCGCCACGTTGCACGGGATCACGATGGCCTCGCCGCCACTGCCGCGAATCCCCATCGCCACCTGCTCGCAGGCTTCCGGCTTGCGGCTGGAAACCACCACGTTCGCCCCATGCTCGGCCAGCCGCTCGGCGATGGCCCGGCCGATGCCGCGGCTCGATCCGGTGACGATGGCGACCTTGCCGGTCAGATCGAAGAGGTTGGTCATGCGTTGGGTCGCTCCGGACGGTACTTCGCCAGCTCCAGCCGGCCGAGTTGATGCTGGTGCACCTCGTCGGGCCCATCGACGATGCGCATCGTGCGCGCGGTGGCGAACATGCGCGCCAGGCCGAAATCCCTGGTCACGCCGCCGGCGCCGTGCGTCTGCACCGCCCAGTCGATTACCTGGCAGGCCATGTTCGGCACCGCCACCTTGATCTCGGCGATCTCGCGCCGCGCTTCCTTGTTGCCCACCGTGTCCATCTTCCAGGCCGCATGCAGCACGAGCAGCCGCGACTGGTCGATCATGATGCGCGAATTGGCGATGCGCTCGATCATCACGCCCTGCTCGGCCAGCGGCTTGCCGAACGGCCGGCGGCCCAGCGCGCGCTTGCACGTCATTTCGAGGGCGCGCTCGGCAAGGCCGATCGTGCGCATGCAGTGATGGATGCGTCCGGGGCCGAGCCGGCCTTGCGCGATCTCGAAGCCGCGGCCCTCGCCGAGCAGGATGCTGGACGCCGGCACGCGCACGTTCTCGAACACGATCTCAGCATGCCCGTGCGGCGCGTCGTCGTAGCCGAACACCGGCAGCATGCGCTTGATCTGCACGCCCGGCGCCTCGCGCGGCACCAGCACCATCGACTGCTGGCGGTGCTTGTCGATGTTGTGCGGGTCGGTCTTGCCCATCACGATCAGGATCTTGCAGCGCGGATCGCCGGCGCCCGAGGACCACCACTTGCGCCCGTTGATCACGTAGTGCTCGCCGTCGCGCTCGATGCGGCACTGGATGTTGGTGGCGTCGGAGGATGCCACGTCCGGCTCCGTCATGCAGAAAGCCGAGCGGATTTTCCCCTCCAGCAGCGGCTCCAGCCACTCTTTCTTCTGCTCCTCGCTGCCGTAGCGGTCGATCGTTTCCATGTTGCCGGTATCGGGGGCGGAGCAGTTGAACACCTCGGAGGACCACTGCACGCGGCCCATGATCTCGGCGAGCGGCGCGTATTCCAGGTTGGTCAGGCCGGCGCCGTATTCGGAGTGCGGCAGGAAGAGGTTCCATAAGCCGGCGGCGCGCGCCTTCGGCTTGAGCGCCTCGACGATCGGCACCGGCTGCCAGCGGTCCTTCGCCGAGGCCTGCTGCTCGGCGTAGGTCGCCTCGTTTGGGTAAATGTGTTCGTCCATGAACGCCTGCACCCGCCGGCGCAGCCCGTTCACCTTGTCCGTATAGGCGAAGTCCATGGCGCGACCCTCCCCGGAGCCCGCGGCAGGGTAGGCGGTGGTCCGGCCACGGCAAAGGGAAAATCGCTATCTCCCGATTGCGTCGGCGGAACCGCGGTGACAGAGTGTTGCTCACGCAGTGGTGATGCGGCACCGCACCGCACCGGGTGTTACCGCCGCGGCGCTTATTCGGTGTCGGCCACGGTGCCGCCGTGGGACCGCAACGACGCCGGCAACCAGCGAGTGGGTAGAAGGACTTGGACGGCAGACGTGCAGCGCCTCGACCCGCCCGGATGTCCGCGCCCGACGCGTACGACATTCCCCCGCCTGTGCGACGCTGACGCCCCGGGGGCGCTATGTTCGGCACCTCGGGCGTCTCGGTTGCCTCGCTTCTGCGGGTGGCGGGGCAGCAAAAGCTGTTCCAGGCCGGCGCAA
>Ga0185299_10007458_pt1 | contig 11202 bp, 5 predicted proteins | sample PaiPotPPA55metaG_FD_128002 | JGI IMG/M metagenome (GOLD analysis project Ga0185299, IMG submission 128002) | Iron sulfur acid spring bacterial and archeal communities from Banff, Canada, to study Microbial Dark Matter (Phase II) - Paint Pots PPA... ...
ATCAACCTGAAGCGCAGCACCCTTCACCCCCACGAAGGGCAAGCCGACCGGCCGAATACCCCATCTGACTCCGTTAATCATGGTTCGAATCCAGGTCCCTCAGCCACACACCTCCGAACCGACACGGAAAGCTATTTCGTGTCAGAGGCTTCGGTCTATCGCCTGCTGAAGGCGCACGACCTCATCCGCACATCATTATTTCAACGAATTCCTGACAGACTGAACGGCCTGCGGCAGATGGCGGCGAACAAGCAAATCATCAACGCAGATGATCGGAACCGGTTGATCCCCGCTGAGCCTGCGGAGGGCTTCTTGCACCGGCACGTCCGGTGTAATGGGCGAACTCAGCGTTACCCAGGTCTCCCGCCCCGTCGTTCGCCGGGTCACAACAATTGGTACGCTGATGGCCGCTCCGTGCGCCGTCGCACGGGCTGCGCTCCGCTCAAACTGAAACTCGCCGGACAACTGCCGACGGAGATCATCGAACAAAAGGTCGAGTGACGACTTGATCCGATCGGGGGCATAGGCGGCATAGCCGCCGGTAAGTACGTGCCGCAGGAGTTGCTCGCCGAGTTTGCGATCGAGTAGCCGATGCTCCAGTTTGTTTCTAAAGCTCCGCAGGCACCGATAGCAGGAAGCGTCGCAGCCGCCCGGACATTTAGAGAGAATGCGGAGGCCTTCCTCAAAGAGCGCTTGGCCGCGACCAACAAGTTGAGCGGAAAATCCGGCACCGCCCGCCAGCGTGTCGTAGATGAAGATCTCGGCCTCAAGTCCGGCAGCACCCGCCTCCGTGAGCGCCGGTCTAATATTCTGCGAGGATTTCGCCGGACTCAATCTCCAGGATCAGGCAGGCGGCCTTTGCAACAGCTTCGCAGATCGTCCGAAGCGCCGTCGCCGCTTCGTCGTTGCCCGGCCGCACGCGGAATGGCGCATCGAGTGGTAGTGAAAACAGCGCGATGTCGGTGCGGAAGTCCGTGCCCAATACGATACGGTTTGCGATGCGGCCAGGGCACGGCTCTTCATCATCGCTAAGATAGGGACGGCTGTGCGGCTGGTGCAGGTTGATCTCCGGGTCGGCCACCGACTCGATGCGGCCGCAGGCGACGCAATAGTAATATCCGTCACCCTTCGGACCCGAATTCGACACGAGAAGATTTCTCCGGGTCGGAAATCCGCGAACGCGATCGCCGATCAGTATCCACTCTTTCTCGGGACCGGGCGTCGGCATGACGAGCTTGGCCCGCGTCGCATACGCGGTTTCGTTGGGGGCATCGGGCGTCGAGACGGGATCACGATCGATCGGGTGTGCAAAGCCCGGTGGCCTGAACCAGGGTTTGGCGGGGCCGAAGGTGCCGGGCGTCCGGCAGGCTTCGCACGCGACGACCACGTTGCGCCGCGCGTCGAGATAGACTTCGGTCTTGGCGTGTCCGCAATGGCTGCACTCGAAGTACAGCATACGCTTCCCCCAGGCATTGCGGCGCTCATTGCGATAAGGGGAGTAGATCGCTTTGGTTGTATATTGTTTGCCCTTGATCCAGATCTGCTTGTTCGGCGCATACTGGGATAGGGCAATGTTCAGGCCCTGTATCGGGGCAAAGTCCATCTTCGGCCGGAATGGCGTCGAGAGCGCCCGGTTAAAAACATAGAAGGGCGCAACGTCAGTCGGAAAGGCGTAGCGGGGCAGGATGCCCCAATAGAGAAGCCTGTCCAGGAGTTTGTCGGCCGATGGATCGACAAAATCGGTGTCCTCCCCATCGGGTTGTTGATCATCGGCCTCATCGGCTCCATCAGGCGCAGCGTCGTCGGTAGGCGCGTTTTCCGTTTCGGTCGCATCCCCCTCCGGCTCGGATTCGACGCCGACGAAGCCGATCGCTTCATCAACGGCCTGCACCACATCCGTTGTCATCTCGCGGATCAGCCTCGCACGATCGTCGCGTGAGAGTTCATCGGGAAGCCAGCGATCAACTGCGTGCTCAAGTTCGGGCCTGTTTTCGGCCAGCCAGCCCGCAAAATCTTTGCGGTTCAGGACCCCGGTTCCCGACCGGAAATCACGCACGCGGCCGAGGACGGAGAACAGGTTTGGATCAGCCTGCGGATCAATACCTGGAATCCTATCCTCGTGGTAGCGCTGCAGCAGGTAGGCCCGCAGGTGCCGACGCGCGATGTCCGGGTTCTCCAGGGTCAGACGGGGATCTATCACCGGACCCCGGATCATCTCGTCCGGCGAAACAAAGTAGTGGTCGTCATGACTATCCGAACTGCCGAACGCAACCACCGTCGCGACGGCACTTCCGCGCCGACCGGCGCGGCCGGACCGCTGCTGGTAGTTCGCCCGGCCCGGCGGCATGTTGCGCAACGCGACACCGGAAAGCTCACCAATATCGATCCCGACCTCCATAGTGGTAGTGCTGGACAGAACGTCAATCGCGGGCTCTCGCGGATCGGTATCGCGCCACGCGAGGTCGATATCCTGAAACCGAATCTCATGGTTCTCTGCTTGCGAGAAGGCGTCTTCCGGCTGCGCCGCATTCAGTTGCGCTGTATGTTCTGCCGCGATCAGCGACATGAAGTTCGGTTCATCGCTGGCAAGGGCCTCGACCACGGGGTCGCGGTAGAATCCCCGCCGTGCCCTGAAGACACGATCGGTATCGGGATCGAACGCCTGCACACCGGCAGCGCCGCAATCGACGCACGCTGTAATGCGCTCAATCGGCCGATGGACCGACTTGCAGGTTGGACAACGCCACCAAGCACCGCCGATTGCGAGGGACAAGTTGGACGCATGGAGGCGAGTGCCACCGTCGTCCGACCGTTGCGTCGTGTCGACTCTGAGGCGCGGTAGCCACGTGCTGGGGAACGTCCGCTTCGCATCGCGCGTGATCAGCACGCGGTCCATCGCTTGGAAGACACCTCGGTGCGTCCGGACCTCATTGGTCCACCATGACGGCGGCATGCCGCCGAACCAGATTCCTGCCGCCGAACGCTGCCAGCACCGCAGCCATGCCCGGGCCACGGCCAACTTCGAGGGATCATCCTCCGCGAGGCCCGGCAGACTGGGCAGTGCAGTGATTCTTGGTGTCAGCCGCGGACTTTCGACGATCGATGCGATAGCAAGAGGCTCGAGGCCGAGGCCGTTGTCCGAAAGTACATCGACAATCGCGCGCATCAGGTTCGCTGGGCACGGCGTCGTCATCAACCTTATTAGTTCAGGCCCCGTGGGAACCTGCCCCGTTGGCACGCTGTCGATCCGCGGCATCGTCTCGCCGGATTCCAGTTCGGGGCGCACGCGAACGCCGAACCGATGGGCCGCGACGATCACGGCAAGGAAGGCGTGATCGAGCACAAGCGCACTTCCGAACTGCGGGTCAGCGGCAAGTATCCTGAAACCGACCGGAAGCAGCGCGCGCACAGTGTCGCGTAAGGAGTACGATTGCAGCGTCGGCGCGAGGCGGGCGGCCACCTGCCGGGAATCCGAGAAGACCAGAACCTTGCGGCCCCGGAGCGGCGCAAACTCTGTCGGCTCCTGCGGACCCGGCGGCTGCACCCGAATCTGCGTTCCGAGCAAGGCCTGGAAAGGCTGATCGCCTTTTGTCTGGTGGTCTTGGACGCTCGATTGACCATAGATAAATTGCTTCCCGCAACAGCCGCAGGGTGCGAATTCACCGGGCCGCGCCCCTTGTTCGGCCGCCTCGTCATCAGCGTTCAGGCCCTGGGCTTCCGGCCGAAGATGGACGACCCGGCTTCGCTCGCCCAGAGTCGCAGGATTGAGCATACCCGTCCGCAGATCGTAATTCGCCGGAAGCCCTCGATCGGGACGGGACGGCTCCTCCAGCAGCAAGTCCAGCGGCTGATACGCTTCAAACATTCCTGCATCGGTCTGCAAAGGTTCGCCCGGTTCGGCCCAGAGAAACCTCGGATTGCCAATGTCGTTCGTGTAGGCGCGCGCATAGGATGTGCCGCAATACCGGCAGGTGAAATACTCCAGGACAGGCGCTCCGCAGCCGCACCGTTCCCTGCTCGGCTGTGCGTACAGCTTGCCCGCCGGTCCGCCCCGCTCTTCCGGAGCAAGTTCGGTGCACGCGGCATCCATGCACACCCACAGGCCAGGCAAACCCCGGAAGAAAGAGTGAATCCGGCAGGGCAGCAGGCTTGGTTCGTCCAGAGCTTTTCGGGCGCGGCTACCAAGCGCGAGAAGAGCCGTCAGCGCTTTGTCGGCGCGATCCGCATCGACGCCCGGGAAAATTCGGTGTCCGAGTTCGGCGAGTGGAATCGCCGACATCATTGTTTCATTGACGAGGCGGTTGAACGGCGGAAATGCATGCAAGGCCGCGAAGAGCCCCTTTCCAAGGTCGCCATCTATCTCCTGGTTCCGGTAACGCAGGAACGGCCGCACCCCTTCGATCTGCGCAGCCTCGGCGGCTGAATAGAATTTCGAGAGATCGACCGCGACAAGCGCGTCCGCATCCGAGTCCGATCCCGTTCCTTCCGGGCTTCGCTTCGCCAAGTCACCTCGGATCGGTACGAACGTGTCGTGCGGAACCCCCGCGAGCTGCGCTCCGAAGCGCCCGGCGGTTACCTGTCCTTCCTCGCTGAAGCTCGCGGTGGCGCAGATCACCTGAAAACGGTCCGCCCCGACGCCGAGGCGTTCGCGCAGTCTCCGCAGGAGTAAACCAACCTCCGCGCCCTGCGCCCCCCGATAGAGATGCGCTTCGTCCAGGACGACGAGAACTTTTTCCTCCGGGCAGGCCCCGAGCCATTTGCGTGTTTTATCGAAGATCGCCCGTTCGATCGGTCGCATCATCATATATTCGAGCATCGAGTAGTTGGAGATCAGCAGATCCGGAGGGCTCTCCTGAACCTCGTGCCGCGTTAGCAGTTCAGCGTCATGCGGTCTCGTCACGGCCCGCTGATAGCGGCCGTTCCGGTCACGCCAGTGGGTGTGGGGCCTGCCGAACCATTCCGATACGCTCGGTTTCGCAGGCCACTTTCCCCGCTTCGCCAGATTCTCCAGGAGATCCGACGCTTTCGCATCCTCATCGGCGATCTCCGGCCGGCCGTCCCTATGGCGGTGGGCAGCATCTTCGATGGCGACGAAAAAATCGCCCATGGACGACAAGCGGTTGGAATCTTTGCTTGGCGTCCGCATTCCCGCGTAAGGCGTACGGCTCGTATAGCGTGCGAAGCGCGCGGGACGCCCGGCCCAGGTCTCGAACATCGAAATGACACTCGGATGTCCGAACAAAAGGCGCAGGCGTCCAAGCTGATCGTTGACCAGCGCGTTCATAGGATAGAGCACGATCGCACGGACGGCGCTGAAGTCACGGAAATTGCCCGATCGCTCCTTCGCTTCGACGGCCAGTTTTCCGAGGATCGGGAGCAGGAACGACTCAGTTTTGCCGGAGCCGGTCCCGGTCATGACCATCAGGTTCTTGTTGTTGACGAGCACCTCGCGAACTGCCCGCGCCTGATGTGTATAGGGCGGATTGAAGATAACCGGCTTGCCCCGCGTCGGATCTGAAAGGCGCACAAAAGCTTCCCGTGCGGCGGCGGGGAGATCTGCCATGCTTTGATACGTCTCGCGCGCAACGTAGCGGGGCGTGGATTCGAGATAGGGGATTTGGAAGATGCCACCGACCTCTTCGAGAAGCCGCTTCCTTTGCGCGACCATCGACGGATGTCCAATATGGTAGGTCGCCTCAATGTAATCCGTAAGCGTGCGCCGGAGCTGGTCGATGGTCTGCTGGATGGTCGCGCTCATGAATCCCCCATCTCACCAATTATTGTACTTCAGACTCCAACCAAAGCCGTTCCCGCAGAAATCGTGTTTCGTGCTCAAGATCGGGCGTGGGAACGCTGTACGACAACAGGCTCTTGTGCCGCTCCGTTCTTTCGCCGGCGACCGCGAGCTTTCTCTCCGCCCAAGATGGAAGCGGGGACAAGAAGTCTAGAGCATACCCCGGCCCTAACGGTCGGATCCGGAACCGCTGCGGGGATCCGGCCTGCGCATCGATCGCCATCTGAATGCGCCAGGCGACGTCGCACGGCCGCAAGCGGTCGCCGCGCGAAACAAGATCGAGAACCGGCGGGGCACACCGTCCGTAAGATCGACGAGACACCAAAGGGGCGCGCCGTATCTTTGGTCCCGCCGCGCGACGTACATGCCGCTGTGCGCAGCACCAGGACCCACCCATCTATCTGGATAGAATGAGGACGGGCGGGCCGTGTCGAGAATGCGAAGCCCCTCGATCGCTGTAGCCGGTCCTGTTACGGAGAGGTTCTGCCGCCATGTCGCAAGATAAGCGGCAGCGGTTGCGGCCGGCGGTAATCGCAGCCAGGCGTTCTCCGAGAGTTCGATCAACTCCACTTCGCGCAAGAGCGTGCGAAGGTCTTCCGATCCGTCGGGGGTCAGGATGCGCAGAACGCCCTGATAAGCAACGCGCGCATTCATCTCGCTCGTCAGCGGCGTGATCTCATCGCCTGCGACCCCAAGGATGACGATAGAGCCGTTCTTCCTCACAACGAAGGACGGTGGCGCCGGACGGAGAACAAGCGGGCTCATGTGCCAGGGATCATCGGTGGCGGTTCGCATTTCGAGGATCTCGCCATAGACAAGGAGCGTCTCGAGCGTCTCGTCGGTGCAAATGCGAAGATCATCATCGCCTCGACCAAGGCCCGTCAGGGATTGATGCACCGCACATTCCAACTCATGGCGCGGGCATGGGGCGAGAATATGCGCGGCGCGGCGCAGTGCCTGCGCGAGTAGTTGGGCCGTCAATCCTCCGGATGCGTTTGCGATGCGCAGCGATCTTGCGATTCGGGGCAGCACCTCATGAGGCGGGATGAGCGAGATGGTCATGGTCATGCCGCCGCGCTCGCTGCAAGAAGCTCCCGCGCTGCAAGGTCCATCACAAGCCGTGCGAGGAAAGCGCCTCTGGCCAGGGATGGAACCGCGGCGAGGCGCTCAAATGCGGCCGCCCCCTTTTCGGGATTGTCGAACCTCACCGCGCCGGGACCGAAGGCGAGCCGCAGGGCAAGATCGCAGAGCTCGACATCATCCGAAATCCGGTAGATTCCAGCCAGCCTCACAAATTCGGCCTGGACAGCTGCGTCATCGATGGCGCGCCCCCATTCGGTCGTCCGCATTCGGGCCCCGAAGCCTGGCGATCCCCCGACCTCTCGCTGGAGACGGTCCAAAAGCCCTGGCGGCCCGGAGAGGCATTGACGGGCGCGATCCGCCCAGTTCCGTCCGCAGACCAGGGTGGCAATCATGTGCTCGAACGCCTGCAACACCGTAGCCTTGCGGACCGCACCCAGTGGTCCGAGAGGCCGGGCGCCGCCCCACAGCCTATGGAGCGCAGTCAGCCGCGGAATTTGCCGGGGCGTGCCACTGGAAGCTGCGAGCGCGATGCCGAAGCCGAGATCGGCGAGGGTTGTCAGTGTTGCCTGCTCCGGAATGCTGACAACCGCCCGATAATGCTGGCCGTTAAACTTGGCTGTCAGAAGCGCGCACGGAGGATCGATCGGAAGTCCCGCAAGACATTGATCCGGGGCAACAGTGACCCGCTTGTCGGGCGTGCAAATATTATAGCGATCGATGGTCACGAGTTGATCCGCCCCCGTTTCATCGATCAGGCGGGCGCGATTATCGGCCTCCAGCTTCCAACGGAGCGGCTGAACCTTCTGGAGAAAAGAGAGCGAACTGACGCCCAACTCATCAACCAAGAACGCCAGATCGACTCTGGGCGACGATTGCACCGTCTCGGAAAGCGGTTCCCTGGTGAGCTTTAAGACGAGGCGGCGGAGCGCGGTCTCGTCGGCCGGCAAGATCACCCGGCCGAGGTCAGTACGCTTCGAAAGCTGCCCATTGAAATCGAATGTCCGCAACTCAACAGACGCCGATCGCTGGGGTGGACCGATGATGGAAACTTTCGCTCTCCCGTTGAGGAGGTTTTCGAGCGAAGCGCCCGCGGGAGCGAGTCCGACACGAAAACCAGCCTGCTGACGCACGCCCTGTGTCCACGGGAGCGGAGAACAAACTTCCAGATAGAGGCACTCCGGCTCCAGTCGCTCATCGTGCCTTGACGACGATAGGCCCTGGCCGGTGCCGCTGACTTCAATAATGTGCGGCCCAATCGGCAACGCGCCCAACGAGATGATGGTCACTGAGCGATCCGCGACCGGTATGCGCGTCGCGCGCCCGTCTATGCCGACGGTGAACTCTTTGATCGGACAGTCCGCCGACAGGCGCAACAGAGGTTCTTCGCTTATCAGCCATACCGTGCCGCCGGTCGATCCGTTCCAACGCGGCACCAGGCCAACGGGCCCGATGCTTGCGCGAAGCGCGTAGCCGATCTTCAGGCTCGCGAGTGCCCGGAGATACTGCGGGTCTAAGACGCGCGGGACATCCAATGAATAGACAAGGATGCCGGGCGTTCGGGAGTCTTGGCCTTGGAGGTCGAGCCCCCGGACTACTTCAGACACGACCGGTGCGTTGGCGACGACGATGTAGCACTGGCCAGCCCGCACATGATTCCCGAGAACCTGCCGTGCGATCCCGTCTTCGTGGATGCGGAGAAGCCAGGGTGCCGTGCCACTGATCCGCAAGTCGGTGGAGACGAGGCTGGACAGGGCCGGAATGTCGCGCTCCAACTGGAGCACCGGCACGCCGAGGAGTTGTGTCAACGACGTAATTGGCTGTTCACGCAATGAGAGTGTCTGGAGTGCACGCCCTGGCATCCATGTTTCCGGCCTGTCAGCAAACCGAACGCGCGTCTGGTCGAGCGCTTTGGCCTGAAGCCCTGCCTCTTGCAAAATGGCGTTAAGGTTCGGAAGCGCAATACCGAGCGTCCATGCGCCTTGGGACGATTGGCGGGCAATGACCTTTACGCCCCCCGGGCGTCGCACGGTCGTGCCGGGCGCCGTCCCCTCCGGCACACCGTGACGGTTGACGAGGCCGGCGCTTCCGCGAATTCGCGCATCCCGCAAGACTTTGCGGGCTTCGCGAAGCCAGTCGCGGGCGGATTGTCTACGCTCCAAGTCCACAACGATACGGGACAGTGTGGACCTGTGGATGGCTGGTACGGCATCCTGCACGTCTTCGTCCCGAAGCGCCAAGACGAGGCGTGCCGTCAGATCCGCCTGCTCGAGCAGATTCTGGAAGCGCGACGAACCAGATGGATCGCCTGACCGGATGAGCTTGCCGATATCATAGAGGGTGAGGTCCGGTCGGCGGGCGAGGTCATATCGTAGATCATAAAGGCGCCTGGCAAATTGGCCCTGCAGATCCTTGGGCAGGATCGCATGCGCAATCGGCCACGCGATAATCGAAAAATGCGCTGCCCATCGTCCGCGCGGACGGAATCCGGAATATGTTTTTGAGAATGTGCTGAACCAGGACCGAATCGTTGCGCGGCTTCCAAACTGGCACCAGGCCGGTATCGCTCGCGCGAAAGAGATCCAATACTCGTCGCCGTCGTAAGCGTAGCCGACCTCAGCGGCGATGACGACCCACGGCAGCCAGTGGCCTTTCTGAAGGCCTTGCGCCCGGACGAGTTCGTCGGTGAGCGCTTCGCGCAAGGCATCAATCTCTGCCGCCGCCATCCCGTGTTCAAGCGCATAAACAGGGTAGCCGAGGGCTGCCCTTTCGCTGCACAAGGACGAAAAGTGCGTTTCTAATCGCGCTTGAGCCTCAGTAAGCATCTCCCAACCATTTCCTAAACGATATTCGCGGCGCGCTCACTCCGTAACGTCGTAGAACCACGAATTAACTCCACGATTCCCTGTCGCCGCCAATCGAGATAATCCTTGCGCCGGATAGCTCGGGGAACCATCCATCGCGTTCTAGCGAGATCGGAGATTTCCTCAACTGTGCGCAGGCTAGACAGGTCCGGCTTTCCCTTTCCCTTTTTTAGTATCTCCAGCGCATTATCGCTGAGAGTGCACATGAAGACCTCGCGCCGGATGCCATGGCGTAGCACAGCCTCATTGATGTCGAGTTCGTCGAGCGCCACGCGTATTGTTCTCAGCCGCCAGTTCGGACCCTCGCCGAATTTGTGGCGGTCCGCGTAGGGGTGCCCGATGAGGCGCAGAAACTCGCGCATCTCCTCGAAGAGACGGTCCGTAATGTGAAAATGCCCCCAGCCGAGCGTATAGCCGATCGAACTGAAATAATGCGCTCCGTCGAGTCGCAGGCGGTTGTAGATCGACGATCGACCCATCGACGATGTTGTGGTTACGACAAGAAGGTTTGCGCCCTTTGCCTTGCCGGAGATAATCCCGACTGTTTTGCCGTAGGCAGATCTGAAATCGTCGAAGATGTCCCTCGATCGAACAAGACAGGCGACGGCCTTGCCTCCCAGCAGCCTGTTGTAGGGAGGAACGGCACCGAGGACGTAGGCATCAAGGAGGTTGACAAGCCTATGAGAACGCTCCTCGACCGTCCACCCAATCTGGGTGTCCCTGACAGAGAGATTGAAGACAGGATCACCGAGCGCAATGATTCCGGCAATGCGATCGTGTCCGTCATCCCAGACCAGATAGCGGAGCCGTCTTCCAAAGCCGCATGAGACCGGCACGGACCAGGTGAGTGTAGCCAATCGGAACAGATCGGCTTCGGTGGTGGCGCTCACGACGCGTACTAAACGCAGTCTGATTCGGGACGGATCGATCTCGGACCCGTCGGCGAAATGCGGAAGCAGCTTGGACAATGCGCGGTCAAGGAAAGCCGCGCCGGCTGCCAATTTTCCTTCTCTCTGGCCTCCATGAAGGCCGCGGACGACCTCTTTACCCTCGCCCGGAAGAATGAGCGTTCCGTCGTCGGCCTTCGCAAATCCAAGCTTTTTAAAATGGCGGCGAATATTTCTTTTAAGCTTTGCCTCAGGGCTGAATGCTTTGGCGATGCTACCTTGTTTCATAAATTCCTCAACAAATGACGTTGATTCGTTAGGTTAACGCAACGGGCTTTCTCTCTCAAGCGCTCCAGGGAGGCGGGACCAGGGACGCTCTGTTCCCAAGCAAAGTCCAGTCTGACTCCGTCAATCTTGGTTCGAATCCGGGTCCCCCAGCCACAAATCCTCGGTCCGTTCCGGACACATAGGTTACGGTTTATTCCGGAGACATCGGTAACACTTTTGGTCCGAAGGGGTTATCGAGCGGTTCGAGTCTGCATGTCTCGTGGTCGAAGTAGCCGAGATCATAGTCCAT